>Ga0256404_1002466_pt1 | contig 40910 bp, 30 predicted proteins | sample RumenRJG_01DNA_FD_185990 | JGI IMG/M metagenome (GOLD analysis project Ga0256404, IMG submission 185990) | Bovine rumen microbial communities from Lethbridge, Alberta, Canada - RJG_01 | ecosystem: Host-associated > Mammals > Digestive system > Stomach > Rumen | place: Canada: Alberta | collected... | reverse complement strand
GACGCCTTCATCACAGGTCTCTATACCAAGTACTCCAACACCATCAAGGTCGTCAACGAGGTCATTGGCATCCGTCCTGAATACAAGCACTTCGGTGCCCTGCATATCATCAACTCACCCAAGGGTACGCTCTACATCGCCGACACGATGGTCAACGAGAATCCTGACTGTGACACCCTCGTGGATATTGCCAAGCTGGCCGCTACAGCCGTACGCTTCTTCAACGAGAAGCCCGTCATCGGCATGATCAGCCACTCGAACTTCGGCTCAAACCAGAGCGACGGTGCCAAGAAGGTGAAGTATGCCGTAGAGCGCATGCAGCAGCTCTATCCCGAACTGCCCATCGACGGTGAGATGCAACTGGGCTTCGCCCTCGACAAGGAACTCAGAGACGAGGAATATCCGTTCACTCGCCTGAAGGGCCTGGATGTCAACACGCTGGTATTCCCCAACCTGACCTCAGCACGCTCTTCCTACAAGATGCTGCAGATGCTGGGCAGCGACGCTGAGATCATCGGCCCGATCCAGATGGGACTGAACAAGCCTATCCACTTCATCGACTTCGGTGCCAACGTACGCGACGTCGTGAATATCGTGGCTGTCGCAACAATCGATGCCTACGTGGACAAGATCAAGTCGAAGCTCGCCGCTCACGGAAAATAAGCCTACACCTTATTATATTTATATGCAAAGCCGTATCGCACTGTCGATGCGGCTTTGTTGTGTCTTTAGGTGTGTCCGAACACAATGTTTTTAAGGTATTATATCCTTTTGTCCTTGATTTATATCAATTAAGTGACAAAAAGAAAGCTTTTCGATGATTTTTTTGATAAAATGTTTGCTATTTCAATTTTTTGATGTAATTTTGCACCCAGAAACAATAATCATTATAACAAACAACACTAAAAAGTAAAAAGATTATGAATGCAGCAAAAGTTGTAGAAGAGTTGAAGCAGCGCTTCCCAAATGAGCCGGAGTACATCCAGGCAGTTTCTCAGGTACTTCCTACTATCGAGGAAGAGTACAACAAGCACCCCGAGTTTGAGAAGGCAAACCTCATCGAGCGCCTTTGCATCCCCGATCGTGTTTATGAGTTCCGTATCACTTGGGTAGATGATAAGGGCAATGTTCAGACCAACATGGGTTATCGTATCCAGCACAACAATGCTATTGGCCCGTACAAAGGCGGTCTGCGTTACCACAAGTCTGTAAACCTCGGTATCCTGAAGTTCCTTGCTTTCGAGCAGACTTTCAAGAACTCACTGACAACTCTGCCTATGGGTGGTGCTAAGGGTGGATCTGACTTCTCTCCCCGTGGCAAGAGCGACGCTGAGGTGATGCGTTTCTGCCAGGCATTCATGAACGAACTCTATCGCGTGATCGGTCCCGATGAGGACGTACCCGCTGGTGATATCGGTGTAGGTGGCCGTGAGGTTGGTTATCTCTTCGGACAGTATAAGAAGCTCACCCACCAGTTCCAGGGCGTGCTCACAGGTAAGGGACTCAGCTTTGGCGGTTCTCTGATCCGTCCTGAGGCTACCGGTTATGGTTGCGTATATTTCCTGACCTCTATGCTCGCTACCCGCGGTATCGAACTGAAGGGTAAGAAGGTGCTGATCTCTGGTTCAGGTAACGTGGCTCAGTATGCTACAGAGAAGTGCATCCAGCTCGGTGCTATCCCCTTGACCCTCTCTGACTCAGACGGTTACATCTACGACCCAGACGGTATCGACGAGGCTAAGCTCGCTTACGTGAAGGAGCTGAAGAACGTAGAGCGCGGACGTATCAAGGAGTATGCCGAGGAATATCCTAACGCAGTATATCATGCAGGTGAGCGCCCCTGGCACGAGAAGGCCGATATCGCTCTGCCTTGCGCTACACAGAACGAGATCAACGGCGAGCAGGCTCAGGCTCTGATCGACAACGGCGTGATCGCTGTTGCTGAGGGTGCCAACATGCCTTCACTGCCTGAGGCTATCAAGATCTTCCAGGATGCCAAGATCCTCTACGCTCCTGGTAAGGCTTCTAACGCTGGCGGTGTGTCAGTATCTGGCCTGGAGATGTCACAGAACTCAGAGCGTCTGAGCTGGACTTCTAAGGAGGTCGATGACTACCTGAAGCGCATCATGAACGACATTCATGAGAATTGCGTGAAGTACGGTACACAGGCTGATGGCTACATCAACTATGTGAAGGGTGCTAACGTAGCCGGCTTCATGAAGGTTGCCAATGCCATGATGGCTCAGGGCATCGTGTAAGCTCGACGAAGTCAAGGTTATCACAATGATGCATCGCATCGTGTAAGTTGAACACAAACGCAAATTCATAAAACCACTTAAGGAAAAGGAGCGGATTCCGAGAGAGTCCGCTCTTTTTTATGTTAATAATCTATAAATAACACACGTCGAAAGCATTTTCAGTCATTTTTCCATTCTTTTTCAGTACCTTTGCACCCACTTTTGTCCCCCGTAGGGGGAAATAGGGGCCGGAACAGGCGCTTGCCCCTATCATTATTAACCCTTTAAAGACGGTCTGGTAAACGTCTGTTCAGACCTCGCCCCGACAACAAACGAGGGGCAACCATTTTAATTATTATGTCAGATTTAACAAAGAACGTAAAGCCGCTCGACAATTTCAATTGGGACGAGTTTGAGAATGGCACAAGTGCATCTGTCAGCAAGGAAGAACTCGACAAGGCTTACGACGAAACCCTCAACAAGGTAGCCGATCATCAGGTGTGCGAAGGTACAGTCATCTCTGTCGACAAGAAAGAGGTGGTAGTGAACATCGGTTACAAGAGCGATGGTATCATCCCCGCTTCAGAGTTCCGCTACAATCCCGACCTGAAGGTTGGTGACAAGGTGGAAGTCTATGTAGAGAGCGCAGAGGACAAGAAGGGCCAGCTGCTCCTTTCTCACAAGAAGGCTCGCATGAGCAAGTCTTGGGATAAGGTTAACGAGGCTCTCGAGGCTGATGCAATCATCCAGGGTTACATCAAGTGCCGCACGAAGGGCGGTATGATCGTTGACGTGTTCGGCATCGAGGCTTTCCTGCCGGGCTCACAGATCGACGTTCATCCCATACGCGACTACGACCAGTTCGTTGGCAAGACCATGGAGTTCAAGGTGGTCAAGATCAACCAGGAGTTCCGCAACGTCGTTGTATCTCACAAGGCTCTTATCGAGCAGGAGATTGAGGCTCAGAAGAAGGAGATCATCGGTAAGCTCGAGAAGGGTCAGATCCTCGAGGGTACTGTCAAGAACATCACCTCTTACGGTGTATTCGTTGACCTCGGTGGTGTTGACGGACTCATCCACATCACAGACCTCTCTTGGGGCCGCGTCGACGATCCCCACAAGGTGGTGGAGCTCGACCAGAAGATCAATGTCGTGATCCTCGACTTCGACGACGAGAAGCGTCGCATCGCCCTCGGTCTGAAGCAGCTCACTCCGCATCCTTGGGATGCTCTGGATCCTGACCTCAAGGTGGGTGACCACGTGAAGGGTAAGGTAGTCGTGATTGCCGACTACGGTGCATTCGTTGAGATCCAGCCTGGTGTTGAGGGTCTGATCCACGTTTCTGAGATGTCATGGAGCCAGCACCTGCGCTCAGCTCAGGATTTCCTGAAGGTAGGCGACGAGGTAGAGGCAGTCATCCTGACACTCGACCGCGACGAGCGCAAGATGTCTCTCGGCATCAAGCAGCTGCGTGAGGATCCATGGGAGTCTATCGAGGCTAAGTATCCTGTTGGCTCTAAGCACAACGCTAAGGTTCGCAACTTCACCAACTTCGGTGTATTCGTAGAGCTTGAGGAAGGTGTTGACGGTCTGATCCACATCAGCGACCTCTCTTGGACCAAGAAGGTAAAGCATCCTTCAGAGTTCACTCAGGTTGGTGCACAGATCGACGTCATCGTACTCGACATCGACAAGGAGAACCGTCGTCTCAGCCTTGGTCACAAGCAGCTGGAGGACAATCCCTGGGATGTATTCGAGGCTAAGTACACCGTTGGCTCTATCCACGAGGGTAAGATCAGCGAGATGCTCGAGAAGGGCGCCGTTGTATCTCTCGAGGAGAATGTCGAGGGCTTCGCTACTCCTAAGCACCTCGTGAAAGAAGATGGCACTCAGGCCGTTGCCGGTGAGGTTCTGCCGTTCAAGGTGATCGAGTTCAACAAGGACTCTAAGCGCATCATCCTCTCTCACAGCCGTACCTTCGAGGATCCCGCACGCGAGGAGAAGAAGGCTGCCGCTGCTGCCAAGAAGAGCGCACGTCCTAAGAAGGACGACACCCCGAAGATCGAGAACATCGCTGCCAGCACCACACTCGGTGACATCGATGCTCTGGCTGAGCTGAAGGCTAAGATGGAGAAGGGTGAGTAATCTCCCTCCTACCCCATAACTTCAATCCCTCCGATATCAAAGTCGGGGGGATTTTTTTGTTTGGCACGGTTTTTGCAATCTCCAAGTCAGAAGATTTTAAAAAACAACAAGAGTTATGCAAAAAGGTAACATCGGGGTTACGACTGAGAACATTTTCCCCGTCATCAAAAAGTTTCTCTATAGCGATCACGAGATTTTCCTCCGCGAGATGGTATCCAATGCCGTCGATGCCACACAGAAGATGAAGACCCTCGCTGAGAAGGGCGAGTTCAAGGGCGAACTGGGCGACCTTACCGTCCGCGTCAACTTCGACGCTGAGAAGGGCACCATCACCATCAGCGATCACGGTATCGGCATGACCGAAGAGGAAATCGACAAGTATATCAACCAGATTGCCTTCTCTGGCGTCACCGACTTCCTCGAGAAGTACAAGGACAACGCCAACAACATCATCGGACACTTCGGACTCGGCTTCTACTCTTCATTCATGGTGTCGAAGAAGGTGGAAATCATCACCCGCTCATGGAAGGAAGGCTCCAAGGCCGTGAAATGGAGCTGCGACGGCAGTCCAGCCTACGAGATCGACGATGCCGACCGTGAAGAGCGCGGCTCGGACATCATCCTCTACATCGACGATGACTGCAAGGAGTTCCTCGACAAATACAAGCTCGAAGGCCTGCTCCAGAAATACTGCAAGTTCATGGCCGTTCCCGTGGCATTCGGCAAGAAGACTGAGTGGAAAGACGGCAAGCAGGTGGATACCGACGAAGACAATATCATCAATAATGTAGAGCCCCTGTGGACCAAGACCCCTTCTACCCTGAAGGACGAAGACTACAAGTCGTTCTACCGTACGCTCTACCCCATGAGCGACGAGCCTCTGTTCTGGATTCATCTGAATGTCGATTACCCCTTCAACCTGACGGGTATCCTCTATTTCCCGAAGATCAAGTCGAACATCGAGCTGCAGCGCAATAAGATCCAGCTCTATTGCAACCAAGTCTTCGTCACCGATCAGGTCGAGGGCATCGTTCCTGAGTTCCTCACCCTGCTTCACGGCGTTATCGACTCTCCCGATATCCCTCTGAACGTTAGCCGCTCCTATCTGCAGAGCGACCGTGAGGTGAAGAAGATCTCCACCTACATCACCAAGAAGGTAGCCGACCGTCTGAATGCCATCTTCAAGGAAGACCGCAAGCAGTATGAGGAGAAATGGGACGACCTGAAGCTCTTCATCAACTACGGCATCCTCTCTGAAGACGGTTTCTACGATCGTGCCAAGGACTTCGCCCTGATGAAGGATACTGAAGGCAAATATTTCACCTTCGACGAGTACAAGACCCTCATCGAGGCTAACCAGAAGGACAAGGACGACCAGCTCGTCTATCTCTACGCCACCGATAAGGAAGAGCAGTACAGCTATATCAAGGCTGCTCAGGACAAGGGTTACAGTGTGCTGCTGCTCGACGGCCAGCTTGACGTGCCCACCATCCAGACACTGGAGCAGAAGTTCGAGAAGAGCCGCTTCACCCGTGTCGACAGTGACATCATCGACCGTCTGATTGTGAAGAGCGACGCGCCTAAGAGTGAACTCAGCGAGTCACAGTCTGACAATCTGTCAGCCGTCTTCCGCACCCAGTTGCCTAAGCTCGACAAGGCAGAGTTCATGGTACAGGTAGATGCCCTCGGCGAAGAAGCCCGTCCAGTCATTATCACACAGAACGAGTATATGCGTCGTATGAAGGAGATGAGCCGCTTCCAGCCAGGCATGAACTTCTATGGCCAGATGCCCGACTCCTTCAACATCGTGCTCAATGCCGACCATCCGCTCGTCAAGCAGGTGCTCAGCGACTGCGAGGCTAAGACCGCCGAGGCCCTGAAGCCCATTGAGAGCGAACTCAAAGGTCAGGAAGCTCGCCTGGCAGCCATCCGCGCAGCCCAGGATAAGAAGAAGTACGACGAACTGACACAGGAAGACAAGGATCAGAAGGCTGAAGCAGAGAAAGCCGTACAAGAGCAGAAAGACAAGAAGCAGGCCGTCATCGCCGACTACGCGAAGGACAATTCCATCGTCCACCAGCTCATCGACCTGGCACTCCTTCAGAATGGTATGCTTAAAGGTGAGGCCCTCGACCGCTTCCTCAAGCGCTCCGTCGACCTCATCAAGTAATGAGATATTGATGAACAAAAGAAAATCCGACTGCATGATCTGCAGTCGGATTTTTTATATAATCCCCCGCTCAAAACTGAACGGGGGATTGTCACATTCTACTAAATGATCGGAGAATCATCCGCCGAAGTTATCGTACATGATGGACTCGGGCTCTACGCCAAGCGAGTCGAGCATCGAAACAACGGCCTTTGACATCGGGCCAGGTCCGCACATGTAGTACTCGATATCCTCGGGAGCCTCGTGATCCTTCAGGTAGGTGTTGAGCATCACCTGATGGACGAAGCCTGGGGTGTATTTCACGCCTGCAGCATCGGCTGCGGGGTCGGGACGGTCGAGGGCCAGGTGGAAGTGGAAGTTGGGATACTCCTTCTCCAAGCCGAGGAAGTCGTCGAGATAGAATACCTCGTTCAGGGCGCGGGCACCGTAGAAGTAGTGCATCTCGCGGTCCTTGGTGTGCAGCGTCTTCGTCATGTGCATGATCTGTGCACGCAACGGAGCCATACCAGCACCACCGCCTACCCAAATCATCTCCTTCTTCGTGTCGAAGTGAGGATGGAAATCGCCGTAAGGGCCACTCATAATCACCTTATCACCAGGTTTCAGCGAGAAAATATACGACGAGGCGATACCCGGATTGACATCCATGAAGCCGCTGCGGTCGGGCTTGAACGGCGGCGTAGCGATACGCACGGTCAGCATGAACACATCGCCCTCTGCAGGATAGTTGGCCATCGAGTAGGCACGGATGGTGGGCTCAGGGTTCTTACACTTCAGGTCGAACATCTTGAACTTCTCCCATGAGGGCACGTACTCCGGCGTGATGAGGTCACGGTCGTAGTCGTTGTAGTCGATGCAGTCGAAGGCAGGAATCTTGATCTGAGCATAAGAGCCAGGCAGGAAGTCCATGTGGGCACCTGCTGGGAGCTGCACTTTGAACTCCTTGATGAACGTAGCCACGTTCTTATTGGAGATGACGGTACACTCGTACTCCTTCACGCCAAGGATAGACTCATCGACATGGATCTTGAGATCGCCCTTCACCTTGCACTGACAGCCCAAACGCCAGCCAGACTTGATTTCCTTACGAGTAAAGTGAGGCTTCTCAGAGTCGAGGATCTCGCCACCGCCCTCGAGCACCTGCACCTTGCACTGGCCGCAAGAGGCCTTACCACCACAAGCAGAAGGCAAGAACACACCGTTCTCATTGAGCGTGGACATCAGCGAGGCACCCTGGGGAACGTTGATGGTACGGTCGCCGTTGATTTCAATATTCACATTGCCTGAAGGTGAGAGATACTTCTTTGCCACCAGCAGGACGATCACCACAAGGATGATCAACGAGAGGAAAACCCCTATACTAATTGCTATAAACTGTGCCATACCTTATCAAATATTTAAGCCAGAGAAACACATCATCGCCATGGCCATCAAGCCAACGGTGATAAACACGATGCCGAGGCCCTGCAAGGGCTTGGGCACATCAGAATACTGCATCTTCTCGCGGATGGCACCCATAGCCACGATAGCCAGTGCCCAGCCGAGACCGGAGCCGAAGCCGTAGATGACGGCATCCCAGACGCTGGTGATAGCCTGCGAGTTGGAGGGATCCATGAGGATGCGCTGCTGCATGAAGAGCGAAGCACCCATGATGGCACAGTTCACGGCAATCAGCGGCAGGAAGATGCCCAGAGCAGCATAGAGCGAGGGAGAGTACTTCTCAACCGTCATCTCCACCAGCTGCACCATACCGGCAATCACGGCGATGAAGAGGATGAACGACAGATAGCTGAGATCAACGCCCTCAACAAGACAGTCGGGACCCAGCACCTTGGTCTGTAACAGATAGTTCACGGGCACGGTGACGGTGAGCACAAAGGTCACAGCCAGTCCGAGGCCCAGAGAGGTCTTCACGGTCTTCGATACGGCAAGGTAGGAACACATGCCGAGGAAGAAGGCGAAAATCATATTGTCGACAAAAATCGAACGAAATAAAAGACTTATTGCGTGTTCCATATCTTACTTCTCCTTATAAAAATATGCACGATGTACCCAAATCACACAACCGACGAGGATCAGCGCCATAGCTGGCATCGTCATCATACCGTTGTTCACATAGCCCATGTCGTAGCAGGCATCGGGAATCACCTGGAAGCCCAGCAACGAGCCGCGGCCAAGCAGTTCGCGAACGGCACCGACGATCACGAGAATCATGGCATAGCCGAGTCCGTTACCCACACCGTCGAGGAACGAGGGCCATGGCTTGTTCATCATGGCGAACGCCTCAAGGCGGCCCATCAAGATACAGTTGGTGATGATCAGACCTACATACACAGAGAGCTGAACACTCACGTCGTAGGCGAAAGCCTTCAGTATCTGGGAAACGATAGTCACGAGAGCTGCCACAACGACCAACTGCACTACGATGCGGATGCGGTTGGGGATGGTGTTGCGGATGATAGAAATGATTACGTTAGAGAAAGCGGTAATCACGGTGACGGCCAGCCCCATCACGATGGCAGGCTTCAGCTGCGACGTCACGGCCAGGGCCGAGCAGATACCGAGGACCTGTCCCAGAATAGGATGATCAACGTTCAACGGGTTTGTGAAAACCTCTTTATTTTGTTTACTGAATAATGCCATAGTCTATTCCTCCTCTGCTTTCGTTGGTTTAACATTCTTCAGGCAGTCCTTCAGCATAGCATCCACACCGTTTGAAGTCAGCGTGGCACCCGTCACACAGTCCACCTGGGTAGCAGGATCTTCCACTTTCTTCACGACTGACAATACTACGCGTCCGTTTTCATCGAAGATTTTCTTGCCGATAAACTTCTCCTGCCACTCCTGAGAGTCCTTGATTTCAGCACCGAGTCCGGCTGTCTCGCTCTCGTGGTTGAAGTAGGCACCATAGACGGTACCATCGGTCTTGACAGCCATATAGCCGCTGATGCCGCCCCAGAGGCCCATGCCCTTCATGCTGGCCACAAGGATCTGCTGACCGTCAATCTCACACTGGTAGAGCTTCTGGCCGTCGGCATCCTTCTCTTCCTTCACCACCTCGGCATACTTGGCCTCAGCCTCGGCACCGTCAAGGTCGCGGATATTCAGCGAATAGAGAATCTGCTTCTTCACGTCGAGGGCCACGTTAGCATCCTGCATCGGCTTCAGGGCCTGATAGACGAATGCCAGCAGGAAGGCCACGATGACCACCAGAATCGCACTATATATAATAATGTACGAGTTCGAATTTGTATTCAGTTTCATTTGGTACCTCCTCTCTTTAAGCGTTTCGAGATATTACGCTCTACAATGAAATGGTCGATCGTAGGAGCAAACATATTACCAAAGAAGATGGCAAGCATCATACCCTCAGGATAGCCGGCATTCATCACGCGGATAATCACAGCCATCGCACCAATCAGGAAACCATAGATGAACTGGCCCGTGGTGGTGCGGCAAGAGGTAACAGGGTCGGTAGCCATGAATACGGCACCGAAGGCGAAGCCACCGAGGATGAAATGATGCCACCATACCATCGACTGGCCAGTCTGCTCGAAGATGCAGGCCATCACGGCACCACCGACGAAGACTGAGCACATCGTGCGCCAAGAGGCGATGCCCGTCAGCAGCAGGATGCAGGCGCCAATGGCGATGGCAACCAGTGAGGTCTCACCGATAGAGCCAGGAATGAAGCCGCAGATCATATCGCAGATAGAAGCATCGGGATTGACGCCCTGTGCTATCTGTCCGAGCGGTGTGGCAGCAGTGAAGCCGTCGGGCAACGTGTTGCCCAGTCCGAAGATCGAATCCTGAGCCACCCACACCTGATCGCCCGTCATCTTAGAAGGATAGGCGAAGAACAGGAACATACGGGCTGCAATGGCGGGGTTGAAGATGTTCATGCCCGTACCGCCAAAAATCTCCTTACAGAAAATCACACTGAAGGCACAGGCCAGAGCCAGCATCCACAGCGGACAGCCGATGGGAATAATCAGCGGGATGATGATACCAGAGACAAGATAGCCCTCCTGGATCTCCTCACCCTTCCACTGGGCCCAGGCAAACTCGATGCCGAGACCCACGATGTAAGAGACAAGGATCTTGGGCAGTACGGCCAGGAAGCCGAAGCAGAAGATTTCCAGGAACGAGGCGCTGTCGAGCGTACCGGCAGCGAGGTAGTTCTGGTAGCCGATGTTATACATACCAAACAGCATGGCTGGCATCAGCGCGATGACCACCATACTCATAATACGCTTCGAGTCGATGGCGTCGTGGATGTTCACACCTGTCTTGGCCGTATCGTTCGGCACATACAGGAACGTCTCGAAACCATCGAATATCGAGCGGAAAGCGTGAAGCTTGCCTTCGGGTTCGAAGTTGGGCTTTATCTTATTGAGATAATTTCTTAATGCGCTCATAATCTTTATGCGTTTTCTTTACGTAAAATATTCAGTCCTTCACGCACGATGCGCTGCAATTCCAACTTCGAGCTATCCACGAACTCTGCCAGTGCAAAGTCCTCAGGACTAACCTCATAGATACCAAGAGCCTCCTGGCGATCAATATCACCGGCGATGATGGCCTTGATGAGGTACTCACCATAGATATCCATCGGCAGCACACGGTCGTACTCACCGCTCATGATCATGTGGCGCTCACCTCCCTTGATACGGGCATCGAGAGCATACGACTTATTGCCACAGAGCCAGGAGAAATAGCTGCGATTGACAGAGAACTGCTTGAAGCGAGGCAGAATCCAGCCCAGCAGCTCGTCGGCATCGTTACCTTCAGGAATCACCGTAATCTCGGAAGCATGTGCTCCGAGATAACCTTCCTTCGTGGTTGGCTTGCCTGTCAGCACGTTGCCGTTGATGATACGCACACTCTTAGAAGCATCGTAGCTGTTGCTCAGGAGCGTAGAGAGTTCCTCGCCCACCAGCATATCAACATAGGCTGGCGACTTGATCTCACTGCCGCAAAGGGCTACCGTACGGCGCAGATCGACCTTGCCGGTATTGAACAGACGACCGATGAAGAGCACCACCGTCGGATCGCCAATGGTCCATACCACCTCTCCCTTGTTCACTGGGTCGATGTGGTTCACCTGTACGCCAACGTTGCCTGCAGGGCACTTGCCATCAAAGATGGTTAGTTCTGCAAACTGATCAATTCCTAACTTACGGATCTCAGTCTGGAAATCAGGCTGGATACCCAAACCCACATGAGTTTTAGCAATCTTCGAGAGAGCCTGAATACCTGTCACGAAATCCTGTTCCTGACCCTTGGCTTCGAACTGGAAGTCACAGGCCAGCGGCTTGTCGCGCAGAGCAGATACAAAAATCGCCTTAGGCATGACCGACGGATTCGTCGAGACTGCATAAGGCAACTGGTCGATATAACCAAAGAGACCTGCTTCAAGCAGCGCGTCGATGACGGCTTTGCCGTCAAGCTTGCTGACATCCTTCTTGCCGAAATCCACATAGCTCTGCTGGGCATCGGCATCGACCTTTATGCAGAGCACCTTCCTTCGTTCACCACGCACAACGGCACTCACCGTACCGCTTACTGGCGAGGCAAACTTCACCTCAGGATACTGTTTGTTGACAAACAAGGCATCCCCGGCCTGAACCTTGTCGCCCTCGCGGACTACGACCTTCGGAGTGACACCTTCGAAATCATCAGGAACAAGTGCGTACTTGCCATTAGACTTCAGCTGGATCTTCTTCTCCTCAGCCCGTCCTTTCAGGTTGATGTCCAAGCCTTTGTTTAGCTTAATAACATTTGCCATTTATCTAAAAATTATTGAATAGTTGCAAGATGCGACGGCAAAATTACTAAATTTTGGGTAGATAACGGACAAAAAACTAAAAAAAATGTAGAAATACCGATAATTTGTTGTATTTTTGCCACGTGAAGATACTAAAACGATTCATCAGCATCGTCATCTGGACAGTCATCGCCGTGAACTTACTATCGGCAGCCATTCTCCGACTGCCAAGCGTTCAGCAGTTTGCAGGCAACAAGGTCTCTGAACTGCTGGGAGATAAGCTAGGCACAAAAGTAAGCGTGGGGCGGGTCGACCTCGGATTCCTCGACCGAATTATCATCGACGACGTCAATATTTATGACCAGCAAAAGAAACTGATGCTCACCGTATCTCGTATGGCCGTGAAAATCGACTATCTGCCGCTGGCTAACGGCAGGATCTCCATCTCATCAGCTCAGCTCTTCGGCGCCAACGCCAGGCTCTACCAAAAGAATGCGGAGACACCAACGAACTTTCAGTTCGTCATCGACTCACTAGCCTCGAAAGATACCACCAGCCATACCCCACTCGACCTGAGAATCAACTCGCTCATCATCCGACGCTCTGGAGTCATATACGACAGACTGGACGTGGCGAGAACCAACCAACAACTGAATCCTCATCATCTGCGGTTCAGCGGTATCAGCGGACATATCAACCTAAAGGCACTGACTGACGACTCGCTGCATATCAACGTGAAGCGTCTCTCGCTCCACGAGAATTCCGGATTAGACATAAACCGCCTGAGTTTCCGGCTTGCAGTTGGGAGAAACCAATCCACACTGTCGGACTTCATCCTGCAAATGCCCAGCTCTGACCTAAGACTCGACTCACTGAAAGCCTACTACAGCTTGGACAAGAAAGGGCTCATCGCAGGAACTCTGAGGTTCTCTGGCGCTATCAAAGACGCCATCATAACACCTTCAGACCTAAGGAGTTTTGAACCTGCGCTCAAGAATTTCCAGAGAGGAATTTCGCTGACAGCTAACTTCAACGGCACTGATGAGCAAGTAAACATTCCAGAGCTGCTGATAGCCACTAAAGAAAAGGATATCGACATCAGTATGGAGGGTTGGATGGCCAACTGGCAACAACAACCTGCATGGCATCTCAACGTACAGCACCTCATCCTCAGTGAGGCAAGCTTGGACTTTCTCTCGAAGACTTTCAAACTGCCTGATGAACTGAAACGCATCGGCAACCTGCAGCTAACGGGTCTTTTCGACCACAACAGACTTGGAGAGACCAGCCTCAAGAGCCATGTGCAGAGTGGCATCGGCGACCTCGACATACAGTTCGGCATGAACAAAAGCCAGCGCTTTCAGGGAGACATAGTCACAGAGAACTTCAACCTTGGGCAAGTGCTCAACAACCAGCAGCTTGGCATGCTCTCCACACAATTGAAGACAGAAGGTCTATGGCGACAGTCGCCACAGAAACCTGAGATCAAGGTCAACGGAACTATCAAACAACTGGACTACAATAACTATTCCTATAGTAACATCAATCTTGACGGGCTTTACGACAAAGGGATCATCTCAGGCCTTTTCAGCATCGACGATCCCAACCTGTCGGCACACCTGAACGGAGAAGTCAGTGAAATCGTGTTCACACCATCGGCTGGGAAACCAGGAACTATCAAGCTTCAGGGCGGCATCGGTCACTTCTCACCCGAAGCCACACATCTTAGCCACACCTTCGGCTCTTCTGTCTTTTCTGCCGACATCGACGCAGATATCATCATGAGCAAACTGGAGGATGCAGAAGGGAGCATGCGAGTCAGCAACTTCACCATGACAGCTACAGAGGAACACCCCGCTTACAAACTGGACAATTTCAGCCTCTCCTCGGGTTTCAGTGAGGGCATCCACTTCATCTCACTGAAGAGTGACTTTGCCGACGCAGAGCTAAAAGGACACTTCAACTACCAGACACTGGCTCAGAGCTTTGTCAATCTCATAGGGTCACGACTCCCCACCCTACCCGGACTGCCGCCTATCAAGAAAGGACCAGACAACAACTTCAGCCTGAGACTGCTGATGAGCAAGACCGACTGGCTTCAACGTTTCTTCGGCATCAACCTGAAGCTCCAGCAGCCTCTGAACCTGACAGCAAGACTCAATGACCAGACCGACGATCTGGCACTGACTGGCGACCTACCCTCGTTTGCTTATAACGACGCCTGGTACAAAAACGCAAATATCGAAATCAGCTCTCCTGGGGACTCCCTGAACTGTAAGGCTAGTATTCTGAAGCTCATGGACGACGGACAGCGTATGAGCATCAGCCTCAATGCGCAGGCTGCCAGCAACAGCATCAACACCTCACTGAACTGGGACAACCACGATGATGAGGAAAAACTGAGCGGTGAACTGAATACCATCATCCGACTCTACAAGAACCTAGCCAACAAACCAGAAGCACATGTGCGCATCCTACCTTCTCATGCCATCCTGAACAACAGCCAGTGGGACATCGAACCGTCGGCTATCCTCTATTCAGACAAGCGGCTGCTAGTAGACGAATTCGACCTGCATCGCGCTCAGCAGCACATCATCATCGACGGCATTGCCTCAGAAAACCCCAACGACACAATGAAAGTCGATCTCAATGAGGTGGAGGTGGACTATATCCTAGACCTGGTGAACTTCCACACAGTAGAGTTCAGTGGTAAGGCCACAGGCATCGCTAATGTCTCGTCGCTTTTCGGACGCTTTGCTGCCAACGCAGACCTTCGCGTCGATGACTTCAAGTTCGAGAACGGACGCATGGGTACTCTCCAGGCCAAGGCTGACTGGAATCAGGAGGCTGAGCAAATAGACATCCACGCTATTGCAGACGACGGCGAAGAGGCCAAAACATTAATCAACGGCTATGTATCGCCCGTGCATGAAACCATCGACCTGGAGATCGATGCCCAAGGCACGTACCTGGACTTCATGCACAGTTTCACCAAGACCTTCCTTAGCCATATCACAGGGCATGCAGAGGGCGACGTCAGACTGGCAGGCAACCTCGACAACATCAACCTGACAGGCAACCTCGTCGTTGATGGGGAAGCCACTGTGACCGCCCTCAACACCACTTACAAGCTGGAACGCGATACACTGGTGATGATACCTGACGAGATAGAACTCAAGCACATGACCATACTTGACAAAGACGGACACAGGGCCTACCTCTCTGGTGGCATCCATCATGAACACCTGACCAACCTAAGTTTTGACCTCTATGTCGATGCTGAGAACCTGCTGGCCTACGACTTCGACGATTTCGGAGACTCGTCGTTCTACGGAACGGTATATGCCTCAGGCAACGTCGGCATTCACGGTCACGGAAACGACGTCGTAATTGATTGCGACGTCACGCCTCAAAAGAATTCCGTCTTCGTATATAATGCCGCTACACCGGATGCCATCTCCAAACAGGAGTTCATCGAGTGGGACAATAACGAAGCGACAGACAACCAGAAAAAGGCCGACAAAAGCAGTTCGAACAGAGCCACTGAGACCGATATCTACATCAACTTCCTCGTGAACACCACACCTGACGCGACCCTGCGCTTACTCATGGACAAGAACACCAACGACTATATCACGCTAAACGGTGAAGGCAGCATCCGGGCAACCTTCCATAACAAGGGAGCCTTCAACATGTTCGGCACCTATACTGTCGATCACGGAACCTATGGGATTACCATACAGAACATCATCAAGAAGAACTTCACTTTCAACAGGGGCGGCACCATTGTCTTCGGCGGTGATCCCTATCAGGCAGCCCTCAATCTACAGGCCGTCTATACCGTCAACAGCGTCAGCCTCTCTGACCTGAACATTGGCAACTCGTTCACCAACAATACCATCCGCGTGAACTGCCTGATGAATATCGGCGGACAACCAGCAGCACCTCAAGTGGAATTCGATCTTGAGATGCCGACCGTGAATGCCGATGAACAACAGATGGTGCGTTCCGTGATCAACGGACAACAAGAGATGAACCAGCAAGTGGTATATCTGCTTGCCATCGGACGATTCTACAACCAGGGAGTCAACAATGCTGACGAACAGAAGCCTGATCGGACGACCTTGGCCATGCAGAGTTTCCTTTCTGGTACGCTCTCCACCCAAATCAACACCCTGCTCAACCAAATCATTAAGAATGATAACTGGAACTTCGGCGCTAATATCTCAACAGGTAATGAAGGATGGCATAATGCTGAATACGAGGGCATCATCAGCGGACGTATGTTTAACAACCGACTGGTGCTCAACGGACAGTTCGGTTATCGCGACAACGCCACCCGAGCCAATCCCTCGTTTATCGGGGACTTCGACCTACAGTATCTGCTCTACCCCAGCGGTAACCTCGCACTGAAGGTGTATAACCAGACAAACGACCGCTATTTCACAAAGTCGAGTCTGAACACTCAGGGCATCGGTATCATCATGAAGAAAGATTTCAATAACCTACGGGATCTCTTCTCCAGTCAGAAGAAAAAGAAAAAGAGAACTACGGAAACTGAAAAAAAACAAGAGAGGTAACCCCCTCTCTTATCTTGTCACTATTTACTTCCGATATACAGGAACAGCATGCCAAGCAGCACCAATGCTAAATCGAAAGCCTTAGCACGCAGGTTCTTCTCATGGAAGAACATTGCGCCGAACATAAAGCTGACAATCACACTACCGCGACGCACCATCGACACAATCGAGATCATCGCATCAGGCAAGGACAGAGAATAGAAATACACGAAATCGGCCGTTGAAAGAAACAAACTCACGCCAACTATAGACCAAGACCAGTGGAAAGGTGTTGTCTGCTCGTGTTTCGGCCACCAGAGCAGCCAGAGCATCGCCCCCATCATGCCACATTGGTAGATGTTGTACCAAGACTGGACCATCATACGATCAAGGCCGACACCACCACTCTCTACAGGAGCCATCAGATACTTGTCGTATAAGCCACTGATAGCACCCAGGGCCGCTGCACCTACTATCATATAGATCCAATGGTCGTGCTTGAAATCGATACCTTCCTTCTTGCCACTGCGACTCAGCATCAGGAAAGAAGCTACCGCCAAGAGCACACCAGCCCATTGCCAGACATTCAGACGCTCACCAAAGACCAACAAGGCACCCACAAGCACCATCACAGGACGAGTGGCATTGATAGGACCGACAATCGTCAACGGCAGGTGTTTCATGCCGAAATAGCCAAGAATCCAACTAGAGAGGACGATAAAAGCTTTCAGTACAATATATTTGTGGAGCTTCCATCCCCCACTTGCCGTATGGAAGATGGTACCATCAAGCACGTCGGACGTGGCACTCAAGACGATGAAAGGCAGGAAGACCAACGATGAGAAAAGCGTGTTCAGGAACAATACCGGAATTACCGCATTCTCCTTCAGTGCATGTTTCTTTAATGAGTCATAGCAGCCCAACAGTGCCGCCGACATAAAGGCCAATATCAACCACATATCTCAGTATCTCTCTTTCTATAACCGATAGAAAAGGTAATCCCCACCAGGCGGCGGGGATTACCTTATTTAAATCTTTGTGATAATCTTAGCTCCTTCCTTGAGGGCTTCCATGTTAAGCGGTATCAGCGAGTGATGACGCTCGGGAAGGGTCTTATAAAGAGCCTTCTCAACACCCTTGTCGCTGACGACGGGAGCCACCTTCAGCAGTCCGCCAAGAACAATCATGTTGAACACCTTACCGTTCTTCATCTCAGCAGCCTTGTCCATCGCATTGATCTCATAGACAGTGATGTCCTTACGCGTCGGCTTGTTGATGATGCCGAAACCGTCGTAGATCAGGATACCACCAGGCTTGATTTTCGGCTCAAACTTCTCCAGTGAAGGCTGGTTCAGCACGACAGCGATATCGTACTTGCTCAGGATAGGCGAAGATATACGCTCATCGCTGACAATCACTGTGACGTTGGCAGTACCACCACGCTGCTCAGGACCGTAGGCAGGCATCCAAGTGACTTCCTTGTCCTCCATCAGTCCACTATAGGCCAGAATCTTACCCATTGAGAGCACACCCTGACCTCCGAAACCACTGATAATTATTTCTTTTTTCATAACTATTCACTTTTCACTATTCTCTATTCACTTCTCACCTGTCGTGTCTTTGAGGTCTCCTTTAGGATAGAAGGGGAACATATTCTCCTTCATCCACTCGTTAGCCTTGGCAGGTGTGAGTTTCCAACCGCTGTTACAGGTAGAAACAAACTCCACCAGACTAGAGCCCTTGCCAGCCATCGAAGCCTCAAAAGCCTTGCGCAGTGCCTTCTTAGCCTTATTGATAGAAGCAACGCTCTCCACGCTCTGGCGCGTCACGTAGCAGGTTCCCTCCAGCTGAGCAGCAATATCGGCCATCTTCAAAGGATAACCGTGAATCTCGGGATCACGACCATAAGGACAGGTTGAGGTCTTCTGACCAATCAGTGTTGTAGGAGCCATCTGACCACCCGTCATACCATAGATGGCATTGTTGACGAAGATGATGACAATATTCTCACCACGGTTCAGAGCATGGATGGTTTCACAAGTACCGATACAAGCCAAGTCGCCATCACCTTGATAGGTGAACACCAGACGGTCAGGCCAGCAGCGCTTGATACCCGTAGCCAGTGCGGGAGCACGACCGTGGGCAGCCTCCTGCCAGTCGATATCTATATAATTGTACGCGAAGACTGCACAACCTACAGGCGATACACCTACAGTCTTGTCTTCCATTCCCATCTCCTCGATGACTTCGGCAATGAGCTTATGCACTACACCGTGACTACAGCCTGGGCAATAGTGCATGTTATTGTCGTTCATCAGCGTCGGCTTCTTGCAGACGATATTCTCTGGTTGAACTATCTGATTTCTATCCATAGCCTTACATCATTTTCTTTAAAGCATCAACAATTTCCTCGGGCTCAGGAACAATACCACCAAGACGGCCGAACTGCTCCACAGGAATGGCACCATTCACAGCCAGACGGACATCCTGTACCATCTGTCCTGCATTGATCTCCACAACGAGGACACCCTTCTTACCCTTGGCAAGGGCTGCAATCTCCTTCGTGGGGAACGGGAAAAGCGTAATCGGACGGAACAGACCTACCTTAATGCCCTGTTCACGGGCAATCTCGATAGCCTTCTCCGACAGACGGGCAGCACTTCCGAAGGCCACAATAGCATATTCTGCATCGTCGCAGTGCTGCTGTTCGTAGCGCACCTCATTCTCCTGAATCTTACGATATTTCTCCTGCAGGGCGAGATTGCGCTGTTCCATGATTTCGGGCTTCAGCTCGAGCGAGGTAATCACGACACGCTCACGATTCTTTGGCTTACCTGTAGAAGCCCAAGGGCACTGCTTGATCACCTCCTCATCCGTACGACGGGGCTTGAACGGCGGCAGCACCACCTTCTCCATCATCTGACCAATCACACCGTCAGAGAGAATCATGGCAGGATTGCGATACTTGAAGGCCAGTTCAAAGGCGAGATCCACAAAATCGGCCATCTCCTGTACAGAGTTCGGAGCCAGCACAATCACCTTGTAGTCACCGTTACCACCACCACGGGTAGCCTGGAAATAGTCACCCTGTGAAGGCTGGATCGTTCCCAGACCAGGACCGCCGCGCTGCACATTGACAAACACGCCCGGCACCTCGGCACCAGCCATATAAGTGATACCCTCCTGCATCAAGGCGACACCAGGAGAAGAACTGGAGGTCATCGCGCGCTTACCAGCTCCGGCAGCACCATAGACCATATAAATAGATGCCAGCTCACTCTCTGCCTGCACCACCTGCATACCAGTGGTCTCCCAAGGCTTCAGTTCAGCCAGCGTCTCAATCACCTCACTCTGCGGAGTAATAGGATAGCCGAAATAGCCGTCGCATCCGCAACGAATAGCAGCATGGGCGATAGCCTCATTGCCCTTCATCAACACAACTTCTCTTTCTTCTGCCATAGCTTACTCCTCCACTTTTTTACGATACACGGTGATACAACCGTCTGGGCAGACGATGCCACATGAGGCACAGCCCACGCAGGCTTCCTCATTGACAGCCTCCACATAGGGATAACCGTGCAGATTCACTTTGTTGGCCAGGGCGATGACCTTCTGAGGGCAAGCGATGATGCAAAGGCTGCATCCCTTACAACGCTCAGTATTCACCTCGATGGCGCCTTTCATTTTTGCCATATTGTATCTGTTTAATGCATTAAATCTTTAATTTCGGGGTGCAAAGGTAACAATAAGTAAGGAAAATCCAAAGAAAAAACGACATTTTCTTCAAATTTTCCTTAATTATCTGCCTTTTGGCAATTCAGAGACCTACCAGATCTTCACACGATTCTCTGGAGCAACATAAATCTTGCCACTCTTCACGTTGAACAGGCGATACCAGTCGTCGAAGAGCGTTACGATACCATTCACACGGTTGATGCCGGAAGAATGGTCATCATTATAATAGGCATCCTTCAAGTGTTCAAGACTATAGGGGCCCTGCCAAAGCTTGGCATAGTGGAGGAAGAACTCCTGACAAGCCAGGTCTAAGGCCTCGCCACTCAGGCCCTCCTTCGTCTTCTTTTGCTTGAAGAACTCATAGGCCAGCGTCACGCCACCGTAATCGGCCATATTCTCGACCAAAGTCTTCTGGCCGTCAGCAGCCTGACCAGGGAAAGCCTCAAGTTCATCGAAGAGGGCTACCATCTTATCCTGCTTTTCTTTGAACTTTGCACCATCCTCAGCCGACCACCAGTTCCTATAATAACCTTTCTCGTCGAACTGGGCTCCGCTGGCATCAAAGCCGTGGGTCATCTCATGTCCAAAAACGCAAGTGGCCATCAGACGATTGTACTCATCATCCTTAGGAAACATTTCTTCACTGACAAATTGAGGGAAGATGACGAGGGCATTGTCGCCTGGACTATAGAATGCATTTTGGATACCATACCAGCTAAAGTATTGAATGCTGGCCATAGGAATGTCCTCCACCTTTTTACCGAGCAGATACTTTTGCTTGTTTGCCATGTTCTGCTGCATAAGGGAAAGATAATCCTCAACCAGTGTGTTCTTTTCGTCCAGCGTAAACTCACCATCATAGAAACGGTCTGGCACACCTACATAGAACTTCATGGCCTTCAGCTTGTCAAGTGCAGCCTGACGGGTAGCGTCGCTGAGCCAGTCGAGCGTCTCAATTCGCTTCTGGAACACCGTGCGCAGTTCCTCCAGATTGGCCGTGCAAACCTCCACCTGGTTCTCAGAAATTTTCTGCAGGATATTATAAGACAGCTTGTTCATCAAAATAGGAGCAGTGGCAGTAATCAGGCGAAACAGTTCACGGTTTATTTCTGCTTCAGTCGTGTTTTGATAATCAGTCTTGATAAAGTCGCTGGCTTTCATAACAGCATAATATCGCATGTAGTCGTAGCCAAAGATGAGGCCGTCATTCTCTTCCAGAATATTTGAAACCCCTTTCATATATGACTTAAACGCATCTGAATTGTTAAGGACACTAAGTTCGTCCAGATTGAAAGCTGCAGTGAGCGACTCATAGCTGACTTCATCCTTGACGTCAGCGGCACGTGTACCACTGGCCCGTGCGATGTTCTTGGCTTCGATATACTGCGGCATGCTTATCATCCCATACCACTTGCCATGAATGGCAAAGCCCTCAGACTGGACAGCATTGGCAGACTCTTCATTAATCTTACATTCGTAAAGGAATGACTCGTATGCCAGAATATTTGCAGCACGAAGAGCGAGCTTTTCCTGATAATCAGAAGCCGATAAAATTTCGGGCTCTGTTACCTTATCAATAAGCACCAGAATAGCCAGGATGCGCTCAAGAAGCTTATCAGTATTATTCATTTGCTTTGCTGTCCTAGTGTAGGTCAGCAAATCACCAGTCATGACCATTTCCTTGAAGGCATGGGTTTCGGTTTGACCTTCCACAACCTTGGTGAAGATCGGGTTGAGACCCTTATCCTGCAGTTTGCCGATTTCCTGCAATAACGTGCCTATGCTGGTAGGCTTCTGGATTTTCAGATAGTCAAGTATGCTCTTTACGTCTTCCTCAAACGTCGGAGCCTTACCCGTTATATTCTTTGCGAGGTGCTGTGCCAGCGGGTCGCTGGAGTTCATGAAGTCGTTGTAAAAAAGTTCTTTGTACTTCGTATCAACATTATTAACGTAGCCATTATCATCCTTGGCATGCGTCTTGTCCCAAGTTCCAAAGGCATACATAAAGAAGTCATCACCAGGATTGACGCTGGGGTCCATCCACGCAGCATCTTTGAAAGGTAAATTCTGCTCCTGCTGTTCAGGAGATACGGGATTGTCACTGTTCTCATCAACACAAGACGTTAATGAAAGGCTGCTGAATAGGACGGCAGCCATCATCCATTGAATTCTTTTCTTCATATTCTTTGGCTTTTAATAAACAAGTTATAGTTACAAATTCTTACCAGATCTTCACGCGGTCCTCTGGGGCGACATAAATCTTGCCACTCTTCACGTTGAACAGTCTGTACCAGTCGTCGAAGAGCGTTACGACGCCATTCACACGATTGATGGCGGAGGAATAATCATCATTGAAATAGGCATTCTGTAATTGCTCAAGACTATAGGAGCCCTGCCAATGCATGGCATAATGGAGGAAGAACTCCTGACAAGCCAGGTCTAAGGCCTCGCCACTCAGGCCATCCTTCTCCTTCTGCTGCTTGAAGAACTCATAGGCGAGCGTTACGCCGCCATAGTCGGCCATATTCTCTGTCAAGGTAAACCGGCCGTTAGCCGTCTGACCAGGGAAGGCCTCCAGACGATTATAGAGGGTAATCATCTTATCCTGCTTTTCTTTGAACTTTGCAGCATCCGCAGGCGTCCACCAATTCTTTTTATAACCTCTCGCGTCGTACGTTGCTCCGTTGGCATCAAAGCCATGGGTCATCTCATGACCAAAAACAAAATTCGCCATTTGACGGACGAACACATCATTCTTAGGATACATCTCTTCGCTGATATATATAGGGAAGATGACGAGGGCATTGTTACCAGGACTATAAAATGCATTCAGGGCACCATACCACCTATTATATTGAACGCTGGCCATAGGAAAGTCCTCCACCTTTTTGCCGAGCAGAGACTTTTGCTTGTTTGCCATGTTCTGCTGCATGAGGGAAAGTGCATCCTCAACCAGTGTATTCTTTTCATCCAGCGTAAACTCACCATCAATAAAGCGGTCGGGCACGCCTACATTGAACTTCATGGCCTTCAGCTTGTCAAGTGCAGCCTGACGGGTGGCGTCGCTGAGCCAGTCGAGCTTCTCCAAGCGCTTCTGGAACACCGTGCGCAGTTCCTCCAGACTGGCCGTGCAAACCTCCACCTGGTTCTGGCCAATTCTCTGCATAGTATCATGAGTCAGCCTGTTCATCATAAGAGGAGCTATGCTGGAAAACATGCGGAACATTTCACGGTTTATTACTGTTTCCGTTGAGTTTTTATAATAAGCCTTGAAAAAGTCGCTGGCTTTCATAACAGCATAGTATCGCATGTAGTCGTAGCCAAAGGTGAGGCCGTCTTCCTCTTTCAGGAAACCTTCAACGTCTTTCATATATGACTTAAACGCATCTGAATTGTTAAGAATACTATGTTCGCCCAGATTGAAAGCCGTTTTGAGCGTCTCCAGACTGACTTCATCCTTGACGGCATCAGCACGCGTACCACTGGGCCGCGCGATGTCCTTGGCTTCGATATATTGCGGCATGCTCACCATCCCTAGATCCTTACCATGAATGCCAGAGCCCTCAAGCTGGAGAGAACTGGCTGCCTCGTCCTGAGAATAACAGCCGTAAAGGTATTCCTCGAATGCCAGAATTTTTTTCGCGCGAGCAGCGAGACCTATCAGATACTCATCAGGATTCGACTTGATCTTCTCGGGCTCTGCTATCACATCAATAGATCCCAGTACATTCATGATTGTATTAAGATAGGTATCTTTTGTGTTCTGTTGTATTGCTCTCTTGCTATCTGTCAGCAAATCACCGATGAATACCATTTCCAAAAAAGCATGGGTTTCTTCATGGCCTTCCACTAGTTTGGCGAAGAACGGGTTGAGACCCTTGTCCTGCAGCTTGCCGATTTCCTGCAGTGACGTGCCTATGCTGGTAGGCTTCTGGATTTTCAGATAGTCAAGTACGCTCTTGACGTCTTCCTCAAACGTCGTGGCCGGCGCCTTTATATTCTTGACAAGGTGCTGTGCCAGCGGATCGCTGGAGTTCATGAAGTCGTTGTAGAGCATATCAGAATACTTCCGGGCAATATTGAAGACGTAACCGTTATCATCCTGGGCATGCGTCTTGTCCCAGGTTCCAAAGACATACATATAGAAATTATCACCGGGATTGACACTGGGATCCATCCATGCAGCATGGATGAAAGGTAATTTCTGCTCCTGCTTCTGCCCCTGCTCCTTCTCACCAGGAGACACGGGGTTGTCAGAGCTATCCACACAAGATGTTAATGAAAGGCTGCTGAATAGGATGGCAGCCATCATCCATTGAATTCTTTTCTTCATACTCTCATTCAGTTATATTAATAGATTAGTTTTACTTAAATACAAGTCGGGATGTGGGCAGACCTTGGGCCGTAACGGTCAGCGTGGCCTTGCCTTGCTTGCCAACATGGCGGACCACAGCAAGGGCACGCCCCTGCCACACATGATGGGTATTGTCGAAATACGGGTCTTCATCCTTGACGTCGGCATTGCCCACAGCAAGCAACGAGGCATTGCCGCTGACAGCGAATGTCAGCAGGTCGCCAGCCGTAGGAACCACCCTACCCTCACCGTCAACGATCTCGACCGTGACGAAGGCGAGGCCATTTCGCGAAAGGACCGTCTTATCGGCAGTCAGACGAATGGCAGCTGGCGTGCCTGCCGTCTGTATCTCGCATTGCTCAGTGCCAGCCACAGCACGCAACGTACCAGCCTGATAAGGCAAGGTAAACGTTGCCTTCATCTCTGCTGTCGCCTGCTCACCTATGAGTTGGTCATTCAGATAGAGACTGACCTTCGGCTCTCTGGTATAGACCTCAACCTCAATGGGTTTTCCCTCCCATCCTGGCCAGTTCCAACTGTCTGTAGTAGGCCACGTGCTCCACATCGAGGTCTTCACCTTCCCGTGATAGCCGTCCGGCTCACGCACGGCCATATACGTCTTTCCACCATTCCACAACAAAGAACGATAGTAGCTGACGGGCTTGCGCTTGCCTGTCAGATCGACATCGCCGCAATAGGCAGCATGCCAGGGATAGAGCGGACGTTCCCACGACTCTCCCGGCACCTCACCCTCGTAGTAATAGCGCCCGATGCCAGACTCTCCGAGGTAGTCGAGTCCTGTCCACACGAAGTCACCGAAGATATAGCTGTGATCCATCGTCATGCGGTAGTTGCTCCAGGCATCACGGGGATAGCTCTCCGTCTGCATCATCATACGACTGGGCACGCGCTCATGGTCGCCCTCCGCCTTGAATATCAGATAGTTATAACCTACGATATCGTGTTCCGCCGCCAACGGGTCGTAAATATCCCAATCGCGATCCCAGGCGGCCAACGCTGAAGTGACAGGACGATGCTGAGGATCCTGCTCACGAATACGTGCGGCCAGAAGATGAGCCGTTTTCACCACCTCGATCTTCTTGCGCTCGATGACCTCGTTGCCGATGCTCCAGCAGAAAATGCTGGGGTGCAGCCGATCACGACACACCATCGCATCCACATCACGCTGCCACCACGCATCAAAAAGAGTTGAGTAGTCATAGACATTCTCGTTCTTATGTTCGCGCCAGCCGTCGAAAGCCTCATCGATCACCAGCAGTCCCACCTCGTCGCAAGCCTTCAGAAAAGCCTCCGAAGGCGGATTGTGGGAGGTGCGCACGGCATTGAAACCTGCCTCCTTCATCAAGCGGGCCTTGCGATACTCAGCCTCATCATAGGCTGTGGCACCCAGGATACCATTATCGTGGTGCAGACAGGCACCGTTCAGTTTGATCGGCTTGCCATTAAGCAACAGTCCTCGCTCAACATCGTAGTCGATGGTGCGGATACCATAGCTGACATTCAGTTTGTCACCACCAGGCACAGCGAGTTCAGCCTCATAGAGATAAGGATCATCGGGCGACCACAGGCGAGGTGCCTCCACCTCGATGGTACGTTCCAGCGGAAAGGTCGTACCATCCTCACGAATGACCGTCGCACTGAGATTCACATGATGGATGTCAGGCGTCGTCACAAGCACGCTCCAGTCGTCGATATAGGTCTTAGGCGTCGTCACAAGCCACACGTTACGATAGATGCCAGAGCCAGAGTACCAGCGGCAGTTCTTCTGCTGCGAGTTATCGACACTGACCACAATCTCATTGCGCCCTATATTAATATAAGGTGTAGCATCCACCCAGAACGATGAGTAGCCATAGGGCCACCCTCCAGCCTTGTGACCATTGACGAAAACCTGGGAGTTCATATAGACACCCTCGAAATAGAGGCGTATCTTCTTTCCCGCATAGGCCTTGCCAAGCGTCAGCGTACGCCGGTACCACCCCTTGCCCGTAGGCAGATAGGCACCGTCGTTGCCCGCAGGTGCATTGACGTCGAAACGATGACAGATACTCCAGTCGTGGGGCAAGGTGACGTTTTGGGCCTTTGTAAAGTCACTGTCGTTCTGTACAAACTGCCACTGGTCGTTGAGCAACTGCTTGCGCGGCAGAGAGGTTGCCGCTGTCACGATGGTCGTTACTGCCAATAACAAGGCTGCCACCATCATTCTGATAAAGACATGGGAATTAGTCATAATTGTAATAAGTTAATAAGTCTTTGGATTTTAGGTTGTTAGTCTCGTCTTTTAAGGATTATACATGTCCTTGCAGTAGAAAGCCATGATGTCGTCGAGCATGCGCTTGGCCTCGACAGCCGGACTGTCGGGGTCAAGCGCTATGGCCTGGATATAGTTGTTGATGGCTTCGTGCCACTGGCCGCGCTTTCGTGCTTCATTACCCTGCTGATAAAAGGCCTCAGCAGCAGCCACCTTTTCACTATTCACTTTGCCCTATTTATAGTATTCTTTTTTACCCGCAGCAAGTGTATTCTTCATCAGCGAGCAGATAGTCATGGGCCCTACACCACCAGGCACAGGCGTGATATACGAGCACTTAGGTGCCACCTCGTCGAACTTCACATCACCATTCAGACGGAAGCCGCTTTTCTTCGTGGCATCAGGCACACGCGTGGTACCTACATCGACAATCACAGCCCCCTCCTTCACCATATCAGCAGTGACGAAGTCTGGCTGACCAATGGCCGCGATGATGATATCAGCTGCACGACACTCTTCCTTTAAAGTCTTGGAACGTGAATGACATACAGTCACCGTTGCATCGCCATATTGCTTCTGCATCATCAGTTGAGCCATAGGCTTGCCAACGATATTAGAGCGTCCCAAAATAACACATTTCTTGCCTGAGGTCTCGATGCCATAGCGTTTCAGCAGCGTAATGATGCCTAAAGGCGTAGCAGAGATGAAACAAGGCAAGCCGATAGCCATACGGCCTACATTGATAGGATGGAAACCATCCACATCCTTACGGTAGTCGATGGCCTCGATGATCTTCTGCTCGTCGATATGCTTGGGCAAGGGCAGCTGCACGATGAAACCATCGACATCGTCGTCCTTGTTCAATTTATCGACACAAGCCAGCAGTTCTGCCTCTGTGATGTCAGCCTCGAAGCGGATGAGCGTCGATTTGAAACCACAGGCCTCGCAGGCCAGCACCTTATTCTTCACATAGGTCTCAGAACCACCGTCGTGACCCACGAGCACAGCTGCCAGATGGGGCTGCTTGCCACCACGGGCCATGATCTCCTTTACCTCTTCGGCTATCTCAGCCTTGATGGCTGCTGCCGTTGCTTTTCCGTCAATCAGTTGCATCTGGTATTTCAGTTTTTCTATTCTTCAACTCTTCAAATTCTTAAAGTTTCGGCATACCGCCCTTCATAGCCTTCATAGCGTTGGCCATCTGAGCCATCTTCGATGAGTTCAGGCCTGTCACCATCTTCATCATCTTTCGCGTCTGGTCGAACTGCTTCATCAGACGATTCACATCCTCCAGCTTCGTACCTGAGCCTGCAGCGATACGCTTGCGACGGCTCTGGTTGATGATGTCGGGATTCTGGCGCTCCTTCGGCGTCATCGAGTTGATGATAGCCTCAATGCCCTTGAAGGCGTTATCGTCGATATCGAGATCCTTGATCTGCTTGCCGACACCAGGAATCATCGCAGCCAGATCCTTGATGTTACCCATCTTCTTGATCTGCTGTATCTGACCCATGAAGTCCTCGAAATCAAACTTGTTCTTGCGGATCTTCTTCTCCAGACGTTTGGCCTCCTCCTCGTCGTACTGCTGCTGAGCGCGCTCCACGAGAGACACGATATCACCCATGCCGAGGATACGGTCTGCCATACGCTCAGGATGGAACACATCGATGGCCTCCATCTTCTCACCCGTACCAACGAACTTGATAGGCTTCGTCACCACCGTACGGATAGAGAGGGCAGCACCACCACGGGTATCACCGTCGAGTTTCGTCAGCACCACGCCGTCGAAGTCCAGACGGTCGTTGAACTCCTTAGCGGTATTCACGGCATCCTGACCAGTCATCGAATCGACCACGAAAAGCGTCTCGTTGGGATGGATTGCATTCTTCAGCGTCTCAATCTCATTCATCATCTCCTCATCGACGGCCAGACGACCAGCGGTATCGACGATGACTACATCGTAGGCCTTAGCCTTGGCCTCCTGAATGGCGTGGTTGGCAATCTCCACCACGTTCTTATTGTCAGGCTCCGTATAGACGGGCACGCCTACTCCCTCTCCCACGACCTTCAGCTGCTCGATAGCAGCAGGACGATAGACGTCGCAGGCCACCAGCAACGGCTTCTTGTGATGACGCGTCTTCAACAGGTTGGCGAGCTTACCGCTGAACGTGGTCTTACCAGAACCCTGCAGACCCGACATCAGGATGATGGCAGGTGCACCAGGACGGCCCTCGACCTTCAGTTCGGCAGCCTTGCCTCCCATCAGTTCCGCCAGCTCGTCGTGCACAATCTTCACCATCAACTGGCTGGGCTTCACGGCAGTGAGCACATTCATACCCATCGCCTTCTGCTTCACGGTATCCGTGAACGACTTTGCCACCTTGTAGTTCACGTCGGCATCAAGCAGTGCACGACGCACGTCTTTCAGGGTTTCAGCTACGTTGATCTCGGTGATCTTTCCCTCACCTTTCAGTATCTTGAACGATCTCTCAAGTCTGTCACTTAAATTCTCAAACATATTCTATCTTGTAAACTTTAAATTACCTCATAACCGAACTTCTCGCAGAGGCTGAGACTCATCTCCTTCAGCTTGAACTTCTGGATCTTGCCAGAGCCAGTCAGCGGGAACTCGTCGATGAAGAACACGTACTTCGGAATCTTGTAGCGAGCGATCTTACCGCGACAGAATTCCTGCACGTCCTCCGGCTCCATCTTCACACCAGGCTGGAGGATGATGAAGGCGCCTACGGCTTCGCCATATTTCTTCGAAGGTACAGCTGCTACCTGCACATCCTTGATGCCAGGCATGTGGTAGAGGAACTCCTCGATCTCACGCGGATAGATATTCTCACCACCACGGATGATCATATCCTTGATACGACCCGTGATGCGATAGAATCCGTTCTCGTCCTTCACACCGAGGTCACCCGAATGCAGGAATCCGTTTTTGTCGATCACCTCTGCCGTAGCCTGCGGGTTCTTATAGTAACCCTTCATCACGTTGAAGCCTCGGCAGCACATCTCGCCCTGCACACCTACGGGGCACTCCTCGCCCGTCTCCGGATCGAGCACCTTCACCTCGACAAACGGATAGTCGCGACCTACGGTAGTGCAACGCTGCTCGAACGTATCGTTCAGACAGGTCTGCGTCATACCAGGCGAAGACTCCGTCAGACCATACACGCTGGTAATAGTCATGAACATCTTCTCCGACACGCGCTTCATCAATTCAATAGGACAGAGCGAGCCTGCCATGATACCCGTGCGGAGACAGCTGACGTCGAACATATTGAACATCGGGTGATCCAACTCTGCGATAAACATCGTAGGCACACCATAGACAGCGGTACAACGCTCCTTATGGATGGAAGCCAGTACCACCAGTGGGTCGAATTTCTCCACCATCACCTCGGTACAGCCGTGGGTCAGACAGTTCATCGTGGCGAGCACCACGCCGAAGCAGTGGAACAGCGGCACGCAGACACAGAGCTTGTCGTCCTGCGTGAAGGCCATGTTCTCACCCGTGAAGTAACCGTCGTTGGCAATGTTATAGTGCGTCAGCATCACACCCTTAGGGAAACCCGTCGTACCCGATGTATATTGCATGTTGCAGACATCGTGGCAGGTGACGTTCTTCTTCATCTCGTCAAGCTCCTCGTCCTCGATGTTCTGTCCAAGCAGCAGCAGCTCGGCTGTATTGAACATACCGCGATATTTCTCCATACCGATGAACACCACATTCTTCATGTGTGGGAAGCGCTCAGAGTTCAGATGTCCGCGCTCGCAGTTCTTCAACTCAGGCAACATCGTGTAGGTCATATCCACATAGTTACAGTCCCACGTGCCGTCGGTGATGCAGAGGGTATGCATGTCGGAGTCCTTGCACAGATACTCCAGTTCGTTCTGCTTGTAGTTGGTGTTCACCGTCACCAGCACGGCACCAATCTTCGCCGTTGCATAGAGGAACGTCAGCCAGTCAGGCACGTTCGTAGCCCAGATACCCACGTTAGAGCCTTTCTTCACACCGATGGCGATCAAACCTTTGGCGAGATTATCGACACGCTCATTAAACTTACTCCAAGTGAAACGCAGGTCGCGGTCTGAATACACGATATATTCCTTGTCGGGCGTCTTCTCAGCCCAATACTCCAGCCATTGTCCTAACGTACGCTCATAGAGCTGATAGCCCTCGCTACCCGTCTCGGCGGGATAGGTCCTGTCAGGCAGAGGTCTTCCTGCCATATCTAATTTCACGTTACTCATATCAGAATGGGATATAAACGAGTGCTAAGATTTTCGCAGACTTGCCAAGTGCTCCGTGCAGGTGATGCTTCACGATAGAGTCGTAGTAGATGGAGTCGCCCTGCTTCAGTTCGTATTTCTCTTTGCCATATTCCAGTTCGATCTCTCCTTCCATCACGTAGATGAACTCCTCACCCTCGTGGGCCGAGAGCTTATAGTCGAGCGAGTCCGTAGGGTTGATGTCGATGATAAACGGCTCCATGTGGCGACCAGCCTTCTGCTGTGCCAACGGATGATACTCCATATGCTTGCGGGCATCGGTAGCACCATTAGAGAAGCTGATGCTACTGTCGCGCTCACGGTCGGCGGCACGTGTTACCACAGGTCCCAGCGCATCGTTGTCATCCATGAACGTACCCAAACGCACACCCAGTGCACGGGCTATCTTGATCAGCGGGCCCAGAGAGGGCAGGTTCTGATCGTTCTCAATGCTGTTAATCTGCTCTACAGAGAGACCTGTGCTCTCAGCAACCTCCTCGATCGAGAGGTTCTTAGTTTCTCTGAGTCCCTTGATCTTGGAACCCACATAAGTGTTAGTGTTGGACATAATAACGTTATAAATTGATATCAATATTTACTTTGGGGCGCAAAATTACAACAAAAAAACGAGACTCCCAAACTTTGAGCCTCGTTTTTATATAAATAAGGTGAAAACGTTGACGCCGTCAGGGTTCCTTGCGCATCGAGAACTCGCAGCCGCAGTACTGCTGATTATAGAACTCGTATTCCTTCAGCAACTGGTTGCGGCGATCCTGCAATCCGCCCTTGCGCCAGTTCTGGTCCCAGAACGTTGTGCCAGCCACCGTCTGTTCCGCCAAGCGACCTGCCCGTTCTATCTGTTCCAGACTCTTCCAGCGGCTGGAAGCCAGCGTCGTCGTGAAATAGCGGATGCTGAGTTCCTTTGCCTTCTGAGCCGTCCTGGTCAGTCGGAGTGTGAAGCACAGCTCACAGCGTCGTCCGCGCTCAGGCTCTCCTTCCAGTCCACATACATCCTGTCGCCATCTGTCATGATCGTAGTCACCGTCAATCCAGCCCAGCCCCAGACTCTCCGCGTGGCGCTTGCTCTCCTGCTTACGGATCTCGTATTCCTCACGTGGAAAGATATTAGGATTGTAATAAAAAATGGTAGGTTTCAATTCATGCTTCACCATCCACTCGACAATCGCCGAGGAACATGGCGCACAGCAGGCGTGCAACAGCACCCTACCCTCTTCCTTTTCCAAAAGCCCATCAGGCAAAACGATTGCTGGTCTCTTCATCTTGGTGGCAAAGTTACGAAAAAATGGGTAATACCCAAAAGGTAAAACCCATTTTTTCTTGTTCTGGCGTCATTTTCCTAGAAATTCACGCCAATGGTGGCAAACAACGACCCTGTGCGCGACGTATCGAAATAGTCATGACTGATATTGGCAAGACCGATATCATAACCCAATTCCGCATAGAGGAAGTCGTACTGCACACCACAACCCAGCCTGACACCACCGTCGAAACGGCTGAAGCCCTCCTTGTCGAAGCTGCTGTAGGCCTGGCGCTGTCCGAAGTCCTTGATCTTTCCACCCACGCCCACAGCCACATAGCCGCCAGCAAAAGGCTGCACACTGAAGCGCCCGTCGATGTCGATCTTATACTTCATCAGCAGCGGCATCTCCAGATAGTCGAGGTTGTAGGTGAACTTAGAACCGTTGTAGCTACCCTCGCCACCCTTCTCGATATAGGAAAGCCCCGTCTCGAAATACACAGGCGAGCGATAACCCAACTGCACACCGACCACAGCTCCCACGTCGAGGCCCGTCTTCATCGAGCCACCGTTGAGATAACGGTCGTCTGAACTCACCGTCGAGAAAGCAGCGCCCAGACGCAGGCCTCCATACACCTCCACAGGACTGCTATACCGATAGTTACTGTGCCCGTGATTCGGGCTATAATAATAAGGTCTGCGATATTGTGCTGAGGCAGACAGCGTGAGCACGAGGCCCATCATCATAATCATCAGTCTTTTCATAAGCGTTCAATCAGTTTAAATGTTCGACGCTGCAAAATTAGACTGATTCGGACATAAAATAAAGGGATTTCTCCTAAAATGAATCGGGGAAATCCCTATATCGAAGGGGGGATTCTGGTCAATGAGTTATAAGCCGCGTGCCTTCCAGATACGGTCCTTTGCGGCGTTGATCTCCTGGAATTTCTTCTCGGCAGCCTTCCTGACGTCCTCACCCAGCGCAGCCACCTTGTCAGGATGATGCTCCAGCGCAAGCTTGCGATAGGCCTTCTTCACCTCGTCGTCTGTTGCGTTCGGACTCACGCCCAGCACCTTGTAGGCATCTTCCAGCGTGTTACCCTCCAGATGCAGCATCGAGTCAACCTCACTCTCACGGAGTCCCATCCAAAGGGCACACTCCTTCAGAGCCGCGATCTCACTCTGAGGCACACGACCGTCGGCCTGCGCCACCATCACGAGGTAGTTCAGCAACTGCAGCCGCTGCGAGTAGTCCATCTGCTGGTTGATCTGCCCGCAGCACTGACGCACGGTCTGCTTGAACTGCTGCCAGCCCTCACGCTTCTGCTCGTCGAAAAGCTTGTTCAGGATCTCATTACCCTGCCCGACTGCATCATCACCAAAGTTCTGGCGCAGCATCTGACGCACCAGTTCCATCTCTGAGTGCATCGCCTTACCGTCAGCCTTAATGATATACGACGAGAGCACCAGCAACGAGAAGAGGAAGCTGTTGCGCTGCCCCTGCTGCATACGCTGGCGATACGCCTGCTGGTAAGCCTCATTAAACGACTGATACGACTGTTGCCGCCACTGTTCGTCACGTTCAGAACCTGCGCCCCACATACCCGAATTGTCAGGATTATTCACATTATCCAACATCGAGTCGAAGAGCGAGCCGACGAGGTAGCCAGCCAACGCGCCCAGCGGACCTCCAGCCATCCAGCCGATGAAGCCGCCAATCCATTTTCCTGCTGCCATAGGCTACTTCTTGATGAGCGAAGCCACCCAGAGGATAGCCACAGCGCCGACGATGGCCGTACCAAGCTGACCCAGGATGCCGCCCCATGTGATACCCAGTTGCTCAAACAGCCAACCGCCCACGAGACCGCCAAACAAGCCCAGCACCAGATTCATAATGAATCCCATACCGCCACCTTTCATCAACTTGCCAGCACAGAAGCCAGCCAGACATCCAATGATAATCGAACCTATAATACCCATAATTATTAACCTATTTAGTATTTGACGCTGCAAAAGTAGTTAAAAGACTCGACATTAGCAAACATTTTGCACGTTTTTTCGTACACACATCGCATTACAGGAAAATAAACTTTTGTGCATTTGTGCATTTGGTATGTGCAAGTTGCCCAAAAGTTATCCAAAATAACATAATATAATATATAATATATATATTATATATTATATTAATTAATAATTAAGCCTGTTTGCACCAATTTCTTCTAGCAAATGCACAAATGCACAATGCACAATGAAAGAATTACAAACAACTGGCAATCAGAATATTAGCATCTAAATTGAAGAGAGCCACTTATCATGGTGACAAATGGCTCTTACTCTGAAATAAGATTCTCAGAATTTCTGAGGAGTGCCATTTCACTACAGAAAGAAGCGCTGGAATTCGCTTTCGAAATTGGGGGTGAGGATGTTCTGACCGATGGCTTCACGGATCTCCTGAAGACTCCAGAAACGGCCGCCATCGAGTTCGTCGGCAGAGGGGCATACAGGACCGTCGTAAATGGTCTTATGGACATAGACCAGTTCACTCTCACGGCTGCTCCTGAAGACGTACTTCCCAATGAGCTGCGGATCAAAAGACGTGATGCCCAGTTCTTCGCGCACCTCGCGCTGCAAGGCCTGTTCGGGTGTCTCACCATAGTCGATGTGTCCGCCTACGGCCGTATCCCACTTTCCTGGTTGGATATCCTTCCAGTCTGGACGCTTCTGCAGATAGACTTCGCCATGAGAATTAAACACATGCAGATGGACTACGGGATGCAACAGATGGGAACCATTATGGCAAACGCCACGGGTGGCTGAACCCGTGACGTTGCCCGCCTCATCGACGAGGGGAAATATTTCCTGATTGTTATCTTTCATTTCACTTGATTGTGGTATGTGATTTTTACTCTGCAGGTACCAGTCCCTTCTCTGTCAGGATGGCCAGCACGTTGGAGGCAGACTGGCGCTCTCTCTTCTTGCTGACAGCCTTGTAACGGGCGAGCAGATGAGCATCATTGGCAAGCAACTTCTCCATATACTCATCATCGATGCGGGTGACGGGATAGCGGCCTTTCTCATTGGCCTCGGTATCGATGACATAGCAGCGGAAACTGTTCAGCTGGTTACGGCCAAGCCAGATGGCTGCAGAGGTACCACGCAGGGCAATGCTCGTGCCAAGAGGGGTAAAGAAGCTGGCAACATCGGCACCAAGCCCCAGAAGGAACGCTCCGTCGTTGATGTGATAGACAGCAACGATCAGCTTGTCACCATCATACTGATAGCCCTGAACGTAGTTTGAACAATCGAGGATGACATCATCTTCGCGCAGATTGCGACAGTTCACGTAGATCTGCTTGCCAGCCTTGATGGCCAGGACCTCTTTCTTCAGTTTCTTGTCAGCTTCCTTGTCGCCAGTCTTGATCTTATATTCTGTGTCGTCCCACTTAATCTGAGGCATCTGCTCCGTGCGACCACCAACGAGATTGTCAACTGCGGTCCAATGACCAGCCTTGTAGTCACCATAAGTCATGCAATACTGTACTGACTGTGCCATCATCATCATCGGCATGCAGCATGCCATCATCATCATTGCGAACTTCTTCATTTCCTTATTCTTTTTTAAATTAAACTTTATGTTATTGCTGTCATTTTCTGTTTGACGATGCAAAGGTACGGCGAAATTTCCATATAGCCATCACGAAGAGTCAAAAATCACATCTGTAGTGGCGACACCTGGGCTTCTGTACGACAAAGGGGCATAAAGAGCCACTTATCGTGTCGCACCTATGCCGTTTCCAGGGAAGCGATGGGGCAAAAATACAAAAACATGATGATAAATGGTGATATTTTGAGAATATTTTGTAAATTTGTAGCCGAATAGTCAGACTAACCAGATTCTTCCAGGAATCAATTAACTAGATAAGATAATGAAAACAAGACAATTTCTTGCAGCTGCGCTGATAGCCATTTCTGCAGGTTCAACACTCCAGGCCAATGCCAGTCAGGCCTTTACGCCGCTATGGCTGAGAGATGTCCAGGTGAGCCCCGACGGTTCACAGGTGCTCTTCTGTTACAAAGGGGATATCTATAAAGTGTCATCCAAGGGCGGAACAGCCGTCCAGCTGACGACACAGGTCAGTTACGAATGCGCTCCCGTATGGAGTGCCGACGGCCAGCAGATTGCCTTTGCCAGCGACAGATACGGCAACCTCGACGTTTTTGTGATGGCGGCTGACGGAGGTCCTGCCACCCGTCTGACATATCAGAGTGTGGCTGAGGAGCCTCAGGCTTTCACACCCGACGGGCAGTGGGTTGTCTTTGATGCCTGCATCCAGGACCCTGCAGAAAGCGTGATGTTCCCCACCAGCAGCCTGCCTGAATTGTATAAGGTGCCTGTCAAGGGTGGTCGCACGCTGCAAGTGCTGGGCACGCCTGCTGAGATGATCAGCTTTGCGCCCGACGGCAAGAGTTTCTACTATCAGGATCGCAAGGGCTATGAAGACGAGTGGCGCAAGCATCACACTTCTTCCATTACGCGCGATGTATGGTTCTACGACGCCCAGAGCGGTCAGCATACGAACGTGACGGCACATGCTGGCGAGGACCGCAATCCCGTAGTGAGTGCCGACGGCAAGACGCTCTACTTCCTGAGTGAGCGCAATGGCGGCAGCATGAATGTCTATAGTTGTGAGGCCAAGGCAGGCGACACCAAGGCTGGTGAGCCCAAGGCCGTCACCACCTTCAAGACGCATCCTGTAAGGTTCCTGAGTATGGCGAAAGACGGTCTGCTCTGCTTTACCTACAATGGTGAGATCTATACGCAGAAGCTTGGAGCAGAGCCCCAGAAGCTGGCTATCTCACTGACCCGCGACGACGAGGCGGCTATAGCCAACCTGAGTTTCACCAACGAGGCGCATCAGCCTGTGGTAAGCAAAGACGGTAAGCAGATTGCCTTCGTGACGCGTGGCGAGGTCTTTGTCACCAGCACGGAATATGCCACTACGCGCAGGATCTCTCAGACGGCTGGCGCAGAGGCTGATGTCGATTTCGCTCCTGACGGCCGGACCATCGTCTATGCTTCAGAGCGTAACGGCAACTGGCAGCTCTACACGGCCAGCATCGTCAGGAAGGAAGACCTGAACTTTGCCAACGCCACACTCATCAAGGAAGAAAGCGTGTTCCCAGAACTGCCTGCCCTCAATCTGCTGGATAGCAAGATCGACTTCTCGCAAGTAGAGCGTCGCTCTCCTAAATATAGTCCCGACGGCAAGAAGATAGCCTTCATCGAAGACCGTATCAAACTGAAGGTGGTCGATCTGAAGACCATGAAAGTGACGCAGGTGACTGATGGCAGCAAGTGGTATGATCAGGACGGAGGTTTCGACTTCGAATGGAGTCCCGACGGCAAGTGGTTCGTACTGAGCTATATCGCCAATCGTCGTGACCCATACACGGATCAGGGCATCGTCAGCGCTGAAGGTGGTGAGATTCATCCTATCACGCAGAGCGGCTACATGAGCGAGAGTCCCCGATGGGTGATGGATGGTAAGGCCATCCTCTTCCAAAGCGAGCGCTACGGCATGCGCAGCCACGCTTCATGGGGCAGTCAGGACGACGTGTTCCTGGCCTTCCTGACGCAGGATGCCTACGACCGTTATCGTCTCTCGGCAGAAGACTATGCACTGCTGAAGGAACTCGAGAAGAAGAACGAGAAAAAAGATGAGAAGAAGGACGACAAGAAAAGCAAAAAGAAAGACGACAAGAAGGCTGATGCTGATACCGTCAAGGCTGTCAAGATTGAATTCGAGGGCTTGGAGAACCGCATCGTCCGTCTGACGCCCAACAGCAGTCGTCTGGGTGATGCCATCGTGAGCAAGGACGGTGAGAGTCTGTACTACTTCGCTGCCTTCGAAGGAAAGCCCGACCTCTGGAAGATGGATCTGCGCAAGCACGAAACCAAACTGCTGAGCAAGGGTGGAAGCGGTTCGTTGCAGATGGACAAGGACGGCAACCTCTACTCACTGGGCAACAGCATGATGAAGATCGAGAAGGGCGACAAGACCACTCCCATCACCTACAATGCCCAGATGAAACTCGACCTCGCTGCTGAGCGTGAATACATGCTCCGCCACGTGGCCAAACAGATCAACAAGAAGATTTTCCGAACGGATTATAACGGTTGCGACTGGGATCTGATGGTGCAGAACTATGCCGGCTTCCTACCCCATATCGCCAACAACTACGACTTTGCCGAACTCCTGAGCGAACTGCTGGGTGAGTTGAACGTGAGCCATACGGGTGGTAGGTTCCGTCCTGAGGCTAAGGGCGACGCAACGGCGCAACTCGGATTGCTCTACGACCTCACTGAGGCTACTGAGGGCATCAGGATTACCGATATTCTCGAGAACGGTCCTTTCAGCAAGGCCAACAGCAAGGTGAAGGTAGGCGATGTCATCACCGCCATCAACGGACAGCCCGTCAGCAAGGATACTGATCTGGCACAGCTCCTGAATCTCTGCAAGGGTAAGAAGACGCTTGTAAGCCTCAAGGGCAGTGCTGGCGCATGGGACGAGGTCGTGCTGCCTATCAGCAGGTCGGAACAGTCGGATCTCTTATACAAGCGTTGGACCAAGAGCCGTGCTGCTGAGGTGGAACGCCTGTCGAACGGCCGTCTGGGCTATGTGCATATCGAAGGTATGAACGATGCCAGCTTCCGCGATGTCTATTCCGACATCTTAGGCAAGTACAACCTGAAGGAAGGCATCGTCATCGACACCCGTCACAACGGAGGCGGTCGTCTGCATGAAGATATCGAGATCCTGTTCTCGGGCCATAAGTACTTCACGCAGGTGATCCGAGGCCGCGAGGTCTGCGATATGCCCAGCCGCCGCTATAATCACCCCAGCATCATGCTGCAGGCCGAAGGCAACTACAGCAACGCCCACGGCACGCCTTGGGTTTATAGCCATCAGAAGATTGGAAAGCTGGTGGGTGCGCCCGTACCTGGCACCATGAGTTCTGTGAACTGGGAACGACTGCAAGATAGTTCGCTGATCTTCGGCGTACCCGTCATCGGCTATCAGTTGCCCGATGGCTCTTATCTGGAGAACACCCAGTTAGAGCCCGATGTCCTGATCCTGAACCGTCCAGAGACTGTCGTCACAGGCACCGACCTCCAGTTGGAAACCGCCGTCCGCGAACTGCTGAAAGGGCTCTAATCCGACGAAAAAGCACGAGACTAGTAACGATCCATAGACTCCAATACACCATGAGGGCTCAAAAGGCCCTCATGTTTTTGTCATACTTCAATCACATGAAATGGAAAAAGAAATAAACAGCAGCATACCTCATTGGCACCCCTCTTGCATAGCCTATCGCATGATTATTACTATCTCTGACAGTCCCATCCCTCTCCACTTTTCCAACCAGAGAGTTATTGCTATTCCTGACAGTGCCATTGCCCTCTATTTTACCCAGATATGAATTGTTGCTATTCCTCACATCGCCACTATTGCTAATCCTTCCCAACAGATGATTGTTGCTATCCCGAATATCACCATTGCCAGATATCCTCGCAATCACCGAGTTATTACTATTCCTGACAGTTCCATCTGCATCGACCTTAGCCATCACGGACTGATTCGAATTCCTGATCATCTGTGCTGGGCAGTTGCCTGCCCAGCACAACATCAGCGTAAATGACACCAAAAATCCTTTCATGTTTATTATTTAGGGAAGAGACTCAAACAAAAAACATATGAAATCTACCATCATTTCCTATACGCACTTCCAACTCATCTATATATTTTCTTCTCTTATAACTTCCGCCCATTTATTTGGCAACTCGTCTATTTCATTTGTCTCCATTATAAGTTTATAATTTGAATCGAAGAGGGCATACTTTTTACTTCGCTTGTAATCTAAGCCCTCATTATATGTCTTATAATCAAATCCTTCTCGGAATAATATCTCATCAAGATGCTCTTGTGTGACCAACTTTCCATCTTTCCCTTAATTCCGCAGCACTTTAGTTTAACTATTTTTATAAGTTCCTGAGCAACAAAAAGTTGCCCAGGATTTTGCCATGTCAGATTTTTCACTTACCTTAGTGCTGCAAATCAAGACAAGCAAAA
>Ga0256404_1002465_pt1 | contig 40920 bp, 37 predicted proteins | sample RumenRJG_01DNA_FD_185990 | JGI IMG/M metagenome (GOLD analysis project Ga0256404, IMG submission 185990) | Bovine rumen microbial communities from Lethbridge, Alberta, Canada - RJG_01 | ecosystem: Host-associated > Mammals > Digestive system > Stomach > Rumen | place: Canada: Alberta | collected... | reverse complement strand
TATTTGCGGGCAGACCCATCTGGACTGGCAGCTGCGAAAACTGAATGATGGGGCTTACCAGGGCCATCTCAAGGTTAAGCTTCTGCTGGGTGCGCAAATCAAGCGTCTCAAAAACCTTTTCCCTGCTTACGGGCTCAAGCCCTATTCCTTCGATTCCCGTGTCAAAATCCTTTAGCAGCTGGGCAAACTCGTCCTTGCAAATTTCATACCGCAGCAAAGAAGTCTCCTGCAATGGCTGGTCGGGGAAAATCACTTCTAGGGTATCCTTGAACCAGAGGAATGCCTTTTGGAGTGCGAGGGCCTCTTTGTTTGTTGCAAAGAATCCTGCCGTGTTGTGGTTTATGCTGAACAGGAAGGGTTTCCCGCTCATGGCAAAAGTGCGGCTTAGAACCTCAATGTCCTTGTTCTGCCCCTTTATTGAATGGTGAAAAACATAGGGGCTTTGGGGTCTTTCTTTATAAAAAAGTTTTGTGTGCCTGTTTCCCACCACATGAACCAATTCTTCTTTTATGATGATTCCGGTCGCAAGCACAAGGGAGATTCTGTATTCGTAAAGGTTTTTGTCGGCAATAAAGGCAATTTCAAAATCGGTAGGCCAGCCTTCGTTTTTGTCGTCGATTTTGCACCAGAGTTCAGCTGCCCTTTGGGGAAGCCTTCCCGCAAGAACGAAGTTGCGCAATGTTGCAACGGCTCTTACAAAGTTTGTCTTTCCCGCTCCGTTTTTTCCGAACATGGCGGAAAACTTCAGGAGGCTCTTTCCCGTGTCGCCGTCTTCAAGCAAGTGGTCCGGCTTTTTTGTAACGCGCCCGCTTTCCATCTTAAAGGTGGTCTTCTGGTTGAAGGACAAAAAATTGGTGACGCTGAAATTTACTAGCATTTTTATTCCTGAATGATTAAGAATCTCTCGCTTATAACGAGATTATACAGCTATTATCGGCAGAGTTCAAGAAAAACTTGCAAAAACAGGTGAAAAAATCGAATAAAATTTGACTTTAAATTTTCTTTGTGGTATAGTGAAAGTGTCAGAACGGGTGAAAAAATCGAATGATTTACCTAGTTTTGGCTTAGTGGAACTGGATTTTGCAGCCAAAAACGGTACAAGTCGAGCGTTCGTTGAACCAGGTTGTACTGCCTGTCCAAGGAATGCAAAACGGTTTGAGTTATTTACAGGAGGTGCAGTTATGGCTGTTCCATTTGTTAGTAGAAAGCGGCTCAACCCGCGTGATTTGGAAGCAGAAGGCAAGTTTTACCCTGCCCCTGCTTATATTGCAGAGATTGGCGTGAACCAGCTTGCGGAGGAAATATCTTCAAGCACTACGCTCACGCCAACGGAAGTAATCGGCGTAATAAGAAGCCTGCTCCTTACCGTGCCCAAGTACATGATGCTCGGCTACAAGGTAAGGCTGGACAGCTTTGGAATCTTTAAGCTTGGCCTTAAAAATGCTGCGGCATGCAAGGGCCACGAAAAGGCAAGCGAGGTTACCGCAAACGACATTGCCGGTGTAAGGGTGATGTACACACCGGACACAATGCTCAATGCAAAACTCGAAAAGCCTGAGTACGTAAAGCTTGATGCCAAGTACATTACAGACGAAGTGCTTGAACCAACCGGTACAGGCGACTGAATGAACTGGTAAGCTTATCTGGATAACGGCGGATGGGTTTATGACAAAAGCCCGGTAAAAACCGGAAAGGACATTCCGTTATGAAAAACAATATTTGGGAGACCGGCATTTTTTTTGGCGTGCCGGCCTCCTTTTTTTATCCCGCCTTTAGTACAATTTTATCCCGAATTTGCGGCAGTTTATGCGGATTTATCGGAGGATTTGGGAGATTTCATCTTGATGAATCCGGGGAGCTTATCAAGACGGACGGTTGGGGCGGTCTTGATGAATGGGATAGGATTATCTTGACGGAGGGAAAAAGGTATCTTGATGGAATTTTTTAAGGATTTGGAGATGTGGACTGAATTTGCTTCATGAATTCCATGAAAAAAGCAGTTTTAGCAACCCATTCTGCCAACAGGTTTTTATGATTACTGTCCAGACCATCTAATTCATTGCTAAGTTCAAGCGCTTTTTGTTTGCACTTTTCAAGTTTTTCATCCTGCATATTAAGATATGTTGCGTTGCTTTTATTAAAGGTTTCAAATGGATTCAATATAGTCCTCCATGAGTAAATTTAATAAAACTAAGGCAAAAAGACAAATTTTCTCCCACTTTTTCGTTTTTTGTGATATAATGCAATCTCGCTATATTGGGATAACTGTTTTTGGAGGATAAATCTTGCGCGCAATTGACTTCTTCTGCGGTGGCGGAGGCATGACAAACGGACTCATTCAGGCAGGAATAGATGTCATTGCTGGGGTAGATTTGGACCCGGAAGCGAAAGAGACGTATGAGTGTAATAATAGTGGTGCAATATTTGTGAATGCAGACTTAAATAGGCTTCATACTGATTATTTCGAAAAGAAGATGGGCATTGAGCGTTTTGATGATGATATGATTTTTGTCGGATGTAGTCCATGTCAATTTTACAGTATTATTCGGTCATCTAAAGAAAAGTCAATAAAAACAAAAGATTTGTTGCTGCGTTTTCGACGGTTTGTAGACTATTATCGCCCTGGCTATTTACTCATAGAAAATGTTCCTGGAATTTTAACAAATAAAGATTCTGCATGGAAAGAATTTTTGCCATTCTTGGAAAAAGCTGGATATAACAATTTACAATTGGGAAATTGTAAGTATGACATTGTAAACATGAAAAATTATGGGATAGGACAGAATCGTAAACGCTTTTCTTTAATTGCAACAAGATTGGAAAGGTCGGTTCATCTTCCTGTAAAAGATAATAATGAATTACATGTTCAAGACATTATAGGAGATGTAAATCTTTTCCCTAGAATAGAAGCTGGTACAAGAGATGCTAATAAACTTCGTTTCCATTCAACAAGATCACTAACAGATATTAATATTCGCCGTATTCAGCGAGTTCATCATAATGGTGGAACCCGAATGGATTTTAAGGATGATCCTGCCTTGCAGCTTAAATGTTATGAAGGTAAAGATAATAGTTTCAGGGACGTGTATGGAAGAATGTATTGGAATAAACCTTCTCCGACAATAACAACAAAGTTTTTAAGTATTTCAAATGGTCGATTCGGGCATCCTGAACAAGATAGAGGAATATCAATTAGAGAAGGTGCAGCTTTACAGTCATTTCCGTATGATTATCGTTTTGAGACTGATAGTATCACAACTGCGGCAAGGATTATTGGAAATGCCGTTCCACCAGAGTATGGTCGAAGGCTAGGACAAACAATTTTGGAGATAAATAGGTAATAAGATATGGCAAATTTTAAAGCAAGTGCGCGTTCTGTTGATATGCTTGGTCGCCAACAGATTGCAGGAATTCCAAATGCAATAAATGAAATTTTCAAGAATGCCTATGATGCTTATGCAAAAGAAGTACGGGTTGATTATATAGAAAATGATAATGTCCTTTTTATTCGAGATAACGGATATGGAATGACCCGCGATGATTTTGAAAATAAATGGCTTACACTTGGAACAGACAGTAAGGCTACAGGAAAGAATATATATATACCGAAAGATAATATTCGTCGTCATGTGCTTGGAGAAAAAGGTATAGGTCGTCTTTCTATTGCAACTATAGGACCTTCGGTATTAGTTGTTACTCGCGCGAATCGTGATGATGTAGTTTCAAAAATCACAACTAGTTTTATTTGCTGGTCTTTATTTGAAATTCCAGGTATAAGTATTGATGAGATTCCTGTTCCAGTAGTCGAATCTGATACTATGCCAGATGAAACTGTTGTTAAAAGCTTACGAAAAGAGATAATTGATTTTTATGATAAAATAAAATCATCTGAAAAATATGATATATCTACAGAATTAGATATAAAAATAAAATTCTCATTAGATTTCCAAGTATATTCTCCTAAACAACTAAGTCATCAGTATTGTGATAGCGATATAAAAAATTATTCTTCGACTTTATATCTTGATGATAACTTCAATGGAACTCATTTTTATATATCTCCTGTTGATTCAATTCTTTCTGCACTTTTATTAAAAAACAGCCTTTATAAAAATGATTTGAATGATTTAATAAAACAGCTTCTTGGTTTTTATCCAACTTTTTTGCCAGATGCTAAACAGGAAATGATAACATCTTTCTTTATTTATAGAAAAGATGAATTGATTCCTGAAAATATTATTTCTCAAAATGAATTCTTTTCAAAAGATGAATATAAAAAAGCTGACCACCATTTTGAGGGAACATTTGATAAAGTTGGAACTTTTACAGGTGAAGTTTCTATTTATGGAAAAAAGTTTAATTATACACAGCCATGGCAAAATTCAAAAGGACGGATTCCGAAATGTGGCTCTTTTAAAATTCGCATAGGTTTTTTTCAGGGAAAAGAAGATGAATCATCCTTAAATGCAAGTGATTTTTCTTTTATAAAAGCAAAATTGGATCGCATAGGTGGGCTATATATTTATAAGGAGAATATAAGAGTTCTTCCGTATGGTGATAATGACTTTGATTTCTTAAAACTTGAGAAAAACAGAACATTAAGTGCTTCTTACTATATGTTTTCATTACGCCGTTTTATCGGTGCAATTCTTCTTAGTAATGAAGATAATGTCGCTCTGCAGGAAAAAGCTGGACGAGAAGGTTTTTCCAAAAACCAAGCTTATTATGATTTTATATCTATTTTACAGGATTTTTTAGAAAGCATATTGACTAAGTTTTTGCGTGAAAAATCGAATAAAAGAGTTTCTGATGTATATTTGGAAACTAAAGCAGATTTGGTAAGGCAACATGCTATTCAGAAGGCAGAAGACGAAAAAACAAAAAAAGCACAGGAAGATTTTGAGAAAACATTAAGACGGTATAAAGAATTATTGGAAAAACAAAAAGTTGATAAAGAATTTAATCAATTACTTGCAGAAATTGATAAGTGCATTTTGCATAATGATTTACTTGAAGAAGCAAAAGAAAAAATTCAAAAACTTGAAAGTTTAAAGAACAAGCTTATTGAATATGTTCGAAGAACAGAATCTTTGGTATCATTAATCTCGCCTCAAAAATCTCTTGGAGAAGATTTGCATTTGCGATTTGTAAGATATCAATCGGAATGTTCTGACTATTTGGATAATGAATTATATCCAAAGCGAGAAGAATACTTAAAAAAAATTGAATCTGAATTGCTGGAATTAGGTGATAAACTTGAACAGGATAAGAAATTCCAACAGAGAATAGACAAATATTCTGAAGAAATAACAACTTTGCTCCATTCTAATTCTAAGAAACTTTCAGATAAAGTGACATTTTTTTCAGAATCAATACAAGCATGGAAAACTTCGTTTTATAATCAATTTACTGCTAAAATCGAAGGAATCTTACAAGACGTAAAACGTCCGATAAAAAACAGTGATCAAGTTGTAGAGGCAATTAACAATTGTGAAAAACTTGTTATGCAAACAAAGAAAGATATTAACAAGTTCTATTCAAATATTTATTCAGATATTGAAACAACAGAAAAACTGGATCCGTTAAGCATGGATTCGTATTCAAATCAAGAAGCTCTTGTGGCACAAGGGGAATCTCTCCTTGATTTACGCAAGCAGCTTGATAGTGAGTTTGAGTTATTTCAATTAGGTACGGCTATTTCTATAATTCATCATGAATTTGGTTCAACTGCAGATTCGTTAAAACATGCTATCGCAGATTTAAGTGTATGGGCAAATGCAAATAAGGCTCTTAGACCATTATATAATCAATTAAGTGCTTCATATAACCATTTAGAAAACTATTTGAAGCTTTTTACCCCACTTTCAAAACGTACAGCATCTGTTAAAACGGATATTTATGGTAAAGAAATTTATAAATACATTATGAGCTTGTTTGGCGAACGATGTGATAAAGATTTTGTAAGCATTACGCAAACTAAAGCTTTTGAGAATGGAATAATATCCATAGATGCATCTGTTATTTTGCCTGTATTTATTAATCTTGTTGACAATGCCCTTTTTTGGGTAAAGTCAAATACTGTTGATGAAGGGCGAAAAATAGCGTTTGATATTGATTCTACTAATCGTTTGCATATAAGTGACAACGGTCCTGGCTTCCAGGAGCTTTCAGAAGAATTAATTTTTTCACGAGGATTTACTACAAAGCCTGGTGGAAGGGGACTTGGCCTTTATATATCTAAACAAATTCTTAATGATTGTGGATTTGATATTGAGGCAACAAAATCGCAATTTGAAAAAGGAGCAGGTTTCATTATTTTTGAAAAGGAGATAGATGAAGAATGAGTAACGAATTTGCAAAAAATTATTTTCAACCATGTGTAAAAGAATTTGTTTCAACAGTTCTGTTGATTGATGATCAATTGTCTTATAATGAATCAAGTCAGTCTCCTATAGTAGAAGGAGAAACTCTTATTATACCTCAACAAGGTATTGTTCAACCTTATGTTGAAAATAACACTCTTGTATCTCCTTCACCTGATGATTCGAAGCGACAAGTTTATGTAACAGATTTAATAAAATCATTTTCAAAAGAGGGTTTGTTAGTTACTCCGATTAATCCAAAAACACTTGGTGCACAAAATAAAGACGATTGTATCAAAATTCTTTTGGCATTAGCCGCAAAATCTGATGTTATTATTCTTGACTGGGATATAAACGTATCTTTTGATGAAGGAGACAGTTTTACTTCTGCGGAATTATCTAAAGAACTTATTAACAGATTAAATGCTGATAATAAATATAGATTAATAATGATTTATACAGCTGATAAAGAACAAGATGTAATTGACAGTTTACCAGAAACATCAAATATCAAGATAAAAATTTATGGTAAATCAAATACAACGGGAACTGTTATTAAAGAATATGATGAGCTTGCAACACAAGTAAATATCGATTTTCTTGCAGAAAAGAAAGGCTTGTTGGGGGCTGCATTATTAACATCTTTGTCGGTATTGCGAAAGTCAACATATTCAATGCTTAATACTTTGAATACAAATTATGATGAAGCTCTAATGTATCACAGAATGTTACTTTCTGATCCAGATAAAATAACAGATTTTTGTAAAGATATTATTAATGATGAGATATTTGCACATATAGAGAACGCATCTATAGAATCATTTTTTACAAAAGAGGCTTTCTTAAAATTTATAACTGATTATGATGTAAAAATAATTGCAAGAAAAACAAGTGATTCACAAGCGAGCGAAATATCAAATGAAGATTTGACTAAATTGTTGGAAAATGGATATACAGATTTTTTTGATTCACAGACCCAAGCTTTAATATCTCGAGGTGAAAATTTAGATTTCTTGGTGCATTCTGAAAAAGAAGAGATAATGAAATCTTTCAGTTATTATACAACAATGCTCTCTGGAGATATAAAACCTAATTTACGATTGGGATGTATTGTAAAAAATGATAAAGATTATTTTCTTTGTATTCAACCACCATGTGATTCAGAGCGAATAGATAAGTTAAAGACGTCTGGAAAATGTAAAAATCCTCAAAATTTTCTCTTCTTGAAATTAGAGAAAAAGGATAATAATATTTCTTTTTTTGTAAAAGAGAGTACATCATATCAAGGACTTAGATTGAGATATAAAGCGATTGAAACATTCTTGTTTGCAGGTGATTCTAACGGCTTTGTTTCGCAAAATAATGATGGAAATTTTATAACATATAGTCCAGATGGTAATTCTATTACTTTAAAATATATATGTTGTCTAAAGCCAATGTTTGCACAGAAAATCGCAAATAATTTTGCCGCAAATATTAGCAGAGTTGGAATCGACCAATTTGAATGGTTAAGATTAAGAGGAAAAGAATAAAAAATATTTTTGAGGTTTGTTTAAAATGATTTTTCGGTTAGGTGAATTATTCTGTGGACCTGGTGGAATTGCCAGAGGTGCCACAATTGCAAATATAAATAATCCCGAATGGGGAATTACTCATCAATGGGCAAATGATTATGACCAAGATACTTGCAAAACATACACTCGCAATATTTGTCCTGATAGACCAGAATCTGTAGTTTGCGGTGATATTCGAGAGCTGGATTTTAATAAACTTTATCAGATTGGTGATATTGATGCACTTGCATTTGGTTTTCCATGCAATGACTTTAGCATTGTTGGAGAGCAAAAAGGTTTTGACGGAACATTTGGACCTCTTTATTCTTATGGTGTAAAAGTATTAAAAGAACAGCAGCCTCAATGGTTTTTAGCAGAGAATGTCGGCGGTTTGCAGAGTGCCAATGAAGGAAGAGCAATGCAGGTTATCTTTGATGCAATGAGAAATGCAGGTTATCGCCTTTATCCTAATCTTTATAAATTTGAAGAATACGGAGTTCCACAGGCTCGGCATCGAATTATTATCGTCGGTATTCGTAATGATTTGCCTTATGAATTCCATATTCCTTCTACTGCGCCTTATATAAATGCAGATGTTTCTTGTCGGAATGCTATTGAAAATCCGCCGATTCCAGCTGATGCTAAGAATAATGAACGAACAGCGCAATCAGCCTTAGTTGTGGAACGTTTAAACCACATCTTACCAGGACAAAACGCATTTAATGCAAATTTGCCAGAACATCTACGATTAAATGTAAAGGGAGCGCGAATGAGTCAGATTTACAAAAGACTTGATCCAGTTTTGCCATCTTACACAATTACTGGTTCTGGGGGTGGCGGAACTCATGTCTACCACTGGGCTGAACCTCGAGCTTTAACAAATCGAGAAAGGGCAAGATTGCAAACATTTCCTGATGATTATATTTTTGAAGGAAGTAAAGAATCTGTCAGAAAGCAAATTGGTATGGCAGTTCCTTGTAATGGCGCAAAAATTATTTTCGAATCTATTTTAAAAACTTTTGCTGGAATTCCATATGAATCAATAAGTGCAAATATTGAGGAGTGAAAATAATGGCTTTTATTAATACAGATAATAATTTTAAAAAAATAGAAGGTTTTTTCGGAGATGAGCAAGAAGTAATTGCGACATATTCTGTAAAACCAGATTTATTTCAGATAACAACTTTTGATAATGAATCAGATAGAAAAAATAGATATGTAAAAGAATCAATTCAATTAAATCTAAATGGATTGAAAACTATAGACAAAATAATAAGAACTGAATATCCCCAGCTATTTTTAACACCTGATTGTAAAGTGCTGAAAGTAAGAGTTAGTTTATTTGATAAATCTGGAAATGTTCAATATGGCTTAAATTGGGGACAACGAGAGAAAAGAGAACCAAACCAAGCATATATTCAACTTCCAGTAGATGTATATAGAAGCGATTTCTTCCCAAAGAAACCTGAGCATTTTAGTGTAAGAACAGATGACGGACAAGATATTATTTTTACGCGCGCTCAAAAAACTGATGAAGGAACTGCGTTACAGACTCCAGAAGATAATTCTCTGTTCGGAAAATATTTACGAACACGAATGGGAATTCCATTAGGAGATGAAATCACAAAAGAGGCTATTTTGAGATATGGTTGCAAGGAAATTACTTTTTTCAAAGTAGGTAATCAGTATTTTATGGATTTCTCTGGTAATTCAAAAATCAACATAGATTCTGAGCATTTTGAATCTGCTGCTTCTGTTCCATTTTCGCTTACAAAATTCACTAACAATGAACAACTCTTTACCCGCTACATACGTTCACTCCTCGCCAAGCCTTTCGTAATCCTCTCCGGTAACTCTGGTACAGGCAAAACCCGTATTGCAACCAGATTTGCTGAATATCTGGAAAAAACAAACGATACTGGTATAAAAAACTCTCTCTTAATTCCAGTAGGCGCAGACTGGACAGACAATACCAAAATTCTCGGTTATTACAATCCGCTTGCAAATAATGGTGCTGGTGAATATGTAAAAACTGATGTGTTCAGATTTATTGAAACGGCAGGGGCAAATCCTAATATTCCCTTCTTTTTGATTCTTGATGAGATGAATCTTTCTCATGTTGAGCGTTATTTTTCTGACTTTTTGAGCAAGATGGAACTGCTGGATTTTAAGTCGGACAAAAAAGTTTTCTTTGATATCCAAGGATACGGACAGCTGGAGCTTCCCAAAAATCTCTTTATTACCGGCACAGTAAACATCGACGAAACCACATATATGTTCAGCCCTAAAGTCCTTGACCGTGCAAATGTAATTGAGTTCAAGCCAGAAATGGACGATGTGTTGAAGAATCTTATTCCTGATACTTCTACTGGAGAGGACGGTAAGCAGAAGTCTGCGGACGCTGGTGTCGCAGAAGGTTTCATGCAGCTTGCAAATAAAGTTCGCAGTGGTGAAATTCCAGAGGACGTTCAGCCTGTTCTAAACGATATAAAGCCAATTCTCGAAGTTTTCTACAAGGAACTTGAAAAATGTGGCTTTGAATTTGCCTATCGTACGGCAAAAGAAATCCGCCTGTATGCAATTGCTGCATATAAAACGGCAGAAAATGGGAAAATACCATCAGCAACAGAAATAGCCGATATTCAGATTCTGCAGAAAATCCTTCCAAAGATTCATGGAAACAAAAAGCAGATTGGAACTCTTCTTGATGAACTGGAAAAATTGTGTGAAGAAAAATCATTGCCGAACAGCCTTGCAAAAATCAGGCAGATGAAAGATAAATTAAATCGCTTCCAGTACGCTAGCTTTATTTAACGGAGTGTTTTTATGGCTAAGGAATTAATTACTGATTCAAATTACAAAAGTTGGATAAAAAGTCTAAAAGAGAATATCTATTCTGCCCAGATAAAAGCCTCTATCGCTGTTAATGAAGAGATGTTGCGCTTGTATTGGAATTTGGGAAAAGATATCTGTGATAATCAGTTTGAATCAAGCTATGGCTCAAAGTTTTTTGAAACATTAAGCCGGGATTTAAAAAGCGCTTTTCCAGATGTTCAAGGCTTTTCTGTTTCAAATTTAAAATACATGAAAAGGTTTTATCTGTTTTATAAAGAAATTCGTCACCAGCTTGGTGATGAATTTGAAAATCAGATTTTCGTGATCCCATGGCGTCACCATGTAGAAATATTTACGAAGGCAAAATCAAAGGAAGAAGCGTTGTTCTTTGTGCAGAAAACAAAAGAAAATGGTTGGAGTAGAGCCATGCTTGTAAATATGATGGACACGCGCCTTTATGAAACAAAGGGAAATACTGTTAATAATTTTTCTCTTACGCTGCCAAAGGAAGACAGTGAGTGTGCCAGACAAATACTTAGGGATACCTATAAACTCGATTTTTTAACTTTACGTGAAAATTATGAAGAAAAAGACTTGCATAAAGCGCTTGAACAAAACCTTACAAAATTTCTTCTTGAACTGGGGAAAGGTTTTGCCTTTGTAGGAAGTCATGTATCATTTGTCGTAAATGGTGATGAATACGAATGTGATTTGCTTTTTTATAACTTAAAGCTTCGACGCTATATTGTCGTTGAATTGAAAATTGTAAAGTTCCAGCCAGAATTTGTAGGCAAATTGAATTTTTATTGTAATGCTGTGAATCATCTTATCAAAGATGACATAGATAAAGATACAATTGGCCTTTTGATTTGTAAAGAAAAGAATGATTTGGTTGCCCAATGGACTGTCGAAAAGTCACAAGAACCGATATGTGTTTCTACATATGAATTAACCAATATTATTCCACAGGCAAAAGACATTTTACCCGATACGACTGAAATTGAAAATTCTTTGAATGCAAAGTAATCGATATAAGGCATTTTTATGACATTATACGGATTAATCTATGAACATTCACCTTCGCTAAGTATAAAAATCTTTCCAGCAGGAGAGCATGAAAATATCGACTGGGAGGAAAACCCCGCTTTAAGAATTCAGAGCTTTAAGTTTTATTCAAGAAGGAACGCTTTGAATGCAAAATCAAAAGAGTTTATAGAGTATTCCGAAAAATCAGATTACAACATTCTTCCTTTGCGGTTAAAAGAAACGGTTAGGTATAAATGTAGGGTAGAATCCAAAGATAAATCTGATAATTGCAATTTTAATCCTCATCTTAAAAATGAAGATAATAAATTGTTAAAAATTGAGCGTGATGAAAAAAACAGTTTCACTTTCCAATTTATAAATTATCTAGGGAAAGCAGCCATAATTTTTAATGATGGTAAAAATGAATATTCATTTGATTTTGAAGTTGTTCCTGACAAGATTAATTATGAAGAAGATTATGTAAAACTCACGGAAGCTATCGCCGATGAATGTTCTGCCTTGCTTCTTGATTACACAAGCCCAACAGCCTTGACTTTCCGGCAGGATTCATCAAAAGATTCCAGTATCTTGGAACAGTTCATCTTTTTGCGGCAATTTTGTTTTTCGGACAATCTTGAAAGTCTTTTTGCCTCAATAAAAAGAAATCCTGACAGGCTCCTTGTTAAAGAAGAAGAACTGAAGCCTTTTGGAAGCGGAATTCCTTCGCAGAAATTCTTTTCAAACCCATTTTCTCATAGTCGAAGCTGGATGCAGATTGGAGATGGCAACTATTTGCCGGGCGAAGTTACTACGATTCATAAATACGATAGCTATGACACACCGGCAAACCGATTCATAAAATTTGCCTTGCTGTCGTTCAGTGAACTTTGCGAAAAAGTCCTGGAGAAAGTTGAAATCGACAAAAATGGAAAGGAATATTTTTCAGAAGCCAAGCGAATTCTTAACCAAATAGACGATATACTGAACGACACCTTCTTTGACGACATAAATGATTTGGAAATAATGCCGGTCAACAATCAGATTCTTGAAAAGAGGGAAGGCTACAGTCAAATATTTAATGCATTCTCCATGATAGACCTCGCTCTGCAACTTGACTGGAAGGGGAAAGATGAGGTCTATACTGGAGAGGCTAAAAATACAGCCCTCTTATATGAGTACTGGCTTTTCTTTGAGCTGCGGAAAATCATTCATGAACTTACCGGCAAAGATAAAAGCACATCAGCTTTGGAGCCCTACAAACAATTTATAGACGATGCCAACGGACTTACAATTTCTCTTCAGCAGGGAAATGCATCTCTTCAAAGCTTTACTTTTGAAAAAGAAAATCTTACGGTAAATCTTTATTACAACAGGACTTTTTCTCCTGCACAATTCAGCTCTTCAATTTACTGGGGCTCTTATTCAAGACCTTTCCGCCCGGATTACACTCTGGCAATCTTTTCATCAGATTATCGCAAAGAAACTGATGCTATAAAAGCCGGTGAGGTTTCTTACATCCACTTTGACGCAAAATACAGAATTCAGGATTTAACCCAATTCATAAATTCTGATAAGAAAGAATTATCTGATGACTTACTTGCCAAGCCAGAAGAGCAAATTACAAAAGAAGAAAACGAGGAAATAATTCAGGAAAAGACAGATGAAATCGTTAATACATACAAGCGTGGCGACTTATTGAAGATGCACACTTATAATGATGCAATCCGCCGAACTGTGGGAAGCTATGTCCTGTATCCTGGAAATGAAAATAACATTAACCGGAACGAGCAGTCTTCCGTTTATGATGAGATACTTCCCGGTGTCGGAGCATTTGCAATCAGACCTGGCAACAGAAATGCCGGACATGAAGAAATCAAAAAATTTGTAAGACAGATTATTGATTTTAAGGCGAATGAGGCCAGCAGAAAATCCCGGTCTACATATTTTGAGAATATGGTTATTTCCTCTGCTTCACAAAATAATCTTGTTAAGCCATTCCCAAAAGAAGAATTGTTTATGGCTCTTTTCTTACGGAATGATTATTTTGATTGGCTCAAAGAAAATCATTTTATTCCTGCTGACGAATCAGACACTTCTTTTATAAATTTGGAAGATGGTCTTTATTTTTACTACTATGCTATCAGGGATGGATATGTTTATCCTTTGCATAAAGATATTTCAAAAGTTACAAAATTCTGTGCATCAACAAAAGACTTTGGAACAGAGACAGACATTTCCAAATATAATTATCTGCCATTTGTAGCCGACATTATTTCAACTCAATTAGTTTCTGCAGAACAGCTTCGCTCAAAGTTAAAGTCTATGAATAACGGCAAAGGATATGAGCCAGTAAAACCATTTAATGCTCAGTTCTATTATATGGTAAAAGTCCAGAATTTGAAGAATATGAAAATTACAGGCGACATGATTCGGAAAAGAGATTCTGGAAACCTTGCAATAAGTCCGTATTCGCCTAAAATTTTTGAGATAGAAGTCACCTAAGGATCCCAATATGAAAACCATAAACGTCGTAGCCGCCATAATCATCAGACGAAAGATGCTGAATCAAGTTCAGCATGACGGACAAACTGCTAGCTGCCATTCTGAACTGGATTCAGAATATGTAAACCAAGTCTTCGCCACCCAGCGCGGTTACGGAGACTGGAAGGGCTGGTGGGAATTCCCCGGTGGAAAAATCGAAGAAGGGGAAAGCCCAGAAGCTGCCCTTGAGCGCGAAATCCGCGAGGAGCTTGCCACACAAGTTAAAGTGGGGGATTGCATCGGCACGATTGAATACGATTATCCGGCATTTCATCTTTCAATGAAGTGCTTTGCATGCCGAGTGGTTAGCGGAAAACTGGAACTTCTTGAGCATGAGAACGCGGCTTGGCTTACAAAAGAAACGCTTAGAAGTGTAAAGTGGCTTCCCGCAGACATAAAGATTTTAGATGCAGTTGAAAAATTGCTGTAAAAAACATTGTCATCCCTGAACGCACTTATGGGCAAGTGAATTCAGGGGTGCGAAAAACTTTAGCCTAAAAACTCATTGGGGCGTTTTTGCGGTTTGTTCTTGGTCAGAAGATGATTTGTCTTTGCGGACGGAGATTTTTCTAAAGAGTTTTCGCAGGAGGCCTATTTTTCCAAAGCAGAGCCAGTAGATTAGCGCAATTACAAGGACGATTGGTGCTCCGTACAATATTATGTAAAGCAGGATAAAGAAGAGGTCTACAAGGAAGGTAAGAAGGCCACAAAACAGATCTTTTGCTTTTTCCTTTGCATCAGGAACTTTATAGTATTCTTCTATTTTCTTTGGGGGCAAGTTAACAGTGATTGTTACAGTGGCAAAGTCAATTTTTCCGGCAAGGCGGTTCATCTGTCCCTGCATGGTTTCAAGATCGCTTGTAACCTCGTTGACCCTAGTTTCTATTTCCATCATGTCTTTTATCGAGCTGGCGTTTTTAAGGTAGCTTTGCAGGCGCTCAACAAGGACTTTCTTTGTTTCTAGTCTGGTCTGAAGGTCGTAGAATTCATCCGTAACATCTGTGCTTTCTATGTTCTTGTGAAGGATTTTACCAAAGCCGCTTGCTTGTTCCATTGCCACGTCAAATGAAGATGAAGGAATTTTCGTGGTAAAGTTTGCGCTTGTTCCGCTCATGTATGATTGTGAAATGTATCCGCCAAAATCCCTTACCCATTTTTGAACCGCTGCCTGGGTCTGTTCCAGGGATTCAACTTCCAGGCTTATTGTGCCATTAAAGATAATCTTGCGGTTAAGAGGCTGTGTGGACTGCTTTGCGTTTTCCGCCTTTGCGGGTGCTTCCGGGTTGTAGCCAGTGCCTGTGAATGCTGATGTTGCATCGGCTGTTTCGCGGAGTGCATCCATTGCCTTGCTTTGGCTTGCCGATTTTTTTGCACAGGATGCAAATAGTGCCGCAAGAGCAAGAATTGTTACGAATAATAATTTTTTCATTTTAAGATCTCCCCTTTTTGCTAAGGATTTTATTTTCATACATGGCCTTGTCTGCCATGGACTGTGCCTGAATAAAGTCAGCCTTGCTTGATGGAGAAAAGAAGGCATAACCGTGCGCAGCTGTAAATTGAACTTTTGATTCCGTCTGGTTTTTTACGTAATAGTCAAACATGTTTTCTATTTGAGTTGCCCTCGTGTAGTCAATGTTCTTGCAGAGGCAAATGAATTCATCTCCTCCTATGCGGTAAATGTCCCCGGATTTTCCGACTGCCCGCTTTAGGCATTCGCAGAAGGAGCGTATTGCCTTGTCGCCCTCCAAATGCCCGTACTGATCGTTTATGGTCTTTAGGTTGTTCATGTCAAACATAAACATGCAGTATTTGTCCAGTTTTATTCCGTCCGCAGAAAAATTTTCTATGAGCGTATACCATGCCGTCTGGTTTGAAACCCCCGTAGAAATGTCCAGAAAAGCGAGCTTTTTGTAAATTTCGGCTGACCTTACCGCGTTGAACTGCTTTTGCGTCTTTTGAATCACAAATATGGAAATGGAAATAAATAGGAATACTATTCCAAGGTACAGAATGGTGTCCGTAAAGTTCTTGTGGTGCTTTACGATGGAAGAAATCATAAAAGATACTATGCAAAGTGCTATGGATATGCTAAAGATAACCTTTACGCTTTTTCTTGCAAATTCAAAATTAAGGTTTATAAGCACGAGTATATAGGCAAAGACAACGATGAACATTGAGTTTATCATAAAGAGCGTGCTTGTCATCTGCGCAATGCCGGTAATCTGCAGAATCAGCTGGGTAAAAATGGAAAGGGTTATGCAGGCAAACAAGACTATAAGGGCAGGGTGCTTTTTGTTGATGAAGAGTTCTTTAATGAATAAAAATGAAAGAATCAGAATAAAAGGCTGCATCATATATTCAAAGAACCAGTGCAAGGCCTGAAAACCAATGAAAAACTGCAAAAGCCTGGATTCCTCAGTCTGCCAAACGCCAAGGAAAATTAGGAGGAGCGTAAAGTAAAGGATTGTCCTGTCAAATGCCACCCGAAGGTAAAATGCCGTTATGATGAACAATATGAATCCAAGTACGATTAGGACTGCCCCAAGCAAAAACTGCGGCAGGCGTTCGCTTACAATCCGGTTAAGAAGCTCATCCCTTGAACCTATCCGAATCTGCCCAAATTCCCCTGCGGTAGAAGAAATGCTTGCTTTTGTCTCTATGCATAAGATTCCATCACGGTTGAGGGGAATGGCTATAAGGTTGTGGAAGGAGCGGTAGCTTTTAAGCCATCCAGGGTTTGAGGGAGGTGCGTATTCAAATATTAGCTCGTCATTAAAAAATGCTTTTACTGCCTGATGGTGGGCATAATAGTCAATGTACATGCAGTAGTGGCTGCTGCGGACCATCTTGTGGTAAATCCTTGCCCTGCCAAATTTGTCTGTTGGAATGCGTACCGGAAGCGAATCTATTTCCTGCCGCCTGGAATCCGAGTCAAAATAGTACCATCCTTCATTAAAATAAGATGCTGGGGTTATCCAAAGCGATATGTTTTTTGATTTTCTTCCTTCCAAAAATACAATTGCCGTTACGGTCAGCAGCAATGCTATGAGGAATAAAATAGTATACTTTGTAATGCTTGTAAAATTCAGCTTTTTCATATTGGTAAGGTCTTGACCTGTTAGTTTGCTGCGTCTGCTTAAAATGATATAATAAAAAGGGGCAAAAGTCTAGTTTTTGTTGATGATTTTGAACAAAGGGGTTTATAATATTCATAATGAATGCGAATGTTGACTACAACGTAATTATTGTTGGCGCTGGCCCGGGCGGAATTTTTTCTGCCTATGAACTTGTCAAAAACAACCCCAGGCTAAAAATTGCCGTGTTTGAAGAAGGCGGGCCTCTAAAAAAACGTCACTGTCCAATTGACGGCGACAAGGTAAAGTCATGCATAAAGTGCAAGACCTGTTCAATAATGAGCGGTTTTGGCGGTGCCGGTGCCTTTTCCGACGGCAAGTACAACATAACCAACGACTTTGGCGGAACCCTTTACGAACATATTGGACGCCAGAAGGCCCTGGACCTTATGAATTATGTTGACAGCATAAATGTAAGCCATGGCGGCCAGAACACAAAGATGTATTCAACTGGAGCCACAAAATTCAAAAAAATATGCCTGCAGAACGGCCTAAAGCTTTTGGATGCCTCCGTGCGCCATCTTGGAACGGACATAAACTATGTAGTTCTTGAAAATCTTTATGATGAACTAAAGGACAAGGTTGAATTCCATTTTTACACCCCGGTGCGCAAAATAGAGCACAACGAGGACTATGGGCTTACCGTAAGCTGGGACAAGGGAAGCGCTACCTGCTCCGACTGCATTGTGTCTGTTGGAAGGAGCGGCAGCAAGTGGCTTGGCAAAGTCTGCGAAGAGCTTAACCTTCCAACAAAGTCCAACCGTGTGGATCTTGGCGTTAGGGTTGAACTTCCAGCCCTTGTATTTTCCCACCTGACCGATGAACTTTACGAAAGCAAGATTGTCTACAGAACGTCAAAATTTGAAGACCGGGTACGCACTTTCTGCATGAACCCCAACGGCATGGTTGTAAACGAAAACACCAACGGAATCATAACCGTAAACGGCCACAGCTTTGAAGACCCTTCCAAAAAGACCGAAAACACAAATTTTGCCCTTCTTGTTTCCCAAAATTTTACCGAGCCATTCAAAAATTCAAATGAATACGGAGAAAGCATAGCCCGCTTGAGCAATATGCTGGGAGGAGGGGTAATCCTGCAGCGTTTTGGTGACCTTGCACGCGGAAGAAGAAGCAATGCTGAGCGCATGAAGGAAAGCATGGTAACGCCAACCCTAAAGGCCAGTCCTGGCGACCTAAGCCTTGTCCTTCCCAAGCGCATTCTGGATGGAATAATAGAGATGATTTATGCACTGGACAAGATTGCTCCTGGAACTGCCGGTGACGACACTTTGCTTTACGGTGTGGAAGTTAAATTCTACAACATGGAAGTGGAACTTGATGAGCACCTTGAGACAAAATACCGGGGGCTTTACATAATAGGCGACGGTTCTGGCGTAACGCACTCACTTTCCCATGCTTCGGCAAGCGGTGTATATGTTGCCCGGCGGATATGTGCCGCTGAATGAAGTTGAAAAAAAGTTGTATATCGTAGTATAATCATAACAGCTAGAGCTGATGGAGGATATAATGGAAAATAAAGACGAAGGCCCGGTTTTGGCTCCGGCAATAAATTTGAGCGGCAAGCGCATTTTGGTTGTGGACGACAACAAAATCAACATGGAAGTAATGGCCGGCTTGCTGAAGGAACTAGGCTACCAGGTAGATACTGCTTCTGGCGGGGAAGAATGCCTTAAAAAGTTCTCGGAAAGCGAAGACGGAACTTACGGATTGATTTTTATGGATTTGCACATGCCCGGCACAGACGGTTTGGCGGCATCAAAGCTTATCCGCAACATGCCGCGCAGGGATGCCAAATTTGTTAACATATCTGCCCTTACGGTAGACGACAGCGAAGACATTCTTGAGCAGTGTGCCGTTGCAGGAATGGACAGCTATATTCTAAAGCCTGCAACAAAGGAATCTGTTAGCCTTTTGATTAACGGCGGAAATCCTTTGGAAAAGAAAATTTAATAAACAAAAATAAAATAGGAGAATAAAATGTTTAATCAGGTTCTTGATTTTCTGGACAACAGTACTTGGGGTGTCTGGGGAATCCCAACTATGGTCATCATCTTGGGAACTGGCCTCTTGCTTACAATAAGCCTAAAGGGGTTGCAGTTCAGGAAGCTGGGCTACGCGCTCAGGACTATGTTCCGTAAGCCGGACGGAGAAAAGGGTGAAGTTTCTTCTTTTGGCGCTTTGTGTACGGCTCTTTCCGCAACAATCGGTACTGGTAATATCGTAGGCGTTGCAACGGCTTTGGTTGCTGGCGGTCCTGGAGCCTTGTTCTGGATGTGGGTTGCAGCCCTGCTTGGTATGGCAACAAAATATGCCGAATGCCTTGTTGCAATCCATTACCGCGAGCAGAAGAGCGACGGTCACATTTTGGGCGGTGCTTTCTATGCCATAGAAAAGGGTATGGGCAAGAACTGGAAGTGGCTTGCTATCCTCTTTGCCCTTTTTGGTACTCTGGTAGGCCTTTTTGGAATTGGAACATTCAGCCAGGTGAACAGCATTTCCAGCGCAATAAACACCTTCTTTGACAGCGAGGGAAAGAACATTGCCTTTACCTTGTTTGGAATAAACTACACCTATGCAACCGTAATTTCTTCTCTTGTGGTTGCTATCTTTGTTGCCCTTATTATCATCGGTGGTCTTAAGCGCATTTCCAAGGTTGCAACTTACATAGTTCCATTTATGGCCATCCTCTACTTTATCTTTGGAATTATTATCCTTGTAACAAATGCCACAGCAATTCCAGGTGCATTCGTAAAGATTTTCCGCGGAGCATTCGGCCTTGACCAGGTTGCAGGCGGTGCCTTTGGCTTTATGCTTATTGCAATGCAGAAGGGTATTGCCCGCGGTATTTTCTCCAACGAGGCAGGTCTTGGTTCCGCTCCAATTGCGGCTTCTGCGGCACAGGTAAAGGATCCGGTTCAGCAGGCCATTATTTCAATGACTGGAACTTTCTTTGACACAATAATAATCTGTACGATTACAGGTCTTGCAATCGTTATTGCAGGTTCCTACGACATTGGTCTTACGGGCTATGCCGTAACGGATGCTGCTTTTAAGGCTCTTCTTCCCTTTGGAAACACATTCACAGGCTTTGTCCTTATGGTAAGCCTGGTACTCTTTGGCTTTACCACAATCTTAGGCTGGGACTACTACAGTGAGCGCTGCATTGAATACCTTTCAGGCGGCAAGATGGGCGTTGTAAAGGTTTACCGCTGGCTCTACATCCTTGCAGTATTTATTGGCCCCTACATGACCATAAGCCAGGTTTGGACAATTGCAGATATCTTTAACGCGCTTATGGCAATTCCAAACTGTATTTGTCTTATTGCCCTGGTTGGCGTTATTGCAAAGCTTTCCAAGGATTTCTTTGCTAAAAAACAGTAATTTTAGCTTTTCAAATTAAAATTAGGCCTTGTACCGTGGAAATCATGGTGCAGGGCCTTTTTTCTTTGCAAAGGATACAAAACTTGCGCAAAATGAGGCACGGCCGGGATTGGAGGGGCGGCGTAGCCGTTGCCGTAGGCAATGGAGCGGGTAGGGCCCCGCGGAACCCCGGAAAGCCCTTTGCAAAATAAAGCGCCGCAATATTAAATAAATATTTAAAATTAAATAAAAGAGTTGAGAATTTTGACTTTCTTATCTATAATATATGTATGGGGTTTTTTAAGCGGATTTTTCGTCTTCAACGGCAGGACGGACAAAAGCTTCTTGAGTTAAATAAAGACGTCGTTAGGAAATACAACTATAATACTCTCAGAAGTTTTACGCTTATTTACAGCATAATACTTTTTTGCCTCCTGGCAATATCCTTGTTTTCGGACTTGTACACAAGGACTATTTACAGAATCCTTTTTTCTGCATACTTTTTTAATTTTTCCGTTATCTATTTGCTTTGCCGGCTGAACAAAAAGCTTATAACCGACAACGTAATACCTTTTGTATACATTTTTATATTCATACTCTATACATTTGACCTAATTTTTAACCTTTTAAGCCTGCACGACAGCCCCTACACGATGTTTTTGTGCTACCTTGTAATCATTCCGGTCATTTTTATAGAAAGACGGCGTAATATTACCCTTATGAATTTAATATGGTGGATTTTCGCGCTGGTCCTTTCATTTCTTTTTAAGACAAAATACTTTTTCCTGATGGACCTGATGAACACGACCATTGCCTTTGTAATAGGAACCATCATCGGAAATACTACGCGGAAGTTCCATTTGCGCTATATGGACATGAAGTCTCACAAGATGGACAAGGACCTGGAAGTAATGAAGGCCAAGAACGAGGCAAAGTCCACATTCCTTGCAAACATGTCGCACGAAATCCGCACGCCTATAAATGCAATGCTCGGCCTTAACGAGATGATTATTCGCGAATCTACGGAAAAGAACATACTTCAATATGCGGAAGACGTGAAGGTTTCCGGCAAGACCCTGCTTTCTCTTGTTAACGACATACTGGATTTTTCAAAGATAGAAGCAAACCGCATGGACATTATAAACGGTGTCTACGGCTTGGATTCAATGATAAACGACTTGATGAACATGCTTACCCCCCGCGCCAGGGCAAAAAATCTGGAGCTTAACCTGATTGTTGACCCTACAATCCCAAATTCGCTCTATGGGGACGAGATTAGAATCAAGCAGTGCATCATGAACATGCTTACCAACGGCATTAAGTACACAAACGAAGGCTCCGTTACCTTTAAGGTTGGCTGGGACTCAATCAGCGAAAAAAGCATCCTGCTAAAGATCGAGGTAAGTGACACTGGAATAGGCATAAAGGAAGAGGATATACCCAAGCTCTTTACGGCATTCAGGCGCATAGATGAACCCCAGCACCGCACTGTGGAAGGAACAGGCCTTGGCATGTCCATAGTCATGGGGCTTTTGGAAAAGATGGGTTCAACGCTGTATGTAAAGAGTGAATACGGAAAAGGCTCCCGCTTCTGGTTCAACCTTCAGCAGGAAGTTACATCTCCTCTTCCAATCGGTAATTTTCAGGCGCGCATTGCAACGCTCAACGAACCTCATTCTAAATACAAGGAAAGTTTCCACGCACCAGATGCACGCATCCTTGTTATAGATGACATGAAGATAAATCTTAACGTAATCCAGGGGCTTCTAAAGAGAACCCAGATGAAGATAGACTCTGTTCTTAGCGGCGAAGAAGCACTGGAAATGGTAAAGAAGAATGTTTACGACGTAATTTTAATAGACCACCGTATGCCTGGTATGGACGGAATAGAAACCCTTCATGCCATGCAAAAGCTTCCAGACAACGCTTCTTGGAATGCTCCCTGCATAGCCCTTACCGCCAATGCAATTGCCGGAGCCAAGGAATTGTAATTGCAGGAGGGATTTGTTGACTATCTTTCAAAGCCTGTTGACTATTTAAAGCTGGAATCGCTTTTGGTCTCTTACATTGACAAGGCAAAAATTCAAAAGGTGGAAGAAAAGGCTTCCCCTGAGCAAAAGGAAGACGATGCAGAAGCTAAGCCGTCAGAATATGCGGTCCCCAATGAAGTTTCTGTTGCCGACAAAATTTTCTTTGCAAACTGCTGCAAGACTGCCGGTATGGATGCCCGCGCCGCAATTGCAAACTGCGGTGATTTTGACGTGCTAAAGACCGTTATTGCAGAGTATTACAGGACAATAGAAGAAAAGTCCAACCTTATAGAACTTTACAAGAACAACCGCGACTGGAAAAATTATACGGTTCAGGTTCATGCGCTAAAGAGTTCTTCCCGATTAATAGGAGCAATGGAGCTTTCCAGGCTTGCTGCATACCTTGAACAGTGCGGCGACAAAAAGATAATTACGGAAATAGAAAACAAGACACCTGACTTGCTAAAACTCTATAGAAGTTATAAATTAAACTTAAAGCTTGTTGCGGATATGGCCAGTGATTCAGACCAGGAATTCCAGGAAAAGGAAGAACCGAAGTCTGCCCCAGTGGAAGAAAAGGAAATTCCTCAGGAGCCAACCCAGATATTTGACGAAGCTACATACAAAGGCGTTGTTGAAGCTTTAAAGGAATATGCCCAGTCCGCAGACTTTGATTCCATAAAGAATGTAATCGGGGAACTAAAAGCTTATAAGATTCCAGAAAGCAAGAAGAATTTTTTTGCTGAAATACTGGAGGCGGCAAACAAAGAAAGTTTGGACAGCCTCTCAAATATTTTAATTGACGAATAGGGAGATATTATGGATAAAAGACAGATATTGCTTATAACAAAAGATGCCCACAGTTTTTTGCTCAAGGCCCTAATCAAGAGCCTGAACGGCGGTGGTTTTGACGTTGTTCCCATTAATCCCAATGCGGAAGAAATCATGTACCTAAAGCGCAACGACAATTTGCCCCCGATTTTTATTGTCTACCTTGAAGACTACGAGGATAAGTACGACACGCTTTTCCCCTGCCTTGAAAAACTTGTTTCGGAACCAAACATTACAAGGCATTTGTATCTTGTGGGAAATTCCATAGAGATTAGCGCAGCCTATAAATTTATTCCCAAGAACCTTGTGGCCTATGCCTTTGAGCGCCCGGTAAATTCTATGGAGATGATAAAGCAGATACAGCTTTTGTCTGCGGGCTACAGCTATGAGTATACCCCGGAAAATCTGGTAAAGTCCGAGCACCTTGACCCCAAAAAGCACACCCTTTTGCTTGTTGATGACGACAGCACTTATTTAAAGGCAATGGAGCGGTGGTTTACAAAGGAATTCAACGTGTTTGCGGTAAACTCCGGCATGAATGCGGTTTCTCTTTTAAAGAGGCGCACTGTTGAGCTTATTCTTTTGGATTACGAGATGCCTGTTCTTTCCGGCTTGGAAGTCTTCCAGATTATGCGCTCGGAGCCTTCAACTGCCCATATTCCGATTATTTTCCTTACTTCCAAGGATGACAAAAAAACTGTTATGGAAGTTTTGCAGGCAGGACCGGATGCTTATCTTTTAAAGACAAAACCGCCGGCAATTCTTGTTCAGAATATAAAGGATTTCTTTGCGGAAAAAGAAAAGAAAAATGCTAAAAACGCAGACGAAAATGCAGAATACAAGAGCGACCTTCCCGGAGCCGACATTCCTTCATCCGACCTGCCGCAGTCAGATATTCCTGCTTCCGACATTCCCCAGTCTGATCTTCCAAAAGACGAATAATCATGACTGCCCTTGAAAAATACTACAATAAATTCAATGAAGACCACCGCCTTACCACAAGGCATGGTCTTGTTGAATTTACCACGTCGCTAAAATATATACATGATTTTATTCCGGAAGGATGCCATGTAAACATTCTTGACGTTGGTGCTGGAACCGGACGCTATTCAGTTGCACTTGCAAACGAGGGGCACAATGTTACCGCAGTGGAGCTTGTTCCGCGTAACCTTGCCGTCCTTGAATCAAAGCATGCCAATGTAAACTGCTGGCCTGGAAACGCCATGGACCTGCACTTTCTTCCCGACGCAAAATTTGACATAACGCTTTTGTTCGGCCCGCTTTACCATCTTCATACGGAAGAAGAGATGCTTAAGGCTTTTGCCCAGGCTCGCCGTGTTACAAAAAAAGGCGGTGTAATTTTTGCAGCTTATGTTATGAATGAATACAGCATAATTTCCTACTGCTTTAAAAAGAACAAGATAAAAGAATGCCTGCAAAATGGCGAGCTTACTTTGGACTTTCACACGGTAAGTTCTCCTGACCAGCTTTATTCCTATTTCCGCCTGGAAGACATAGATTCTCTTAACAAAAAGTCTGGGCTTGAGCGCATAAAAATTATTGCTGCAGACGGCCCTGCTGACTACATGCGGCAAACCCTTAACGCAATGGACGAAGAGGAATTTGAGCTCTTTTTAAAATACCACCTGTCTACTTGCGAACGTCCTGAACTTTTGGGGGCTTCTTCCCATACGGTGGACATTCTCCGCAATTAAAATAGCTTTCTTTTTAGAGAAATAATAGTCCACTGTTTGCATAATTATGCGTTTTTGGATAAAATGTTATTACATATAGGAGCAAATCATGGATAGTGCAATGATTCAACACGTAATTGCGTTTGTAATTTATTTGGGTCTAATGATTTACGTTGGAATCCGCTGGATGAACACCAACAACAATTCAGAAGACTTTTTCCTTGGCGGAAGGAACCTTGGCCCTTGGACGACAGCCCTTTCTGCAGAAGCAAGCGATATGTCGGGCTGGCTCTTGATGGGACTTCCTGGCCTTGCATATCTTGGCGGAATTAAGGAAGCTTTCTGGACCGCTCTTGGCCTTGAAATTGGAACTTACCTTAACTGGCTGATTGTAGCAAAGCCTTTGCGCAAGTATTCAATTGCTTGTGGAAATTCCATAACAATTCCGCAGTTCCTTACCAACAGGTTTAAGGATAAGAAGCGCCTTATTTCTTTGGTTTCTTCTATATTCATAATGTTCTTCTTTGCAATTTATACGGCTTCAGGTTTTGTTGCCTGTGCCAAGCTTTTGAACACGGTATTTGAACTGCCCTATATCTGCGGTCTTGTAATAGGCGCTGTGGTTATCCTGCTTTACACGCTTTTGGGCGGATTTGGAGCTGTTTGTACAACAGACTTTATCCAGGGTACGCTTATGTTCATAAGCCTTATTATTACTCTGGTCATTGTTACAGTTACCCTTGGCGGACCGGCAGAATCTTTTGCAAAGGTTAGCGAATTCAGCAACAAGGCTATAAACGGAGAATTGGGCAATGAGCTTAGGGAAAAATTCCTTGGTAACAAAAACTTTAGCGTAATTTCCATTGTTTCTGCCCTTGCCTGGGGATTGGGCTACTTTGGAATGCCGCACATTCTTGTACGCTTTATGGGTATAAGAAGCAATGCCGAGATTAAGATTTCCCGCAGAATAGCAATGATTTGGGTTACAATCGCATTCATTGGTGCTGTAGCTATTGGTGCTTTTGCAACTGTTTTCCTTCCTGAACAGCTTTCCGCAGGTGCTTCTGAGTCTGTAATCATCAAGTGTATTACAAAGATTTACCAGCCCTTCATTGGCGGAATTTTCCTCTGCGCAATTCTTGCAGCGGCTATGTCTACCGCAGACAGCCAGCTTTTGGTTGCGGCATCTGCATTTACCGAAGACTGCTGCCAGACCCTTCTTAACAAGAAGTTTGATGCCAATACAACAGTCCGCATAAGCCGTATTACGGTTCTTGCCATTGCAGCTGTTGCCTTTGTCCTTTCGCTTGATGAAACAAGTTCCATCTTTAAGCTGGTTAGCTACGCATGGGCGGGATTCGGCTCAACATTCGGGCCTTTGGTTCTTCTGGCACTCTTCTGGAGGAATGCAACTGCAAAGGGTGCTGTGGCAGGAATCATTGGCGGTGCTGTAACTGTTATTGCATGGCACAACCTGCACGGCGGCATCTTTGATGTTTACGAGATTCTTCCGGGCTTCTTGGTTTGTCTTGTATTGGCTGTTGTTATAAGCTGCCTGGATAAAAACAAGGATCCTGAAATGCTTGCCGAGTTTGACAAGTACAAGAAATTGGCAGACTAGTACAAATAGTAGTAAAATAAAAGTGCCGGGTTTGCAGGAAAGTTTCTTGCAAATACCCGGCATTTTTTTCATTAGGGAATCAATTTTCTAGTCTTCTTTTTGTTCAAAATAACTCTTTGTGGCACCGCAAATTGGACATGCCCAGTTTTCCGGTATGTCTTCAAATGCTGTTCCTGGAGCAACACCGTTTTCCCTGTCGCCCTCTTCTACATCATAAACATATCCGCATACCTTGCATTCGTGTTTTGCCATAAAAAACTCCTTGATATTGATTTTATCATTCGTAATAAAAAAACCGCCCATGAACGGTTTCGCAAACGGTCAAAGGCGGGTGGTCTTAGTTGCCGCTAGGGCTATTTTACGTCAACAGATGTTATTATTGTTGCTTTTGAAGGCAAGATAATGTTTGCAATCTGTTTTGAATGCTTTGAAACATCGTTCAGCTTTTCGTTGGTTGTGTCCTGGGAACAAACATTTTTTATGTAGCTTTGTGCCTGGGACTGCCAAGAACCTTTGTCGCATGCATAAATCTGGAAGACCTTGTATGTGTCCACATTTGCCTTTTTCTTTGAGCTGTAGGATCTTGTCAAAACCCAGCTTTCCGTTACCTTGTTGAATCCGCTGAATTTTGCATTTGAAGCTGCATCCTGGAGGTACTTCTTTGTATCCGGGTTGTTTGTTAGGCTACCCTTTGAGTAGGCATCGATTCCTGTGTTCAGGTTGCGGGCTATGCAGGACATATAGTCTGCCTGTGCAATCTGCTGAGCCTGCTTTAGCTCTGCATCGGAAGTTTTGTCCATGCGGTCGCGGCGGGATTCGATTACAATAAAATACTTGTTCTTTAGCTTCTGCTGAAGTGAAGACGGAAGGTTGTCCAGGTCATTGTTTAGGGCAGGTTCTATCCATGCAGGAACATCTCCGTTTGAAGAACGGCCTTCCCAGTCAATAAAATTTTGCTGCGGATAATTCACCGCAGTCTGTTGGGAAGAAGAACATGAAGAAATAAGGCTTGCAAGAACGAATAAGGGTATTACCTTTTTTAAAAAATTCAAGTTAGAACCTCCTAGTATATATATTTTAAGTCTAATTAGTGAATTTGGATTTGTCAAGGGAAAAATGTGCTTGTTTTGGACTAAATTTTACAGGTAGGTCTGGTTCTAAAAAAAATACCGCCCTCTGCACAAGGAGGTTTGCATGCAAAGGGCGTTTTAAAGATTGCTTTATTTAAGCGTGGGCTTTAGCCTGCCAAGTATTCGTTGATGCTTGCGGCTGCCTTGCGGCCTTCACCCATGGCAAGAATTACGGTTGCGGCACCAAGAACAATGTCTCCGCCTGCCCATACCTTTGTCATGCTGGTTTCCTGCTTTTCATCAACCTGAATGTGGCCCTTGGGGTCGGTCTTGATTTCTGGCGTTGTCTTTGGGATGAGCGGGTTTGAGTTGTTTCCAAGGGCTACGATTACCGCGTCACATGGAATTTCGTGCTCACTGCCTGCAACTGGAACCGGGCTTCTGCGTCCAGAGGCATCTGGTTCGCCAAGTTCATAGCTAAGAGCCTTGAGTCCTGTAACTGTTCCTGTTTCTTCGTTGCCAAGAATTTCTACCGGGTTTTCAAGGAAGCGGAATTCAACTCCCTCTTCTTCTGCATGCTCAACTTCTTCTGCACGGGCCGGCATTTCTGTTCTTGTACGGCGGTAAACAACATACACTTTTTCTGCACCAAGGCGCAATGCCATGCGGGCTGCATCCATTGCAACGTTTCCACCGCCACAAACTACGACGGTCTTTGCGTTGTAGAAAGGAGTGTCTGCTTTTTCCGCATCGTAAGCCTTCATCAGGTTTGCGCGGGTAAGATATTCGTTTGCAGAGAAAACACCGATGTAATTTTCACCAGGAATGCCAAAGAATTTTGGAAGACCAGCGCCTGTTCCTACGAATGCGGCATCAAAGCCTTTTTCCGTCAAAATCTGCTGGACGGTTGATGTGCGGCCAACAAGGAAGTTCATCTCAAAGTTTACGCCCATCTTCTTAAGGTTTTCAACTTCATTCTGGACAATGGACTTTGGCAGGCGGAATTCCGGGATTCCGTAGACCATAACGCCACCAGCCTTGTGGAATGCTTCAAATACCGTAACATCGTGACCAGCGCGGCGGCAGTCTGCTGCAACTGTAAGACCTGCTGGACCTGAACCGATAACTGCAACCTTCTTGCCTGTGGAAGCTGCAACAGCCGGCATTGTTGTAAGATTGTTGTTGCGCTCGTAATCGGCTACAAAGCGTTCCAAGCGGCCAATGCTTACTGCTTTTTCTGCGCTCTTGTACACTTTGCCAACCGTACATTGGCCCTGGCACTGCTTTTCCTGGGGGCAAACGCGGCCACAGATTGCCGGCAAAAGGTTTGTTTCCTTAATAATGTCTGCTGCGGCCTTAAATTCACCCTTTGCAACCTGGGCAATAAACTGGGGAATGTGCACGTTAACCGGGCAACCCTTTACGCAAGGCTCGTTCTTGCACTGAAGGCAGCGGTTTGCCTCTACAATAGCCTGCTCTTTGGTATAGCCAAGTGCAACTTCCGTCATCTGGCGGGCGCGTACCTTTGGTTCTCCAGCTGGCATTATCTGCTGGGGAATTGCCATGCGGTCTTTGTTTGCGAGAGGGCCGTTCTTTAAAAGACCTTCGAGTTTTGTATATTCAGCCTTGCCTGTTTCTGCAAGTTTTTCTGCCGGGATATGTTCAGCCATAGTATTCTCCTGATTTGATTATTTTGAGGCAGCCTGCATCTGGACAAGACGACCAGCCTGTACTTCCAGATTGCATTTGTGGTCGGCTTCTAGCTCCTGCATCTTAAAGGACTTCATGCGGGTCATCATGTTGTTCCAGTCAACTTCATGACCGTCAAAGTCGGGGCCGTCCACGCAGACAAACTTTGTCTTACCGCCAACGGAAACACGGCAACCGCCGCACATTCCCGTACCGTCAATCATAATTGTATTAAGAGAAACCGTTGTCTTAACATTGTATTTCTTTGTTGTTGCGCATGCAAACTTCATCATTATTGGCGGGCCAATTGCAATGACTTCTGCCGGAGGAACTTCTTCTTGGCAAAGGCGTTCAAGAGGAATTGTAGCAACGCCCTTTTCTCCTGCTGAACCGTCATCCGTCATGATGAAGACCTGGTCTGCAACAGCCTTCATTTCGTCCACAAAGATAAGGAGGTCTTTGTTGCGGGCTGCAATGATAACGTAAACTTTGTTGCCTGCATCTTTTAAAGCCTGAACAATCGGGTAAAGAGGTGCAGTTCCAATACCGCCACCAACGCAGACAACCGGTGCATCGTATTTCTGGATATTTGAAGGGGTTCCCAAGGGGCCTAAAACTCCGGCAAGGTAGTCACCGGCCTTGAGTTTGGAAAGTTTGTAAGTTGTAGCACCCACGGCCTGGAAGACGATGGCAATCCAGCCTTCTTCCGCATTGGCATCTGCAATTGTAAGCGGAATACGCTCACCGTATTCTGAATCAATCTGGACAATAAGGAATTGTCCTGCCTTACGGTTCTTTGCAATGTCGGCAGCTTCAAATTTCATATAGAATACGCTTTCCGACAGCTGCCTCTTTTCGATGATTTTGTTCATTTGTTTATCCTTGCACAAAAGCCATATTTTAAAACTTTGCGCAAAGTATACAACAATTCTTTGATTTAGTGAATAGGTTTTGTTTTCTTTTATATTCCCACGCTTTTTTTGTGGAGGTCCACAAGGAGCCGGGAGTAAAGACCGTCCAAGTTTGTGTCCGTGGCGGCATCAAAGCGGCCATAAGTGTAGGCAATCTTTATCTTTGAGTTCATGGAGAGCTTGTTGTAGCCTTCAACATTCATAACAATATCCTGAATCTGTTTTTCGCAGATTTCGTTGGAGCGGTTGCTTCCTATTACCCCGAATTTTGCAGAGTAGAGCTTGTAAATTGGATCCTTAAGGAATTCTATCTTTAGGATTTGGGCAAAACTTCGCAGGGCATTGTTTTTTTCATTCTGGCCATTTTCGCTAAAAATATTGTCTATGTTCGTTATGTTAAAGAGGAACATTACAAAATCATTTTTAATCTCCTGCTTTTCCATGTTATAGAAGTTAAGGCAGCCTGTAAGCATATCCCTTTCAGTTGCATTTTTTAGCGTTTCCGAACGGGCTTTTACGAGTTCCTTGTTAAAGAAATCTTGTATTGCGTTAAAGATGTAAAAGATATAAAGGAAAAGAATGCCGATTCTTGTAAAGAAGAAGAGGTCCGTTGAATCCCCAAAGAAAATTTGCCTTACCATATCAATGGTAAAGCCGGCCATGTTTATAAGTATTAGCACATCCAGCACGTCAAGCGTTGCCTTAATGGAAAATGAATCAGAGAAGATAAGGATAATACCGTAGCAGTCAAGGATAAAGTTAAAGGCCAAAAGGTAAATCCTTACGAATGTAAAGGGAATGAAGGTACAGAAGGACAAGACGCATGTTATGAATATGTTGGCAAGGATTATAAGGTTCAGCAATTTATAGATTCTTTCGTCTTTTGAGAGAAGCTTTTTTTCCTGAAGGAGGAACATAAAGGCGGAAGGTCTTATTGCAATGAACAATGTTGAAAGCAGGTAGAGGGAGAAGGTGTTTTTGGAAAACAAAAAACCAATGTGGCTTTCGCACAAGAGGCAAATGGTCGTTATCATTGTGAACCAGAAAATGTGGAGGCAGCGCCTGCTTTTCATGTTCCTGTGGTTTACAAAGTAGAAAATCAATATGATTCCTGCGGAAATCAGTTGCAACGCAATGGGAATAACCTGGTAAAGGCTTTTTAGAATGCAGCTAGAGATGCAGGTGTCTTCATTGCCTATGTATATCGTGGGAATTGTTCCCCTGAACATCTGGTAGTACCATCTGTTGAACTGTTCATTTTTGGAAGTGAAATTCTTTTTAAATTGAATCGTAATAACAAAGCGCGGAACCCTGCATTCCGGGATTTTTACTACATGAATTGCGTTGCCGCTTTCCGAACCAATGAGCTGCTTGCCTGAATAGCCGGAGCTATACAAAGTTCTTGTTTCGCTTCCGTCGTCTATGGTCATGAATACGTTTTGGTTGTGCGTGATGAAAAAAAGTTCCTTTAGGCAGTCATTTTGGGAAAATACGCGTTTTATGGAAAGCTTTCCGTCTTGAATAGAAGAAGTTTCGCCGTCAATAATCCAGCCTGAATTCAGCTTTGACCAGGGGGATACGGCTTTAAAAAATGACTGGTGGGTCCATTTTGTAGATCTGGATGACAGGAAAAGAGAGAATGCAATAAAAACTGTTGCAAATATCATTAAAAAAAAAGAAACAGACTTTTTCACGACAAATTTATTATACCATGAAAAAGTCTGTTTTACAAAATTATTTTTTTTATCTGTCTTTAGCGTCTTATTTCTTTAAAAGGACAGCAAATGGATTGTACTTCATTCCGTCGTCACTGCCGTAGTTCTGGCGCTCCCTGCGCTGACCGTTGCCTTTTGCTGCAGAAGCGGATGCCATGCCGGGTTTGCCGGAAGCAGAGCCCTTCTTTACGATAAGCATCTTCTTCTTTCCGCCTGCGGATGTGCCGGCTGAAGAACTTGTGCTGCCGTGAGAAGCTGAACTTCCCCTGGAAGATGCGTCGCTCTTTAGCGAAAGGCTAATTCTTCTTCTTGCTTCATCAAGGTCAATAATCGTAAATTCCTTTACATCGCCAACCTTGATTACTTCAAGCGGGTCAGAAACAAATTCGTCGCTAAGCTCGCTTATGTGGATAAGGCCTGTTTCGTGCAAGCCAATGTCAACAAATGCGCCAAAGTCAACAACGTTCTTGATTTTTCCAGTTACCTTCATGCCAACGGTCAAATCCTCAAACTTGACTACGCCCTTCTGCATGATTGGAGCCGGACAATCGTCGCGCGGGTCGCGGTTGGGCTTTGCAAGCTCGTCCACAATGTCGTTGATTGTGGTTTCGCCTACAGAATATTTTTCTTCAAGCTGCTTCTTTAATTCAGCAGAGATTTTTTCCTTTTTCTGAACCAAAGGAAGCACGTCTTTTGCAACCTCGTAGTTTTCCGGGTGAACCCATGTGTTGTCCAGAGGATTGTCGCTTTCGGGAATCTTAAGGAATCCTGCACACTGCTCAAAGGCTTTTGGTCCAAGTCCGCTTACCTTCTTTAAATCCTCCCGGCTGGTAATCTTTCCGTTTGCATCGCGGTAGGCAACAATTTTCTTTGCAAGGCTTGAGGAAATGCCAGAAACGTACTTTAGGAGCGATGCAGATGCCGTGTTAAGGTTTACGCCAACCTGGTTTACTACAGAGCTTACAACTTCGTCCAGAGTCTCGCTAAGCTTTTTCTGGTTTACGTCGTGCTGGTAAAGGCCAACACCAATTGCCTTTGGATCAATCTTTACAAGTTCGGCCAGCGGATCCTGCAAACGGCGGCCCATGCTAATGGCACCGCGGATTGTAAGGTCAAGGTCGGGGAATTCCTCGCGGGCAATGTCGCTTGCTGAATAAACGGATGCACCAGATTCATCAACAACTGTATAGCGCACGTCCGGGTAGTTTTCGCTTATTACCTTGCTAACAATAGCCTGAACTTCCGGGCTTCCAGTTCCGTTTCCAACCGCAACAACCTGAATGTTGTACTTTTTAATGGCAAGCTTTACGGCATTGTAGGCTTCATCCGGGGCAGTAACCTGTTTGATAAGGAAGTAGCCAAGGTATTTGCCAGTTTCGTCAAGGGCGGCACATTTTGTACCAGTGCGGATTCCAGGGTCAACACCAAGAACACGTGTTCCCTTGATTGGCTGTGTCATCAAAAGGTTCTTAAGGTTTTCGCTAAAGAGGCTAATTCCACGCTCGTCTGCAGCATCCGTCTCGTCACTGCGGATTTCGCGGAGAACGGCTGGGCTTAAAAGGCGGACAACACCGTCTTCCACGGCATCCTTATAATATTTGTTTGGCAGCTTGTACTTTGCCTGGATTTCTTTTACTGCATCCGCAACGCTAACGTCCAGCGTAACTTCAAGGGCATTTTCGCGCTCTGCACGGTTGATTGCAAGAATGTGGTGGGGCTTTACCTTGTTAAGGGCTTCCGAATAGTCCCAGTACATCTTGTAAGTGGAAGTCTTTTCTGCTGTCTCGGCATCCTGACCGTCGGGAACAATACCCTTTGTAACGATGGAGCCTGTGTCCATATAATAGGAATGAATGTCTTCACGGTTCTTTGTGTCCTGGGAAACGCGCTCAGCAAGAATGTCCTGGGCACCCTTAAGAGCGTCTTCCTTTGAGGCAACGCTAAGCTCGGGCTGCTCCGTATTTTCCTTTACAAATTCCTCTGCCTTTGCTTCGATTGCCTTATCGTCAAGCTCCGTCATTGCATCTGCAAGCGGTTCAAGACCCTTTTCTGCGGCAACCATACCGCGAGTCTTCTTCTTTTTCTTGAATGGAGCCCAAAGGTCTTCAAGTTCGGTAAGAGTCTTTGCGGACATTGTGGCTTTGTAAAGACTTTCGGTTAGCTTGTTCTGTGCAAAAATGCCCTTTACTATTTCGAGGCGGCGTTCTTCAAGATTTTTATAGCTTGTAAAAAGATGGTCGCATTCGCGGACTTGAACCTCGTCCAACGAACCGTGCTTTTCTTTGCGGTAGCGGGAAATAAAAGGAATGGTACAGCCTTCCTGCACCAAGCTGATAACTGCGCTGACCTGAGCAATCTTAATGTTCAGCTCTTCAGCGATTTTCTGCATGATTTCTACTTCATTAACTTTTAATGAATCAATTAGTTCTTGTGTGAATTCCATAGGGCACTTATTTTACCTAAAAATGAAATTTGCGTAAAGGGGCATTTTCTTCTTCTTCTGGAGCATACTGAATCTTCCCCTTTGCTTGGGTCTACGACACCGGTCAAATCCACCGCATTCCCCGCTTTCCAGGGTTCCGCGGGTCCCTTCCCGCTCCATTGCCTGGCGGCAACGGCTTCGCCGCCCTTCCAATCGGGGCTAGGCTCCATCTGCAAAAAGGCCATTTCCACAAAAAGCTTATTCCCACAAATTGGCATTTGTGGGAATAAGCGGGGTAGGTTTATAATGGGCTAGGGACGCTAGATGTGGGGTAGTGTAAAAAAAACACTTTTGCCCACAAGAAAAGATTTCCTCGAACTTTTATTAAGTTCTTCTAAAGAATACTCATATGCAGTTTTTGCATATTCCACTGTAAAAAACTTAAAAGTATTTAAATGCTCAAATTTTGAATTCGATTTTTTTGCCTACTATATTTGACATATTTTGATTCATAAAAAACATCTTTTACTCTCCCCATATTTTTATTGCTTTGTCTCGCTCAGATAATATGTAATCTAATGAATTTTGGATAATATCATAAAATTCCTTTCTCGGAAGTATGACAGAATTAACATCGCCTACAATTACATCATCATTTTCATCAAGTCCTAAATCTCTGTAACCAAGAAGCTTTACAATCTCATCATTGCTAAACAAAAAGATATTGCTCCCGTCATCAAAATGTGCTTCACTTGTATCGTTGAAATTGAAAAAAGAATTCTTAAATTCTTTTCCCTTTATTCCAAGAAACACTTTATTATCTCTTTCAAGCTTTTCTTCTGGTGTAGGAAAAGGATTGTCATAAAAAAAATGCCAGTATGCTTTTATTATTTTCATATCTGAATATTCAGAGAAAAAATTATCATAGTTTCTTTTGCTATTAAGCAGTTCCTTAAATCCATAAACTACATTGTAAAACCATGAATGTTCAGGGGATTTTTCTCCATAACAAAAACCATTTACATATATTCGATATGTGCCAAAAGCTACAAAATCATCATCGTAGAATTCATCAAACTCGAATTCGATTGCAAACCTATTTTTATTACCAACAAGCATCTATTTCTCCTTTTGGAAGTGAACGATACCATTTCTGCACATTGCCATCCATTTGCGAAGCTTTTCCCTCATAGCTCCCATTCCAATGATATTTATGATTACTTCCTTCAAATCTATGAAGTGTTCCGCTTTTATCTTTGTACCAGCGTCGTCCTTTATCATCTTTCACGGATTTTTCAAACATTTCCTTTGCATTTTTGGGTTCGGGACTCTTTGAATTTGGATTATGCTTGGAACTACTTTCATAATAGTCATTATCATTATTATTGTTGCCGTTCGGAGCAGGACTTCCAGCTGCTGATACTGCACCATTTTTAGGCATTGCGGCTGACTCAGAAGATCCACTCTTTTTACCTTGCGAAGCTACATTCGATATTGCTTCAAAAGCGGCTTTTTTAGCAAAATAGTCAAAAGTGCAGGCTCCTGCAAAAGCAAGACCGTACCCAACCCATTTCCATATGACTGCATCACTTGGTTCGAGAACGACTGTATCTGTACTTATCCATCCTAATACTATAGCTTTTGCACTTTTTCCATCCGGGTCTATATAGCGTACCGGGTTGTTGGCCGCGTATGCATACAAACCGCCATATGTGGGACTGGCAGGGTTGGCTTTATGTCAAAGAACTTGTGTCACAACGACTTCTTATAGGGCTTTGTGATGTTATGCCAAGACCGCAACCCTTTCCTTTATTGCCTTCATCTGCCTTGCATTGAGCTTAAATGTTTTTGCAAGTTCTTCCTCTGTCATTTTTCCAAGTTCAAGCAATTTTGCTGCCATTTCAATAGTTCTCTCTTCCCTTTCTTCTTTTCTTTCTTCTTTTGCAAATTCTTCCATTATTCTGCACATGTGCCTTACCCCCTTGTCGCTTTCCTTGAGGTACCTGGCCCTTTCGGCCAGAATCCTGCTCTTCATGTCTCCGGCCTTCTTGCAGTGAAAGTCATGCATAAGGTCGCCCATCTGGTCATTGCCCTTGTATTTGCCGTTTACATAGATGATGTGCGCACCGTCATTGAACGCAATGTTGCATTCTTTTATGACGCGGTCTATGTGATAAAGCGGCAAGTCCCTGCCGAACATGTCATTCTCCGTGATGAAGATGACATAGCTTTCCGGCAGCTTGCTGGCATCCGTCCCAGGAACCGTTTCGTCTGCATCCATAAGGGCAGAGTTATACCGCGCCCTTTTTGCACCGGCTCCCTTGTCTGCCCTCTGTATCTCAATGTCGTAAGGCTTTCCCCTGCCGTCCCTTGCAAAGACGTCAAGGCGTACGGAGCGTCCTTCCAGGCTTTTTACGGCCTTCTGGGCAAGCACATCAATCACCTTGAGCCTCTTGTTGCCAAGGATGGTCTGGAGCACAAACTGGGTGCACTCCTTGTCATTCTCAAAGAAGCGGGTCATGAAGTCATCGTCCATCAAGGTGAACTCCTGGATGCGGGCTAGCATCTTCTGCTTCTTTGACAAGTCTTTCTTGTTCATAAGTTATATTATCATAGAAAGAGGCTGGACTTCAACTTTCTTGGAGTCTGCTTTTGTAAATTTTTCTGCGGAACTGGCTTTTACATGGGGGCAAAATCCACGCATCACCTTTAAATTGCTAATGATGTGAATAAGTGGGGGGCTAAGATAATGCACTAGTTTAAAACATCATTATTTTGACAAAACAGAAAGTAATCACACTTTCTATTACCAAACAAATTATTCCACTAAAAAATTGCTTCTTCAGTTCTTTTTCTTCTGTGTATTTTTTGCTCTTAATAACTCTTATACCTATCAGTATTTGTCTAACATGATAACAGAAAGCAAAAATAAAAAAAACTAATACGTCAATAAATACTATAATCCTATTCATCTTAGTAATACCTCGCACAATATTTGTATTCAGAAATTTATTGAGGACATTTTTTATTAAGATAGCATTAGTACTGCAAAATAGATTAACATTAAGATTTCGATAACGATACCTATAGTACCTCTAATAAATGCATGATCTCGATTTCTTAGTTCTTCTCGGTCATCAAAATTGATTTTTTTCTTTCCATATTCTATGTCTTTAACAAAAGCTACGAATGTAGATGCAAAAAATCCAAACAAAATTAACAAACCTATATATTTCATCTAAAACCTACCTATAGTTATACGGAATAATAGGAGTCGGGTTATATTCAACAACTACAGGAACATCATTTGCAGTTCCAGTAACAGGGTTTAATAAATTTAGAAAAAATATTCCTGGAATAGCTTTTTCACCATCTTCTGCTTTTGAAAATAATACTGCCCCGTCGCCCATTATATGGTATCCAAAGAGAACACTTTTTCCTCCTGTCTGTACACATCCAACAATCCCAATAGTTTTACCTAATATCATTTCTCCAATTCCCCAATACTTTTGTATCTTAGCCTCTTCGGGTGTTAACGGTTCGCCTTGGCCTTTAAGAAACCAGGTTTTGAAAGCTTTGTTATCAGGATATATATAATCTAAAACCTCCCCATAACTTGTAAAATTCTTTGTTATACAGGAAACTTCTCCATAAGCAGTCACCGTGTAATCATGATTAGGAGCCTGCAAATATGCAGATGCATTCAACAAATCTTCTACATCATCCAAATTGGCAAATATTCTCATGGGGTTGTGTGAGTCAATTTCAAAAGCCCCTGTAGGGTCTATATAGCGTACCGGGTTGTTGGCCGCGTATGCATACAAACCGCCATATGTTGGACTGGAAGGCCTTGGCAGGCTGTGATAAAAACAAATGTTTTAGTATGTACCAGCGTGCCTCCATAACATATCAGTTTATCCTGTGATCTAGAAAATTTTTCAAGAAATTCATCTTACAAATTTGTTTTTTTCTTGTTCAGATAAATCTACAGGAGAAACTTTTTTTGATTTTGCGTATGTTAGCAATCCTCTTAAGTCAATGCGTATCTTTGAAATTTGAGAGGGCATAACCGGCTTTGAGGTGTTTTTTAAGGATTCCTTATACCTGCTCATCAGTCCATTCATAGTCATAAACCTCCATAATTTTCTTTGCATTTTCTTCATCAATTGCAAACTGGAACGGATGAAGAATTCCTATGTGCTCTGCATTAAAAACTGTACAGTAATGTTCCAGCAGTTTCTTGTTTGCCGCAAACCCGGTCATAAGTCCGCCATATCCAAAATCGCAAGATTTTTTTGCGGCAATGGCAAACAAATGACCTCCTACACCAGTATATTTTACCTGGTCAACAATTTCCTTGTTGTTCTGAGGGTTTGCACACATCCAACACACATAGGCTGCCTGCATATCCTCGCTTTTTGAGACTGCAACCAACCCTTGGATGTCTACGGAACCTTCTACAACAAGCGCATAAATTTCATTCTCTTCCAGCAAATCTGCCCAATTCACGTACCATCCGTTTTTTTCATTATATTTTTTAAGGAATGTTTTTCTGGTTATCCTTATAACTTCCGTCTGGACTATTTCCCCTGTCAGAACATCTTTTAGGCACGGTGTAAACTCATCTATCCAAACATTTATCATATAGATGCCTCTCCTTTCAGTTTCATTGTATCATATATTTTAAATGTTTTCATCAGGTTTGAAAGCAAATACATGAATATGGCTTATAAATTTTCCAAAAATGGCCTTTCAAACAAACATATTCTACTGACTGGATTCTTTGGTAAAAATATGTCCGCTTCCATCACGATAATATGATGAAACAAGTTTTTATTCACATACATTGAAAAATGATGCTTACATTATAACATATTTTCTTTATATTTACTATAGAAACACTTTATTATTTTTTATAACGTTCATTAATAGCCCTAAATTTTTTATCAAAATATACTGCATCCACTGTTAAACTTCCACCAAACCATCTGACGTAAATTCTGTATTCTCCTTCATTATTAAAATCAAAATTGGCCCAAGAGAGGTCTTCCTTAATTAACACTTCATTTTCATCATATATAACTTCATCTGGAATAAATCCTCCTCTATAAATTTCCGCATAATTTATTTCTCCTATGGGTTTGTCATGAGAATTTTTCAATTTAATCAATAAAGTATTATCTTTAATCTCACAAGACCGAAATACTGTAATTTTTGGTTCTGTATTATTTTGTTTGTTACAAGATGAAAAAAAGATAAGGCAGAATACAAAAAGCACTACAACTCGTTTAAAATCCATTTAACAGCCTCCGTATATTTATATCCAGAATTACTCATTATTTCAGCTCTCCGTTTTAATAAAGCAGACGCTTCAGCATTCAATCCTTCACCATAACTGGCACGGATTAAAGATCCGCAAATCATTTTTATGACGGAAAAACGATTTTAACAGCCGATAATGCTTTCTAAAATTTCCATGTCCTTGAAATTCATAAAGACTTCGGCACCGCCATCGTTAAAAACAATTGCATAGCGTCCATCATCCAGTTCATAATATTTTTCATCAGTTGAAAAACCTTCAATTTGCTTTTTCGTATGATTGTTAAAAAGTGTTGCAACCTTGTCTTCGTTATACATCAACATATAGTGAAAACTGTCTGGGTCATATTTTCTTTCTCCAAAAAAAACTAATTCGGGTTCCTTCAATAAGCTAAAAAACATTTCCTTCTGACAGACAACTGCATTTTGTTTTATATTCTTTTTCATTAATGCAATATACTCAGAGCCATTTGTATATGCTTTAACAAAAGGCAAAGAACATTGAAATTGTAATGGGTAAAGATATTCAATCCAGCCTTGGTGTGTGAGCAATTCATCAAAAACATCTTTACTGATAAGCTTAAATTCAACAACAGAATCATCATAAAGTTTTACAGAATATTCTTTTTCCATTTTTTTTCTCCCAAATATTCAGATTCATGAATTTCACGGATATTTATATATTCAATTTGTTCAAAAGAAATACACATCACTTTCTTATTTTTCGTTAATAAAGACAGGAAGGTATTCTTTTCTTCTTTATCAATCTCTGCAGATAATATGTAT
>Ga0256404_1002464_pt1 | contig 40925 bp, 37 predicted proteins | sample RumenRJG_01DNA_FD_185990 | JGI IMG/M metagenome (GOLD analysis project Ga0256404, IMG submission 185990) | Bovine rumen microbial communities from Lethbridge, Alberta, Canada - RJG_01 | ecosystem: Host-associated > Mammals > Digestive system > Stomach > Rumen | place: Canada: Alberta | collected... | reverse complement strand
ATGGAGACTCCGACCCGCCTATGCCGTCTCTTCGGAGCTGACATGTGCAGGAGAGGACATGGATATATCCTCAACATGTCCTCCGTATGCGCATGGATGACCTTCCCCGGCCTCCAGATGTATGAATCCACGAAAAACTATCTTCTAACCTTCTCAAAGGGCATCAGGCACGAGTTCCGGCAAAATGGAGTCGTTGTCACGGTTGTAACACCCGGAGCCGTCGACACTCCGCTCTACGGCCTCTCGGAAAAGACCCGCAGGAAACTCGTCAGATGGCAAATAAGCCTTCCGCCCGAAAAACTCGCACGAAAGGCTTTGAAAGCTATGTTTGCAGGGAAGAAAACCTGCATGCCGGGAGTAGTCAATCACCTGCTCCTCCCCCTTCTTCGCATACTTCCAGACAGTCTTGTCGGAAGGATAATGAAACGTCTACCTATGTTCCGCTGAAGCCTCGCTGAAACCGATTGAGACGAAGGTCAATACATCCGGAAGGGCTGTTCTCCAGTATTCCTGCTGGTGCGTTCCTTCGCGGACACGGTACTGGGCGCAAGGGAAACGAAGCTCCCTCATGAGAAGGTAGAGGTGGGCATTCCCCTCGAAGAGATAGTCATCGTCTCCGCAGTCAATATACCAGCGTACAGACTTGATTTCCGCCTGCTTCTCCGGCGAAGCATTACGAAGAATCTCCACCCAGTTATATTGTTTGCACACCTCGAGATATTCTGCATAAAGAGGACGGTCATACCCGGTGGGAAGGAACTCCGCACGGGCGCTGAGGGGGCATGCCGAGGAGAACATCTCGGGATGGGTCATGGCATAACAGATCGTGCCGTCTCCACCCATTGAAAGGCCCGCAATGGCTCTATGGGCACGATCGCCTATAACCCTGTAGCGGCTTTCAACCTCAGGGATGAATTCCTGGAAGAAAAAGTCTTCGTAGCGCCAGTCGCTGAAATTGAAATAGCCCATATGAGGTCCGGTATTCCTCTCGCCCGTACCTGCCGCATCCGGCATGACTATAATCATCGGAACAGAAAAGCCTGAAGAGATTCGCCAGTCGGTGATGGTCTTCATATTGTAACTCTTCGTCCAGGTCCCGTACCATCCGCTCGCTCCATGAAGAAGATAAAGAATAGGATAACGACGGTCAGGATTGCGGTCATATCCGGCAGGGAGATAGACACAATAAGTCTTTTCTACACCAAGGATTGAGCTCTTGAGAGTTACCTCCTCAACCCGGCTGTCTGGTTTTGGAGCCTCAGACGGAGCCTGCGCTAAAAGAGAAGCCGAGGAAAAGACAGCGGTAGCGATGAGTAATAGAATTTTTTTCATACTTATTCTGCGTCTTTTGGTTCTACAAGATTACCCGAGTAGGACATAGAGTCTCGCCCAGGAGAATTGACTGTAATATAGGTACTTCCGTTACCCCAGATGGTCAGGTGGTAGTAGATCGGGACCTGGATATTGACCGGGTTGACAGTAACGAAATCGATGACAAAAGCACCTTTTTTGTCCTGATAGCAGTTGTACTGCTGGATTTTCCCCTCAAAACTAAGCGGATTGCCCTCGTTGTAGGTAGAGACGCTGGACACTCCGAAAAAAGGAAGATGGGAAATTACGTCCTCTCCGTCTACCCTTACAGAGTACCCGAAATCATGACGGGACGGTCCACGAAGGGGGATAATATGGTCAACATCCACAGTAAAAGACCGGGAATCAATTGCTTCCAACACAAAACCCGCAATCTCGTCCGGAGACTGCGCACGGTTCAGGATTCCGCATGCGGAAAAAGAGACGACGGAAGCCAAAAAAACGATAAATGTTATCAATCTTGCTTTCATGACTCTGAAAGGATTATTAGTTTCCACAAAGATAAAAAACTTATGTTTATATTTGTCAAGATGAAAAGATTACTCTACTTCGCTTTAATCTTTTTCCCGCTTGTTTTCCATGCGGAAAAGAGCAGTGCGCAGCTAAATGTTTTCATAGAGAAAGCCATATCCACTTTCAGTCGGATTACGGGATCGACAGGATACGATACAACCTATATAGCTCCTCCTGCAAGGCCTTGGATGGTAGCCCCTTTCGTCCAATCCACCGGGTTTGACGTATACAACAGCAACACCCTGTCGGGAATCGATTACCAGAGCTTCCGGTCCTCTAGAACCCGTTATTTCTCAGGGGTCAACGCTTCTTACAAGGGCTTTGGTCTCGAGGTCGGATTCAACCCGCGGAAGGTTTTTCAGAATAAGAAATTCAACGAGAAGGTTTTCAATCTGAACTATTACACCAATCGCTTCTGTATCGATGCGATGTACAATTATTCCCCGTCAATTGCAGGGACTCTGAAAATGAACGGAGAATGGACTTCGCTCCCGGAGAACATACTGGAACAGAAGAGCTTACTTATTTCAAGTTACTATATCTTCAACAACAAACAGTTCTCCTATCCTGCGGCTTTCAACCAGGGCTTTATCCAAAAAAGGAGTGCCGGAAGTCCTCTCGCGATAATGCTCTTTTGTCGAAATAGATTCAATATCAATCCCTGGGAAGCTTTGGACTCCCATTATACAGAATCAAAGCTATTGACCTTTTGCGTAGGCGCCGGATACGGATACAACTTTGTAACGCCCCACAACTGGCTGATTCACTTATCCAGCATCCCTGCAGTTTCAGTCCTCAGCGTGACGGGGAGCACTCTTGACGATGTTGAAACCAACCGGAGGCCATATTTGAACGCTATGCTCACCCAGCGTTTTTCCGTTGTAAAGTATCTGGCTAATGACCATCTATTCTTTAATATCAGCACGTACGGCATCGGTCTCCTCGCTCTTAAAGATCTCCGGTTCTCCTACGCCCAGATTGTCTGGGATACCAGATTCACAATCGGCCTAATGTTTTGACAAACCTTTTTTTCTATAATTTGTTAAAAGGACGAATTTTTTCTTATATTTGACAAAATATTTCACTCTAAAACTAATTTAACATGGCATCTCTTAGCGACATGATTCTCAAGCAGGTAGTCAATTCTGCTTCTGCTGTTCAGATCCCTTCCAACATCAAGGATCAAGTACTTGGCGGACTCGCTGACTCTTTCCTCGGCAGTCTCAAAAAAACCGCAACGGTCCCCGGCGGTATCGATATCATCAAAAACCTTCTTACCGGCAAGGCTGATGCGGCTACAAGCCCCGTAACTTCGCTCGCAACCAATCTTTTTAATACCAATATTCTCTCGAAGCTCAACCTCGACAAAGTTCTCAAGGGCGCTCTCGTAGGCCTCGTTCCCGTTGTTGCAGGAAAGCTTGGCAACCTCCTTAAGGATCAGGACGGAGACGGTGATGTTGACTTCAATGATATTATCCTCGCCCTCACCGGTAAAGGCAACGCTTCTGCATCCAAGACTTCCGGCGGCGGCCTCCTTGGCGCAGCTACAAGTATACTTGGCGGTCTCCTCGGAAGGAAGAAATAAAGACTATTATCACACTTTGATACATCTCCTTATTTGACAGATTCTTTTGTTTCTGTCAAATTTTTATTATTTTTGACAGTTGAAAGAAAAGCTGTCAAAAGATGAAAGCCTACGATCGTGATATCCCATACAATAACTTGCCGCCTTTACCACCTGCAACGGAATTGTACCGTGACGAAGATGTTCTGAATAAACTGATGATTGCAAGTCGGCGTCTGGCCGAATTGAAAGGACTGGCATCGACCCTACCAAACCAGTCCATCTTCGTAAACACCATTGCCCTGCGTGAGGCAAAGGCCAGTAGTGCCATCGAGAACATATTCACGACGGACGACGAACTCTACAAATCACTGTCTTATCAGGAAGACAATTATCTTGAGGGTCCCGCCAAAGAGATTCTTCATTATCGTGAAGCTCTTTGGGAAGGCTTCAACAGGGTCGCATCAGACAAGACGATGACTCTCAATACAATAATCAGTGTTTACAGGGCGGTTAAACAGACTCACGATGGCATCCGGCCATACCAAGCGGAGGTAGTAATCAAAAAGAGAGGCTGGGGTTCGTTGGTTGCCGAAACTGTTTACACTCCTCCGCGTGGAAAAGGAATCGTGGAGAAGAAGATGGCGGATCTGCTTGAATTCCTGAATAATGATATCCTGTATCCTATAGACCCTCTCTTGAAAATGGCAATGGCTCACTATCAGTTCGAAGCCATACATCCCTTCAGCGACGGCAATGGAAGAACAGGAAGAATACTCTGCATCTTGTACCTGATACAAAAACAATTGTTGGATTTACCCATTCTGTTCCTAAGTTCATACATTCTCCAGAACAAGGATGAGTATTATCTGAAACTCAGTGGGATTACAGGGACGCAAATGTGGAAACCATGGATTTTGTATATGTTGGAGGCTGTTTCACAAACGGCAGAATATACAACCGACAAGATTCTGAGGATTAAGACGCTTATGGAAAGGACCAGAGCGATTATGCTTGACAACAAGCTCCCTGTAGAAAAGATGAATATTCCCAAGCTCTTTGAGCAACCCTACATCCGACCGAAGACTCTGCTGTCAGAAAAAGTCAAAAGCATCAATACCGCCAAAAAGTATCTGTCTATATTGGAAACTTGTGGAATACTTGCCAAGGAAAAAGTTGGTAAAGAATATATTTGGTTCAATACGGATTTAATGGCCATCCTGACGGATTGACGTGATTTCTGCCTATCTTAAAACAGATTTCTTCCCTCATCAGGGTATTGCCGATGGATGATGATCAGCTTCTGCAGGTAGCATGTGCAAAAGCAAGAAAGGGCTGCACAAAACATTTCCCCTTCCTGAACTCCAGACTCCCGAGGCTTTCCTCCGGGAATGGTAATCACTGAATCACTGCGTTGACGACGGTGTCGACTGCGGCTACAGCCTCAGCTTCTGCTGCGGCCTGAACGGCAGCTTCCGCCTTTCGGACATCCTTTTCAATCTTCTGGCTGTGCTTGAGGTCCTTCTTTGCGCTCCTCAGCTCTTTACTAGCGGCTGAGACTTCTTTCTTGCTCGCACGAACGGCCTTCTTGCCTGCAGAGATCTCTTTGTTGACCTTCTTGATACTGCGGTCGATATCCTTGATGCTGGCTTCTTTCAGCTTGATGCTGCGCTTTATGGACTCGTTCTCCGCCTTCATTTCCTTCAGTACGGCTTTATCCGCATCGCTGAGTCCGTCAGCTCTGGCTGCCTTCTTGGTGGCCTTCAGGGCGGATTCTTTGAGCTTGAGAAGATCTTTCTCCGGCTTGATCTCTTCCTTTATTTTCTTCTTACGGGCTTTGAGATCCTTGAGCTGGTCTTCGGACCTTGAGATACCGTCCTTATAACGGGCAATCTCTTTCCTCGACTGCCTCTCTATATCTTTTTTCGCAGCCTCGGCGTTACGGACAGCCTCTTTCTGCTGCTCGACAGTCTTCGAAATATCTGTTGTGATCTCCTGAGAGAAGGCATTGTACGAAATCAGGAGAGCGAGCGCAAAAACTATTAAAGTAATCTTTTTCATATCTTAAAACACGAGATGGGCTTTTACAGGATAATGGTCGGAGATATAAGGGATATTCTCGTAGGTATCGGTAACGACTTTGAAATCGGTGCATTTTGCAAATCCGGCATAGTAGATATAGTCGATAACCTTACCCTCGGACTGTCCCCAGCCGTTGAATGAACCGCGGTCGTCGGAGTTCTCAGCCGTTACGCGGGCGTCTTTCATCTGGGCATTGATGCCTTCGAGGCCTGGATTGTCAGGATATACATTGAAATCTCCTGTAAGGACCATAGGATAACCCTTGGGATTCATGGCGGCAATCTTGTCGGCAATCAGGGCAAGACCCTTTGCACGCGCTTCGACGCCCTTGTGGTCAAGGTGGGTATTGACATAATAGAACTGCTTGCCGCTGTCTTTAAGCTTGAGAAGGGCCCATGTCGCCGTACGGTAGCAGGCGGCATCCCAACCCTTTGAAGGAACATCCGGGGTCTCGGAGAGCCAGTATGTACCCCATTCGACGACATCAATCTTCTCCTTGTTGTAGAATATGGACATATGCTCACCTTTTGCCACTCCATCCTCTCTTCCGACTCCTAGGGGAACGTATTGAGGGCACTGCTCGGCAATATAGGCGACCTGGAAATCATACGCCTCCTGCACTCCGAAGATGTCCGGAGCATTGGCCTGGAGCATCGCGGGAGTCGCTATCTTACGGATATCCCACGAATTGTCTCCGTCATCAGCGACACCAAGGCGGATGTTATAGGACATGACATCGAGAGAGACCTCTGCCTGTTTCTTGCATGATGTCAGCGGAATGAGCAGCGAAAGAGCTGCGGCAAAAATCAATACTTTTTTCATATAGGATGATGTTCTTTTGGTTTGTCTGGTCCTTAGTTGTTATCTGTGCAAATATACTTATTTTTGATATAAACGGAAATAATTAAATGCTGCTTCAGAGAGGTTCCGCGAAGCGACAAGAGGATCCATCGCGACGGAAAGCGGCATTCCGGGAGGAGTAATCGGGATTACCTCGGAAAAAGGATATTCTCCGAGAGCACAACTTCCGCAAAAGGCTATTATCGGGATAGGATTCTCCCCGCCGGATGCGGCTTCCACTCTTTTTATTATACCCGAGGGGGTCTTGCCGAGGGCTGTCTGGGTATCTATCCGCCCTTCTCCGGTAATGACGATGTCCGCTCCGTCCAAAAATGAATCGAAGCCGACAGAGTCGAGGACAAGCTCTGTCCCGGGGCGAAGTTTGCCTTTCAAGAACGCTGAAAAGGCAGCTCCCAGCCCGCCTGCGGCTCCTCCGCCTGGGTTTATGGAGATATCTACCCCTATGTCCCTTTTAATTACAGAGGAAAGAGACAGCATCCCTTCGGTAAGGGTCTTTACCATCTCAGGAGTCGCTCCCTTTTGCGGCCCGAAGACAGAGGGAGCATCGGCGAAAACCGTACTCACATCGCAGGCTACCATGAATTCCACCTCCTTCAGCCTCGGGTCTGCCAGGGAAGGGTCGATGGAGGCGACACGGGGAACGGCCTCTCCGGAGCATGGACACAAGAGTGCCCCTTCCCTATCGAAGAAGCGGTAACCGAGGGCCGAGAGCATTCCGATGCCGCCATCGACGGTGGAACTTCCTCCAAGGCCGATTATCAACCTCTGGCATCCCTTGGAGATGGCCGCAAGAAGGAGCTCTCCAAGACCGAAGGAACTGGTCTTCATCGGATTCCGAAGCCTTTCTGGAACGAGGGGAAGTCCGATTGCCGCAGCAGACTCGATGATAGCGCACTTCTTATTATCCACATCCGCAATCCCATATTTCGCCAGAACAGGTTCCCATAGAGGGCCATGGACTTCAACCTCTTCAAAAACGCCCCCAAGAGCGTCTACAAGAGCCTCAACTGTACCTTCTCCGCCGTCCGCGACCGGTATTTTTACAGTTTCCGCCTCCGGGATCGCTCTTAAAATGCCTTTTTCCACGGCGTCGCCGGCCTCTCTGGATGAAAGGCAACCCTTGAATGAATCTATTACAATAACCGCTTTCATACCCCACAAATATAGTTAAAATCGCCTTGCAGAAGAAGATAAGCTGTTGAAAACTTTGTTAATTACGAATTATTTTCTTATCTTTGCCGTCCCAAATTTTTGGGGCAAATAACATAAATTAAAGATTTACAATTATTTATGCCAACAATTCAACAACTTGTTCGCAAAGGACGCGAGACCCTTGAAGTAAAAAGCAAGTCTCGTGCGTTGGATGCTTGCCCTCAGAAGCGTGGCGTATGCCTTAGGGTCTATACAACAACCCCTAAGAAACCTAACTCAGCAATGCGTAAGGTTGCCCGTGTACGTCTTTCTAACGCCAAAGAGGTCAATGCCTACATCCCGGGCGAGGGCCACAACCTCCAGGAGCACTCAATCGTGCTTGTTCGCGGAGGCCGTGTAAAGGACCTTCCGGGTGTACGTTACCACATCCTTAGAGGAGCTTTGGATACAGCTGGTGTAGACGGCAGGACCCAGTCCCGTTCGCTCTATGGAGCCAAGAGGCCAAAGAAATCTAAGAAGTAATTATTCACCTATTAATTCTTTTTCAAAATGAGAAAAGCGAAGCCTAAAAAGAGGATTCTACTTCCGGATCCCAAGTTCCACGACGTGGAAGTTACACGTTTCGTGAACAATCTTATGTTGCAGGGGAAGAAGAGTATCGCGTATTCTATTTTTTACGATGCCATCGACATGGTAGGCGAGAAGATGAAAGATTCTGACAAGGCTCCTATAGATATTTGGAAAAAGGCGCTCGAGAACGTGACTCCTCAGATCGAGGTTAAGTCCCGTCGTATCGGTGGTGCCAACTTCCAGGTGCCTACAGAGCTCCGTCCTGAAAGGAAAGTCTCAGTCTCCATGAAGAACATGATTTCTTTCGCCCGCAAGCGCTCAGGACACTCTATGGCAGAAAAACTCGCTGCTGAAATCGTTGCTGCTTACAACAACGAAGGTGGCGCGTTCAAGCGTAAAGAGGACATGCACAGGATGGCAGAGGCCAACAAGGCATTTGCCCACTTCCGTTTCTAAACCGCAAGTCAAGTGGCCAACAGGGATCTCAAATACACCAGGAATATCGGTATCATGGCACACATTGATGCCGGTAAGACCACTACGTCCGAACGTATCCTTTTCTACACCGGTAAGACCCACAAGATCGGCGAAGTCCATGAAGGAGCCGCCACAATGGACTGGATGGTGCAGGAGCAGGAGCGTGGTATCACTATTACCTCCGCTGCTACCACCGCATTCTGGCATTTCCATGGAGACACCTATCAGATCAACCTGATAGACACTCCGGGACATGTTGATTTCACCGTCGAGGTCGAACGCTCGCTGAGAGTACTGGACGGGACGATTGCGACATTCTGCGCAGTCGGCCGCGTACAGCCCCAGTCCGAGACCGTGTGGAGACAGGCGGACAAGTATGGTGTTCCAAAGATTGCCTATGTAAACAAAATGGACCGAGTCGGAGCTGATTTCCTCTCCTGCGTGGATGAAATCAAGGCTAAACTCGGTGCCAATGCAGTTCCCGTATGCCTCCCTATCGGAGCAGAGGACCAATTCGAAGGTATCGTTGACCTTATCACTATGAAGGCTATCTATTATGATTCCGGAGAAGAGCTCGTCAACTACGAGATCAAGGACATTCCGGCAAACATGATAGAAGAAGCCCGTCAGTGGAGAGAAAAGCTCCTTGAGACAGCCGCCGAGTGCGACGACTCCCTCATGGACAAGTTCTTTGAGGATCCCGATTCCCTTACAGAGGATGAAATAGTAGCAGCTCTTCGCAAGGGCACAATCTCTATGAAGATTGTCCCTGCCTGCTGCGGATCTTCATTCAAGAACAAGGGCGTCCAGTACCTCCTCGATAGCGTCATGAGATATCTCCCGTCCCCTCTTGATAAGGGAGCAGTCAAAGGGACTCACCCCAAAACCGGACAAGAGATCGAGCGCAAGCCGGACAGCAAAGAGCCGTTCTGCGCGCTTGTATTCAAGATTGCCACAGACCCGTACGTCGGGCGTCTGGCCTTCATGAGGGCCTATTCAGGCCATCTCGACGCCGGTTCCTATGTCTATAATACCCGTACCGGCAAGAAGGAAAGGGTCGCCAGATTGTACCAGATGCATTCCAACCACCAAAATCCTATCGAGTTTGTGGAGGCTGGAGACATCTGCGCAGCAGTCGGCTTCAAGGACCTCCGCACTGGCGACACCGTCTGTGTTGAGGAGCACCCTATCACCCTCGAGTCGATGGAATTCCCTGATCCCGTCATCGGTATCGCCGTCGAGCCAAAGACCCAGCAGGATCTTGACAAGCTCGGCATCGCCCTCGGCAAACTTGCCGAAGAGGACCCGACCTTCACGGTCAAGGCCGACAACGAGACAGGACAGACTATCATCAGCGGTATGGGCGAGCTCCATCTGGACATCATCGTTGACCGTCTCCGTAGGGAGTTCGGCGTCGATATCAACCAGGGAGCCCCGCAGGTCAACTACAAGGAGACCATTACGGGTACGACACAGCTCCGCGAAGTCTTCAAGAAACAGACCGGCGGTAGGGGTAAGTTTGCAGACATCATAGTAGAGATCGCTCCGGCCGACGAAGGCGTTACCGGTCTCCAATTCGTCAACGAAGTCAAGGGAGGAAATGTACCGAAAGAGTACATACCTAGCGTCCAGAAGGGTTTCGAGTCGGCAATGTCCAACGGAGTCCTTGCAGGATTCGAGGTTCCGTCCATCAAAGTCACCCTCCTCGACGGAAGCTTCCACCCGGTGGATTCAGACCAGCTCTCCTTCGAAATCGCAGCCCGAATGGCTTTCCGCCATGGCTGTGTAAAGTGCCACCCTATCCTTCTCGAGCCTATCATGACCCTCGAAGTCGTGACTCCCGAAGACTATATGGGCGACATCGTTGGAGACCTCAACCGCAGGAGAGGCCAGATCGTTGCGATGGATTCGACAGCCAATGGCGCACGAATCGTCAAGGCATACGTTCCTCTTGCTGAGCAGTTCGGCTACGTCACCGTTTTGAGGACGCTCTCTTCAGGACGCGCGACCAGCACGATGAGCTTCGACCACTATGCCGAAGTTCCTGCGGCGATTGCCAAGGATATCATCGAAAAGAGCGGCTACAGCAGGATGCACTTCGACGACGAATAAAAAGAAGAAATTTTAAAAGTTATTGATATGAGCCAGAAAATTAGAATCAAACTCAAGTCATTCGATCATACCCTTGTTGACAAGTCAGCAGCTAAGATCGTTGATACAGTGAAGTCTACCGGTGCAAAGGTCAATGGTCCTATTCCTCTTCCCACGCACAAGAAAATCTTCACCGTAAACCGCTCCACCTTCGTTAACAAGAAGGCCCGCGAGCAGTTCGAGCTCGACTCCTATGTTCGTCTTCTCGACATCGACGACTCCAACGCAAAGACCGTCGACGCTCTGATGAAGCTCGAACTTCCTTCGGGAGTTGAAGTCGAAATCAAAGTCTGAGGATAATTAAGAAATTATTCTTATATTTGTAGGACCGCCTATCCGGGTTTTATGACTCAGAAGCGGCGGCTCCGCAATCCGGTCCCATAGCTCAGTTGGTTAGAGCATCTGACTCATAATCAGGGGGTCGTAGGATCATGCCCTACTGGGACCACACGCTAATAGAACGCCACCCTTTCCCGGGTGGCGTTCCGCGTGTGGCCCCAGGGTTGTCTATTCATTGGGGAGAGGACTTCCCAAACCCCTCCCGTCGGCATGCTGCCTCCGAAGAACGGGGCTTTTTTTAGTGGCTGCAATCATTGCCTGAAAGCGCGAGTGGCGCAGGTGCGATTTTTTCGTGGTGACCTGCGCCGCTTGTCAATTATAAGTTTCTGATATTCAACCCGTTAATTATTCGCCCTGGCGCAGGAGACCAGCATTTTTCCGCACCTGCGCCACGCCGCGCGACCAAAAAAGCCTTTCGTGGGACAGGAAGATGTTTCACCTCGATGTCGCGTGACGGAAAAGGCCTTCCGTGGAATGGGACCCTGTTTTCGCTGCCTCCGTGCTACCAGAAAGGGCATTCAGTACACGGGAAGTTGTTCCTGATCCATGCCGTGAGTTGTAACATTCTGATAGACAAGAGTTAATTTAATTTAAACTCAGGCCACATAAGACCTTAATATACATAAATTCCTGTATATCAGCTTCTTATAGCTCACGCTGTTTTGGGCGTGATTTAGGGCTCAAAAACAGACCGGATTTCCTGATGGCACAGGTATCCCTCCTTGTGGCGCAGGTGCGGTTTTGTCGTGGTCTCCTGCTCCACGCCGTGCGAAGCGGCAGGTAAACTTTCTGGCAGTTTTTTTGCAAAACATCCGGGAAAAACTGTTGACGCCATGAAAAAATATATTTCCTTCCTATTGGCAATCGCCTCTGTGGTCTTCTCCGCCTCCACGTGCGAAAAGATGGAGCCGGGAGACTATAGGGATTTCTCGGGGGCGAAGATCAACCTCCTCGGTTGCTGGGTCCTTACGGAGGTCCTGTACAAGACCGCCGGAGTCTCTCAATCCCACCCATGCACCCCTGAATCCATCATGGAGTTCTCTCCAAAAGGCATCGGATATACACGGGACATGGCCGGAGAGATCATTGACAGCTGGCACTACGAGACCTTCCGTGCTGCTGTCACCATCTTCACCAACGCGGAATGGGAGAACAACCGTGGGCTCGGGGAAGACGACAGCCAGTATGAACAAGGCAAGACCTACTATTTCCATGTGGTGGATGAAAACACTATCTCTTCAGAGGAAAAAGTATCGTCTAGCAGCTACGTCATAAACTATTTTACCCGCTTCGACGAGTCGTCTTTCCTCACTAAATCCTTCGAGGAAGAGATGTTCAGCCCCAGCACGCTCATCATCATGTATGATGCTGAAATTGGGAAAGCGCCTCTTGCAAAAGCCGTCAGCTCCTATGGAGCCGAAATCATCTATGACTATAGCATTATCCCCGGCATGGCCATCCGCATCCCCGAGGGGACAGATATCCGTCGGGCAATATCCTATTTCAAAAATGTCAAGGGCGTCGTCTCCGTAGAGCGAGACAGGATTACCCACCTGACAGACCCAGTCAAACCAAGACTCGAAATCATGTAGATACCGATGAAATCAATCCTTTTATCTTTCGCGATCATTTCCTCTCTTTTCTCCGTTGGATCCAGCCGTGAGGTGAGAATTTTCAAGGGTACGAGCCGCTACAACAGTGATGTTATCTGTTCAGTGAGGGACTCGAAAGTCTACAAGAACTTTTCCACGTACTCCAGCGACATCATCTGCACGGTTCGCGGCGAAAAGATCTACAAAGGCTCTGGATCATACTCCAGCGACGTTCTATATACGGTCAGGGACGGCAAGGTATTCAAGGGGAACAGCAATTACAATTCCGACATCCTCATGACAATACGGGACGGGAAGATTTTCAAGGGGACATCCAACTACAACTCAGATATCATTGCCAACGTCAGGGACGGCAAGGTATTCTCCGGCACATCCAACTATAATTCCGACATCCTGTTCTCCTATGACGGCAACCTTACCCTCATCGAGTTTGTCGCCATCTGGCATAGCACAATGCTATTATAAACCTTTTTGTCTAATCTGTCTGTTTTTCTACTTAAGGTTTACCTCCTTGTGGCGCAGGTGTACCTCCTTGTGGCGCAGGTGTACTGTGTAGGTGGCGCAGGTAGACCGCCTGGGTGGCGCAGGTGCGATTTTTTCGTGGCAACCTGCGCCGCTTATCAATGATAAATTTCTGATATTCAATTTGTTAATAATTCACCCTGGCGCAGGAGACCAGCATTTTTTCGCACCTGCGCCATGCCGCGCAACAGAAACAAGCTTTTGGGGGCAAAACAATGGGTTTTCGCCACGCTTTTATTATCTTTTACTATCTTTGATTGTTTTAAAAGAGGCATCATGAAAAAGCAACTAGTCATTATCGCAGCAATTATCGCAGCGGCGGTCTCATGCGGAAGCAAAGAGGGCTTCACTGAGAGGGAAAAAGAAATCATAAACGGGCAGGAAGGGCAGATGTATGTTACCGTGATTAATGACCCCGAGGACAGTGTCATTCTTCGGACGCCATCTCTTCCGCTAACGAAAAAGATGCTCCAAAGTCCTGAGTTCAAGGCTCTTGCCGAAAAAATGCTCATAACAGTGAATGACCCCTCCCAGGACGGAGTCGGGATTGCGGCGCCCCAGGTCGGAATCAACCGCAGACTTGCATGGGTCATGAGGTATGACAAGGAGGGAAAGCCGTTCGAACTCTTTCCCAACTTAGTCATTGAAAGCCGATTTGGAGAGATTACGCATGGACCGGAAGGCTGTTTGTCGGTACCTCCCAAAAGAGGTCTCGTCCCTAGATATTCATCAGTAATTATCTCATACACAGATCCTTCCACTCTAAAACCAACAAGAGACACAATCAGCGGATACACAGCTATCATCTTCCAGCATGAGTGCGACCATCTCGATGCGACCCTCTATATCGACAGGGCGGATACTGTATTTATCAGTGAATCATGGGTCGCAGAAAGAGATTCCTTCGAAAGAGCAGGGGCTTATTTGAAGCCCGCAGTCATGAAATCCGCAAAAAAACGCTAACTTAGCATCAAACATTGATTCTGACAATGAGAAAAAAACTCTTCCTTCTCTCTCTGGGACTTATAGTCTCTTTAGCCGTTTCGGCGCAATCCAAGTACGATGATATATACTATTTCCCTGAATCCGAGTCTCCGGACGGGACTCATTTCCTGCCCCCGCCGCCTCAGGAAGGCTCCCCTCTTTATGAGTATGATCTAAAACGGCATGAATGGGCCAAAACATTCAGGGGTACCGAAAGAGAGGCAAGGGCGCTCAAGGAAACCACCACCAGCATAAAGAAAATGGCCGCCCTCTTCAGCGGAGCGTTCGGAATGGAGATAACACCGGAAAAGACTCCGGCAATCTATCACGTGCTCGAAAGAGGGGTTGTTACCATGAGACTTTCCGCGACCCAGCCGAAGGCCCATTACATGAGAAAACGCCCGTTCGTTGTCTTCAATGAATCAACAATCACCCCCGAAGAAGATGAGGACCTCGGAAAGTCCGGATCCTACCCTTCCGGCCATTCGCTAAGGGGATGGGGCATGGCCCTGATCCTTTCGGAGATCAACCCGGCAGCCCAGGACACCCTCCTCAGATTTGGCTATGAATGGGGCGAAAGCAGGGTTATCGGGAACTACCACTGGCAGAGCGACGTTGACGCGTCAAGGCTGCTTGCAAGCGCAGCCCTTGCCCATCTTCACACAAACGAGATCTTCCTCGAAGATCTGGACAAAGCGAAGCGGGAATTTGCCCTCCTGAGCGGAAAGAATGATTCCGACCTTGAAGAGATTGCTCGCCGCCACTATGAGGCCCTGACAGGAAAACCTTTCCCTGAGGAAAAATGCTCCTGCTGCAGCGGGCTATCGTATTATCAACGAATAACTAATTAAAAGAATATGAAAAAGATTATACTGGTCCTGACCGCTGCCACACTCCTTGCCGCCTGCGCCGAAAAGAAGCCGGTCGTAACAGAGGAAAAAGTTGATTTTGAGACAGTTGTATCTCAGAGAAGGAGCACCCGCGACTTCGATCCTTCGGCAAAGATATCGGCCGAACAGATCAGCGAAATCATCGCCGTCGCCCAGAACGCACCCTCTTGGAGAAACCTCGAGCCGGCCCGCTACCACGCAGTTCTTTCTGAGGAAAAACTGCCTGCGGCAAAAGCTCTTCTTATGGGCAATGCAGAAAGAGTCAGTGGCGCTGCTGCAATAGTTGTAACCACCTTTGTAAAAGGTCTTTCCGGGTTCAGAAACAATGGCGAACCTGTCGATGCCCTAGGCAATGGATGGGGAGCTTATGATTGCGGCCTTGCAAATTCATACTTCGTCCTTGCCGCCCGTGCGGCTGGATTCGACACCCTCATAATGGGAGGCCGCGACGCCGAGGGACTTCGCTCCTTACTCGGAATCCCCGAGACAGAAGAAATAATGACGGCAATCGCTGTTGGAGTAAGGGCATCCGAACCCCGCACGCCCGAAAGGCCGGCTCTCGATGACGTAGTTAAATTCTACTAAATCAAGAGGTTGGTCACAAAGATGACCACAATCGCTATCGGTGCTACATACCGAATAAGGAAATAGACCGGTCCAATATAGGGGCGGTTGGAAGGCGACGCCCCTCCGGACAGCAGCTCATCACGAACTGCGCCTTTATCCATCGCCCAGCCGACAAAGATTGTAAAGATAAGGCCTCCGATTGTCATTAAATAATTGGATACGAGCTTGTCCAGGAAATTGAATATGGTCTCCCCAAGGAGTTTTACTCCCGAAAGCGGGCCGAAAGAGAGAGAACAAAGGACTCCAATCGCCCATGTCGCTATGAAAATGACCGCTGTAGCCTTCTTGCGATTGAATTTCTTCTCATCCACAAGATAGGCGACAGACGCCTCCATCATGGAAATAGACGAAGTCAGGGCGGCGACGAGGATGGTAATAAAAAAGACTATCGCAATCACTGCGCTCACCCACGGAACCCCGGCTCCCATCTTGTTGAAAATAAACGGAAGAGTCTGAAACACAAGGCCGGGGCCGGCATCCGGCTCTACTCCGGAAGCAAAGACGGCAGGCATTATCGCGAAGCCGGCAAGAAGGGCAAATATGAGGTCAGAGACCGCTGTTCCGACCCCGGAAGCAAGTAAATTCTCCTTCTTGCTTATATATGAAGAATATATCAGTATGGTCCCGACCCCGAGAGACATGGAGAAGAAGGACTGCCCCATCGCTGCAGCAACCGCTTCCGCTGTCAGCTTTGAAAAATCAGGCTTGATGAGATAATCAATTCCCTTCGATGCTCCCGGAAGGCTCACGGAATATACAAGTATAATGAGGATCAGGAAGAAAAGGAGCGGAATTGTAATCTTAGTAAATCGCTCGATCCCTTTTTTGACCCCTCCTATAATGACCCCGGCCGTGGCCCCGAGGAAAAGCGTATGCATGATTATCGGTTCCCAAGTCGAAGAGATGAACATGGAGAAAAGGGAGGGGATCCTCTCCGAAGGGGTGTTGTTGAATTCAAAGGCGAGGGACTTGAAGAGATACTCTACCGACCAACCTCCGACAACGCTGTAGTAGGAAAGAATCAGAACCGGAGAGATTATAGTTATAAGGCCTGCCCATTTCCATTTGGAGCCCGGGGCCAACTTTTTCATGGCTCCATAGATATCCGATCCTCCGCGGCGCCCGATTATCGATTCTGAGAGAAATATCGGCAGGGAAAGCAGGAAGCAGCATAGAATATAGACAATGATGAATGCCGCCCCTCCATACTGCCCGACCATATAGGGGAATCTCCATATATTGCCGAGCCCGATTGCCGAGCCCGCCATTGCCATTATCACAGCAAAGCGTGAGGAGAAATGCTCTCTAGAGGGGTCCATACTAGAGGAAATTTGCTATGAATACTATCCCGAGGAGCACCGGTGCCACATATTTAATAAGAAAATATGTCGACTCAAAAAGTCTTCGCGAGCCTCTCGCTTTCCCCGAAGAGGTAAACTCGTCGCGAACAGCCTCTTTATCCATCTTCCATCCAACGAAGACCAGCGTCAGCATGCCGCCTATAAGAAGGAGGAAGTTGGACGCGAATTTATCAAATATATCGAAGATATTGTTGCCAAAGAGTGTTACCCCCTTTAGCGGCCCGAATGATAGCGAACAGACAGCTCCTGCCGCCCAAACTACGGCAAATACAAGAAGACTGGCGGAGGACCGCTTCATCTTCTTTTCATCGACAAAATAGGCGACGCCGACTTCCATAAGAGACACCGATGATGTCAGGGCGGCGATGAGTATTGTGAGGAAAAAGAGGATGGCGATTATGGAACTCAAAACAGGCATTGTCTCGCTTAGCGAAGTGAAAATAAACGGAAGTGTCTCGAAGATGAGTCCCGGACCCGCACCTGGTTCTATTCCGGCCGAGAATACGGCTGGAATAATGGCAAAGCTTGCAATAATGGCGAAAAGAAAATCGGAAACACCTGTAGCAAAGCCTGTTACCACCGGATTCTCCTGCTTCTTGATATATGAGGAATATGTGATAATGATGCCCATCCCAAGGGACATTGAATAGAAAGACTGACCAAGGGCGTTGACTAGTGTCGCCGGAGTTACTTTGCTCCAATCCGGACGGACAAGGTAAGCTATTCCCGCAGAGGATCCCGGAAGGGAAACCGAATAGACGGCGATAATGACAACAAGGATAAAAAGGAGCGGAATGGTCAGCTTGCTGAACTTCTCGATTCCTTTTCGGACTCCGCCGAGAATGACACCGAGAACGAGGAGAAGATATATTGTAAAGAACACAAGCGGTCCCCATGTCCCCGTTATGAATTCTCCGAAGAGGCCCCTCACCTCAACAGCGTCAGCATTGGTAAAGGTCAGCGAGCAGGCTTGGACGAGGTACTCGAGTGACCATCCTCCGACAACGCTGTAATATGATAAAATGAAAAGAGGGGTGAAGATGCTGAGAGCCCCAAACCACTTCCATGCAGTCCCGGGAGCAAGTTTTTTCATCGCCCCGATGCAGTTGGACTGGGTGCGGCGGCCAATTATGAACTCGGCAAAAAAGATAGGCAGCGACAGTAAGAGTGTCGCTGCGATGTAGATGATAATGAAAACCGCGCCACCGTTTTCTCCTACCATGTAGGGGAACCGCCATATATTGCCAAGTCCTATCGCCGAGCCGGCAAGGGCGAGGATGGCACCTAATCTTCCTCCGAATTTTTCTCTTTCCATCCGTCGTTCGCTCTGGTTCGTTTGTAGATTGAGAATGCGTACTCTATGCCGCTCGTCTCATCCCTTCTAGGCTCGGTGCGTGAGACCTCCAGCCAAAGCGCCGGATCAATCTCGGGGAAGAACGCATCTGCGTCGAGGACGGTATCGTGGACATGAGTAATAAAAAGAGTATCAGCCGTTTCCATCGCCTGCCTATAGGTATAGGCCCCGCCGATGACAAAGCAGCGGCCCTTATCTTTTGCGGCCAGATCGAACGCCTCGGGGAGAGAGGCTACCACATCGACCGTCGAAGGGGCATCGGGCCATGGGAACTCGGAGATAACTATATTATGGCGCTTGGGGAGAGCGCGCCCGATAGACTGGAAAGTCATCCAGCCCATAATAACCGTGCTGCCGGTTGTTGTCTCACGGAAGTAGCGCATGTCTCCCGGGAGATTCCAAAGCAACTGGTTCTTTTTTCCGATCGCGTAATTGTCCGCTACGGCTACGATAATACACTTTTCCATCATTGACTACAAATATAATATTTTACGGCTATTTTTTGTCATTCCAGACTAATTTTGTAGCTTAGTAGGCGTAATATTATTATTACACAATCAGTTAACTAAAACCAAAAGATTATGAACATTCTTATTACCCTTCTCATCGGCGCTGTTGCCGGTTGGCTGGCAGGGTTCTTTGTCTTCAAGGACAAGGGCGGCCTCCTCTGGAACATCATCATCGGCCTCCTCGGCGGAGTTGTAGGCGGATGGCTTCTTGGTCTTATCGGAGCTGACGGCTCTTTCTGGTCACAGTGGTATGGACAGATTGTCAGTGCCCTCATCGGCTCTGTCGTTCTGCTTTGGATCTGGAATCTTATCAGGAAGAAATAGGCATTTCTCCTAATGTTCTAGGGCCGACTCCCAATAACGGTGTCGGCCTTTTTTTTGTCAAGGCCGGGCAAGCCATCCCTTTCGGCATCAGCCATGCGTTGTAGTTAGTCTTTTATTGGAGAAACACCGCAATAAGTATCATTGCATCGGGAATTCCGGTCGGAATTCTTGGTATTCTGTAGAATAATCAGCATCTTTGCATATATAGGATACCTGTGTTTCTCAACAAAGGGTTTTAAGCGAATTTTTGGCGTGGAGGAGAATAGGCAGCCATTATTGCAGCTCGTCTAAAGCGATATCTCTATATAGAAAAGCAGTATTGATATGAAACAGTACCTAGACCTTTTACGGCATATAAGAGAGAACGGAGTGATGAAGGAAGACCGCACCGGCGTTGGAACGCAGAGCGTCTTCGGCTATCAGATGAGGTTTGACCTTTCGGAAGGATTTCCGCTCTTGACGACTAAGAAAGTCCATCTCAAATCGATTATTTACGAACTTCTCTGGTTCATCTCTGGAGACACCAATATCAAGTATCTCAAGGAGCATGGGGTCTCGATATGGGATGAATGGGCCGATGAAAACGGCGATTTAGGGCCCGTATATGGCCATCAGTGGCGTTCATGGCCGGCTCCGGACGGAAGGTCAATCGATCAGCTTTCGGAAGTCATCAATACAATAAAGCGAAACCCTGACAGCCGGAGAATGCTCGTATGTGCATGGAATCCGGGAGAGGTCGATAAGATGGCCCTCCCTCCTTGCCACTGCCTTTTCCAGTTCTATGTGGCTAACGGGAAACTCTCTTGTCAGCTATATCAAAGAAGCGCCGATGTCTTCCTCGGAGTGCCGTTCAATATAGCCTCCTACGCCCTTCTGACGATGATGATCGCCCAGGTCTGCGGTCTCGAATGTGGCGAATTTATCCATACTACCGGCGATACCCATATCTACCGCAACCACTTCGACCAGGTCGCCCTCCAGCTAAGCCGTGAGCCTAGACCTCTTCCAAAAATGCTCCTGAACCCGGAGGTCAAGAGCATCTTTGATTTCAAATATGAGGATTTCACCCTCGAAGGGTACGACCCCTGGCCAACTATAAAGGCCCCGGTCGCGGTATAGACTGGCTTATTTCTTATTATATACAGCGAACTCTTTTCCGGCTTCCGCAAGAGGGATTGGCCGCGCCCACTCGTCTTGGAAGTTATACGGCATTATGAAGACATTTCCTTCCCTGTCGCAGAAGTAGAGATGGGACTGGGTGAGGCGCTCGGGATTGCCGTCAGACCAGAAGCAGTAGAAGCCATCCGCCGCGTGCAGGGGACGGCGGCAATAGCCCATATTGTACCGGCTATCCTCAGTCAACTCTTTGATCTTTGTCCAAGTCGCCCCCTTGTCATAACTCTTCCACATCTCGACCTCTCCCCCGGTCTGCCAGAGCTGAGGCCCCTTCCCTGTCGGAGCGATTACAGTCCATTCGCCATCCTCCACCCAGATGCTTCCGCTGTCATAGTTGTGGGTAGAAGTCGTTATGTCATGGAATTCCCATTCCTTCCCGGTCCAGCGAGCCACAGACCACTGTCTCGGGCCATATTTGGGCCCCGGCTTATGGCCATAAGAAGTAACGAAAAGAACAACTGCACGTCCCTTGCTGTCAAAATTTACATCTTTGATATATACATTCTGTCCTTTCGACTGGGCATCGAGAATAAGAGCTGGCGAATCCAGTGTCGTGACGGGTGTCTCAACCTTCTTCCCGGAGGCAGTCTTCCATGTTTTCCCCCAGTCTGAAGACTCAAGATAATATATATTAGTTCTGGTATCGCAGTCTCCGTTTTTATGGCGATTGAAGGTCACGACTATCTTCCCCGTCACCGGGTCATAACCGGTTATCTCATAATGACCGCTTTTAGTATCTCCCGGGGTAATTATATTGGCAAGATTCTTTATCTCAGACCACTCGGTCCCATCCTTTGATGTCGACCAATAAAGCCTTCTGACGCCGGTATACTGGGTAAAATTGAGGAAAAAACCCCTCTTAGGATCATAAATAGGCTGGGGATATGTCATCTCCCAGGACTTGATATGGTGGAAAGAAGTGATATCAAAGGGCTTGTCGCTCTTGTAGATATGTCCGAGGCGCTTTTTGGAACGGCCGCTGACGAAAACCCAAAGATAACCGTCTTTATCTATCTGGAGGGACGGATTATCGTGGGGATCATTGACCGATTCCTTATCGAAAACAACCGTAGGCTTCTGCAGAAGGCCGGTTTTATGATCGAAGCAGCCAGCCATGCAAAGCAGGTGCCTGTCCCCTTTATCGGTCGTTCCGCCATAGACAAAAAATGTCTTGTCCGTCTCCGGAGAATATATGGCGAGGGGAATATGCTTCATGGTATATGTGCCGAACCCTCCAGAATATTTATATCCATAGGAACTTTCCTGCCCGAGGGTGAACCAGATTCCCCTATACCCGTCGACTCTGGTATTATTTAGAGGCTGCGCTCCGGCAAAATGGGCCGCGAGGATCGATGCGGTAAGGATTGCCAATACTTTTTTCATTTAGAGATATACTCTTTTTTTATTTTACCGAGAAGGCCCAAATAATGGCCTCCTCAAAGACCTCGCCGGGTCTTAGGACCGTCGTCGGGAACTCCGGGCGGTTCGGGGAATCCGGGCAATGCTGGCACTCTATAGCAACAGCATCATAGTCTTCGTATTTTTCTCCATTCCTGCCTTCGGGGCAGCCGGAGAGCCAGTTTCCGGTATATATCTGGACAGCAGGCTGAGTGGTATATACATTGAGACAGCGTCCGGACTCGTCCTCATAAAGCTCTGCGGCCTCGCTGAGCTGACCAGGCTGCGCCCCGTCAATGAGGTAGCAGTTGTCATATCCCTTGCCATAATTCAGAGCCGGGAAATCGGCCTTGATCTCCTCCCCGATCTCCTTCGGAATCACGAAGTCCATCGGTGTCCCTGCAACGGGAGCCACTTCTCCGGTAGGAATAAGAGTCTCGTCCGTAGGGAGAAATTCTGATGCATTCAGACGGAGAATATGATCAAGACATGAGCCCGAACCTCTGAGGTTGAAATAAACATGGTTGGTAAGATTGATAACGGTCGGCGCGTCCGTCTCGGCGGTCAATGTAAGTTTAAGCTCGTTTTCCTCGCTCCACTCGTAACGAGCCACTACCTTAAGATTGCCGGGATAGCCGGCCTCTCCGTCTTCGGAGAAATACATGAATTCAACAGCGTCCCCTTCTATCCTGCTCTCCCACAACTTGTTCTGGAAACCATCCGGCCCTCCGTGGAGATGGTTGGGGCCATTATTGACAGGAAGCGTATATTCTTTTCCATCAAGAGTAAACTTGCCTTTGGCAATGCGGTTGGCATACCTGCCGGGAATCTTTCCGGCGCAGGGCCCGTCAGCAAAATAATCCTCGCCCTTTGCATAAGACAGAACGACATTCTCTATCTTTCCCTCACGGTCGGGAACGCCGATTCCGACTATTCCGGCCCCGACGGGCGAAAGCTCGACATAGGCGCCGCTGCTATTCTTGATTGTATAAAGGAAAATGTCTTTCCCTTCCGGGGATTTTCCCCAAAGTTTCTTGGTGATATCCATAGATTTATCAATATTTAGTGCAACTATATAGTCTTTCTTTAGGGCTTATACATGGTGTATCTTTCTTTAAAGTTAATTAGAAAAAAACTCCGAGGCTTCGCTGACTGTCCAGTTGAAAGGAATTCCGTCATAACCCCTTATGTCCCATTCGGCTTTTTCGTTTTTGATGAAAGTCCCTTCGGAAGCAACGCCTTCCGTCCAATTCAATAAACAATTTTTGGCGGAAATATCTATCGCCCCCATCTTTATAAACTTGAGGGACGCACAACCATTAAACATCTCACGGTAGCAACCAGTTACCAATGTCGTTGCCGGAAGGACGGGGGCTGTTTCCAGGTTGGTGCAGTCTTTAAACATGTTGTAATAGCAACTTGTCGCCAGCGTTGCCGAGGGAAGAGCCGGAGCTTTCTTTAGTGCGGAACAATAAGCAAACATCGTTGAATAGCACGATGATTCCAACTCTGTGGCAGGAAGATCCGGGGCTTCTTCTATTCCTGATCCTTGGAACATGAAAAAATAACAGCCATCTGCCAACTGTGTCGCCGGCAACCGAGGCGGGGTCTTCAAAGATGAACATCTTCCGAACATCGAGGAGTAGCAAAGTTTTTCGAGTTTTGTTGCAGGAAGAGCCGGAGCATGGCTCAAACTGGAACAATGCCAAAACATTCCGTGATAACAATTTTCGAACATCGTCGTTGCAGGAAGTTCGGGGGCTTTGACAATTTTTACACAATCCTTAAACATGCCCGCGTAACAGCTGTTTGCCAGAGTTGTTGCGGGGAGTTCCGGTGCTGTGGTTATGCTCTCGCAGCCCCAAAACATATACGAATAGCAAGACTCTTTCATCCTTGTGGCAGGCAAAACTGGGACTGTCTTCAAACTGATGCACCCATCGAACATAGCATAGTAACAGCTGTCTGCCAATTCCTTTGATGGTAGTTCGGGTGCTTTTTCCAGAGCTTTACAGCCCATAAACATTCCAGCATAACAAGCTTTGGCTAATTCTGTCGCCGGAAGGTCGGGGGCAGAGACCAAACCATAGCTTCCATTGAATATATTATATAAACCATACTCTGGCACGGACGTCCTCTTATTGAAATCTTTTTCGTACAATAACGACAAGATATTACCGCTAGAAGAGATTTTCCCTATTGTTGCAATTTGACTGAATATAGCTCTTTCTTTCGAGAATCCGTTGGGGTTGTCTCCCTTCATATAAATAGTTTGGCCCTTCCCAAGCACTTTTCGTGAGTAATCCCATTGTTGCCATGGACCTGTATCTAGCTTGATTTTTACATCTGGTTTATTTCCACCGTGATTAACAATCAGAATAACGCTGTTATTTTCCAGTGCTGTAAAATGCAAACACATTTCATCAAGATCCACAACAGGATCCGTATCAATATTAATCTTGCCGCATCCTGACAAAGAAAGAGCGACAACAATTGTCAGGAGCAAACCCTTTCCCCAGAGTTCTTTTGTGATTTCCATGATTCAGTGTTATTTACGGCAAATATAACAAGAAAGCACAGAAAGACACAAAAAAGTGTTATTTTTGTCTCACGTAATAACTGATAACACAATGAAGAAAATTCTCTACCTCATCGCTTCTGCGGCTCTTCTGCTCACAGCCTGCGGAAAGGAAAAACAGGAAGTCAGGCTGCTCTATTGGAATATCCAGAACGGCATGTGGCACGATCAGGACAACAATTACGACAATTTTGTCCAATTCGTAAAAGAGCAGGATCCGGACATCTGCGTCTGGTGCGAAGCCGAGTCACGATATCGCAGTTATACGGCTACAAAGATGGCCGGCTGCGAAGAAGCATACCTTCCTTATAATTGGGATCTCCTGGCTAGAAGATATGGACACAATTATATGGTTCTCGCAGGAAAGAGAGACACTTTCCCCCAGGTTGTAACCTCAAAATATCCCCTCAAAACCGTCAAACGCATCAACGGAAACGGGGATGACATAATTGTCGTTCACGGTGCAGGACAGGTCGAAGTCGAGATAGGAGACAAGACTCTCAATCTGGTGACACTCCATACATGGCCCCAGAAATACGCTTATCTCGCCGAGGATCAGGAAGCGAGCAAGGCAGAACAGGGAGGCGACGTCTTCAGAAGTGTAGAAATGAAATACATCTGCGAGGAGACCATCCTTCAAGATAAAGATGCAGCAAAGAATAACTGGATAATGCTCGGCGACTTCAATGCAATCTCCAGCATCGATAACTTCCACTATGGTATCGCTGAAGACGACAAGCAGTTCCTTGTCCATAACTATGTAAGGAACAACACCCCTTATATCGACGTTATCGAGAAGTTCTATCCCGGAGATTTCCAGCCCTCAACGCAGTCAGGCCGAAGGATTGACATGGTCTACATGACCGAGCCCCTTTTCAAGACCGTCAAAGCCGCACGGATAATCCGCGACGGGTATGCCGAGTCCCACAGAGACACGACTTTCCGTAATTTCTGCCATCCTTCCGACCATTATCCGGTCGTTGTCGACATGGAGTTCTAGATTCCGAGTTCAGCTTTCATGGCCCTCAGCAGGTCGAATGCCTGCATGGGGGTCATATTGTTTAGATCCGCCGCCTTAAGACGGTCGCGAAGGGCTTCCAGCATAGGGTCGTCAAGCTGGAAGAGGGAAAGCTGGAGCGAGCCGTCCTTCTCGACCTTCCCCTCTTTGGTCATATGGGGAGTAATGGGCTTTTCAGCAAGCATCGCGGCCTTTTCCAACGCTTCGCTATTTTCCAGCGCCTTAAGGGTCTTTTCGGCCATTTCAAGCACCTCCTTTGGCATTCCTGCCATACGGGCTACATGGATACCGAAACTGTGGGCAGACCCGCCCTCCTTTATCTTGCGAAGGAAAATCACCTCTTTTCCAACCTCCTTGACCGTCACATGGAAGTTCTTGACTCTCGGATAGAGACCCTCGAGATCATTGAGTTCATGGTAGTGGGTTGCAAAGAGAGTTTTCGCTCCCTTTCCATACTCATGGATATACTCTACTATCGACCGCGCTATCGACATGCCATCAAATGTCGAGGTCCCACGGCCGATTTCATCGAGAAGCACCAGCGAGCGGGAGGAGAGGTTATGGAGAATCATTGACGTTTCGAGCATCTCGACCATGAATGTCGATTCCCCGCGGGAAATGTTGTCAGTCGCCCCGACGCGGGTGAAGATCTTGTCGAAATATCCGATATGGGCTTCCCGAGCAGGGACGAACGATCCTATCTGTGCCATCAGGACAATGAGGGCTGTTTGGCGAAGGAGGGCCGATTTTCCGGCCATATTGGGACCGGTCAGAATGATTATCTGCTGATTTTCCCTGTCGAGATGGACATCGTTTGGGATATATTCCTCTCCCGGGCCCATAAGCGTCTCGATAACAGGATGCCTGCCGTCTTTGATGTCAAGCTCATAGGAGCTGTTCATCTCTGGACGGCAATAATTCATGGTCGCCGCCTGGACGGCAAAAGAAGAGAGAACGTCGAGCTTTGCTATGATGCGGCAGTTTTTCTGTATGTCCGCTATCTTTCCCTGAAGGAAAAGGACAAGCGAAGAGTAAATCCTCGTTTCAATCTCATAGATCTTATCCTCCGCGCTGACTATCTTCTCCTCGTATTCCTTAAGCTCCTCAGTAATATATCGTTCTGCATTGACAAGAGTCTGCTTTCTGACCCACTCGGAGGGGACTTTATCTTTGAACGTGTTTCGGACTTCTATATAATAGCCGAACACATTATTGAATCCTATCTTGAGCGAGCTGATTCCTGTCCTTTCCGCCTCTCGGCGCTGCATTTCAAGAAGGATGTCTTTTCCACCGGAGGAGATATCCCTGTACTCATCGAGTTCGCTGTCAAAACCGCGGCGGATCACCGGCCCTTTACCGATCTGGGCCGCCGGTTCGTCTGCAAGAGTCTCCCTTATCCTCTTGAGGGAGTCTTCGCAGTCTTTGAGGCCTCTCATCAAGGCATCAAGAGGAGCGCACCCTCCTTCCGAGCACATCTGCTTGAGAGGAGCCATCTCCCCAAGGCCCCTTGCAAGCTGCATGGTCTCCCGAGGTCCTACCCTCCCTGTAGCCACCCTCGAGAGAATCCTTTCAAGGTCGCCAATGTTTCCTAGCGAGGTCGTGACCTTTTCCAGAAGCTCCTCATTATCAAGAAAATGCTGAACGATATCGTAGCGGGAATCAAGTTCCTTAATGTCCATTATCGGCATCGCCAGCCACTGACGAAGGAGTCTCGCCCCCATAGGAGAAGAGCACTTGTCGATGGTCCCGAGAAGGGAGGATCCCTCCGCGCCGGAGGCCGGAGCGAAGACCTCGAGGTTTCTCATGGTGAACCGGTCCATCCAGACGAATTTTCCTTCATCAATCCTACCGATAGAGCAGATATTCTTAAGACCCGTATGCTGCGTCTGCTCGAGGTAGACCATCAGGGCCCCTGCGGAGCAGATTCCAAGGGGGAAGGAGTCGATTGCGAAACCCTTGAGACTCTGAACATTTAGCTGCTTGCAGAGCTTTATGACAGCCGAATCGTAGACGAAAGCCCACTCGTCAATAGAGGTCGTATAGAAGTTCCCGAAACGCTCTTTGACCCCTTTCTCATAGCCTCTTTGGACCACCAGCTCCCGAGGGTTGAGAGAGGAAAGAAGGGTTGCGATATAATCAAGAGACCCTTGGGCAAGGAGAAACTGCCCGGTCGAGACATCCAGAAAGGCCGCTCCGCAGTCATTCTTTTCGAAAGTAAGGCCGGCAAGGAAGTTATTCTCTTTCTGCTCTAGCATGTTTTCGCCAAGGGAAATACCCGGAGTGACGATTTCGGTCACTCCCCTTTTAACAAGCTTTTTCGCAAATTTGGGATCCTCAAGCTGGTCGCAGACTGCGACCTTGTAGCCGGCTCTGACAAGCTTTGGAAGGTAAGAGTCGATGGCATGATGGGGGAAGCCGGCCATGGCAACAGGCCCTTTGTCCCCGTTTGACTTTTTCGTCAGGACCAGTCCCAACACTTTAGAAGCAGTCACTGCGTCATCTGAGTAGGATTCATAAAAATCCCCGACCCTGTACAGTAGCAGGGCCTCAGGATGCTGTGCCTTTACTTCGAAGAATTGTTTGATTAGAGGAGTATCTTCCGCCGGTTTTGCCATCTTTCTTTTGCGACCGTCTATTTTGGCCGTAAAGACAAATGTAACCTTTTTTGGCATTATTTCAAAACAGGGATTGACTATTCGTCCTTTGCTATTTCATTAAAAAGAGGTACTTTTGTGCATGGACAAAACATTTTTGAAGAAAATAGGAATCGCCCTTGGCGCAGTAGCGTTTTTCCTCGCGCTTTCATACGGGTTCGTCCCGAAGGTTCTGCAGGGGCAGATAGTCGATCAGAGCGACATCTCCGGATATGTCGGGATGTCAAGAGAGATGACCGAGTGGAACAATGCCCACCCTGACGACCCTACCTACTGGACAGACTCTATGTTCGGGGGTATGCCGACAACGGCAATTTCCACCCGCAATACCGGCGACCTTACACAAGGCCTCTATGATCTGCTCCTTACCGGAAAGCGGCCGGCGACATATCTGTTCATCGCCCTTCTCGGAGCCTTTCTCCTGATGCTCTCCCTCGGGATCGACTGGAAAATAGCCATTGGAGGCGCCGTAGCAATAGCTTTTTGTTCATACAACTTCCAGATTATCCAGGTCGGGCACAATACCAAGATGCAGGCTATCGCCTTCATGCCATGGGCCTTGGCGGCAATGGTCTTCACGTATAGATCAGCCCTAGGCAAGCTTTCTTCCGATAAAGATAGCAAGGGTTATCTCCCGAAAACGGTGCTCGGGGCCGTTCTGTTCGCCCTTGCCGTCAGCATGCAGATAAAGGCCAATCACCAGCAGGTGACTTATTATCTTGCCCTCATAATTTTGATATACGCGCTAGTCCTTCTTGTCGATATTCTATGGAAACATAAGGAGAAATTTTCCCGTTTTGTCGTAGCTTCGCTGCTGCTTCTTTTTATCGGAGGGGTTGGAATAGCGACTAATGTCAACAAGCTTCTCCCTCTCTATAAATACACTCCATACACAATGAGAGGAGGGTCCGAGCTCTCCGGGGGATCTTCTTCCGGACAAGGGAAAGGCCTCGACCTCGAATATGCAACCGCTTGGTCATACGGATGGGAAGAACTTCCCAACATGATGATTCCGAACTTCAACGGTGGCGCTTCCTCCGGTGCCGTCAATCCCGATAAATCCGAGACAATCGCCCTTCTAAAGAAAGCAGGCCAGGGGAATCTTCGGGAGACAGCAAAACATCTTCCCATGTATTGGGGCCCCCAGCCCTTCACGGCAGGGCCTATGTATATGGGAGCTATTACCATCTTCCTTTTCATCCTCGGTCTCTGCCTTTACAAGGGAAGAGAAAAATGGTGGCTTCTTATCGCTACCATCCTCGCCATCCTTCTTGCTGTCGGCAGCCATTTTATGGCTTTCACCAAGCTCTGCTTCAATATTCTCCCTCTTTACAATAAGTTCAGGACGGTATCGATGGCCCTTATTATACTGCAGGTTACCCTGCCGGTTCTGGGGTTCCTGGTACTCGACAGGATTGTCAAGGGAGATTATTCCAAGAAAGAATTCATGAAGGGCGGGCTCATCGCCTTCTGCCTCACGGGAGGCTTCTGCCTCGCTCTCGCACTCATACCTTCCCTTGCAGGAAGTTTTACCGGTGCTGTCGACGCGGGGCAGCCGGATGTCCTCGTTGACGCCTTCGTCGCCGACAGGAAAATGCTGCTTCGCCAGGATGCCATCACCTCCCTTCTATTCATTTCACTTTCCTTCCTACTTCTCCTCTGGGCCTTCTCCCCGAAGGGGCAGACAGAGCATGCGAAAGCCTTTGCAGGCGCTGGAAGAAGGGTTATCGCAGGGGTCACCATCTGCGTTCTTGTACTTATCAACATGTTCGCAGTAGGAAAGAGATACCTCAACTCCGACCACTTCACCACCCCGAAGAATTTCACCCGCCAGTTCGCCGAGAGGCCGGTGGATAAGATGATTAAAGAAGATCCGTCACAGTCGTACAGGGTCCTGGACCTTACTGTCAATGTCTTCAATTCATCCGTCCCGAGCTACCACCACAAGAGCATCGGCGGTTATTCTCCGGCAAAGCTCCAGCGCTACCAGGACCTAATTGAAAAATACCTCAGCGGAGAAATCAACAGCGTCTACAAGGCTCTACAGGGAGCTGGAACCATTGAGGAGGCCGAAGCGGCCCTGCCTGATACTCCTATCCTCAACGCCCTCAACAATAAGTATATCATTGTCGGCGGAGAAAACCCTCCGCTTGTCAATCATAACGCCCTCGGACCGGCCTGGTTCGTATCCTCCGTTACATCCGCAGCGAATCCGGACGAAGAAATTGCCCTCATAGGCTCGGCAGACCTGACTTCTACTGCGGTTATAGGAAAAGATTTCCAGCCAATCAATCTGAGCACGGCCGAGGCAGAGGATACTTCCTCGATAGAGCTAGTCTCCTATGCCCCTAACGAGCTTCGCTATCGCTACTCATCTTCAAAGGAGCGACTTGCCGTATTCAGCGAAATATATTACCCTGGATGGAAGATTATCTCCTTTGACGGAGCCGCTCCAAAGGAGGAAATACCTGTGATTCGTACAGATTGGACCCTTAGAGGAGCTGTCCTTCCTGCAGGGGAACATGAAATAGTTATGAGATTCCTTCCGGACTCATACCGCGTAGGGGCAAACGTTTCGAAGGCCTCTTCTATCGCCCTGATCATACTCACCCTGCTTGCCCTCTGCGGCATGGCAGTGCCAAAAATGAAAAAACGCCAGTAATATCACCAGATTATGAAAAAGAATATCTTTATCGCCTTTGCGGCTTTAGCTGTCACATTTAGCATCTGCTCCGCCCAGGACAAGAAGACCGACTGGGCACAGTTCTATAAGTATGAACAGGCCAACACAACCGTTACGGCTAAGCCCAAGGCCGTATTCATGGGCGACTCGATTACAGAGGGATGGTTCCGCCTGGACCCTGATTTCTTTACCTCGAATAATTTTCTAGGACGTGGAATTTCAGGTCAGACCTCTTCAGAGATGCTTGTCCGCTTCCGCAGAGATGTTCTTGACTTCCATCCAAAATACGTAGTTATCCTTGCGGGGACAAATGATGCGGCAGAGAACAACGGGAAAATCACCCCTGAGAACACTCTTGGCAACATTATCTCTATGTGCGAACTTGCAAAGCTCCATAAAATCAAACCTATCCTCTGCTCTGCCCTCCCCGCCGGACAATTCCGCTGGAGAAAAGAAATCACAGATGCTCCCGACCGCGTAAGGACCCTCAATGCTTTGCTTAAAGACTACGCAAAAAAGAACAAGATTGTCTACCTTGACTATTACCCTCTGATGGATGACGGGAACGGATCCCTCCCCGAAGCTCTTTCCAAAGACACGGTCCACCCTACTCTCGAGGGATATAAGATAATGGAAGAGGCAGTACTAAAGGTTTTGAGATAATTATTCGGTTTTCCCTTCTTGAATAGTAGAGAAGACGGTGACCCAGGGGCCCCATCCTTCGGCTCCGTAGGTCCCGCCTTCTTCCGTATATCCGTTTTCAAGGGCGAAATCGACAGTTACATTCCTTACCGCCGGCGTATTGTTCTCAGGGACAGTTATTTCCTGAAAATACTTCTTCCCGGAGATTGAATAAATCGGCGTTCCGAGAGTTGTGGGACCGATTGAAGCTCCGGCTATCACCCTATAGCGGTAGCCCTTGAAAAAAGTCCCGGCCTTTGTGACGCTCTTATAGCCGAAAGGTATCATGAATGTCAGGCCGGCTTGGGGAATATATTCGGTATATTCGACTTCTTTCAGAATCGGATCGATATAGGTGTCCTCCTTTTTGCATGAAGCAGAGGCGAGAAGGCAAAGAATCAGAGGGAGAATGAACTTTTTCATAATGAAGAAAGATACTGAAGGAGTTTATTTTCGGGCGCATCCTTCATCAAGACGATCTTGCTTTTGTCAAGAAGATACATCGATGGGATAGCTCGCACATGATATATCAAATCCTCTCGGATCTTGAATTTATGGTCATATCCGTTGATCCATTCTGAAGGATACTCGTCCACCTTCGACTTCCAGAGATCGACTTCGCGGTCAATATAGATGTCCACCACTTTCAGACGTCCTGACGAGATAAGAGAGTTGATTCGAGGGTCTCCGGACATCGCGACCGTCAGATTCTTGCAGGCAGTGCAGTCCGGATTACCGAAAATCAGGAGCGTATAATCCGCTTTTATGCTATAGAGGGTCCTTAGACGCCCCTTTGTATCAGTGAATTCAAAATCCGTAGCCGGCGTCCCTACGCGGTTGAGGGAACTCATCCTTGCGATGAATGAGTATCTGGGATTTCCCTCCGAAAAGCGTGAGGCCACGACCTCGAACTTATCCTCGTCCCGCACTGGGCTTTGCGGGTCATAGAGATATTTTTCTGTCAGACGAAGAACCTCTTCCATAACATTGGAAGCAGTATCCTTCTTTTCAAAGGCAAGAAGGCGGTCGCAGAGTCGCGACAGAGATTGCTCTGCAACATCCCCGGATGTCTTCTCCAGGAGGGTCACATACATACCCATCGCCTCTTCTAGGCCGTCAAGAGACACTCCGTTGACTGTCGTAGAGTCGCAAAAGAAAACCTCGGAGGTATCGGTGAAGCGGTCCCAATACCTCTGGACAAAATAATTCATCCTATCGCTCTCGCTTTCATACATCGAGGGGACCTCCACCCTAGGAAACGCCCTCAGCGAAGGACGGGGAGGGGCTGACGCCTTTCTCCCGCAAGAGAAAAGGCTTAGCATCAATACTATCGCAAGGAGCAGATGAATTATTATGTTCTTTTTCATTTTCAGCGTTTTATTCCCTCTATCGGACAAAATTAATCATTTTATATTAATTTTGTAGGCATGAATCACCTGAAACGACTCATCCTGCTCTTCTTATCCATCTTTGCAGGGGTCAACGCTCTAGCCCAGTTCGAAGTCGGCGGCGGAGACCCCGGAAGGTATCGTTGGAACGAATTTGAAACCGAAAACTACCGGATTATCTACCCCGGAAGGACCATTCAATCAAACCTTTATCTTGAATATGCAAGAGAGCTGGAGGCTGTACGTCCAGTTGTTGGAAAATCGGCTGGCTATACCCCGGGAGTCTTTCACTGGGGAAAACTTCCTATCATTCTCCATCAGGCCTATCCATATTCCAACGGAATGGTCGCATGGGCTCCGAAAAGGATGGATATTTATACCCACCCGGATCCATACGGATCCATTCCCCAGCCTTGGTCGCAGCAGCTTGCAATCCATGAATCCCGCCATGTCGCTCAGATGCAGCAGGCTTATGACGGCATTCTCAAATTCGGCAATTATCTTTTCGGAGAAAGCTGGGTCGGCGTTGTCTCCGCCCTTTACCCCAACAGAGTACTTCTCGAAGGGGATGCAGTTGTCGCCGAGACTGCGCTCACAGAGACAGGAAGAGGACGTAACAGCGACTTTCTCAATTACTTCCACCTCGCTTTCGACCACGGCGATTTCAGGGATTATTACAAATGGCAATACGGCTCATTTAAGAAATACGCTCCCGATTACTACTCGGTCGGATATTTGACCGTAGGCGGACTCAGGGCTTTTTATAACCAGCCTCTTTTCATGGCTAATTACCTTCAGGGTACCGCAAGGAAGCCTTTCGGCCTATTCAACCTGCAAAGGGAAGCCGGAAAGGCCTCCGGAAAGACATTCAAGGCAATATTCCGGGAGATTGAAAACAGCTTCCACGAGATTTGGAAGGCCGAAGACGAGGCGAGATTCCCTTTTATGCCATCTGAAAGGGTCACCTCTCCGACGGACTTCGCAACAGACTATACCTGCAGCATCTTTGCAGAAGGAAAACATATCCTTTTCAAGGAGGGAAAGACGAGGTCCAAGAGACTTATACTTATGGATGAAAACGGTAGGGAAACAGACCTGGGACCCTTTGCAGACCATACGAGCTCCCTTTTCTATGATCCTGAGACCAAGAGGATTTATTGGTCGGAAACAGTTGGGGACCTTCGCTGGAACCTCGGAGGAAAGTCTATTATACGATACCTTTCCGTCGATGACTTTATCCCGCATGATCTTACAAATGACGGCCTTCTTTACAATCCCCAGCCGTCTCCGGACGGGAACGCCCTCTCTGTAATAGAATACCCTATAGAAGGAGGGTCTTCCCTTGTAATTATCGACGCCAAGAGCGGACACAAGGTCCTCTCCGTCCCCGCTCCAAAAGGGGTGCAGCTTACTGAGTCGGCTTGGTATGGAGAAGATATCTATTTCATCGGTCTCGATAATGGAGGTTTCGGCCTATGGAAATATGACGGAGATTCATGGTCAGTCGCCTCTCCTTCTTCCTCAAAGGCGATGTGCAATCTCGGATCAGGGGATGATTATATCGAATATGTCGCCGACCTGAACGGATATAACGAGCTTTACTTCTTCTACCCGGAGAGCGGAGAGACCCGGAGGATGACGAACCTTCACTACGGAGGGACAGACTTTGCCGTCTCCGACGACGATGTCCTTTATTATTCGTCGATGACAGAGAGCGGAATGGGTATTTTCAGGACTCCGCTAAAGGAGCTTTCCCCTGTCGGAGTCAATCCGGAAGCAGTTCATTATTACCCCGTTGCAGAGAAACTTTCCGCTCAGGAAAGGGCCCTCGGCGCAATTCTTCCGACTCCTTTGGATGTAGATATTCCTTCTGCTTCTCCTAAGCCGTACAGCAAACTCAGCCATATCGCCCGGTTCCATTCCTGGCTTCCCCTTTATGCCGACTATGAGGCCATTTCTTCGCTTACTATGGATATAAGCTACGAAGAAGCCTCGATCGGTGCTACGGCATTTTTCCAGAACGATTTAGGGACATCCTCCGGTTCAGTTGGTTATTCCCTCCACAAAGATCCTTACAACAATAAGAAGTGGAAGAATTCACTTCATGGAAAAATCACATATACAGGTCTTTACCCAGTTATCGAGGCGTCTGTGGATGCCAACTCCCGGTCAGTCTTGAGATACCATTACAACGAGACCCTGACGGGGAAAGATAAAGATCAATTCAATTCGGCTATTCCCCTTGGAGGTAATTCCCTTTCGGGATCGCTGAGTGCTTATGTCCCCATGAATTTCTCTAAGGGCGGAGTGCTCAGAGGGCTCGTTCCAAAGATCTCTCTCGGCTTAAGTAATGACAAGTATGATACCGGTGTAATCCGACGCGACAGGCCTGTTTCTATTATCTCCCCTTCTAAGGTCTCTTTCTTTAGCGGCTATACTCCCGGAGAACTTACCGGACTTGGCTCCGTAACCCTTTCTATCAGAGGTTATTCCATGCTTGCCCGAGCCGATAGCGAGACGTACCCCCGTTACGGAATAGGAGCAGAAGCCGGGTACGTAGGAAGACTGACTCTAGGAAATCTTTTCTCCCCGGAAATTTATACCTATGTCTACGGTTACCTCCCCGGCTTCGCAGAAGCCCAGGGTTGGAAACTGACCGCCAGGACAAGGCATTATACCTACTCAGAGGCGGCGTTTAAGGAAAACAGGATTGACATCTGCCCACGAGGAATCATCGCCAATATTCCTGGAAACAACTTCTTCAGGGTCACCGCCGACTATGCTCTACCGCTGTATTTCGGAGACATCTCTGCGCTCTCCCCTATCGCGTATATAAATCATTTCCTGATGGTTCCCCATTTCGACCTGACGGGCTTCGGGCGCGGATTCCTCTTTACCCTCGGATGCGATTTCTCCGTCGAACTCTCCAATATCCTCTGGTTCCCCTTCGACGGGTCGGTCGGATTTTCGATGGACCTCAACGGCGGCTCATATTTCAAGGAGATTAAAGAGACGAATGACCGTCTCTCATTTGGCTTAATCTTCAGTATGGATATCTAGCTACCTGAAGAAACGGGAAACCCAAGCGGCATCTACCAAAGCAAAGCCGGGATCTTCTTTGACCGAAGGGTTGCGGCCTAGGATACCGCGACAGTCCTCATAGACATTGAAGCCGACCTCAGCAAGTTGCATTTTCCCGTCTTGGGGAAATGAGAATGTAATTGTGTTGTCGGCTCCATCCATCCGGAAAAACTTCATCTCCGCCCCGATTTCGGCATTGCCTGGGCTGCCCTGCCCATTCTCGGCGAGTTCCATTCTGGTGACATGCTTGCAAAGCTCCATTACCCTGTCATCTAGGCCGGCATCGAAGATATTGACCTTTTCTATCATGTCTCCGACGGAGAGAACTCTGCGAAGAGTGTAGCCTTCTAATCCCGGAATGCCTGAGGATATGATTCCCCGCTGCTGCTCGGAAAGCGGCATCCCGTCCGGAAGCAGCCAGACCATCACCCGCTCGGAGGGGTCATGGTACAGCATCTGCCCACCGACGAGCGAGCGGTAGCCGCAGTATGGGCACTCGGCGACAAAAGCGGAGCCGTCCTTTATCCGGGCTTTGAGCTCCGGTTCTGTGGATGCGTTGACTCCGGCGATTATTTCGACAACGTGCTCCGCACCGCAGTGGGAGCACGTCATAGTCATTGTTGTTGTCATAGAATATTAGTCCTGAAGCTTCCTGGCGCCGTCGCTGATACGGACGTCGTAGACCTTCGGGGCGTGACCGAACTTTGCTTCGAACTGTTCCTTTGCCGCGGCAATGAAGCCGTCGTACAGTTCGTCCTTGACGAGGTTGATGGTGCAGCCTCCGAATCCGCCGCCCATAACCCTTGAGCCGGTTACATCCATCTTGCGGGCAAGCTTATTGAGGAAGTCGAGTTCTTCGCAGCTGACCTCGTAGAGCCTTGAGAGGCCGAAATGGGTCTGATACATCATCTCTCCGACAGTCTCGTAGTCGCCTCTTTCAAGAGCGTCGCAGACGTCGAGGACTCTCTGAACCTCTCCGATAACATACTCAGCCCTGAGGAAGTCTTCTTCGGGAATCTCGGCGCGAACCTCGTCCAGCCATACTCTCTTGGCGTCGCTGAGGAATTCTACCTCAGGATGGTTCTTCCTTATCGCCGCGGCGGCATTCTCACAGGAAGCGCGACGCTTGTTGTAGGCGCTGGAAGCGAGCTCATGCTTTACGCAGGAGTCGATGAGAACGAGCTTATATCCCTTAGGATCGAACGGGAAATACTTGTATTCCAAGGTCTTGCAGTTGAGGCGAATAAGAGAGCCTTTCTTTCCGAAAACGGAAGCAAACTGATCCATGATGCCGCACTTGACTCCGCAGTAGTTGTGCTCCGTAGCCTGACCGATCTTAGCTAGATCAAACTTGTCAATCCCGTTGTGGAACAGATCGTTGATAGCAAAAGCGAAGGTACTTTCAAGCGCAGCGGAAGAGGAAAGTCCCGCTCCGAGGGGAACGTCTCCCGCAAAGACGACGTTGAACCCTTCTACCTTGCCGCCTCTTTTAATAGTTTCGCGGCAAACGCCAAAGATATAGCGAGCCCACTGCTGCTCGGGAATATCCTGCTCCTCGAGCCCGAATTCTACAAATTCATCATAATCGATGGAGAAAGCATGGACTTTCTGCATGCCGTTTGGCTTGATTGCGGCAATGATTCCGCAGTCGATTGCTCCGGGGAATACATATCCTCCGTTATAGTCTGTATGTTCGCCTATCAGATTGATTCGGCCCGCAGAAGCATAAAGGTCGCCTTCTTCTGAGAACAAGGTCCGGAATTTTTCCTGGATTTGAGTTTTCATGTCCATAATTATGAGTTTTATTGTCCTACAAAAATAGTAAATTGTTCTTTCTGATGCAAAGATTAACTAACTTTGGAGAAGAAATCGATAAAGATATGAAAATAACGCCTCTTGCTTCTTTATTATTCCTTCCGGCTTTATTCTCGTGCGTATTCCAGCCCGAGGCTGAAGGCGCCCTGGAGCTTCCGGAACTCAACCCGACCGACAGGATTGTAGAGTATACAGGATATGTGTCCTCATACAACACAGAGACTCTGATTCCCGATTGGGTGGCATACGAGCTGACCGCCGAAGAGACTGAAGGGACCCTCTCGAGAGATGACAGGATGTTCAGTATGGACCGAAATTTCAAGGGAAGGCAGGCGATGAGAGAAGACTATTATGACTCCGGATGGACCAAGGGGCACATGGCTCCTGCTGCCGATCTTGCATGGGATGAGAGGGCTATGGACGAATCTTTCTATTTCATGAATGTATGTCCCCAAAAGGAGTATCTCAACAAAAAAGACTGGCAGTATCTCGAGAAGCAGGTCCGCTCATGGGCAAGGCGGTATGGGAAGGTATGGGTTGTTACCGGCCCTATCATCGGCAAAAACATCTACGGGACTATCGGCGAGCGCAACGTAGTCGTTCCTGACGCCTTCTTCAAGGCTTGCCTTGTCTATACGGGCTCCCGGTACGAGTCCATCGCTTTTGTGATGGGTAATGACGAGAAACGGTATTTCCTCGCCGATTGCGCTATGACAGTCGACGACCTCGAGAATATTACTGGGATTGACTTCTATGTCGCCCTTCCAGACGAAATCGAGGATATTGCAGAGAATACCTATACCCTTTCAGTCTGGGGGATAAAATAACTGGATATAGCTATAATCGCATCGGAAAAGTTATCCAAATGGTTATCGGGCAGTGATCGGAAACACCTCCTGTGTAGCGGGGGCCGACATAGGTCCGTAGAGGTTTTTCGCCGCCATGGGTGCGGTCTCTCGTCATAAGAAATGGAAGGCGGCGGATTTTCATCCATGCCCTCGGAGCCAGCGAAGGAGAGACGAAGAACATGTCGATGAGCTCCCATTTGCCCTCATAGCGAATGGTTCCCTCGGTACGAATGTCGGAGGCCATATTGACAAGTCGCGGCGGATTATCATCCTTCCCAGGACTTTCAGTCAGCGGAGAAAGCGCCGCGCTGGACGGGGTGTCATTGAAATCCCCCATAACGACGATTGGCGCCGTGGAAGCAATTGATAAAGAATCTATTACCTCGCAAAGGCGAGCGACCGCAGCCTGCCTTTTCGGGAAAGATTCCTTCTCGCCACCGTATTTAGACGGGAGATGGCAGACAAGAAAATGCACACACTGGTCCCGACGTCTAAGATCTACCAATAAAATATCCCTCGTCGAAAAACCCGGAATACGGATTGCGGCGGTGCGTTCGAGAGAAAAAACACTTTTTCGATACAAAAGTCCGACATCAATTCCGCGAGGATCCGGAGAATCGTAATGAACTATGGCATAATCGGTTTTTCGGAGAGGAGCCGCGCGTATAAGAGAATGGAGGACATATGAATTCTCGACCTCTGCTACACCGACCACATCCGGCAGCCGACCCTCTTCCGAGCCGATATAGAGAATCGTTTTTCCGATTGCGCGGCACTTTGAATAGAACCTCTTCGCGCTCCAACGGCGCTCCCCTGCCGGGGAAAACTCCTGATGGACGCCATCATGGCCGTCGTCCTTAGAGTCAAAGAAGTTCTCGAGATTCCAGAACATCACAAGGGTAGAATCACCCCCTGCAGAGGCCTCCGCAAGGGGTGAGGAGCAAAACATAACTATGAGGATGCAAAACACTGATCTCATATGCTGCAAAGAAAACCCTTTTTGCAACACGAAAAGATCAAAAACATAAAAACAACACCTTCTAATTATTTGAAAAGGTGTTGTTTCATGCTACATTTTCCTATGATATTATTATTACCTCTTACTAAATGTCAGAAGGACAGGGCCGGCTCTGCTTTCACTGTAAATGGAGCAGGTGCGAAATAATGCTCGGGACCTGCGCCGCGATAGAAATGCAAATATCTGATTATGCGGTGTTTATAATAAAAGTATGGCGCAGGTCGGCTTGAGAAAACCGCACCTGCGCCATGCTTCTTGCAGAAATTCTTCTATAGTTTAAGTTGTTTGACTTGCTCTATGGAAAGACCTGTGTATTTCGCAACAAGATCTATACTGATTTCATCCGCCAACATGTTTCTAGCGGCCTCAATGCGTCCTTCTTCTCGTCCCTCTTCTCGTCCTTTCTCCATTCCTTCCATAATACCTTCCGCTCTTCCTTCCTCAAGACCTTTCTCCCGCGCGTAGGAAATATAGTTCTGTATGTCACGCTCCGTTGTCATGTCATTTTCGTATTTGATCCGTTCTTCGGGTGTAAAGGTAGCAATTTCCGCTGTCTTGAACAAGCGTTTGAAAATCTCCTCCTTCAACTCTTCAGGGCGGTCCGTCAGGTGCTCCATGTTGTGAAGGGCATAGCAGAAGTTGTCGAGGAGCGTCGCTTCCGGAGTCAGGGCTTTCTGGCAATTGGTCAGTTCGAGAAATACGAATTGAAGGCTCCCCGTCATCTCCTCTCCAGTTTCATTTTCACGAAGTGAGTACCGATAGAGGACTCTGTCAGACCCTTCATGAAGGGAAAAATCCATGAACCCGACGAAATAGACCGGCGGGAACCCATAGTCCATCGAGCTGCTCTTCTCCACCTGCTGCTGAATCCCGAAAGTGGAATAGAAAAGCGACCGCTCGTAGAAGAATCTCTGCCGTGCAACCTGCATCTCCACGATGAATCTCGTCCCGTCCGTGTCGACACACTCGACGTCTATCAGTGCGTCCTTCTTCCCCGGGAAAGGATTGATGTGCTCCTGCTGTACATAGGTCAGGTCCTTGATGTCATGTTCCGGAATCAGCTCCTTAAGGAGCATAATCAGAAGGCCCTTGTTCGGCTCCGTCCCGAATGTCCTCTTGAACCAGTCGTCCATGATGATTCGGGCATACCGCCCGATGATTGGTTTGTCGTTCATAGTCTAAATTTTTTACTACCGACACAAAGATAGGTTCTCCGTCACGACAAAAACAACCCCTGAGTATGTTGTTTTTAGGTTTTTGACGTAAATTAATGTTATTGCTACGGCAAAAGAAAAAACCTTTCCCCAACCACATTAGGTTTTC
>Ga0256404_1002462_pt1 | contig 40926 bp, 34 predicted proteins | sample RumenRJG_01DNA_FD_185990 | JGI IMG/M metagenome (GOLD analysis project Ga0256404, IMG submission 185990) | Bovine rumen microbial communities from Lethbridge, Alberta, Canada - RJG_01 | ecosystem: Host-associated > Mammals > Digestive system > Stomach > Rumen | place: Canada: Alberta | collected... | reverse complement strand
CCCCCGTTCGGTCGGATTTGTAATCCGACCGCATTTGAGTATAAGGATTTGCAATCCGAAATAAGCGCATTATAAATGCTTATACTCAATCCTGCTGGATTGCAAATCCAGCAGAACTAGGTGGTATGACAACCGCCATGGCGGAGCAAAGTTGGCTGACACACTCCCCCAAACCCCCTCTAACTTAGAGGGGGAACAGCCGCTATCACAATCGGTGAATAGTTCCTATTTCTCAATACACAATTAAAAATTCTTAAAACACAAGAAATATTTATCGCAATTCGATAAATTGATTTATCTTTGCAGCGGATTTAAAATTTTAAATGTGTTTCACTATGGAAAAAGCATCTAGCAGAACGCTGAAAATTGTGTGCGTGCTCGCACTCATCGGCATTGTGTTGTGGGTGGCTTTCTATGCCGTCCAGTCCTATTTCGTGTTGACCACAGGCAGCGGTCATGGAGTGATCAACTGGGGCTCGCCTCGCATGGGGCTTAAGCTGACCATCTTCACTCTAAATCGTGTCACTATCTTGTTGATGGCGGGTTTGATGGCAGCTTTTATATTCAATATCCTCAAACATCTGAGAGGTGGTGCAATCTTCAACCGCGCCAATGTGGTGCTGCTTTGGGTCATGACAATCGTGCTGCCCATTCACTCATTTATTAGTGACAACATGGGCATCGCCTGTTCGACATCCGAGCATTTTGATGTGGCCCTCACCGACAGCCCGTTTGTCTATGCCATGGTTGCATTGATCGTGGCATTGCTTTACAAGTTGGCATACGACGCAGCCCGTGAACAGGAACTAACCATCTAACACGAGCAAGCCATGATAGTAATCAATTTAGACGTGATGATGGCGAAGCGCAAGATGTCGCTCAACGAGCTGAGCGAGCGTGTGGGTATCACCATAGCCAATCTTTCGATCTTGAAAACCGGCAAGGCCAAGGCAGTGCGCCTCACCACGCTCGACGCCATCTGCCGAGCGCTTGACTGCCAACCCGGTGATATTCTCGAGTATCGCAGCGATGACTGACAGCACAGAGAACTTTCCGATTAAAAAAGGCAGACTTGGTTCAGCCTTTTTTAGACACCGAACTAGTGGTCGCAGCGATTCAGAAATCTCCTTACTTCCCCTCCCCTTTCTCAAAGGGGAGGGGCGAGGGGTGGGGTTTGGGCAATCTCGGCAGCACTCAATAAATGGTCTTACATGAGAATTATTATCATTCTTTGGTCATCATTGCTTGTAATGCCGTTGTTGTCGAAGGCACAAAACTCTTTTGACGCAAATGGCGGGTGCCTAAATGTTGTCGATTTCACTATTGGCCAGCCAATGGGTAGTTATGGCGACAGGAGCTATTCCGTGACCTATCAGCATGAGGTGTTGGTCAACGACAAACTCACTATCGGCGCCGGTATCGGCTACAGCTATCACGATAAGTTTAAGTACTCTGCCATACCGTTCTTCATCAGCTCACATTACTTCTTCGTTGACAAACGATTTTCTCCGTTCGTAAATCTTAAGATTGGCGCATACGGAATGTTCGGGAAGAAGAATGTCGGCACTTTCGAGAAATATTCACTCGTTGATAAAGACCACGACCAGGCATTTAACTTCTACTTCTCGCCAGGTGTAGGCATTAAGGCACATATAACGCCAAACATTGGTGTGATTGCATCGGTCACCGATGAAGCATATTTGATAAAAGGGTTCGATGTCAATCACAAAGACTATCGCAGCAAACTGTCACATAGCATCGGCTTGAATATTGGCATTTGCTTCCAAATCAATGGTTGGTAGCTATAAACGGGGGCTTTGAGAAAGCCCTGCGGCTCATCGCGCAATGGTGCAGTGAATCGCAGTGCTGATAGTTGGTTTGTATCGATCCTAAAATCCGCAACTGAAAGTTTTTCGAGTTAGAATTCATGTCGCAGCATCTTTGATGGGATTTCCAAAGCGAATCCCGGCCTGTCATGAGTTGATGAGGCCCAGTTCCCCCTTACCCCCATCAGGCTTTGCAGGGGCTTTAGCCGTGATTAACCCTCGTAAAAGACATGTTCAGCCGTCAGCAGGCGATTGGAAAGGGTCTTGATATGCGAGGTTGTTCGTATAGATATTCAGCTGATAGTGCCTTGCGGTCCTTATCCATTTTGCCGGCACGCTGATGAATCTGAAGACAAAGGCTTTGATGCGGCTTGTCTTCTTCAGTCCGAAGGCTTTCGTGTCGATCCTGTCCATAAGGAATTTGTAGAAGTTGCGTATGAGTGCCGTCAGCAGCAGGAACACGGTGTTCTGGGCCATGAACGACTTTGGCAGCCGGGCCCATCCGAACCCGTTGTTCATTTCATCGAAGATGCGCTCCTTGCCTCCTCTGAGGTTGTAGAACTCCACAATCTCGCGGTTGGTTGAGGTGTAGTCGTTGGTCAGTATGCAGCGGTAGGTGTATTCGCCCTCCCACAAGTCCAGCTGACCGTCCAATCGCCGCTGCCGTTGTATGACGAGGCGGTATGCCTTGCCTTCCCACTTCTCCGTGAGTATGGAGTTCAGCTCATACTCGATGCCGTTGATCTCCTCGCACCGCCATCCACGCAGAGTCAACAGGCTATCATAGAGTGAGGCGCAGCGGTTGGCGCGGATGTAGAAATGCTCCGAGTGCTTCTCGATGGTCTCCACAATCTCGCGTGAACAGGAGCCGCAATCCATACGGGCATGCTTGATATGTATGCCGTTGCCTTCAAGATTCGAGAAGATGCGCTCCAGCGTGTCCTGCTGGTGGAAACGCACGTTTGCATTGCCGTCGCGGTTCTCAATGCCGACGATGAGGTCGCCAATGACGGCAATCCCCGGGGCTGTAGCCCGTGAACTTCTTGTAGGTCATCTTGGCATCGTACTTCTCCGTCTCGATGAACTGGTGGTCGAAGTCCAGGTCGTATGATTCTCCGGTTGCAAGTTGGCCTGTGTTTATCAGTGCCTTGACCAGCAGAGCGTTTAGTTTGGGAGCCGTGTTCAAATCGTAGTGTTTGCCCGTATCCGAAGGTAGGTGGTGTTAGCCGTGGCCAGTTCTGAAATGCCTCTGAGGATAGTGTCGGAACTGCATGTGCGAAGACTGGGATGAAGTGACAGATGAGGTATCAGATGGCTTGTCACATCCTCAACGCAGTCACCACCGCAGAAGTAGACGCTTGACAGGGAGCCGAAAAATCTCACTGTACTGATAACCGAATGACGAGCAGCGCAACCCCAGCACTTTGTCGATAACGGGACCCGGACCCACGTAGCGGGAAAACATGTTTCTCACGTGAAATATTCCTCCAAAAAGAGTGAGCTTTTCGGATTTTATGTTTATCTTTGCCATGTCATGGATGATTTTACTTGTTTTGTTTTTGCAGCACTAAGATAAGTGAAAAATCTGACATGGCAAAATCCTGGGCAACTTTTTGTTGTCCAGGATGTTATAAAGAGAACCAAATTAAAGTGCTGCGGAATTTAGGTACCTCAGAGACTATGACGATAAGAAAAGCATTGAGAAAATCAAACAGTTTGAACGATTTGGAATCACTCACTTCATCGATTTGACGGAAGAAGGTGAATTGCGTCCTTACGCTAAGATGCTTGATTCAAGGTTGCAGCATATCAGATTTCCGATTCAAGATGTATCGATACCAGTAAGCATAGAATCTGTAAAAGAATTGATTGGGCAAATTCAGGGAATCTTGAATGAAAGTGACAGAAACAATGTGTATATTCATTGCTGGGGTGGTGTTGGTCGGACAGGAACCGTTGTGGGATGTCTGCTTTCTCATCAGCATAACTACGACATTGAGGAGACTATGAATGCATTGAAGAAAGCATTCTCCGATTGTCCGAAATCTGCCTATAGTCATTAGTATTAAAGTCATGTTTAGAAAATTATATATAAAGTGGTTGGTATGGAGGGGTAAGGCTGTAGATATATGGTCAAAGAGTGATTACCCTGCTGATGTGCTTTCCAACCTGTGCAGTAACGGTTTCCGTTTTGACGGAATGGTATGCAGCAGCATGGAGGGATTCCTTCAGTCGTTGAAGCAAAATGATAAGAACAAGCAACGTCAGATATGCCAGATGAAAGGAAAGAATGCCAAGAAGATGACTTCTACAGGTTGGCAGACAGACCAGATAGTATGGTGGAAGGGAGTTGCTATAGATAGGCAATCTAATGAATATAAGCAACTTGTCCGTCGGGCATATCAGGCAATGTTTGGACAGAATGAGCGATTCCGCACAGCCTTGATGTCAACAAGAGGTCAGAGACTTTTCCATTCTCGTGGTGAAAGTAATCCGTTCAAGACCATCTTGACAGAAGACGAACTTTGCACGATACTTACAGAACTGCGAGATAACTATGACAAGCGTGATAAGGGCGTAGAGCGGAAGAAGCGTGTGTTCGTAGATATGGATAATGTGCTGGTGGATTTTGAGTCTGGGTTAGCACTGGTCAGCGATTCTGTCAAGAAGGAGTATGAAGGTCGTTTGGACGAGATACCCGGACTATTCGGACTGATGAAGCCAATGCCTGGTGCTATAGACGCGATGCATGAATTGCAGAAGCACTTCGACTTATTTATACTCTCCACAGCACCTTGGAAGAATCCTTCTGCATGGTCGGATAAGGTATCTTGGGTGACGAAGTATCTTGACGATGTGTTTCACAAGCGTATGGTTATCACCCATCGAAAGGACTTGTGTCAAGGCGATTACTTAATAGACGACCGAGGCAAGAACGGAACAAGTGAGTTCGCTGGAGAGTGGATAGAGTTTGGTTCTGAAAAGTTCCCTAATTGGAATAGTGTACTTGAATATCTAAATGCAAAAGAACAATGAATACATTACAAGACAGAATACGTGGCTCACTGATTGGCGGAGCAATTGGTGACGCATTAGGTTATCCCGTGGAGTTCATCTACTCTTTTGGGGAAATTCAGAAACGATATGGTGAGCGTGGCATCACACGCTTGGACACAAGGCAACATTGGTTGGATGAGACAGAACAAGTCGGTAAGGCTGTTGTCTCTGACGATACCCAGATGACACTCTTTACTGCAAACGGACTTTTGAATGCCCAAAAACAAGGCATTTCGCTGAAGTACGGCATCTGTAGAGCCTATGTCGAGTGGTATCTCACACAGATTGGAAAGAAATCTCCCAAGTACAAGGACTGCAGGATAAGTGATGTGCCGGAACTGAACCATCGTCGTGCACCAGGTAACACCTGCATGTCCTCGCTGGATGACATCTATCGTGGCAAAGATCCGATGAACAACAGTAAAGGGATTACACAAGTCTCTTGCCAACTATTACAGACTTGCCAGCTATTTCCGAACAAAGACACATCTTGTGCGTGTTGACTGGTTGGATCATAAAGGTGCTCTTCGATATGCATCGTGGAACTCACCTCTGGATATGTCAAGACAGCCAGACCTTGTGATACAAGGTGGAGTCTATGATGAAGAAAGGGATACCTATACTTTCACCAATGACGGATATGAGTATGTGATTGGCTATAGTGAAGACAAGCCTATATCAGAAGGAATGTATGAACACCATGAGTTCTTGTTGGTCAAGGAGAACGGAAAAGTCGTTCTCAAAGAAGAAAGAGAAAGCCCTAATGAAGAATAGATTTTGAAATCACAATCTTATGCGATTTTGTTGACAACAATCGTGCAAGCCGAGAGCAAACCAAGTTTATTTGAGTTTGCCAAGGCGACACCGATTGAAGCGAATTTTATTCGCAAAAGTAGGTTGATACGGTTGCTCAGCAAAATACACGATTTTTGGCTAAAAAATTGTATCTTTGCAGCCGATATGACACGAGAAGAATTGATATTGGACTGCCGTTATTATAATGGCGAGGAAACCTACCCCGAAGGAGTAGATAGCCTCATGTGGGGATATGAGGAGGCTTGGGTGAGAATGGTTTTGGAAAACGATCCTACGCCACAAAAATGTATTGACTATTACACAAAACGCTATGACTTACCCACCATCTTGCCTTACGAAAAAGATGGAACTCCTTTAGGGATAAAGGCCATTCTCTGGAACAGATGCGACCATTGGTCGGGATATGAAGCAGTAACAGCCGAGAGCTTTATCCGTTGGTATCAAGCGCATTATGTGAAAGATACCAAAACGCATCGTCAATTACTGAATGATCAGTGATTGCGGCCGAACGGAGCCCTTCGGGCTTGCTGTCGCGCTGTCAGGAGTCAGGGTGCTGTCGCGCTGTCAGGGTTCAGGGCGCTGTCGCGCAGTCAGGTTTCAGGGCGCTGTCGCGCAGTCAGGTTTCAGGGCGCTGTCGCGCGGTCAGGGTTCAGGGCGCTGTCGCGCAGTCAGGTTTCAGGGCGCTGTCGCGCAGTCAGGTTTCAGGGCGCTGTCGCGCAGTCAGGTTTCAGGGCGCTGTCGCGCAGTCAGGTTTCAGGGCGCTGTCGCGCTGTCAGGTTTCAGGGCGCTGTCGCGCAGTCAGGATTCAGGGCGCTGTCGCGTAGTCAGGTTTCAGGGCGCTGTCGCGCTGTCAGGAGTCAGGGCGCTGTCGCGCTGTCAGGATTCAGGGCGCTATCGCGCAGTCAGGTTTCAGGGCGCTGTCGCGCAGTCAGGGTTCAGGGCGCTGTCGCGCAGTCAGGAGTTGTCTTAATGAATTATAGATTATGAATTAAAAAAAAAGAATTATCATTGGACAGGATGCTTTGCGCAACTTCACGGCACATTTTTTAAGAAAATCCCACTAAGCTGCCCATGAAGGGTGGTGACCCAAGCCTTCGGTGTGACCCTCCATTTATTTGTTAGGAACGTCGTAACTTATTGTCAATGGATTGTCTTTCAGCGGACAGTCGGCCGTGGCTCTAGCGACCTCTGTGAAGGGGTACTCTCCTCCTTTCTTCGATATTTCAATCGAAATTTCAGCCTTTGTGTTGGGCAATGCCTCGGGCACATCAACATAGGTTGAAAGCTGGATATGTGACCCTTTTGGAACACGCCTTACAAAGAAGTGAGCCGATGTACCATCAATGCTATGCTCCTCCTGACGAGCTATGCCGGTATACTTAAAGTCATTGGCATCGTCAAATTCAGTATAGTTGATGTATGCGATATTGTGAAAGTCATAAACTGTTGAATACGTGATGCTGTAGTATATTTCGTATTCATTCTTACGAGTGTCAAAATCGCTGATATAATCATCACAACTCGTCAGTGCCACAACGAGACACGCTAAGATTGAGAAAAATCTGAGTAGTCGTTTCATTGATTATCTCTTTTAGTACATTGTTTGAGTGTCACAATCACCTGATGGGGGCAATGGCAAGCCGTGCCCATCAACCATCGTAAGCGGAGTGTAGCCGTCACGAAGTGCGTTTGTAAATTCTTGAAAAGCGTAGATATAATGCCCATTGTGAGCTTGCTCGACAGCGAGTTTGAACCATTCGACATATTCGGGATCTCGACCGAGTGCAAATCGGGAGAGTTCCCGATACTCCTCAAAGATACGCAAAGCGTTTTCATGAGGAGTCATGTCGGAATAATCCCAGGGCAAGTCGCAGTTATGCGTCAAAACCGCTAATTCATTATCGGTCGTGTCGCAAAACAAGCCACACTCTTTCCATGAGTTTTGCTTCACGGTGAGCCAGCAACGATAGCCGGCACCGTTGGGACTGATGTAAGCACATACACGGAATTTCTCATAGCCGAGTTTGTGAAGCTCGGCTACAGTATCGAAGTATTTGACAAACTGTTTATGATAATCTTCCATTGTGTTATGCTATAAGTTGGCACAGGCACGTGGCGAGCAGGACTACCTGCGGTAGTGATGGCAGCGACGTGTCGGTGCGGTTAGCGAGATAGGTGTCAACGAGAACTTTACGAAGCTGTTGGGCGGTAGCCGGCTCTTTCATCAGCTCGAAAAGTTCGTGGTCAATCTCTGCGCACTTGTAGAAGTTGCGCAGGGTGGAGATGGCATAACTGCTGGGCGAGTTGCCCGGAACACGGGGAACGAGCCGCCAGAACGGCTCACCGCTCATGTGGTAGAACGGCATCCCGATGTTCGGCTTGAAGTGGGCGATGTGGCGCGTGTAGCGCAAATCGTTCAACTTGAAAGCCGTGAGCAGAGCCTCGCTCAACTCAATCTGAGGCGAGCGAATGATGCCGCACTCCACCAGGTCGATGACCGCTAACAGCAGTAGCGGTTTGTGCGGTGCCAGCTGACCACCTTTCTTGTTCACCGAAAGGTGGTCAAAGCACTGCTGATAATATGCCAAATCGTTGTTCATAACATATTTTCGTTTACTGAAATTCACCAATCACTTAGTCCATACTCAAAATCATCATTCGCATGTCCTACAGACGAGGAACTGCGCTTAGAGTTTGGTATATATGTATATAAACTTTTCGTTTCACTGATGCGAGGGGATCTCTTTTTGGGGGCTTTTGGGGGTTTGGATATTCTCTTGTTTATTCTTCTTTCAAATGCAGCTGAAACCGCTTCGCTAAATTCATGGAGATCAATATCTTTAGTTTTTTTGTTGATTCCCTTAATCGGAATATTTTGACCTCTGACAGCAAAGAATAAAAGGGGATAGACATATCTCCCAAGTTCAGTGCACTTTGCTTGATCTCGCCATTTCTTTACATCTAATTCACTTAAATTAGCTCCGTCAAGGAGGTGCGCTTTGCTTTGGTCTCCAAATATTTGGAGGACTGTGAACATAGAGCAATGGGTGTTATCTGTAAACAATAATTCTAGCGCACTATCAACACTTAACTTTTCGTCAATAAAATATTTGAAGTATTGCTCTTCATAAGTAAAAGACTTCGTATCAACAACTTCTTGACTCACAGGCAAAGGTCGAAGTATTTCTTGTTGCACAGGTTCCGGGGTAGGAGTAGTTATTTGTGTGCAAACAACATCACCATAGTTGGTGACATTAGTTTGCATAATATGCTTAGGTTGATAGTTTTCACCTGCGGTTTGTATATCTACTGCGTTCTCATCTATTCTTATCTCATATAGCCCAGAAACGTTTGTGTACACATTCGCAACCTGATGGGTTGTAACAAACGTATTTTGTTCAATGAAATCCCTCTTTCCAAAAATAGCTTTCTCGACAATTTCAGAGTTGAACAAGTTAACAGACTGGCATTTGAGATTGGCTATGCCACATAGTTTGTTTATTTCTATGAGATTTTCATAGCCATAGCTATCTGGATGTGGGAGTAGCACAAACAGATAGTCACTTGCCCGGCTAATAGCAACATTCAGAATGTTTCTATTATTGAGCATAATTCTATCGGCTGCCACTTTAATGCCTGTTGGTGGATTAAAGACTGTGATAATGATGTCACATTGGTCGCCTTGAAAACCATGTATTGTACCTACCAAAATCTCAACATTTATAGGAATGTCTGTCCGCTGCTCAATCATCTTATTGATTAGCTGTGCTTGTGGCGCATAGGGACAAATTACGCCTATACGGACTTTATCTGCGGTTTGTTGTTTCGCAAGATAAGCGCACATCTCAACAGAGAAAATCGCTGAATAGACATGGACATTACTACCTTGCAGTTTCTTTGCTCCATAGATACTATCATATCTTTCAACCCTGAATGGAATAAAGTTGACCTGCTTTGCTTTAATGTTGCCGGTTGGTAGGTTTCTTGAATCTTGCAGAGTCCGTTTATGTCTAAGCTTGCCATTATAGCAGTATTCACTATACAATGTCCCAATGGATGGTAATGAACGATACTGTGTTCCCAACTTTTCCACACTAAATTGAATTGGCGTGGTGGTGGGGTTCTCGAAATTATCGAGTTTGACCATTGTATAGATATTTTCGCCGACCCATGCTTCTTCCTTAACAATGGGTGCTATTTGCAGAGGATCACCGGCGACAATTACTTTTGAATTAAGTTTATAGATGGCATAAACAATTTGCACCAGTGGAATCATAGAAGCCTCATCAACTATGATGAAATCCCACTCTATATCTCGCAGTAACATTTTATTAGGAGACTGTGTGAATCCATCGTAGGGAAGTCGAGCTATAGTGGAGACAATACAGCACTTATTCTGCTCATATAATTCGCTCGCTCGGTCTATCAGTGCACCATTGTTTTCAATAAATTCTTCGCCTGTCGCGACAAAACGACCAAGCCAAAAATGTTCGTCTGTTGAGGTCTCGATTAACTTTCGTGTAAGCACATCACAAGCCTTATTGGTAGGGGCTAGGACCAATATTCGACAATTATCCAGCTCCATTTTATGCCTAATAATCTCAGCAAGTCGAGTCGTCTTTCCAGTTCCTGGAGGGCCAAAGACGAAGCTTAGGCTGTCGGTTAATCCATCTCTGAAATTAAATTCTTCCTTATAAGGTAGGTTTTCAAACTCATTCTTCAGCTTGTGCATGATTTCAACAGGACTATTGACATCAATCACCGCCTTAGTACAGCGAGACCAATCTATAATGTCAATAAGTTCCACATCGCTTGCCTTTGCCTTGACGCGCAAGGTAAAGTCTTTTACATTGGCAACTTCAAAATCGAATGTAATATCGTCTCTGTTGAAGAATGTAAACTTTACGGCAAAACCACCAAGTTCTTCTAACCAAATAGGTATATTTCTTGATGGGTTGGTGAGCTGATATATTCTCTCAGAGCCATCTTCTTTCCCGAAGTGCTCAAAAGTAATTTTCACGCCGTTTCTATTGCCTGTCGGTTCTGATGTGGAACTGTATTCCAATTCAAGCAAGGTGGTAAACCAAATTTTGGAGTATTTTTCCAAATCTTTGACTTGGGCTCGTTTGTTTTCTTCTTCAATACGTCGGTTGGCCTCATCCGCCAATTTCTGCGTGATGTCGCTCACTCTTTCATCTTGGCTTCGTTCTACCCTTGGCGTGCGGTCAGGGTATTGGGCTGTCGATGACGACATTTCATCCAAATTCGTTTTGCGTTGATTGTTACGGAGCAGCTGGTCGCGACAATCTTCTTGCTCAGATGCTAAAGTTTTAGAAGAGGAATGACGAGAAGCTATAGCTTCATTTTGTAATTTCTCCTCATAGGCCTGTTTCCATGCTAGAAGCTGTTCACGAGATGTGCCCCCTAAAGCTAACGCTACCTTACCTAATTCGTTTTGATGAATTTGGCTTTCAGATGCACCTAATTCTTTGAGAGATTTCGTCTTCTTTTCGATGCAAAATAGTTTTATTAACTTATAGTCGATTTTATATTCAGCTTCTTCCAAGTCTTCTAAACTTATCTCGCTTACGGCATAAGCTTTACCATCAGACAATACTATCCACTTTTTCTGTAGCAATTCATTCATTAGAGTGGTCGAGATTGTCTTTGAGTGATATGAGTAATATCTGTAGCGACAAATTGTCTCTCTGTACTTTTCAATATCATATTCCTCGGAAAGCCATGACCATATAGTTTTTGACAAGTTTATATTGAATGAACGAATTTCGTTAAAACCCTGTAGCTCATAATCATCGATTGAACAAAATGTGTAATTCTTAATATCGTACTTTTGCTTCTCGCTATAGTCTAGTGAGGCTCTATGTACTTTTATAATATTGGGGCAAGAAGAAACACCTAATAAAAGAATGATTTTCTTGAACTCTTGAATAGAGTATTTATCTATGAAATGCTTATATGCGGCATATTTTATGTGTTCTCTTGTAAACCCGAAATACGATTTTAGTTCCTCCGTATCGTCATAAACTTGCCCTATTGGATAACAGCTACCACTTGTTGTCTTAACTCGGAAATTGTTAGAAAGAAAATTGATCTTTTCCCGCAAAAAATCATCGGCCTTATGCTCTTCTAAATACTCATAAACCAAAGCTAAATCATCGTTCAGCTCTTTCTCGTTAAGAATTGAACTTGCATTATGCTTCTTCACAACTACACTTTGTATAAAGTCCCAAGCGTCCGGCTCTTTTAACCCTAAATCTATCAAAAAAGATTTAAGGAAATCGTCTCCCAAATAATCATTTGAAACAAATAAATATTCGTCTAAACTGCTAGCCATCGGCAAGTAAACATTCGGTGTGTCATTTTGTAAGTACGGGGTAACCCAAGTGCCAGATGAAGTAAGAATAATCGGACAATGCCTAAATGGCATGTTCATTTTCTCCTTTCTATTGCCTGATGGAGTCCACAAATTCCGTTGTTCATTATTTAGATGTCGATATAGTCTCACAGCCCACTTAAAGCCTTGTTTCTCCATAAACTTTGGAGTTATTAGCCTTGCAAGATCAAAACCGGAAAGCACATCTACCTCCAGTTCTTCTAAGATGCTTTCAACAAACGACTCCTTGTAGATTCTTTGGGTTTCTTCTCGGAGGAACTTCCAACTAGTGTTTTCTTCATCATCGACATCATCGGCAAAGCTATTAGAATGTAGTTCTTCAAGCTGCTCATCACTTAATATTTGCATCATTGAAAGTGGACGGCATATGAGTGCACCTTTGCTTGAAATGTATTTATCTCCACGGCCTAAAAGCATTTTTTCATTTTCAAGCAATCTTATATATTCGTCTCTAAATGTGTCATCAGGAATATAATGTCTGTCTTTAAGTGGAATAAAATAGAAAATATTTTCCGTAACCAAAAGGTGTCCAATTTCAATGCCGTAATCCCGCAAGATAAGCAAAGATTCAGCTGCAAGATTTGCGAGTAGGCTCTTTAGACGAGCATTCAGTTTATTATCTTTGAGTTGTTGTCTGCTATCTACAAGTAGGAATGGTGCGTGCACTATACAGTGCAGATGAAAATCTTCTGCTGTTGGAAAGAAACAAAAAACTCTTCCGCGAATTTCATTATCAAGGTCTCCATTCTCTTTAAGAAAATAACCAACCGAAATATACTGTTTATATCGCTTTCCACTTTCTTCTGTAACTTCAATAGGCCTGGTGAACATATGTATCCTCTGATTGCCAGCACTATTCGTTAGGGTCAGCAATTCATGAGTAATGTCACCTTTACTTCTCCTAAAAGAAACCTTCTTTTCGTAGACAACATCTGTATCCTCTGGAAGTTCAATAACTACTTTCTTGAGGTTACGCAAAAAGAGTATAGGATTGTCAAGTGTGGTTAAACGTTGAATGATTTCTGAAAACGAGAATTCTGGAGATGTAAATGGAAATACAAAAATTGTCTCGCCATTTTTCCGTCCGGGAAAGTCTTCTTCAAGCAATGTTGGTACAATAAATTGCTCTATTTTGAACCAAAAAGTATCATCGTAGATATGTGGTTCTGTGGTATATTGAAACACCGCTTTGAAACCAACTCCAAATTTTCCAATAGTGTTGCCTTTTTTTTCATCCTTAGTTGAGTTGCCAACTCCTGTGATGGCATTAATATGTCCCTTATTCTTGGTATCTTCCACTGAAGATACCGTAAAATGAACAGAGCCATTGTGTCTAAAAATAAGCCGATTTCTTTCAAGCGTAAAGACTGCATCTGTTGCTTTTGCGTCGTCAGCATTTTGAAGCAGTTCATATACAAAATGCGCTTTTTCTTTATACTTGTCGACCACACCTGCCCAAATACCTTTGTAGTCAGGTTTATTAAAAGTTCGTGCATCAAGTTCTCTTTCACGATGCAGCAACTCAAACAAGCTCCTTTCTTTTTCTGTTATTTTAGGATTCATAGTTTATGCTACTTAGATTGCTTTGTGGAGAGTGCGGATGTAGTCGGCCACGCTGGTGAGGCGGTCGCCGAAGGTGGTGAGCCAGTCAAACTCGTTGAATGGGGCTGTCATGCCTATCTTGACCAGCCCCGGCATGACGGGGTTGGTCACAAGATAGACGATGCCGTATTCTATGGGTTTCTTCTCGGTCATAGTGCAATTTTACTCTGACTAATTCATTGACATAAAGGGGGAAGCGGTTTTGTTTTGCTGTGGCGGGAAAAGTTGTACTTTGATAGTGCTAAGAATAAAACAAATAAACCGCTTCTACATGTGCAAAGATACAGCAAAAACTTGGATTGTGCAAGAAAAAACTCTTTTTATTGAATCTCGCATGTCGGACAAGAGTAAGCTGGAGGTTAGAAAGGGGGCAGCCGGTATCTCGGTTGCGACAGCGCTATAAGTTGGTGAAAAGTCATAACACCTCCAACCGCTCCTAGCTTAGGAGTTGAGCGATGCCTCTTTTCCCCCTCTCCTCTGCCAGGGGAGGGGTGAGGGGTGGGGTTGAGTCTCCATGTGTCCCTACATTTTGAATTATAAATTATGAATTATGAATTAGCAAAGAGTCACGGGGTAGGGGAGTTGAGCAGTTCCTTATCATAGTTTGCCCACTCTGACGCTCTGCCAGGGGAGGGGAAAGTGTGGGCAGCCCGTTGCAGCAACCAATTTTGAATTATAAATTATGAATTATGAATTAGCAAAAAAGGGGGTGCATCGCGTCGCAGGCGACGTTAAGACTGCGCGGCCGATTGAGCGGACTTGTTTACGAGGTGCTTTCTCAGTTTGCTGCACATGGGAATGAAGATTATCACCGACACGATTCCGGCAATCAAAGCACAGGTCACGGGAACGATCAGACTGAAGAACATGTCAACCTTCTCCTTGGCGATGACAATCGAGAGCCACTTGATGCCCTGGCGCCGCAGCACAATGAAGGCAGCTCGCGAGGCTTTGGCAATGTACTTGGGGCCAATGCGTTTCACCAGTTGCCGCCCCAGCCATCCCACCACGCTCTTCATCTTCTGCAGCAGCGGGTACTTGCCCAGCATTAGGCCTGAGCTCTCGATAGCCACGACCTGCTGTATCGACTTGGTCTCATCGGCATGCTCGTCGTCGGCCGTGCCATATAGCAGGATTATGCGCTGCATGGCCATGTAGAGGCACGCTTGGAAGAAGGCGATGTCGATGGCGCATGCAATCACTATCCCCAGGATGCTCTCGGGAAAGCAAGTGACAAACGACATCAGAAACACCATCGAGCCAAAAGTGCGCTTTATCGACTTGTACTGCCGCTGCTGCTGCTTGTCGGTCAGAACGCTCGACAATGATGTCGCAAGAGCCTTGCTGCACACCGCATCGGCGTCGTCGCGATAGAAACGACGCACCACCTTGCGCGTGTATCTCTCTTTGTCGAGACGCACCACATTGATCTTCAGCACGAGCGACAGCAGCCACGCGTACTTGTCCAGACAGTAGTCAGCCAGTTTTTTTATCTTGTCAAGCAAAGCAGTCAGTTTGTTTAGCAAAATCGGGCTATCAATCATTAATGACATGGCAAAGGTAAGGATAAAATCCGAAAAATTGCCCTTTTCGGCAGAATATTTCATCCGACAGGCCGTGCCCCGCCTGTCGGCCACTGTCCCGCCCCCGATTTTTTTGATAAAAACTTTATCGGTATTTGTAATTAAGTTACAAAAAATTATTACCTTTGCATTGCATAGGCATAGTTTTTTGCCCCTTGCCACCGGCAAACGGCCATTTAACTGATTAAGATGCAACAAACTCCTTTGGGGTATATGAGTTTTGGTCGGCTCGCTGGGCCACATCGGAGTTTTGTTTTATAAACATGAGCCGGCATGATACCTGCAAAAGAGAAGTTTTTCTACCCGATTCTCCAATTTATTGAGGACGGCAAACAGCATAGTCTTGCAGGACAGCGAGATTTGTGTGCCGAGTATTTCAAACTTGATGAAAACGGCATGGCTGAAAAAATCAAGAGTGGCCAATCGCGATCGTACGACCGCGTACAATGGACGATGGCATATTTCTATCAGGCAAAGCTGGTTGATAGAATAAGGCGAGGGCTGTATGTGATAACGACCGAAGGGAAAAAACTCGCAAAATCGGGAGAGACCAATCTCTCAGTCAACTACTTGAAAGAACACTACCCGTCATTCAAGGAAATTTCCTTACGTTCAAATAAACCTGCAGGTAACAAAGATAATAGTAAGTCCACATCGGCATCCACCGAGCCCGAAACATCCGATGACCTAAAAACAACTCTTGACATCACGCTTTGTGTGGAAGGTGCTGTTCTACCTGTCTCAGAAGAAACGATTACGCCTTATGCTGAACAGGCACCAGCTGCTCCCGAAGTTGCTGGTGAACCCGAAGTCGATATTGATGTCGATGATGATGACGTGAACGACGGCGAGGAAAAAGACCTGTTTGAAAAGCTTTATAAGTAATAAAGATCGTTCTATAAACAGAAAATGTGCGTTGAAACAGCAAAATTGTTTTTACAATTGTTTTTAGAATTTCAATTTTAGATGAAAGAAAACTCAATATACGACAAAAAGTCGCTTAGGGCTATAAAAGGCAAAAACGCTGATTTTGAAGAAATTGCCAAAGATTGTGTCGCTTTCAGCAACGCTGAGGGCGGAATAATTGATTTTGGTATTGAAGACGACACCAATATACCACCAGCTTCGCAAATGATTCCAGAGGAACTCCCTGTATCCTTGGTTAATAAAATCAATGGAAAAGTTCAAGGTGTAATGGTGAATACCGAAGTCATCACGGCGGATAATGGTGGCGAGATTCTAAGACTTCACATCTTGAGAAATCCTTATTCCATTGCGGCAACATCGTCTGGGAAAATATACTACAGGATGGGCGACAAGGCAATGCCAGTAGCACCTGAAGATATCAGCAGGCTTGCAGAAGAAAAAGGCAATATTCGTTGGGAAGATGGTGTGTCTATTTTTTCATGGAATGACTGCGATACGATAAAACTAAAATCACTGTTATATGATCTCAGGTCGTCTGACAGAGTTTCCGATTTTGTGAAACAAAAGGATGACAAAGAGCTTCTTGACTATTTCTTCTTAACGGAAGAGGATTCTGGCAAACTGTCAAATTTAGGTGTTCTGTTTATTGGCAAACAAACACAAAGAGGCCGTCTTAATAATGCCCCTGTTGTTCAATGTATCAAATATGATGCCTATGGAGAGAAAACCAACAAATGGCTTTGGGATGATCATAGCAAATCTCCCAATGAAATAATTGAGGATATTTGGAATGTAATTCCGGAATGGCGCGAAAGCACAGAGATCAGTGACGGAATGTTTCGACGAAACATTCCGGCCTATCCCGAGAAAGTCATTCGTGAGCTTCTTGCAAACGCATTGGTTCATAGGCAATACACCATTAGTGGTGATATTTTTATAAACATCTATCCCGACCATATCCAAGTCACAAATCCAGGGAGATTGCCTTTAGGCGTGACGCCCGAGAATATTCTGCACACGACCAAGAAACGCAATGAGCACATGGCAAACCTGTTTTATGCTCTTCATCTAATGGAACGTGAAGGTTCAGGCTATGATATGATGTATGAGGAATTGTTGTCTCAAGGTAAATCGGTGCCCAAAGTTATAGAAGGAGAAGATTCGGTTACGGCTATTGTAAACAGACGAATACTCAACCAAGAGACAATAAAAATAATGCAAAAGGCTGATCAAAACTTTGGCCTTAAGCAAAAACAAAAGATATGCCTCGGACTTATCGCTCAAAACGAGAGTTTGACTGCCACTCAACTAATTAGAGAGTTGGAGCTGAAAGATTCAAACGCTTTGCGGCCATGGCTCAAACCTTTAATGGATAAAGGTATTGTCATTTCAAATAACACTCATTCAAAATCGCAGGAGTATAGGATTGAGCCTCAGTTTTTGCGCGAAAGTGAATATAGAGGTCGAACATCACTTAAACGTATTGAGAATTATCGTATTAAAGAATTGATTGTTGAAGACTTGAAAATCTATCAGCCGTGTGGCTTGCATGACATTCACGAACGAATTGGTAAAGAAATCAATTACAGAAAGTTACAATCGCAGATGCAAGCATTAATTAAGGATGGCAAAGTCGTTCAAATTGCAACTCGGCGTTGGGCTAAATACCGACTTAGTGAATGATGACATAAGTTCTATAAACAGAAAATGTGCGTTGAAACAGCAAAATTGTTTTTAGAATTGTTTTTAGAATTTTGAAGATGACAATAATATGAGACTGATAGTAGAAGGATACCCCTATGCGGCGCAAGACATAGAACGTGTTCTGCAGGGCATTGACGCTCCACAGAACAAGGATGGCCTGGTGCGTGTGAACTATGTGGGCTACTTCTACAACAAGCGGCTCAACGACTGTGTGCTCTTCCTGCCCAAAGTGGTGATTGACGAACAGCATCGCTTGTCGCTGCGCGACTTTACTTTGATGGCGATGTCAATGCCGTGGTCAAGATGCCGGCCGACTATCAGCAAGTGAAATCGATGCCCGATGACCCCGAGAGCTGTCTGAACTACATGAGACAAACCGGCAATAGCCTGAGTTTTGTCCAACTGTTCCCCATCGCCCGCCAGTCGGCAATGAAGTTTGGCGATGAGAAGGCTTTGATTGACGGCATACACCGCACCCTGGCCGACAACCAGGCGCTCATCGAAGTCGGCACAGGCAAAAAAGGCGGTGACTACCACTATATCTACAGCATCATCAAGACCAAGCAAGAACCGTCGGGTGTGCAATATTTCATGCTGCTTGATGTGCTGTATGGCGAAGCTGTGCTGCGCGTTAAGGCATTCTTTGACGAATCGAGAATGACCGGACAACGCGACGCGACTGTCTTTGAACTCATGCGACGGGAGGGAACAGTCAGCATCAGCGACAGCGGTGTGGTGACAGGCTGGATGCGTGACCCATACGTCGCTAATCTGTCAAAGCCATATCTGATGAACTTGTCAGAGGACCGAAGATTTGACACAATGTTTCCTGACCACCCGCTGTCGCAATGCAGAGCATTGCTGCAGCAGCTGGTCCAATAAAAACCACTAATCATCATCGACTATGCAACAAAACGAAAAGGAATCGATGTCGCAAGTGGAGATCGCGCTGCAGATAGCACTGGATGCTCACAAAGGGCAGTATGACCTGAACGGCGCACCCGCCATCGTTCACGCGCTCGCGGTGGCCGTGCAGGGCAACAACGAGCGTGAGATTGTGGCCGGGCTGCTGCACGATGTTGTCCGCGACAGCGACTGGACATTTGACGACCTGCTCGAGGCCGGCATCGAGCCACGGCAGGTCGATGCCGTGCGGGTGCTCACCCGCCGCATCGACGAGCAATATGTCGACTATATTCGGCGCATTGCCTGGGCGCACGACCCGGTTGTGATCAATGTCAAGTGCAATGACCTGGACCACAATCTGCGCCGCGACCGCAAGGGCGACCACTTGCGGCTGCTGGCACAGCACAACGCCGCCCGCCGAATGCTGCATCCCATCAATGGCGACGAGGACGCGGCATGGGACCTGTTGTTTGACGACGACCCTGATGAAGCCAAGTTTTGGCAGGCCAAATTCGACTTCCAAGTTAAGGAAATGTCCATCGAGCAGGCAACGGCCGATGCCGGCATCACAGTCGAGCAGTATATGCGATTCTTCCATCCCGACCGGACAGAATATTGAACAGAGCAGACTCCGGCAAATGCACCCAGACATGACTCCAGAAAAGCTGTTGACTTTATTCAAATACTATCACCAGGAGGAAATATGCCCGTTCGAGCGTCCGTCGAACAGTGCCCTGTGGTGGTATGGAGAAAAGTGGATTCACAACCACTGTGTCTGTCATCCCGATTTCTTTCAAAAGTTTCGAGACGACCTGATAAACGCAATTGCAAACGGCCATTGCACGGGGCCATTGGTCGACGAGACGCTCTCACTTGACCAACGGACGATCATCTTTATCCTCGACCTGTGGCACGGCAAGTGGTTCCCCTATGACGAGTTTGATGTGATTTTTAGTTATTGACTCAAGAGACTCTAAAGTAGTATGAGTAGTTGAGAAGTATGGTAGTAAGGCCGTTACTTAATATTCAGATCGCTTCGCTGGTAGGCCGCTTTGGCTGGCGCACACGCCGACGTGCACATTATAAATTATGAGGTAACGGCCTTACTACCTTACTACAACACTACATTACTACTTATGAAACTTTAATTATTTTCAGAACAATATGAATGAAGTGAAAACAACCGAGTTGATGCGCACCATGCACAGTTGGGATGGCGCGCCACTGCCTGCTTTTCCGCAGCGAGATGCCGAAATCGTGTCAATCAGATATGAGTTCCCGCCTGGCACGAAACTGGGCTGGCATCATCACGACGTGATAAACTTCGGCTATGTGCAGCAGGGCGAACTCACCATCATTGACCGGGACGGCAATGTCAAGGTGGTGCGCCAGGGTGAGGCCCTTGTCGAAATGGTGGGCACCATCCACCATGGCGAGAACAATGGCACCGAGCCAGTCGTGCTGTGCATGTTTTATGTTGCCCAGCAGGGGATGCCGCTCTCGGTGCAGCACCCTGATATCCCGATCGATTGATTCCGAGCATGTCGGCAGCAGCATGGCTGCAGGCACAGCTTTATCTCAAAGCTAAATATTCCGGGCAATATTGCAGGTGTCGACAAATTATTGTACCTTTGCAAAAATTATGCTTTAATAGCTAAAGCTGAGCATCTAAATGCATTATTAACCATTTCCGTCATCCTCGCGATGATTATAAATTAAAGTTCCTAAAGCTGATGAAAATCAATCTGAAACAAAAGACATGCACCCGCTCTGTCCTGTTGGCACTGGCAACGCTGGGAGCCGCACTGCTGAGCAGTTGTGACGAGGACAACGGGGCACCGTACTACGACGACAAGTCGCTGGACGTGCCCTACATCTTTACCGAGGGTTATGAAGACCAGATTCAACATCCGTATGAACTGTCGGCGCCTCTCACCGACTGGCTATCGCTTGTGCGCGATGACGCGCGTGTGTGCAAGCTCAGCATCCCCGGCACGCACGACAGCATGACCGGCATGGGTTTCTATACGCCGGTTGTCAAGTATTTCTCAAATATCATGGCCATCAGCCAGGTATCGACCTTCGACGAGCAGATGTCAAGCGGCATCCGTTTCTTTGACCTGCGCCCCGTGGTGGCTATTGACACGCTGGCCCAGAGGCCCGAAGACCGTCAGATTTTGCGTCTGGCGCATGGCTTCACCGAGGTGAATGTGTCGCTCGAGCAGTCGATCGACTGGATGCAGCAGTTCCTCCAGGCGCACCCGTCGGAGTTCTTTATTGTCAAGATTCAGGCCGACAATGGCATGGAGAGCCAGCAGAACTGGACCATCTTGCTCAACAAGGTGCTGTCGATGTCTAAATATGACGGACTGTTTGTCAAGAATTGGCGTCCCGACATCACTGTGGGCGAGATGCGCGGCAAGATATTGTGGCTCAGTCGCTATGACCTGCGTCCGGTCAATCCGGCGTTCCACTATCCTGTGGCCTACTGCGACTGGCCCGACGAGGACCCTGATGTCGACGAGGAAGTACACCCCGAGCAGCAGCGCAATTGCGCCATCTACAACATGGAGGACGAGACCATCCGGGCCACACTCTATAAGCAAGACTACTACAAGACCACGAGCGAGAAACGCATGGCGACCAAGATTTCCACTGTGCTGGCCATGATGCAGAGCGCGCGGGAGGCCACCGCCAGCGACGACAACATTTGGATTGTCAACCACTGCTCGGCATATACCGAGGTGTCGGCCCGTGGATATATCACCAACGCGTCGAACCTGCACCCCAAGGTCATCGAGAACCTGCTTGCCAATGAGGGCACGGTGGGCATCATGCCCATGGACATGGCATGCCACGACTATGTGCGTTGCATCATCAATGGCGGCACACCCTACACCAGCGACTACCTCTACGGTTTCTATCCGCGCTCGCAGTCGCTGACCAACCTGCTGGTGATGTCGAACAAGAAATTTTTTAAATAACCAACATGCTCTGATATCGTCATGAAACAGTTTAGACCCTTCATTTCACAGTTTTGCCGCGTGGCAATGGTGGCTGCTGCAATCGTGCTGCTGCCCCCTGCCACTGGCGCACAGGAGAACAAAAACCTGAAACTTCACAGCGAGAACGGCATGTTGAACCACCTTGCGGTGGGTTTGCAGACGGGCTTGGGCGGTACTGGCATTGATGTGGCTGTGCCCCTGCACCGCATCGTCACCGTGCGCGCCGGTGTCACGGGCAACGCGTTTGGCGACATCAAGTTCAAGGCCATCAACACCGCCACCGGCATCACGCAGATGCAAATGGTCGAGGACGATGCCGTCAAGCAGGCAAAGATGATCGACAAGGTGGAGCTGGCACTGAAACCGCGTTTTTGGAACGCATTTGTCATGGCCGAGGTGCACCCTTTCCCGACACCATTCTATTTCTCGGCCGGACTCTTTGCCGGCAATCGCACCGTGCTGCACTTCCGCAACACCAACGATGGGGCGCTGCAATCGCTCTACGACGCCAATCAGAAGGTTGAAGACTACAACAACCTGTTCCACACCAACTATCCGCCTGTGGGACTGAAGTTTGGCGACTATGTGTTCACGGCCGACGAGAACTATAACATCGACGTGAAGATGAGGACATGGGCTGTGAAGCCATACGTGGGCATCGGTTTCGGACAGAGCATGGCTCGCCATCACCGCTTGAGCTTTGCTGTCGATGCGGGTCTGTTGTTCTGGGGCTCGCCAAAATTTGTGCTCAACAATGGCAAGAAAATCAAGTCGACCTCAAAGGAATCGGGCATCACACACTTCATCTCATGGTTCAGTGCCTATCCAATGATACAATTGCGCTTGGCCTACAAGATCTTCTAGTACACAATGATCAGTGCAAAAGGGGGACGCGGCATGCCGCGTCCCCCTTTTGCACTGATGCTGTTAGTTTTGAGATCACTTTGCCGGTAGTGGGTGGTCAGCCCTCGGCCACAATGATGAGTCGGCTTTACTACCTTACTTTCTCAAGTCATAAATCATAAATCCCCCATTTGGCCGCATGGTCATCAGGCGAAAGTAAAGGCTTTACTACTCTACTACTTATACTTTGGGTCCGCATCACACGCATCAGTGTGCGGATCCACCCAGGGCAATGTAGAGGTCGATGATACCGCACGTCGCGTCGTAGGTGTTCTTTGCCTCGTTGAGCTGGGCGCTGAGCAGTGACTCTTGCGCGGTGAGCACCTCGAGGTAGGTGGCTTTGCCGTTGTCCATCAGCTCATGGGTGCCGCTGTAGGCGTTGTGCAGAACTTCCACCTGGTGCTTGTAGTAGCCTTGCTTTTCGGCGGCAGCCTGGTAGTCGGCCAGTGCCTCGTTGACCTGATTGCCGGCATCGACGATAGTCTGCACATACTGGTTGCGCAGGTTCTCGCTGTTGAGGCGTGCCAACTCAAGGTTGCCTTTGAGTTGGCCACGGGCAAACAGCGGCTGGGCAATTGAGCCAATGATGCTTGACAGGATTTTGCCAGGGTTGACCTCGATGCCGCCGGCACTGTTGGTCCAGCCCACCGAGCCCGACAGCGACAGGCCGGGGTAGAATGCCGCCCGGGCGGCTTGCATGTTGTAGAATGCCTCTTCCATGGCGTGGTCAGCCAGACGCACATCAGGCCGGTTGGCCAGCAGCGAGGTCGAGATATGCTGGATGGCTATGGGCATGACGGGATAGCTGCCCCAGCTGCTGCGCTCGACCGTCTGCGGTGCGATGGCCAGCAGGCGGCAAATCTCGTTCTCGATTGACCGAACGGAGCGCCGTGTGTCGACGATTTGCGTCTTGATATTGAGGCACGATGCCTCTTGCTGATTGACGGCTGTTGAGTAGATTTTCCCGTTCTGCCACAACACCTGCTGGGCCTGGAGCGATGCGTTCCAGAGGCTGTCGGTCTGGGTGAGGATGTCGAGTTGTCGGTCAAGCAGCTGCAGCAGGCTGTAGTACTGCGCAACGGTCGAGATCAAGTTGGCACGCACGGCATCCTGGCGGGCTTGGCTCTGCAGCACCACGGCCTGCGCCGCGCGCTTTTTGTTGGTGTAGTTGCCAATCGGCCCGGGGTTCCAGTTCATCTGCAGGGGCACGTCATAGGTCTTCGACGTGCTGCTGTTGAAGTTGGCTATCGTGCCCGATGGCGAGAGGTAGAACGATGGCAGGATGGCTTTTTTCGCCATCTTCAGCGCCACCTGGCTCTGCTCGACAGCGATGCGTGCCGACTGCATGTCGGTGTTGCGCGTCAGGGCTGTGTCGATGAGCTGCTGCAGCAACGGGTCGGTGAAGAACTCGCGCCATGAGATGGGCGCCGGGGCATCGGTGGCTGTCTGCATGCCGATGATGTCGGCCGGAATCGTGTTCTTTGACTCGTATTTGTCATATACGCCGCAGCTCGCAGCAAGCAGGCATAACGCAGCGATGGGAAATATGATGTTTTTTCTGTTCATGACTATTCTGTGGTTGTGTCGTTGATTTGCTGATTTTGTACTGGACCCTGGAATTTCTCATGCCAGCCGCGGAACACGATGTAGAACGCCGGCACGACATACAGCAGTGCGATGGTGCCGATGGACATACCGCCGATGACGCCCAGAGCGAGGGCGCGGTTGCCATTGGCGCCGGCTCCACCCGTGATCACGAGGGGCACCATGCCGATAATCATCGTGGCCACAGTCATCAAGATGGGACGCAGACGCTCTTTGCTGGCCTCGAATGCTGCCTGGGAGATGCTCAATCCTTGTGCGCGTCGCTCGTCGGCAAACTCAGTGATGAGGATGGCGGTCTTGGCCAGCAAGCCGATGAGCATGATCACCCCGGTCTGCAGATAGATGTTGTTGTCCATGCCGGGCAGCCCCAGCTTGTTGCCGATGAATGCAAACACAAAGGCTCCCATCAGTCCGAACGGCACGCTCAGCAGCACAGCCCAAGGAGTAAACCATGAGTTGTAGAGCGAGCCCAGGATGAGGTAGATCAGGATGGCGCAGATGACATAGATCAGAGCGGTGGCGTTAGAGCCTGAGGCCTCCTCCAGCTCGCGCGACATGCCGCTGTACTCGTAGGTGGCGGTGCTGGGCATCTCTTGCTTGAACACCTCGGCGATGGCCTTGTGGGCGTCACCCTCCGAGCATCCGCTGGCGGGCGTCACAAAGCAAGTGATGGACTGGAACAGGTTGAAGTGCTCGACGCTGGACGGGCCAACAATCTCCTTGAGCGACACAAACTCGGAGATGGGAGCCATCTTGCCGCCCTTGACCTGCACAAAGATGTTGTTCAGCGCCGACGGGTCGAGGCGATATTCGGGCGAGGCGGCCGCCAGAATGCGGTAGACCTTGCCGAACTGGTTGAAGTTGCCGATGTAGGCACCGCTGCAGAACGAACCCAGCGTGTTCAGCACCAATGCCGACGAGACACCGGCGCGGTCGCACTGGGTGGCATCGACGTCAACCTGATATTTCGGGTAGCGCTCAGAGTAGCTCGACATGGTCGAGCCAATCTCCGGCCGTTCGTTCAGTTTGGCCAAGAATTTCTCGGTGTGCTTGGCAAATTCCGACAGGTTACCATCGGTGGGGTCTTCAACGACCAGACTGATGCCATTGCTGGTGCCATAGCCGGGAATCTGAGGCATCTGCACGGGTGTCAGCTGCACGTCCTTAATCTCCTGGCAGGCATAGTAGAGACGCGCGGCCACCAGCTCGATGTTGTGGTTGATGCCGGGGCGGTCGTCCCAGTTCTTGAGGCGGATGAAGAATGTGGCGTAGTTGGAGGCTTCAGACGACGAAACCATGCCGTAGCCGCAGCACACGGCAAAGCTCTCCAGCTCGGGAATCTCCTTGACTTTGGCTTCGACCTGCCGCACAATCTCACGCGTCTGCTTGAGCGTGCTGCCCTCGGGCACACGCGCCTCGGCGATGATCACGCCCTGGTCTTCCTGGGGCACCAGGCCCGAGGGCAGGTTGGTCATGAACACCACCAGCAGCACGGCGGCAAGCGCCAAAATGCTCCATGACAGCACGGGACGCTTGATGAACTTCTGGACGCTCTTGCTGTACTTGTTGTAGATGGCGTTGTAGCTCACCTCGTAGGCCTTCTTGGTGTAGTAGGTGAGCCCCTTGCCCTCTTTCTTGCCATCGGTCACCCGCATCATGATGGCACACAGAGCCGGACACAGTGTCAAGGCCGAGACGCACGACAAGCCCACCGACGACGCAATCGTCACACCAAACTGGGTGAAGAACGTGCCCGAGGTGCCAGGCATGAAGGTCACAGGGATGAACACGGCCATGAACACCAGTGTGCACGACACAACGGCCACCGACACCTCGTTCATCGCCTGACGGGTGGCCTCGCGGGCATCGCTGATGCCGCCCTCCATCTTGGCCATCACGGCCTCGACCACCACAATGGCATCGTCGACCACCGTACCGATGGCCAGCACAAGGGCGAAAAGCGTCAGGATGTTGAGCGAGAAGCCCGCCATCTTGACGATGGCAAAGGTGCCCAGCAGCGACACGATGATCGATATTGAGGGGATGATGGTGGCTTTAAAGTTCTGGAGGAAGAAGAACACGACAATCACCACGAGGATGATGGCGATGACGAGTGTCTCGACCACGTTGTGGATGGCGGCAAACAGGAAGTCGTCGCTGGTCATCATCGTGACAAACTCCAGCCCGGCCGGCATCGTGGCTTTCATCTCCTCGCACGTCTTGTTGATGCGTGCATTCACCTCGGTGGCGTTTGCACCAGGGGCTTGGAAGACGACAAACAGGGCACCCGGATTGTTCTGGATGTTAGACGTGAAGTTGTAGCTCATGGCCCCGATCTTCACCTCGGCAACATCGCTCAGATGCAGCAGGTGGCCGCCGTCGCTCGAGCGCAACACGATGTCGTTGAACTCGTCGACATTCTTGAGCGTGCCCTTATACTGCATGGTGTATTGGTAGGAGTTCTCGGACTGCTCGCCCAGCGTACCTGTGGCCGAGACAAAGCTCTGACCGCCAATGGCCGCGAACACATCGTCGGGGGTCAATCCATATTGTGCCATCACATCGGGCTTGAGCCAGATGCGCAGGGCGTAGGTGTTGCCCAGGCTCATCACATTACCCACGCCCGTGATGCGCATCAGGCGCGGCTTGATGTTGATGTCGACATAGTTTGAGATAAAGTCCTCGTCATACTTGCCGTCGGCACTGCGCACGGCAAAGATTTGCAGGATGTTGCTCTGCTGTTTCTGCACCGTCACACCCACCTTGTTGACATCGGCGGGAAGCAGCGCTTGAGCTCGCGTCACGCGGTTCTGTACGTTGACCGCCGCCATGTCAGCGTCGACACCTTGCTTGAAATAGACGTTGATTTGCACACCGCCGTTCGACGACGCTTTTGATGTCATATAGGTCATGTCGGTCACACCGTTGATGGCCTCCTCAAGTGGCTGGATGACCGATTTCATCACGGTGTTCTCGTCGGCACCCGAGTAGCTGGTCGTCACTTGCACCGTGGGTGGGGCGATGTCGGGATATTGCTCAACTGGCAGTGTGCTCATCGAGATGTAGCCCACCAGTGCAATCACAATCGAGATGGCGCACGCCATCACGTATTTGTTGATAAAAATATTATTCTTCATTTAACTTTCTAATTATTCATGTTTTTCAAGCCGCAGGGCAACTTGAAAAACATGAAGCTACGATAGTTAGGGGTTAGAGGTTGGGGTAACGGTTACTCTGGATTTGGGGGCAGAGTGTCGAACCTCGTTTGTCGGCAGTTCGCAATCCGCATTCCGCAGAATCACTTGCCCTTCGGTTGCTCGGGGAACAGCACTTTTTGTCCCTCGGCCACGTTGTTGGCTCCAGTGGTGACAATGCGGTCGCCCACTGCGAGACCGCTGGTGACGATAAAGTCTTTGCCGTTGCCGGTGTCCTCGATGGTGACATTGACGGCTGTGGCTGTGCTGTCTGATTTCACCTTATAGACCAGCGACTTGTCTTGCAGGCGCACCACAGCGTTCTGCGGAATCACCATCACGTCTTTCTCGGCAAACGACATCACTATCGTGCCCTGAATGCCAGAGTACAACTGCCCGTCGGGATTGGGGAATGTCGCCTTGCATGAGAGCGAACCCGTTGCGGCATCGACCACACCTGTGAGGCTGGACACGCGGCCTCGGTGGCCATATTCGGTGCCATTCTTCATCACAAATGTCACATCGGGCAACTGAGCAATGTAGGTCTCTTTCTTGGTCTGCTCCACACCCTCGGCCACACCCGCCTCAAGCAGCGATTCGGGCACTGAGAACCATGCCTCCATCTGGCGGTTGCCGCTGACGATGGTCAGCTGTGTGGCTGGCGAGACTTGGTCGCCCGTGCGCACCAGAATTTCACCAATCATGCCCGACACGGGTGCGGTGATGGTGCAGAAACCCAGGTTGACACGCGCACGGCTCACAGCGGCCTGTGCCTGCGTCACGGCGGCACGTGCCTGCGTCACCGAGGCCTGCGCCTGGCGGTAGGTATTGAGCGAGTTCTCGAGCGTGTAGTTGCTCACGATTTGCTTGTCAAAGAGGTTCTTGTTGCTCTCATACTCAAGCTTGGCACTGTTGGCCTGGGCCTGTGCGGCCTGCAGGTTGGCCTGTGCGGCCTGCAGATTGGCCTGTGCCGATTGCAAGTCAGACTGCGCGTTGCGCGAGTCAATCACAAACAGGGTTTGCCCGCGGCTCACCTGCTGACCTTCGGTCACGCAGATTCTCATCAGCTGGCCATTGACTTGCGGCGTGATTGTCACGTCGTTCTGACCCTTCATTCTGGCGCTGAACTTATAAGGCAACTCAATGTCAGATTTCTCAACAGTCATCGTCTCAAACGATGTTTGCACTTCTTTAGGCTTGTCGATTTTGCACGAGGCGAAACCCACTGCCAATGCGGCCATTGCGGCGGCACATGCTATGACACTTTTCTTTCTCATTGTATATTGTCTTGATTGTTTGCTGATTAAAAGTTGCTGATTAAGAATTATGAATTGTGATAAGGACCTATGTCTCGATTCTCACTGCTCGCTCTGCATCTTCTCGCGTGCGGTGAGGTTGTCCCTAAAGTTGCGTTCTAATCGCCGGCTCTGTTTGCCCAGATAGCGCGAATAGAAGATGGCGACCATGACGGCTACCAGGGCAAAGATGCCTAGCAGGCCATTCCATGGCAAGGCATAGTCGATGATATAGCTGACAAAGACAGCCGTGATGAGCATGCGCAACAGGCCGTATGCCGTCAGACGCACGCGCCAGTGCGCGCCACTGGCCCACAACTTGTCGATCTCGGGACTCTCGCTGCCAGAGCGCATCAGCATCCACAGCATCGGCGCACACAGCAGCAAGGTGATGAGTGCCGAGATCGGGCGCTCCCATTGCGGCGGCACGATGTCGGCAATCAGCGGTGCGCCATAGTAGAGCATTGCTGCCATGACAGCAATGCAAAGTACGCTGTTGATCAGGATGACAAACACAAAGTGCTTGAAACTGGCATTATAGATTTGCTGCAGCTCGTCGGGGGCTTTCTCGTCATTCTCGGTGGTGTTGCGCTCAAGCCTCGAAATCCACTTGGCAGGCAGGATGCGCGACAGGGCATTATAGGCAGGCTCGGCCAGCCTGATCATATAGGGCGTGGTGAAAGTCGTGAACACCGAAACCGCCACAACGATGGGATACAGATAATCGCTGGTGACGTGCAGTGATGTGCCCAGTGTGGCGAGGATAAAGGCAAACTCGCCAATCTGTGTCAGCGAGAACGAGCATTGCATCGAGGTCTTCAGCGACTGGCCTGAAAGCAGAAAACCGCAAGTGCTCAGGATGGTCTGGCCCAGCATGACGGCAGCGATGATGCTGATGATCGGCACAATATACTCGATGATGAGTGCAACGTCGACCATCATGCCCACCGAGACAAAGAAGATGGCCCCGAACAGATTCTTGACGGGTGCCACCAGATGCTCGATGGTCTCGGCCTCGACAGTCTCGGCCAGGATGCTGCCCATGACAAAGGCACCGAAGGCGGCCGAGAAGCCGGCGGCAGAGGCTGCCACAACCATGCCGAAACACAATGCCAGAGCAGTGATGAGCAGGGTCTCGCTGTTCATCAGCGGCTTGAGGCGGCGCAGCGCGATGAGAATCAGATACAAGCCCATCGTGAACCACAGCACCAGGTAAAGGGCCAACTGCAAGATGGATTGGAGCATCTGGGTGCCCTCAACCTCCTTGCTCACGGCCATGGTCGAGAGCATCACCATCAGCACGATGGCCAGGATGTCCTCAATGATGAGCACGCTCAACACGAGGCCGGCAAACCGTTGCTGTCTGAGCCCCATGTCGTCGAAGGCCTTGAAGATGATGGTCGTTGAAGACATGGCCAGCATGCCGCCCAGAAAGATGCAGTCCATCTTGCTCCACCCAAACAGCGACCCCGTCAGCGCTCCCACATACATCATGCACAGGATGATGCTGACGGCGGCAATGATGGGTGCAGCACCCATCTTCAAGATTTTCTTGAATGAGAATTCCAAACCCAGAGCGAACAGCAGAAAGATCACTCCAATCTCGCTCCACACATGGATGCCATGCATGTCGCTCACGCTGGGCATATAGGGCATGTTGGGCGAGGCCAGGAAACCTGCCACAATATAGCCTAAGACGATGGGTTGCTTCAGGCTCTTGAACAAGAGCGTCATTGCGCCTGCGCAGATCAGAATCAGCGCAAGGTCGGCAATCAGAGGTTCGAGGTTTGACATAAAATAAAATTCCCGTTGGCTGGTTTAATCAGTTGATGATTAGATGCTAAATGTTGCAAACAGCATTGATTTCAGGCAAATAGGTAAAGCTAAAATCAACATTCTGTGCAATTTGGCTGCAAAGTTCGGAAAATTTCTCAACGTGAGCAAATTTTCAGCACATGATTTCAAACAACAAATGAGGCTGCCATCCTAGACGTTAGCTATTTAGCCTTTAGACTTTGGACTTTGGACGTAAGGCCTTAGGCTTTGGACGTTAGACTTTGGACGTTAGACTTTGGACGTTAGACTTTGGACGTTAGACTTTGGACGTTTGGCCTTAGATAGACTTTAGACTTTGGACTTTAGGCTTTTGTTGTTAGTGGTTAGTTTGTTGTTAGTGGTTTTGACGCTAGTTGTGACGACTGACAACTACTCAAGTTTTGTTGGGCTTGTTACTTCTTTCAGTTAGAGGTGGTTATGGGGAACGTGTCACGGGTTAGCACGGGGTAGGGGGTGTGTCAGCCAGCATATCAGCACTGGCTGTGTCAAAAGCGGGTGAAAAAATCACACCACCCCCAGTCCCCACTCCTGCCCGAGGGGACATTGTGATTTCATTCATTATCCGTTTTAGACAGATTCCAATTGCTGTATAATTTCGGGATGGGCCGAAATATACATAAAAACTGTCGCTACCACATACAGTCCGAAGGCAATGGCGCTGAAGGGAATGAGTGCTACGATCAATCGCCAGATAGTGCTCCAGTAGCTGTAGCCCGTCAGCTGCTTGATGGGGATGATGGCCGACAGAGCGGCCAGCTGGTTAAAGCGTATCTCGTTTTTGAAATCAAAGCACAGCAGTGAGGGGATGATGGTGAAGATCAGAAGCATGTTGGTGATATAGACTATGGCCACAAAACACTCTGAAAAACGCAAGTCGGGGATGGCGGGACTGTGGCGGAACATGAGATAGAATGGCCCGGAAAAGAGCAGCACGCTTGCCAACAATGCCAGCTGGGTGTTCTGTGAGACCTTGTCCTCGATGTCAAATAACATCTGGTTGGCGGCAATTTTGGCATCGCGGCGCACGCTGTTGAGTGTCTTGTCGGCCTTGGCTTCGTCCTGCCTCTTTTCGGCATATTCTTTTTCTCGCGCCATGTACTGCTCAAAGCGGTTGATGCCCTTAATGTTGATGCCGGTGTCAATCAGCAGACCCAGAGCGCAGATGAGAAAGAGCATCTTGAACGGAGGGAAGTAGGCCATCTGCATGCCACACAGATAGTCGCGAATCATGTAGCCTGGCCGCAAAAACAGGTCGCGCAGGGTGCGGAACATGCCGCGGTTGCCCAGACCCCACACGTCAATGAACAGCAGAAAGGCGTTCTTGAACGAGTAGCGCCCAATCTTGCATGACTGTCCGCACCGCGGACAGTAGTTGCCCACATAGTGCTTGCCGCATGTGGGGCAGTCATGCTCTTGCGGCGACATGGGCTTGACGTGATGCGGCACTTTCTGCCACTCGCGGAATCGTTTGTAATGTTTATTTCTGTCTTTAAGCAATCGTGGCATTTTAGACTTTAAACGCTAGACTTTAGATAGACTTTAGACCTCAGACATTAGACGTTAGCTCGATTGTTCGATTGTTCGATTGCTCGAAACTAACAACTAAAAAACAAACAACTAACAACTATTTGACGCTAATTGTGAATGGCGACAGTGGTTGTCGGGGGGTGCTGACCACGGCGGGTGACGACGATGTTGATGCCTGGCAGCGGGGTGGGGCTCTGGTGTCCCATCAGGTCGTAGTAGCGGGTCGTCTGGTCTGCCGAGGCCTCGGCTGTGCCGACCGATGTGATGACGGGGTCTTCGACCGGCAGGCTGAGTGGTAAGACATCATACCAAATGGTGAGCCCGCCATCGGTGTAAGGTTGCCACACAGGGTCGCCCGGGGCCTTGCGCTGTGATTGCAGCGGCTCGGTGTCGGACGATGTCTTGCGTCGGGTGATGGCCAAGAAAGGATAACAGTAGCCCTCGGTCAAGTCGTCAGGCGCGGGAGGCGTGCGCTCCTCATAGAGGGTATAGTCTACCACAAATCCGCCGCGCAGCTGGGCTTTGTTGGTGTCGCCATTGGGTGCCGGCACATAGAACTCGTTCTCGGGGTGATAAACGGTCCAGTCGTAGCGGGCATACTCCTGTGGCTTGGGGCGCACAAAGGCGTAGGTTCTGCCGTCCAGGCCCACTTGCGTGCGCGACATGACCGAGGCGGGAATGTAGACGTTGGGCTCATATTGTGCGGTGGGACCGGCTGTCACATCGCTTGTGACCTCAATCACAGGGTTGCGTTTGTCCAGCAGCCGGCCTGTGATGGTGCCGCCGGCGATGACATAGCAGCCGGCGGGCAGTGCTGTGCCTTGCAGCGCCACCCAGTTGCTCTGGTCATAGACCTTGCTCCGCTTGTCCATCAGGTTGGTCGTGCTGATGTAGTCAACCTCGTCCGCATAGACCTTGTCGGGCATGAGCCAGTGGCCTGCGTCCTTGGCATAGATGTTGCCGTCAACGCCGGTATAGACCGCCGTGAGCGGGTCGCACACAGTGTAGCTGCGGCCCACAGCGCCATGGTTGACAATCCACCACAGTGGGTGACAGCCAGTGTCCTCGTCGACGAGCCAAGCTTCGAGCTTGTCGCGATAAAAAGCCTCGGTGCCTTGTGGCACATGCACGAGCGTACCAGTCTCGAGGTTATGCTTTTCAGCGATGTAGGGATTGTCACCCTCGTAGGGCTTTCGCGAGCCATTGAACTCGATGCCGCCATGCGGATCACTGCTGCCGTAGTCGCGATACCAGCCGTCCCACCAGACGAATGCGTTGGCATCACGATCGGGGTCGGCAGTCAATGCAGCCTCATCGTCAATCAGGAAGTAGACATCTGTCACGCCTGTGCAGCCCATGAAGGCTTGCGCCTTGATGTCGCGAACAGTCGATGGGATGACAAACTGTTCAAGGCCCTCGCAGAAGGCAAATGCCCGCTCGCCGATGGTCACCAGGCCCTCGCCCAGCACGACATGCTCAAGAGCCACGCACCCGTTGAAGGCATCGGCACCGATCTCGACGAGCGTTGACGGGGTCGTGACACGCTGCAGGCGGTTGCAGCCGCTGAAAGCCTCGGCACCGACAAAGGCAATGCCCTCGTCAATCTCGACCAGCTCGATGTCGGTGTTGTCGGCAAAGGCCCCAGCCTTGATGCCCGCCACATCCTGTTCGTCAGCCGCCTCATCGGTGATGGTGCCGCGCAGATGGATGTGCCTGGCAACCAGGGCATCCTCGCTCTGGTCCAGGCCCGCTACCACGTAGGCTTTGTCGCTCTGCGACCACTCATATTCCACGCCGTCAACGACAATGATGTCGGCTTGGCCGCACAGGGCGGTCAGGATCGCTAGTGCACAGATGATGAAATGTTTCATTTGGGTTCGGCTGTGATGATTCTGTTGTTGGGCGGTTTCTGTTTTTAAGTTGCAAATGTACGACATTTTTTTGAGAATGCACCTAATTTAATTTTTTTTATTGTGCATTGAGTGTTACTTTCGCCTGGTGACCATGCGGCTAGCAGTTAGTGGACAGCGAACAGTAGGGACGCGGCTTGCCTCGTCCGCCCCAGGCGATAGTGCCTTCAGCTCCTCCCCCCCTTTACTTCGCCCCTGCCCGAGGGAAGGTGCTGCTTGCGGCGGAGGGGGGACGCCACGCATCCCCGCATTATGAATTGTAAATTATGAATTATGAATTGAGAAGAATTGTGCATTGTGAAAAAAGTTGTACCTTTGCGCTCATGGAAGACAGAAACAATATCTTATCAAATGTGCGCACTGCTATGCGGCTGGCGGTGATGACAATGCTGATTGCTATGCTGGTTGGGCTGGCCTCGTGCAGCAAGGACACTGCCGACGAACCGTTCAAGCCGTTGGAGCGGCGCACAGTGCTGCTGCTCACCAACGAGGGAGTCATCTACGACCAGAACTATGAGCAGGTGACGCAGCTGCCTTACTGCACCTATGCTAGCCAGATAATCACAGAGGGTAACGACTATTTTGTGTCGGGAACCTACGAGAACGGCAGCAAGGTGCGAGTCGGCTACTGGAAAAACGGCAGGTGGAACACCCTGCATGTCGACTTTATCGATGATGTCGACCACTGGATCTATGGGATCGGCAAGTGGGACTGCTATATCTATCTGCTTGACCATCCTAATGTGTTGAAAAACAGTGGTATCTTCCCAATTGAGAATGGAGCCGACTTTGCTCCGGCCGAGCAGGCGTTGGCCGTGAGCGAGGGCAAGTGCTATGTGGTGGGCGGCAAGGTGACCGACGAGGATGGTATGCACACTCTGCCAGTGCTCTACACCGAGCGCAAGGGCCGATATGCGGCCCAGGTGCTGCCCTTGCCAGATGGCAGCCAGTGGGGCTGTTGCACTAGCGTGTATGCCTATGATGAGGTGCACACCCTGATCGGGGGATGGATCGATAACTTCCGGCCGGTGGTGTGGCACGACAAGCAACTGCGTCTTTTGCCGCTGACACAACCCATCAACGGCATCTATTCGGGCGAGGTGCGTTCGGTCACCACTGCCGACGGGCACATCTATGCCGTGGGTAACGAGGTGAATGAGCATGGCGAGAAAGTGGCCACGATGTGGTGCGACGACCAGATTCAGCACCTGCAGCAGGATGCCGAGGCCTACTGGTCGATGGCCGTCGAGGTCATGAACTATGGTGGCGACATCTATGTTGTCACCGTCGAGTATGCGTTTAACGCTGATGGCGAGACAGTACCCGTCACTGTATTGTGGCTCAATGGCGAGTATGTCAAGTCCTATCCCGGCCTGCAGGTGCAGAGCTTCACCGTCATCTAGCCTTCTTCCTGAGGAGTTAAGAAGTCAGTCAAGTAGTTAGGGAGTAAAGGAGTTTTTGGAAGTAGAGTAGTAAAGCCGTTACTATAGCCTGGTGGTCATGCGACCGTTTTTAGTTTTTATCACGTCTAGTTATCGTCTAACGTCTAAATAGAGCTTTGAGCATCGCGCAAAATGCGAGCCAAGTAGTCGTAGTGGTCGCCGCGGGCGATCACCTCGGCGTGATAGCCGTGGCGGGCGGCCTGCTCAGCCAGCATGTCGGGGTCGATGTAGAGCCAGGTGAAAGGCTCACCGATGGTGTCGCGATACTGCATGCGATATTCCAACTCGCCGTAGTAACCTTGGCCCGGTGGCAACTCAATGATGCCGTCCTCATCCTCAAAGACATAGCAGATGTCTGATGAGTCGCACAACACCTGCCCGCCACGAGCCAGGATGCGGTCAAGCTGGGCAAAGAATTGTGGCAACCGATCGAGAGTGCCAACGATGCCGATGCCGTTCATCAGCATCAAAATCGTGTCATAATGGCCGCGCACGTCATAGAAGTCTTGCTGAAGGGCATGCTTCACTCCGCGCCGGTGCATTGTCTCGACAGCCAGTGGAGAGATGTCGATTGCCGTCACGTTGATGCCGCGTTGCTGCAATGCCAGAGTGTGGCATCCTGCGCCGGCACCCACATCGAGCGTCGCACCGCGTGCCAGCTTCAATGCGTGGCGCTCAATGGCGGGCATCTCGTCCACGCCCCTGAACAATGTCGCCACCGGAATCTCGTCCTCGTCGAACATTGGCGAGAACACCCTCAGCCGCTCGGCCAGGCCTGTGGCCTGATAGTCGGCAATCGCTCTTCCCATCGGGTCTAAATCCTTTGTCATTGCTTTACATTATTTCGTTTCGCAAAGGTAATAAATAATGTTGACATGCTGGGTATTGTGCACCCTGACAGGCGGAATTTTTGTGCAAGCTGAATTTAAATCTTAGTTTTTTGGGTGTGGCAACAAGCACTTCGTTCGGCAGGATTTCGTAGTCCTGCCGAACGAAGTACATTGGCTCTGTTCCCCTATAAGGTTAAGGACGCGCGCCGCCCACACTGTTGCTGCATGGCACAGCCGACCGGCTGGTGCCGGTGCAGAACTCGATACTATTCTACCAAGCCATGCTCGCTCAAGGCCGACCTGTCGAGATGCACCTCTACGCTGGTGCCAATCACGGCTTTTTCGGCTACCCGGCTCTGTATCAGTGGATGGACGATGTTGAGCGCTTCATCGCCCACATCCTCCATCGTTCATCTAAATAAACAGTGTCTCTTAGCCCAATTTCAACGGCATCTAATTGCTATTTGGCTGTCCTGTAGTCGGTTCATTTTTCGGAATCTTGTCGTGGGTACTACAGATTTTGCCATCGGGCGGCAGTGAGGATGCATCAGTTCGGCCGGATTACAAATCCGGCCGAACTTCTAAGCCCACATTATGCAATGTGCAGAGCTACTCCCACGGGCGCAGACGCACCTCGATGCCATCGGCCTGCAGCAGGGCGGGCAGCTGGCTGATGTCGGTCTGACTGTAGTGGTAGGGATACAACACCTTGGGCTTGATTGTGCGGGCGGCACGCACCAATTGCTCGACGGTCATCGTGTAGGGCTGGTTGCACGGCAGGAAGGCGATGTCGATGTCCTGCAATGCCGACATCTCGGGGATGTCCTCGGTGTCGCCGGCCACATAGATGCGCAGGCCGTCGTAGGTCAGCACAAAGCCGTTGTCGCGACCCTTGGGGTGATACTTCTCATGGCCTGGCGTGGTGTTATAGGCCGGCACGGCATCAATCTCGATGCCCCACACACTGGCATGGTCGCCATTGGCCATCACCTTTTGGGCTCGGCCACCCAGCAGGCTGTCGCAGCGGGCATTGGTGATGAGTTTGCCCTGCTGGTAGCACAAGTCGTTGATGGCCGTCTCGTCCAGGTGGTCGGCATGCTCATGTGTGACCAGCACCAGGTGAGCAGCCGGCTTATGCCAGTAGTCCACTTTGCGGTCGCCAAGCTCACTCACCGGGTCGACGTACAGCTCGACATCGCCCAGACGCAGTCGCAGGCTGGCATGCATCAGCGGGAATATCATCACACGCTGTCCACCTGGGGTCTGCAACGTGTCGTATGCCACACCGGGCTGGGCCACAGGCTTGCCCTGCGACTTCCATGCCTCGATGCCACCCTTCAGGTTGATCACACGCAGCCCCTTCTGGGTCAGCAGCTCGGCGGCCTTGGCCGAGCGGCGCCCACTGCGGCAGTACACAGCCACGCGGTGGTTGGGACGCAACAGTGCCAATGCGCTGTCGGCAAAGTTGTCCAGGTTTACATCCACGTTGAGCGCGCCAGCGAGGTGTCCTTGGGCATACTCATCGGGGGTGCGCACGTCCAGCAGTTCCACATCGTCCTGTTTGATCAGGTCGGTAAATTCGTTCACGTCCACATCGTGAGCCGTGGTGCAGGCAGTGCCGATGCCTAGCATCGCCAGCAGGCAAGAAATAATCTTTTTCATCTTATTTTAGACGTTAGATATTTTAGACTTTAGACGTTAGTTCGAAAACTCGAATGCTCGAAATTAAGAATTATGAATTATGAATTATAAATTATAAATTATGCCTTGTCATGTGGTATCCCAGCCGGTGTAGCTCCACCGACATGCCCATCAAGTAGAGCTGTCGCAGGCTCGCCACGTATGCCTTCATCGCGTCCACCGTGCCCGGCTCGAAGCCCTGGCGCATGAGCAGCGTATGGGTGCGAGTGGCGCAGGCACTCACCAGTTGCTCGGTCTGGTCGTAGGCATCGCCGCGCAGCAACAACACACCTTCGCGCACATACTCGTCCAGCTGGTCATAGCCGCGCTTGTCGCGCAGCAGTGCATACAGGTTGGCGATGTGCTTATACAGGTCCCAGTCTTCGTCCCAGAACCGTGCGATAGCCATGCCGATGTACATCATCCACCCCAGCGAAGCAGTGGGGTAGGCCTGGAACTCGCGGATGCCGTCAGCCAGGTAGGCCTCGCCGATGCCTTGCCAGCACTCCTCCACATCGGGGCACTCGGGCATGTGCTCGTCCACCTCGCCCTGCTCCAGCAGGTATCCTTTCAGGTCCTCATACAAGGCCAATTCGTATTTCTCAATCGTGTCCATCGTGTAATTTCAATCATTTTGACACTGCAAAATTACACATTTCAAACCAATCTCACAAATCTTGTGCAAGCCGAACGCAATGAAGCTTGCTTCGATTGCTGAGGCGCCGCCAAGATTATCCAAATCTTGTGCAAACCGAACGCAATGAAACAAAGTGCAAGCCGAATACAAAACCAAACTTGTTTGGGATTGTTGAGGCGTAGCCTTTGTTATCCAACCTTGCTTCGATTGCTGAGGCGCCGCCAAGATTATCCAAATCTTGTGCAAACGAGTGCAGAGCCGAGCTCGCTCGAGCTATGCCGAGTGCCCGTTCGGCGGGATTTGCAATCCCGCCGCGCATTGAGTATAAGGATTTTCAATCCGAGACAACATTTCGTATTGTAAATCCTGATACTCCGAGTGCCGCCAAGATTGTTGCGCTTCGCTTGCCCTTCGTGGTTGTTGAGCGGCTCAGGTGTGACAAACCTCTCAACAATTCATGCAATTCAATGCAATTACTGGTGAGACTTCAGCATTTCCTCTTTTTCTTTGAAAGTGTATCATAATTGTGGAATGCTGGTCGAAGACCAGCACGACCCCAGAAAGGGGTCGAACTGTGCTAACCCCACGTCGTGTACGTCGAAGACGTGCTCGACGTGGGGCATGGCATCAAGAGTAAATTCGGTCCTCGAAGAGGGCCAACAACACCCTCACGCAGTGCCTATATGACGATGTTGGCCCTCTTCGAGGACCAACAACCCGTTCGGCGGGATTTGCAATCCCGCCGCGCATTGAGTATAAGGATTTTCAATCCGAGACAACATTTCGGATTGTAAATCCTGATACTCCGAGTGCCGCCAAGATTGCTGCGCAGGGCACGGTCTTTAAAGTGCAGTTGCGAGCGGTTCTGCATCTCGACGATGATATGCTCACCTGTGTCTGTCTTGCAGTAGACATCATATATCAGACCACGTTCGCCATCGCGGTCAGGAAGCCTTTCATTGTCCAGAAACTGTATGTCGGTGATCTACCTCTCACCTTTGAGCAGACAGTTAAGGAAGTCGATCAGCAGCGGTTTGGAGATTTCTTGGCCAAAAATGCGCTTGAAACCGACATCGGTGAACGGATTGATAAATTTACCCATGATGATACTTCTCTCTGGTTTAACGATGCAAAGTTAGCTGTTTTTTTCGGTTTTGCAACTTTGAGAGCATGATTTTGACCGATGGACTATTTTTATCGTTTGTAGTTGACATGCTTGCCGGCGATGCCCGACAGACCCCGGATGCCATCGGCATTGTAGACCACTAGCGTGAAGTCGTTGGTCTGCAGCCATGTGTTGCCATTGTTGTCGATATACACCAATTCGGCTGTACTGGCGGTTTCCTCGTGTCGCGAGCTCTTGATGCCTGTGTTCAGTGCACCCAGTGCGCCGACCGTCAGCGAGCCGCCGGCAACGCTCACCGTGGCGAACCGATGGCTCATGTCGCCTGACACGGCGGCAAAGCCGCGACCCTGACGCGTCAGGTAAGCCTGCTCCGGAGTCAGTGGGTCGGCGAAACCGCCCACTTCGCTCCACTCAAACTGGCCACAACCGGTCTTGACCACCTTGCTCTGGCCCACAAGATACACCTCGTCGCCGATGACTTGCAGACAGCGCGGACCGCCGCCCAGCAAGATGCCCACCGAACGGCTCTCGATGCCTTCGTCGTTCTCGATGCCGTTGTTGCGGGCTAGGGCCAGCTCCCAGTCCCACACCTTGTAGAGGTCGCCCGCGTCGGTGAGTGTCGCGTCAACAAACGAGTCGCCCAGATAGCGTTTCACTCGGCGGTTGCCGTCTTGCAGGTCGAAGACATAGCAGCAGTTGCCGGCGTAGGCCATATAGCGGCCATTGGGCGAGAAGATAATCTTGCCCCGCTCGCCATTGTCATGGCAGTGGCCGTTGACAATCTGTGTCGAGCTGGCGAGGCTCTTGCCATCGTAGCGGCGGATGCCCAGCTCCTCGCTGGCCACATACAGATGCTTGCCGTCCGAACCGATGTGGTGGATATTGGCTCGTTCAACCACGGTCTGCGGCGCGATAATGTCGCTGATGGCTCCAGTTGCTTTGTTGATGGCTATCACGGCGTTGCTGCTCGCCCCCCATGAGCTGACCGCCTCGAGCAGGTAGATGCTGCTGGCATCCTCGCACATCGTGTGCGCCACGTTCTCGGGCAGCTGGATGATGGCAAACTTGTTGCCGCTCTGCTTGACCGGCGTTTGCTCTTG
>Ga0256404_1002461_pt1 | contig 40926 bp, 42 predicted proteins | sample RumenRJG_01DNA_FD_185990 | JGI IMG/M metagenome (GOLD analysis project Ga0256404, IMG submission 185990) | Bovine rumen microbial communities from Lethbridge, Alberta, Canada - RJG_01 | ecosystem: Host-associated > Mammals > Digestive system > Stomach > Rumen | place: Canada: Alberta | collected... | reverse complement strand
CTTAAACGGAACAGCACGGAGGTAAGAAATATGCTAATTGCAGACTATGACTACGACACAGATATTCGGGTGAAACAGCAGGAAGCTTTTGAAGAAGGCTCTGAAGAACGGGCGATTGAAACAGCTCAGAAAATGTTACATAAGAATATCTCTCCAAATATTGTTTCAGAATGTACATCCCTTCCGCTAGAAAAAGTGCTTGAACTACAGAACCAGCTGCAAACAATAATTTCCTAAACTTCCACCCAATAAAATCACCCAGTTCACCCAATAAAAGTGGCGCATTTACCAAATAAACACAGGCAATTTATCAATATAGCCGCTCCTATTTATCTTTATGGCATAGGTTAATTCATCAATATGACAGGTGGTGTTTTATCAATATGACAGCATCCGGTTTATCAATATGAATGAACCCTATTCATATTGATAAACGCATCCAATCTATCAATATGAAATCAAAAAAAAGTGGGGTAAATCGGTGTAAATTCCCGCAAAAATGGGGTAAATTCGCTTTAAAAGTGGGGTAAAAAAAAGAAGCCAGGTGTGCCAAAAAAAACACCTAGCTTCCTAAAAAATATCATTCATAACGGATTTCCTTTCTTCTTAAAATGGTAATAATCACTGACCAAGATGCCGTTATATCATCCTAATCATCCAACTTTAATTTTCAGTTGTACCAGGCTCAGAATTTTCCTCTTTATCATCAGATGGAAGATACTTTGCATCTAGTTTTACAAACTCAGGTTTGTTAAGTTTGTCTTTTAACATAGCATCTGGAGAAAAAATCACCTTTACATCGCCAATGTCGTTAGCCGTAACCATAGAAGGCTTTTCCCAACCTTTGCAGTTATTCTTAAATCCAAGCTTAAAAATTCCAAAACTATCCAGTCGGACTTTATAGCCCAGCATCATATATTTTGGAACTGTAAGCAACAGACTTCTGATAACTCCAACAACCTCTGTTGCTGTGAGCGTTGTGCTTTCAGAAATTTCTTCTGCAAGCTTATTAATGTTTACTTCTGAAATATATGCAGGTGCCGGATAAAATTTTCCGTCTGCATCTAAATCGCGAGGATTAATCCTCTTTCGACTTACAAATGGAACAGCCATAGTGCCCTCCAATAAAATGATCTCACTGTTTTGTATTACTAAACTGCAGTCAGTTTTATCTAGTCCAACGGACATTCGACTAAAACTGTTTTTGGCTACAAAATTCAGTGGTAATTGCAAAAACTTTCAAAATCTTTCGATTTTTTCTACCGTTCTTACAACTTCAATATAGCACACAATATGGCGGGCGTCAAGCAAACTAATAATTTTTAACGATAAAATCGAATGTTTTATATAGTTTTTTATTGAAAATTGCCGATAATTTAAATATAATTCAAAACATAAGGAATATTTATGCTAGTTTCATTCAGTGTCTCAAATTTTCTTTCTTTTAATAATGAAGAACGCTTTGAAATGAAAGCCGGTCGCGTTCTCAAAAAAAAGGAACACATTATTTTTGCAGAAAAAAATAAACTGGAGCTTCTGCATTTTTCTGCAATTTTTGGAAAAAATGGTGCCGGAAAAACTAATCTTGTGCGTGCAATATCTGTATTAAAAAATTTTGTTATATTTGGAAGGCTTCCGCAAAATGCAACTTCCTTATGGTGCAGAACTTATGACGAAAATGAAACAAGAACTTCAAATTTTTCAATCAGTTTTATTCAAAATGAGATTTTATATGAATATTCTGTCGCTGTGCTCTTGGCAACTGGACAACTTTTAAAAGAAGAACTTGTAAGAATTGTAGGAAACCGGCATACAAAACTCTTTTTTCGGGATGTGAACAATGAGTATAAATTTCATCATTCTTTAAAAGGTCAGAAAAATGATATTGAAGTTCTTGCACGTTCTTATTCATTGAATGGAACTCCATTTTTATTCAATATAAATCATAACACCCAGGGATTTTTTGTGCAGAATAAAGAGGCTTTGCCTTTACTGGAAGTGTTCAGATGGTTTATGGAAACGCTCGAAGTTGTATTTCCAGACCAACCGATTCAGGAAACTTCGCTTTTACGCTACAACCTTTGCAAGAACGAATTTGCCCGACTTTTGAATGAATTTGACACAGGAATTGAAGAAATCAAACTAGAACCTGTTTCAAAAGAAAAAGTTTTTGAAGTTCTTGATACACGTACCCAGCAGAAAATCAATATGGAAATGCTTTTAGTTAAGCCAGATTTTTCAAATCCTATTTTAAATTTTCTTCAACCATTGCAAAAAAGAACCTATTCCACTGTAATCCGCAACCGTCGAGATATTTTTATAATATCACTTGAAGATGACAATGAATTTCATTTTTATGTCTTAAAGTTCGTGCACAACATTGCCGGAAAAAAGATTGAATTCCACATGGCAAACGAAAGTGACGGCACTCACCGGCTCTTTCAGCTTCTTGAAATTCTTGTGAGCGACAAAGAAAAAGTTTACATAATGGACGAACTTAACCGCAGCTTGCACCCTAAACTTACAATTGAATTTGTAAAAAAATTTTTAAAATGTTCTGAAAACAAAAAAATTCAACTCATAACAACAACACATGAAACCCGCATAATGAAACATGACCTTTTGCGTCGCGATGAAATCTGGATTTGCGATACAAACGAAGACAGAACTTCCAAACTTTTCAGCCTTGAAAAAGAACAAGTCAGAATAGATAAAGTTCTGGAAGAAAACTACATGGACAATGAATGGGGCGGCATTCCAAAGTTTTCAGATGATGAGGAAAACGGAAAAAAACAATAACTTCCCTCTTATTGCTAAAAACCACATATACTTATACAATAGAAGAATCTAATATTTTTCGAGGTTGAAATGACTGGTTATCTAGGTGGAGTCCTTTCTTCGGGACTTTCATTTGTGTTTATCATTTTTACGATAGGCGCATTAGGGTATCTTATTGGTGGAATCAAAATCAAAGGCATTGAACTGGGAACTGCCGGCGTTTTGCTTATTGCGCTTCTTTATGGGGTTCTTGTAAGTTATGTTCCAAATTTCAAGGTTCAGGGCACAACAATTACTCTGTGGGGAGCTAATATCAAAGGGAACTTTGGAATGGTTTCCAACATTGGAACTGCGCTTTTTGTTACTGCGGTTGGTCTTATTGCAGGTCCAAAGTTTTTCAGAAGTTTTAATAAAAGCACATTCTCATACATAATTCTTGGTGTGATTGTAATTGCAATCGGAACTATTACGGCTGTAATCTTTGTAAAATGTGACAAAAATCTTTCTCCAGAAATGGCAGTTGGTCTTCTTACAGGAGCGTTAACAAGCACTCCTGGTTTAAGTGCGGCAAAGGAAGTTGCACAGAACGCTGACCAGACTGTTGCCGGATATGGAATTGCATATCTTTTTGGTGTCATGGGCGTTGTTCTCTTTGTTCAGATTGTTCCAAAAATCCTAAAAGTAGATATGCAGAAAGAAGTTGAAAACTTTAAGGCTGCAAATTCCATTCAGGTTCCGGAACCAAAGGGAAAACTTATAAAACTTGATCCGTTTGACTTCTTCCCTTTTGTATTGGCAGTTGCTTTTGGCTGTATTATCGGCGCAATCAAGATTCCTGTTGGTACAACAGAAGGAATTGTGGACGGTGAAACAATCAAGCAGATTTCTTATTTTAATCTTGGAAATTCAGGCGGATGTCTTGTAGGCGGTCTTATTGTTGCCCATTTTGCACATTTAGGTTTTATTGATCTTAGAATCAAGAAAGAAACTTTGAACTTTATGCGTGAGCTTGGTCTTGTTCTGTTCTTAATTGGAGCTGGCGTTCCTGGTGGTGTGAATTTTGTGGCAAACTTCCGTGTTTCTTACTTCTTGTATGGTGTTGCCCTTACATTGATGCCTATGATTATCGGCTATATCATTGCACGCTATGTATTCAAGCTAAGCATTTTGAACAACTTGGGTTCTATTACCGGCGGTATGACTTCTACTCCTGCTTTGGGAACTTTGATTGCAACAGCCGGAACTGATGAAGTTTCCAGCGCGTATGCAGCAACTTACCCTTTTGCGCTTGTTTCTATTGTTCTTGCAGCAAAAATCATTGTTATAGCTTTGTAACTTTTTATCAAAAACAAAAAAAGCCTGACATTCAAATATGTTGAGTGTCAGGCTTTTTTATGCTTAGTTATTTAAACAGAATATAATATTTCAGGCCGGAAGTTTTATTCATTGAAAATTCTGTTATATTTCCCAGGTGTACTATATAAGAGCCAGTCGGTTGAACTTTTATACCTGGATTTGCTTTGTAATAAATCGGTCCTGTATATATAAGATAATTATCCTTTGTTTTACAGATTTCATTAACATTCTCTGCATAATAAACAAAATAAAGAAAATCCTTGAACACAGATTCTTTTTCCACAAATGAACAAAATTCTTTTAAATCAATATTTGGATAACTTAAATTACCCCCCCCCACAGTTTTTGAACCGTTTTTATACAATGAAATATGGCTTGAATCAGAAGTATAAACCTGCACCGCAGAAAACAATGCCAAAAGTTCAGAAAAATTGTAATCATATCCGCTGTCTTTCACCGCATAGAAAACAGAGTTTTTGTTTGTGTATCTATTTCTGAAAATCCGTTGAATCAAGTCAATTCCGCCAAAATTACGCGTCAAATATGCGCCAAAAGCATAGGCGTTAGCATAATTATAGTAAACAGTTGAATCTGAAGAATTCCAACTTGAAAAACCATAGTTGCTTCCAAAAAGATATTGAGAAAGTCTTCCTTGAGGACCAGCTAATTCGTCTATGCCGAGATACTCAACAAAAAATTCTTCAGTCAGCATAGAAAGCATTTCTGTATACCAAGTTTCCTCAATTTCTTCCAAATTATAATTCAAGTCTTTTTGTATAAAACAAAGCATGTGCTGGAATTCATGTGCCAAAGTGGAAACTATTGCCGGTGATAAAACTTTATCGCCAGCAGAATTTGTTGTAGTAAGAAAATATGTGTCTACATAAAACATTTCACATTTATTTGAATAATCTACATTAGAAGTAAACATATCCTTGTAAGCAAAAAATCCATAAGTTCCACCGTTATTTTTTACAGTTTCTTCATAATCATCAAAAAGGTCGTAAATCAAAATATTGATTTTTGTTGATTTTGTCACATCAATAATATCAGTATATTTTTGAGTCGGAACATTTGAACAAAGCAAAGCAGTCTCAATTGGATAAATCTTATCAAACTGTTCTGCCAACTCTTTAAAAACTGAATCACCCGGAGATTCTATAGAAGAATCTTCATAAAACCAGACGCGGCAATGATCCCCTTCCCACTTTTTTTCGGCTGTTACTTGCTTATAGCTATACCCATCATCAAGATAAAACTTTGCTTTATCTCCTGTATAGTCCGGCTGAGATTTTGAAATTAAAAATCTTGGATCCGTGGCAGGAATCAGCTCAAAATCTATCGGCTTTTGAATATAGTCAATTCTTTTGGGAATATTTAAAACCGATTTTTTTCCAGTTTCATCATTTTTTACATTTGCAAAACGTGAAGACTTTTCAGAACTGCTCAAGCTAGAATATCCACTTGTTTCCCAGTAATAAGAATCTTTAGCAGAATCTTTAGAAGTGCTAGAATCATTATAACAAACAAGATAAGCATCTTTTGTCTGCAAACCTGACTTAAAAGAATAAGTTCCATCAGAACTTACATCAACAATATTTTCATTATAACTTTTTTTAGAATTATCCTCAAAAAAACAGCCGCAAAACAAAATTGCAACTGCAACCATTGGTAAAATCACTTTTTTCATTTTATTTCCTGTCAATTATTTTAAAAGATTCAGCCTTTACAGTTCCATCTTTTAGTCTGTTCATTGAAACAACATTTTTTTTGTCATTTTTTTCAACTGTTCCGGTCAATATAATTTTTTCTCCCTGAACGCCAAGCAACTCATTCTTCAACGTTTCATCCGCTTCAATAAAATATTGCTTTCCATCGTCTGTAACAAATCCCGGAAAAACAAATGGCATATTTCCAAAAGAATGAACAGTTCCTGTCTCAGAAAAAAGATTATTTTCCCTGGAATGAGCAAAAAATGCAGAAAGGCAACAAAAAAATCCTGCCAGAACCAAAAATACTTTTTTCATATTTCTCCTTTATAACTTTTAATTATATTTTTCTTCAGTAAGATTAATCACAAAGTCTGATTTTTCATCTGCGTTTCCGTGGGAAGCCTTTTTACAGCGTTCCGCAAAAGCTAGAGCAGTTTTGTCTTCCGGAATCAGTTCATTTGCGAAAATAAATTTTTCGGCGGCTTTTTCAAATTCGTTGTTCTCAAAAAGTTTTAAAGCCTCCTCAAAAACCAGAATTTCTTCAAGCTGTTGCCTTGTAAGTTCCTTTTTTAATCCCAAAATTGAATAAATCTGAACCGGCCGTTCTTTTCCTTCGTAGATAACCTTGCCAAGTCTTTTTGCGGCTATCTCGTTCTTGTGCGCTCCAAAACCAATTGAATTCCAGGTTTCCTCTGTGCAGATAATCCATTCATCATACAGTTCGTTTATAATTTCAAGCCTGGATGCAAAATCCACTTCTTTTCCTAAAACTGAAAAATTTCTTTTGTATTCCGAGCCAAAATCCCCTGCAATCATATTTCCAGTATTTATCTGAATCATTGAACGGAATTCAAAAGGCAAATCGCCTAAAATCATGTGTCTTTTATTAAAATCATCCTCTGCTTTTTTCATATTTATTGCAGAAAGACACGCAAAATACGCATGCTCTCTTAATGAAACCGGATAATTAAAAATTGACTGAATCTTTCCGTCTGAAATTTTATCAATGCTTCCATTTTGCTCAAAAATTTTTTCATTCATAGCAGAAAAATATTCGTTTAATATGTCTTTTAAAAGTGAAGGATTATCAATTTGTTCGTAAATACGCGAGAAATTTTTTATATCGCAGAATAAAACTGAAGCGACAAGCTTTTTTCCGTCAGAATTTACCAAATCCGGATTTTTTATAATTTCTTCAACGGCTTCAGAAGAAACATAAGGCGAAAAAATTCCAAAAATCTCATTTCTTTTGTTATTTTCATAACAAATTCTACAAAAAAGACAGAAAAAACAAGAACAAAAAAGAAACAGGAATGAAGCAAAAAATTCAATGTAAATATTAAAGAATTTTAATAAAATTACCGGCAAAACAGAAAGCAGCACAACCAGAGCTGAATCCACAAGAATCTGCAATGAAATTTTGCATTTTCTCGTAGAAAAAAGAACAACACCAAAAATCAGGGCAAAAGCAAAATAAGAAAATGACCAATAGACATGCACAGCATCTTTAAAAGATGAGAAAGTATTGTAAAATCTGATTTCTAAATAATCAAAAAATCCAAAAAAAGAAAAAGCTGCAAAAACCAAAAGGAAAAAAAAGTAAAAAAATATGTCTGCCTTATAAAAAAAACTTTGCTTTTTTAAACTTTTTTCCATAATAAAAATTATAGCATACTTTAAGGCTATTTCAAACAATTATATGCCATTTCTGCGACTTTTTGTTCCGCCTCTTTTTTTGATTTTCCCTCTGCCGGTCCATAAACAAGGTTTCCAAGATGAACATTCACCTTAAATTTCTGCTCGTGGTCAGGTCCGGAAACATCAAGAAGTTCGTAGCGTGGCGCCTGTTTGCATTTTTTCTGATAAAGTTCCTGCAGAAGAGTCTTAAAATCTTTTCCTCCAAATTCCTGAACTCTTTTTATTTCCGGAACGATAAAGGAAAGAACGTATTTTTCACAGGCATCATATCCCGAATCCAGATAATACGCGCCTATTATCGCTTCCATACAATCCGCAATAATCGCAGGTTTCTTGCGTCCGCCGGTCATTTCTTCCCCGTGCCCAAGAACCAGCATTTTATCAATTCCAAATCTAAGCCCGATTGGTGCAAGAGTTTTTTCAGAAACAACAACGGCTTTTATTTTCGCCAAATCACCTTCCGCATGGGTACGACTCATATCTTTATAAAGAAAATCTGCAGTCGCCAGTCCCAAAACTGAATCTCCAAGAAATTCCAGCCGCTCATTGTTATAAAGTTTTTCTGAATGATTCTCGTTTGAATACGAACAATGATGAAAAGCCAAATCCAGAATTTCAAGATTTTTAAATTTTAATCCAAGAGGCTTGCAAAATTCCAAAAGAGCCTTTTTTCTTTCACAGGAAATTATCTTTTTCATTATAGAAACTATAATTTTAACAAAAAAAAAACACAAGCATATAGCCTGTGTTTTTGCACATAACAATAAAATAGTTTACTGCTGTGATTTGATGAAATCATAAGCATCGCGAACAGTTTCAAATTCGTTAGCCTTTTCATCAGGAATGCTTACGCCAAGTTCTTCTTCGATAGCATAAACAAGTTCGTATGTATCAAGGCTGTCTGCGCCAAGATCACCACGGAATGATGAGTCAAGAGTAATTTTTGATTCATCAATATCCAATTTTTCAGCGATAAGCTTTTTGATTTTTTCGAACAATTCGTCCATATTTTTCCCCTTAATTTAGCCGTTTGATTCAGGTGTAATAACCTGGCGTCCGCGGTAGAATCCGCATTTAGGACAAACACGATGCGACTGGATCAAGTTTCCGCAGTTGTTGCATTCAACAAGCTGAGGAGATGCCAAACGCATATTGATTGACTGGCGTCTTTTTGTAACGGCTTTAGATGTTTTCGATCTAGGTACTGCCATTTATAAACCTCACTAATAAGATTATTATCTGATTTACTGCGGTCTATAATACAACAGTTCGAATCAGTATGTCAATAAAGTATAGCAGATTAAGATAAAATGTCAACCAAATTAAAGAAATCTGCAAAAAACAGAAATTTCCGCACAAAAATCAATATTTCTGCTCCAGCGCCTTCTGAACAATAGAAGGAACCATCCCGGAAATATCCCCTTTGAACTGAGCCAGCTCCTTGATTGCGCTGCTTTTTAAAAGAATATATTTCTGGTCAGTCGGAATGAACATCGTCTCTATTTCCGGGTTCAGATTATGGTTCATAAGGGAAAGATCAAATTCATAAGAAAAATCCGTGGCGTTCCTGATTCCCCGGATAAGGACTTTCGCATTGTTTTCCACCGCATACCGGACAATCAGCCCGGAATATGTATGAACTGTAACATTCTTGAATGGCTTTACAAGTTCCGCCAGCATAGAAAGTCGCTCCTCAGCAGAAAAAAGACATTTTTTTGCATTATTCACAGCAATCACAACATCAATTTCATCAAAAATTTTACAGGCACGCTGAATTATATTGATATGTCCATTTGTAGGCGGATCAAAAGATCCTGGAAAAATAGCTTTAGTCATATAAAAAGAAATTACTTTGTTTGACGAAAAGATACAAGCGTTGTAAGATACAAAATATGCCAAGCAAATTATTTTTTTCGATTATTTCAATATTTTTTCTATTTAATGTTGTCAGCTGCAACTCAACAAAGACAGAAGTCAAGCAGCAGGAGAAATTTATTCCGGCTGAAAAAACTGAGCAGCCAGCAAAAACTGACGATGAATTCAACCGTTCAACACAAGGTGTGCAGATTACGCGGGCGGAATTCAACGCTGATAAAAATGAAATTCTCCAGATAATAAAAGAACTTTCAATAATAATGTCAGACTATGATTTTAACTCATGGATGAAATATATCGATCCGGAATCTTTAAGATACTGGTCAAACCCAAGAAATCTTTTGAACGCATCAAAAAGGCTTCCATCAAAAACGCGGCTCTCAAACTTGAATGACTATTTCCGCTATGTTTTTGTTCCATCAAGGAAAGGCCGCTCTGTAGAAGAAATCCGATACATTTCACGTGATTCCGTAAAAGCGGTTCAGCCAATGCAAGACCGTGACATAGTTTACTACAATTTTGTAAGAATCAACGGAAAATGGATGGTTAACATTCCAGAGCTTCAGAACTAAAACAGATTTGTTGATTTTATCAAATAGTTAATTTATAATTTATTGTACACAATGTATTTTCCAGGAGGAAAATTTAATGAAAATGACAAAAAAACTTGTTCTTGCCGCAGGATGCCTTTTGATGACATCTTTGATTTTTGCACAGGAACAGAAAGTCCAGAAAGCTAATTCCACATCTTCAAAGTCAGAAACTTCAGTAGAAGAAGAATATATGAGCGATGTTGACGGTGTTGTTATTCTTAGCCTTGCACAGTCAGATGAATATGACAACAAGCTCGTTGCGATGCAGTTTTTGGAAGAAGCTGTTGACAACGGAAATTCTTCACCGGATGTAATGAAAGCCCTGAACCAGCTTGCTGGAGAAGGAATAACATCTCAGGCAAGGACAAACGGCAGACTCATGAACAATTTTCCGGATATCCGCAGACGAGCATGCCTTGCGCTTGGAAAAATCAAGACAGAGGAATCAAAGAATTACCTTGTGAAAGTCGCTCTTGCCGAAAATGAGCCGATGGTTATTTCAGCAGCTGTAAATTCACTTGGAGAAATCGGAATCAATTCAAATGATGAAGTTGTAGACGCAATCTCTTTTGCAAACAGAAGAAACCAGATTCTGAACCCGACCTCTTCCCTCGCCTTTGAGGTTATCGATGCCTATGCGAAACTTGCGGACAACACAGAAAATAAAAAAATCATCATCGATTCGCTCTCAAAAATTGCCGCAGATTATCATTATGCTTCACCAATCCGTTCAAAGGCCTTGAAACTTTTAAAAAGCATCAGCGGCTCTGACTCTTCTTCTGGAAATTCAAAATCAGACGCAGACGCAAAATAAAAAATATTGCCGCCACGAATAATTGAAACGGCGGCAAATTAATTCAAAAAAACAGACCAGGTAAAAAATGGAACCTATAATCCTTGCCTCATCTTCACCAAGAAGACAGGAAATATTAAAAATGCTGGACATACCATTTCAGGTAATTCTTCCAAATATCGATGAAACACTCACAAGCAGCGTTGACATTGAGGATGTTCCTGAACTTCTTGCGCGTGAAAAAGTTTCAGCGGTCATTCATTCGCTTCCTTCCCAGCAGGAAATCCAGTGGGTTCTGGGCGCGGACACAGTAATCATCAAAGACAAGAAAATTTACGGAAAACCGCAGAACGCAGACGAGGCGGCAGAATTCCTAAAGGAATTTCAGGGAAGGACCCACACTGTTGTAACAGCAATCGTTTTATACAATGGTAAACAAAAATCAACAACTTCACGTGTCGCAAAAACAAATGTCACTTTTGCACCGATGTCGGATGAAGAAATTCAGTGGTACCTGGAAAGCGGTGAATGGCACGGTGTCGCAGGTGGCTACAGAATACAAAGTCTGGCTTCTATTTTCATAGAAAAAATTGAAGGCTCACAAAGTTGCGTTACAGGCTTGCCAATCCATGAACTTTATGATATTTTAAAAGAGCAGAATTATTCTATATTGAATTAGACTGCTTGATATATTTTATATCAAATCTTCCGGGCTTTTAGCCACGAGAAAAAGAGTACGGGGCAAGAAATCTTGCCAGTGAAGGAGAACATCATGGCAGTTGTAACCATGAAAAACCTGCTTGAATCTGGAGTACACTTCGGACATCAGGTAAAGCGTTGGGATCCACGCATGAAGAAGTATATCTTCGCAGAAAGAAACGGAATCCACATCATCGATTTGCAGAAAACAATCGCTGCAATCAAAGACAGCTACGAAGCAGTTAGAAAGACAGTAGCTTCAGGAAAAACAGTGCTTTTCGTAGGCACAAAGAAACAGGCTCAGCAGGCTATCCAGAAGGAAGCTGAACGCTGCGGAATGTTCTATGTAAACAACCGCTGGCTTGGCGGTATGCTCACAAACTTCTCTACAATCAAAAAATCACTTTTGCGCCTCAAGAAAATCGAAAAGATGGAAGTTGACGGCACAATCGAAAAACTTACAAAGAAAGAAGTTTCTGCCCTTCTTAAAGAAAAGGCTAAACTTGAAAAGAACCTTGGCGGTATCAAAGAAATGAAGGAACTTCCAGGAATCATCTTTGTAATTGATACACACAAGGAACAGATTGCTGTTGCAGAAGCTCGCCGCATGGGAATCCCTATCATTGCAGTTGTAGACACAAACTGTAACCCAGAGGGAATCACATACCCTATTCCAGGAAACGATGACGCTATCCGCGCAATCTCATTGTTCACTTCAATCATTGCAAATGCTGTAATTGAATCTGACAACGAGAATGGTCTTAAAATCCTTGAAAATCTTGACAGCGACGAAGAAGTTATGACAGACGCCGCAAACAAGAAAGAGGACGAAGAAATCTCTGATTATACAAACTACCAGCCAACAGAAGCTAAAGAAGAAGCTCCTGCTGAAGAAGAAAACCAGCTTGTAGATGAAGATAAGATTTACGACGAGAATAAATAAGGAGCTAAAATGAATTACACAGCTAATGACGTAAAGGCACTCCGCGACGCTACTGGCGCAGGATTGCTTGATTGTAAAAAAGCTCTTAACGAAACTAACGGTGATGTTGCTGAAGCAGAAAAACTTTTGAAAGAAAAAGGATTGGCTGCTATGGCTAAAAGAACTGACCGTACAGCTGCGGAAGGTCGCATCGTTGTAAAGCAGGATGGAAACAAGATTGCTATTGCAGAAACTCTCTGCGAGACTGACTTTGTTTCTAACAATGCTGACTTTATCAATGTTGCTGAAAAAGCTGCTGAGGTAACTCTTTCAAAAAAGACATCTGGAGTGCTTCCAGAACACAAGGAACTTATCGACTCAATTCTTGTTAAGTTCCGCGAAAATATGTCTGTAAAACGCGCTGAATATATTGAAGTTCCAGCTGGTTGCGTTGCTTCTACTTATGTTCACCACGACCATAAAATTGGCGCTGTTGTAGTTGTAAAAGGTTCAGAAGCAGAATCTGTAAAGGACTTTGCACATGTTTGCTGTCTTCATTTAGCTTCAAACAAACCTGACTACATCAACCAGTCTGATGTTCCTCAGTCTTATATTGATGAACAGACAGAAATTTTCAAGGCTCAGATGGCAGAAGATCCTGCTATGGCTAAGAAACCTGAAAATGTAAAAGAAGGAATCCTTAAAGGAAAAGTAAACAAGCTTTTGGCTTCAAACTGCTTTATGGATCAGCCTTACCTTGACAATGAAAAAATCACTGTAAAGCAGGCTCTTGCAGAAGCTGGAAAAGCAGCTGGCGCAAACTTGTCTTTTGAAAAGATTATCCTTTTCGTTCTTGGTAAATAGCTAAAGAAATAAAAAGCGGCCGGTTTTGCGCTGGCCGCTTTTTTGTTTTATAATATAAGCAAAACCTTAGGAGATTTTATATGTCAGAAGAAAAAATGGAAAAAACCGTTGCTTCATTAAAAGATAGATTCAATGGAATTCGCACAGGACGCGCATCTGCGGCTATTTTTGATAAAGTTCGTGTAGATTATTATGGAACAAAATCTCCGCTTAATCAGGTAGCTACAGTTTCTATTCCAGAGGCACGCTCTGTTATAATCCAGCCGTTTGACAAGTCTTTGATTGTAGAAATTGAAAAAGCAATTCTCACAGCAGATCTTGGATTAAATCCTTCTAATGATGGAAAAGTAATCCGAATCGCGATTCCGCCGTTAACAGCAGAACGCCGCAAGGAACTTGTAAAACAGGCAAAAACTTATGCTGAAGAAGCAAGAACTTCAATCCGCAACATCCGTCGTGATGGAAACGATGATTTGAAAAAGAAACAGAAGGCATCTGAAATTACAGAAGACGAACTCAAAAAAGAAGAAGATGCTCTTCAGAAACTTACAGATAAATACATCGGTGAAATCAATAAGATTTACGAAACAAAAGAAAAGGAAATCTTGGAATAATGATTGATAAGGCAGCAGTTCCTGTTCATATTGGAATAATTATGGACGGCAATGGCCGTTGGGCAAAACAACGCAATCTTCCTCGCACAAGTGGGCACAAAGAAGGGCTTACAACCGCAAAGAATATTGTCAGAGCTGCTGCTGAAATCGGTGTAAAATATGTAACACTCTACACTTTTTCAACAGAAAACTGGAAAAGAGCCCAGGAAGAAGTTGGATTTTTAATGAATTTAATCCGTGGTCATCTTAGGGCTGAGTTCCAGTTTTACAAAGAAAATAAAATACGTGTAAAACATATTGGTGACTTGGCTGGACTTCCGAAAGATATTCAGCAGGAAATCATAAATGTTCAAAAAGAGACAGCTGATTTTTCAGGACTTACAGTTGTTCTTGCAATAAATTACGGTGGACGAGATGAAATTGTCCGTGGAATAAAAAAAATTGTTTTAGAAAATCCTGATATTTCGCAGATTACAGAAGAATCTGTGACAAAATCATTTGATATTGAAGATTTACCGGACGTGGATCTGCTTATAAGAACCGGCGGAGAACTTAGGCTCAGCAATTTTCTTTTGTGGCACGCCGCTTATGCAGAATTTGTTTTTACAAAAACACTATGGCCGGATTATAATAAGGAAGAGTTTTATACCGATATTGAGGAGTTCCAAAAACGCACAAGACGTTTTGGCGGCGTAAACTCTAACTAAAGAATGGGTGGAATATGACAAAGCTTGCACAAAGATTGCTTACATTTTTTATAGGAATACCGATTGTTCTTGGAATTGTTTTTATTGATTACTGGAATCATCTTCCTATCAATGCGCTGGCCTGCATTGTTTCTGCATTTGCGGCAGATGAGCTTTATAGAATATTTCAGAAAAAAACTCCCCTGCTCAACAGAAAACTTTTAATAATTCTTTCTTGTGTAATGCCGCTTATTGAATATCTTACAATTTTAATAAACAACGGTTTTTCTGGACTTGAATATTCAACCTGGGCTTTTTTGATTGCGGCAATGATTCTTATGGGAACAGAAGTTTTTGGGCATAAAACATTCGAGGAATCAAACTTGCGACTGGCTTCTTCAATCTTTATTGTCTTTTATTGCGGTTTTCTTTTAACTTTCATAACAAGAATCACATTGTTCAAGGAATCTACAATTTTTTTAGGGCTTTTTCTCTTTACAGTCTTTATGAATGATTCTCTTGCGTGGCTTTTTGGAGTTCTTTTAGGAAAAAACAACCGGAATATATTTGCGGCAAGCCCGAACAAAAGCATCGCGGGTTTTATTGGTGGAATTTTAGGTGCTGTTGCCTCTTGCGTTCTTGCAAAATATATATGGCCGGAAATTTTTAAAGGTCCATTGTATTATTCAATAATTTTGGGATTTTTAAGCTCAATTGCCGCAATAACAGGAGACCTTATTGAATCTGTTTTTAAGCGTTCTGCAGAAATCAAAGACAGTGGCAATGTAATTCCTGGTCGGGGTGGAATTCTTGACTGCATTGATTCAATTGTTTTTTCTGCCCCGATTTTTTACGTTGCCTCTTATTTTCTTTTTCATCCGGAAATAGCAGCAAAATAATTATATATCAGGTAATAAATGAAAAAAGTATTAGTTTTAGGTTGTACAGGTTCAATCGGTAGCAACACGCTGAATATTTGCCGTGCATTTCCACAGAAATTTTCTGTTTGCGGAATAACTTGCAACTCAAAAAAAGAAGAGCTTGAAAAACTTTCAAAAGAATTCAACTGCAAATGCTCATTGACTTCAGAAGATGGCATTGCCGGAATAGAGAAACTGATTGAAGAATCAGAACCTGATATTGTGGTGAATGGAATTGCCGGTTCTGCAGGATTGCTTCCTTCAAAAATTGTTCTTGACGCAGGGATAGATTTGGCACTTGCGAACAAAGAAACTGTTGTCATGGCCTGGCCGCTAATAAAATCTCTTGCTGATACAAGAAATGCAAAAATAATTCCGGTTGATTCTGAACATTCTGCTATTTTCAGTCTTGTGAATCAGATTGGAAATGAAAATATAAGTCAACTTGTTATAACTGCAAGCGGCGGACCTTTCAGGACTTTAAAAAAAGAGGAACTTACAAAAGTTACTGTGCAAGACGCTTTGAAACATCCTACGTGGAGCATGGGAACAAAAATCACCATTGATTCTGCCAGTCTTGCAAATAAAGGACTTGAGGTAATTGAAGCAAACAGACTTTTTGATTTTCCAGTTGAAAAAGTTCAGGTTGTTGTTCATCCGCAAAGTTTAGTCCATTCTCTTGTACGTACAAATGATGGAATGCTTTATGCCCAGATAAGTGATCCTGACATGAAGCATCCAATCTACTCTGCACTTACATTTCCAAAAAATGAGGAAAATTATTTAAAACCGTTTGATTTATTTGACCATGAGATGACATTTTTCAAGCCGCGTTATGAAGATTTTCCTATGCTGAAGTACGCTTTTACCGCCGCTCAAAAAAACGGCTCTTACACAATTGCCTACAACGCAGCGAACGAAATCGCAGTTACAAATTTTATCTCTGGAAAAATAAAATTTACAGAAATTTCTGAAGTTGTATTAAAAGTTTTGGAAAAGGACTGGACAGAATCACCTGACAGCTTTGAAGATGTTTTTGAAGCAGATAAAAAAGCCAGAATAATCGCAGAGGAAATTCTTAAATGAGAATAATAATTGGACTTGTTTTCCTTTTTTTTCTTATTTTTTTTCATGAGCTGGGACATTTTATTGCCGCAAAAATTTTCGGTGTAAAAGTAGAAGCGTTTTCCATTGGTTTTGGTCCGATATTATTCCACCGAAAAAAAGGTGACACAGATTACAGGTTTTCGTTGATTCCAGTCGGCGGATACTGCTCAATGAAAGGTGAAAAAGATTTTCAGAAATCCTTGGACGCCGGATTGGATCATATTGAGGCAGAAAAGGACTCAATGTACGGTGTGCATCCTTTTAAAAGACTTTTGATTGCGTTCGCCGGACCGTTCTTCAATCTTTTTTTTGCTTTTTTTGCCCTAACCTGTATAAGTCTTATTGGCTACACATATTATTCTTATTCAAACCGAATTGATGTTCCAGATGACAAAAATCATGCGAAAATAACAAGTGTTGCAAAAGAGGCAGGAATTCAAAGCGGCGATACTATAATCAAGATTGACGGAAAAAGAACTGAAGATTTTTCTGATTTAATTGAGCAAATCAGTACAAAGCCTGATCAAGATATTATTCTTACAGTTTTAAGAGATGAAAAAGAGCTGGAATTTAAAGTCCATACAGAAATGGATAAAAAAACTGGTGGCGGAAAAATCGGAATCATAGCACGGACGGAAAGCCTTGAAAAAAAAGAAAAGAAGCCTAAGTGGCTTTTGCCCGCAATTTCAGAAGGTTTTGTTGAAACCTGTAAATATTCGTATCTTACTGTAAAGGGATTTCTAACTTTGTTCAAAGGCGTTGACCTTTCTGAGACAGTTTCCGGGCCGGCAAGAATTGCAGATATGATGGGTCAGGCTGTAAAAGAATCATTCGGAGATTCATTAAAAACTGGAATTGTAAACACATTAAGTTTTATGGCAATCATAAGCATTTCGTTGGGAATCATGAATCTTCTTCCTATTCCGATTCTTGATGGCGGACTTATTTTGTTTGCGTTTATTGAACTTGTTTTCCGTAGAAAATTATCGCCAAAAATTCTATATTATATTCAGTTTGTCGGAATTGCATTTATTGCCGTTATGTTTGTAATCGGAATAAATGGAGACGTTCATTATTTTATAAACTTAATTAAAGGAAAAAAATAAAATGAAAAATTTTTCGAAATTTTTGTTTCTTGCTTCAGCCATAATTTTTTCTGGAGCAAATTTTTCCATTTTGGCACAGTCGCATATCTCAACACAGGCTCATCAGGAAGCTATAAATATGGTTGTTCCGGCCAGTCAGGAAGGTGATTTTGATAAATCATTTTTTACGATTGGAAAGGATGGTTTTCTTGTAAAATGGACTTCTGATGACCAGGGGGAACATTATCAGATTTCTGATATGGAAATAAAAATGGCTGTAGTTTCTCCAAACGGAAAAGAAATTGCCGTTTACGAAACAGATGGCGGCTCAACAAACAGAATTTCCGTATGGAACTGGGATACTTTAAGCCGAAAATTTGCAAGACGATTTTCTGATTCAATTACATCCCTTTCGTATTCGGCGAAAGGAACTTTTATCATTGTAGGAACTGCTACTGTTGACGGTGCTGTTTTTATCAGGGCAACGGATGGTTCTGTTGTTGATAAAATCCATGACAATACAGGAATTGTAAGTTACGCTTCCACAAGTGCGACCGAAAAAACTGCGGTAATGTATTCTCCAGCCGGAAATCTTTCTTATTACAACATGACAACCGGAAGATTAAAGCAGAAATTTCCAGTCATGCAAGGACTTGAGCAAGCAGTTCTTTTTAACAACAATCTTTATCTTGCCGGAATAAAAGACAATACTATCTATGTAAGCCATGCGCTTTCTGGAAATATTCTATACACTGTAAAAGCTGAAAATGCAATTATTCTTCAGAGTAAGTCTGATTCAGATCTTTATTACCTTGAAAATGACATGAAAGGCACTTATACGCTGCAAAGACTGGAAAACGACAGCAACCAGGGTGTAACTCCCCCGCGAATTATAAAAACCTATAAAGGTCCACGCGGTTCTTTGGATGCAATCACATGCGGAACAAAACTTGGCGGAGAAATTCTTTTAGGCTCAAACAGCGGAAATGTTTACAGGACAAATTCCTCTGTTGAAACAGATGTTCAGAATTTTTCTCTTCTTACAGAAAATACATACGATAAAATTCTTGATATGTCGCCTATCGGTGAAGATTTTTACTTTCTTACAAGAAAATCTTTGTACAAGTCTTCTTACGACACAGGAATTGTAAACAGACTTGGTGAAAATCCTGGACAAACCCAGATGATTACTTATGGAGATAAGTTGATTTTGTGGTCAAAAGGAACCCGCCAGCCAGTTCAGCTTTACGATTATTCAAAACCTGAAGTAAAAACTCTTTTCACACCGAAAAACAGTTTGCAGTCTGTACGGCTTTTTGGAACAAAAATTATTGAAATGGAAAGCAACTCCGTCGTAAATCTTTTTGATATGGAAAACAATTCTTTAAAGGAAGTTTATACGGGTGCAGGACTTCAGGATGCAGTTCTTTGTTCTGACGGAAAACTTTACGTTGCGAAATCGTTTGCGACAAATCCACGCTCTTCTCTTTTGTGCGTTGACCTTACAACAAGAGAAACTGTTCCAATGAATCTTAAAGGAAATGTTGCATTTGCGCTTTCTGTTCAGGACAACAATATTTACGGAATCAGCATCCAAAGCCAGGACAATGTAAAAAAGACAATTGTATTCAAATTTAATATTATCTCAAAAATGACGACTTCAATTCTTAGGCTTAACGATGAAGATTCAGAAGCGTTCACATATTTGAAATATCCATTCTTGTATACAAATATCGGAAAAGATTCTATCCGCTCCTGCAACTTGAATTCAAACACGAATTTTCAGTTCAGGCGTTCGGCTTCACTTCCTATAAAAGTCTGCCAGAATGCAACACGCGTTGTAATCCTGAACAAAGACGGAAGCATAAGCTGGTACAACAGCGACAAATCCCAGGTTCTTGCCGACTGGTATTTAACAAGAGATGGAAACTGGTTTGAATTCTAGTTCCTGTAAATTTTATTTATATATTCTTCCGCGGATTTTTTCCAGCTGAAATCTTGGTTCATTGCCTGAAGGCGCAGTTTTTTTATCAGTTTTTTATTGGTAAAGAACGAAAGTGCCCATTTTACAGTTCCGTAGATTGCATCTGGAGTCAAATCTGTAAATTTAAATCCTGTTCCGCTTTCCTTAGCTTCATCAAATTGAGTTACAGTATCGCTTAAACCGCCTGTATCATGAACAATCGGCAAAGTTCCATAAATCATAGAATAAATCTGGTTCAATCCGCATGGTTCATATTTTGACGGCATTAAAAAATAATCAGAACCGGCTTCTATAAGATGGCTTACTTCTTCTGAATATCCTTCAAAGCGGGCAAGATTTGGCAAAACATTTGAAAGATTTCTTATTTCATTTTCACACCAGGATTCACCTGTTCCGGCAATAACAAACTGCACATTAAAATCCTTGCACATTCTGTACATTGAACCATAATTAGGGGCAAAAAGTTCCCTGACTCCCTTTTGTTCAACCAGCCGGCAAACAATTCCAATCACAGGAATTTCAGAGTCAACTTTTAAGCCGAAGCGTTTTTGCAGCTCAGCTTTATTCAATGCCTTTTTTTCAATGTTTTCCTTTGAATATCTTGCAGGTATATACTTGTCGTTTTCAGGATTCCATTCAGAAAGATCCGCACCGTTAATAATTCCTTCAAAATCTTTTGAACGCAGGCGTATTAATCCGTCCAAGCCACAGCCAAATTCAGGACCGGAAATTTCTTTTGCATAGGAAGGACTTACAGTTGTGATTTTATCGGCACAAAAAATTGCCGCCTTCAAAAAGTTTATCGAGCCGTACTGGTCAAACCACGCTTTTGTCTTAAATTCTGAAGGAAGCCCCAGCAACGGAAAGGCTCGGTCAGAAAAAGTTCCCTGATAAGCCAGATTATGAATTGTAAGAACGGATTTTGTATTCCTGAAAGGTTCCTTTTCAAAATATTTTAAAAGAACCGGAACCATTCCGCTGGACCAGTCGTTTGCATGCATTATATCTGGAATCCAGTTCAATTCGCGGCAAAGCGCAAAAGCCGCTCTTGCAAGAACATTAAAACGCAACGGATTGTCCGCGTATGAACTTTGCGCATTTTCACCATAAATTCCAGAACGCCCAAAAAGCTTTTCATAGTCAACAAAATAAATCTGGACATTTTCGTAAGTCGTGCTGTAAAAATTCACAACAATATCAGAAAAGCCAATTTTTACAAGAACCGACTTTTTTTCCAGCATAAGACTTTTTCGGTCTATAAAATAATATCGAGGAATCAGAATTTTTACTTCATGCCCTGCCTCAACAAGCGCTTTTGACAGAGCTGTAACTGCATCCGCCAGTCCGCCAGTTTTTGCAAACGGAATAGCTTCTGCGCTTACCATAAGAATTTTCATTTGCAGATTATTTGCTTTCTACAGCCTTTTTAAAAGCATCCTTTGAATTAAGAATTGTTTTTTCGGAAACACAATATGAAATGCGGAACCACCCCTTCCCTGAAAAGCCGCTTCCCGGCGCACAAAGAACATTGAATTTCTTCAAGTGGTTTGTAAATGCCAAATCATCACCATTCCATCCGTCCGGAACTTTTACAAAAAGATAAAAAGCACCTTCCGGAACAGCATATTTCAATCCGGCAAAATCCATTACTTCTGTAATTTCTTTCATGCGTTTTTCATAAAGGGAATAATCGCATTTTGCGTTCCAGCTTTTTGCAATAACTTTCTGGAAAAATGCCGGTGCATTCACGTAACCCAAGATTCTGGTTGTAACAATGCAAGCCTGAACCATTTCCTTAAAATCAGAGGCGGTTGGATTTACAGCAATGTATCCGATTCGTTCTCCAGGAACGCTCAAATTTTTTGCAAAAGATGTGACTATAACTGCGTTGTTGTAATATGGAAAAATTGGAGAAACTTTTTTTCCGTTGTAGACAATCGCGCGGTAAGGTTCATCCGCAATGATATATGGATAACGACCGTTTTTCTTTCCAAAATCGTCAAGAACTGCAGCCAAAGACTTTATATCATCTTCTGAATAAATTTTTCCGGTAGGATTATTCGGTGAATTTATTATGATTGCGGCTGTCTTTTCATTCAGCGCATTTTTTATCGCCTCTACATCAAGGCTGAAATCTTCTTTTGTCTGGACACGGCAAATTTCCGCGCCATGGTTGTGGATATAATGGTCGTATTCGGCAAAATATGGACACGGCACAATAATTTCATCACCAGGATTTACAAGAGCTTTTATAACAGAATTCATTGCTCCTGCCGCACCAACTGACATCACAACAGAATCAGAAGAAACTGGAACGCCCTGCTCCAGCGCAGTTTTTTTAGCCATTGCCGCACGCGCTTCCGGGTAACCTGCATTAGGCATATATCCGTGGCACATATGGCTTTTGTCCTTTGCAACATCCTGAATCGCGGCAAGAACTTCTTCAGGAGGATCAAGATCCGGATTTCCCAAGCTAAAATCATATACATTATCAGCGCCGAATTTTTCTTTTAAAATCGCGCCCTCTTCAAACATTTTTCTAATCACGCCCGCAGTCGGACTTTCCAAAATTGACTTAATATTTTTAGAAATCATAGTAACGATATTATATCACAAGTGTTTATTGAAAATAAATAAAATAAACTCTATTATTATAAAATATATGAAAAAGATTTTTACAGTTTTTACAATTTATTTAATTTCTTCTTTAGGATTTGCATTGCCGTTCAACAGCAAAGTAACAGATGAAGACCTAAAACTTCTTGAAGAAGGTAAAGTTGTCGCAAGAAATATCGACAAATTCAAGAACATAGGAATTGAAAGCGACTCTCCGCTGATTGCACGGATGAAGGAGCAGATAAAAGATTTGTCGCCGAATTACCTTGCGGAACTTATTCAAATCCGCCCTTATGCAGGAAACGAGGATTTGCCGCAAAAACTTTTTGACGTTCTTTCTGACATTGAGCATTACGCAGGAATTCAATACTGGTCAGTACGCCATGAACGCTACTACGACCTTTATTCTTCTGCAAAGATTTTAAAGCAGGAACAAATTTCTGACAGCCGGTTCACTTATGAAACCGAACTCTACATGGAACCATTCGGAATTATTTCTACTCCGATTTCCATTGAAAAAGGTGAAGATTATTTGATTTATACAACTTCCAACTCAAATTCACTGAAAATAAAAGGAATGACCGCTGTAAAAGCCCGCAACATGAAATCAATAATCGTGCTTTTTAAGGATGGAGATAACTGGATTCTGTACGGAATCGGCGGATGCAAAGCTCCAAGAATCGCAATGTTTGAAAGCAGAATCGAAACTTCATTCATAAACAGAATAAAAACATTCTGCAACTACGTTTTTACAAAAATTTAAGGATACAAAAATGATTTGGGTCACCGGATGCAAAGGAATGTTGGGCACAGAAATTTGCCGTCAACTTGAAAAAAACAAGCTTGCCTGGATTGGAACTGGCAGCGAGACAGATATAACAAATTATGAAACTCTGGAAAAATTTTTCACCTCAAAAGAAACAGAACTTTATCCAAAATATCATAATCAGCCTTCTTTGGATTCCGATGGTGGAAAAATCAAATGGATTATAAACTGCGCAGCTTATACGAACGTTGACAAAGCTGAGGAAGACGCAGAAAATGCTGAAAAATTGAATTCCACGGGACCGGAAAATCTTGCAAGAGTCGCAAGGGCGCACAACGCAAAGCTGATTCACATTTCAACAGATTACGTTTTTGACGGAACTGCGGGCGCTCCGATTCCAGAAACCGCGCAAAAAAATCCTACAGGAATTTACGGAAAGACAAAATCAAACGGCGAAGACGCAATAATGAAGTCAATGACGCAATACTACATTATTAGGACTGCATGGCTTTACGGTTTTGACGGAAAGAATTTTGTCTACACAATGACAAGGCTTTTTAATTCTCACGATAAGATAAAAGTTGTTTCTGATCAGTTCGGAACTCCAACTTTCTGCGGTGATTTGGCTGACGCTGTTATAAGAATTATTTTGCGCACAATGAAGGCAAAAAGTTTCTTTGGAAGAAACAGTATTCCTGCATTTGGAATCTATAATTTCACTGACGAAGGTCAGACTGACTGGTTTACTTTTGCAAAGACAATTTACGAAATGGAAAAGAAACTTGGCATAACTTCCGCAGAATGTGAAATAACTCCATGCACAACTGAAGAATATGGCGCTCCTGCAAAACGCCCGGCATATTCAGTTTTGGATAAAACAAAGATTCAAAAAGAATTAAAAATCAAAATTCCTGACTGGAAACAGAGCCTGGAATTTTTCTTAAAAAATAAAAATTTTGAGCCTAGATAAAATGAAACTTAAAACCAAAGAAATTGTCCAGCTGATTTTTTTAGATGCTGTTCTTCTATTTTCAATCGCATTGTTCTTTGCACTTCCATGGGGATTTAAAAACTATCCGCTGCAGTTTCAGTGGAATGTGTTTTTTGTTCTTGCGGCAGACACTTCCGGTGCGGACAGCGGAACTGGAAAATCAATTTTATTCGGTTTTGTGATTCCAGCATTGATTGTCTTTGCCGCGTTCAAGTTATTCATGTGCGTTTTTGTAAAAAATGAAAAAAAATTCATGCTGATTCACAAAATAACAACGCTATGCTCATTTGTTGTTTCAGTTTCAATTCTTTTTGTAACCGCAAAAATGTGGATATATTTTAAAATTGCAAGAAATATCTTGGGAAAACCTTCTGAGTCAAATTTTTATCAGGAAAATTTTGTTTCAGAGGAAGATTTTAGGATTATTCCGGCTGAACAGAAACGTAATCTTATTTACATTTTTATGGAATCCATGGAACCAGGCTTTACTTCCATAGAAAACGGCGGGCTTTTGCGCGAAAATCTTCTGCCGAACATAAAACAGCTTGCAGAGGAAAACATAAATTTCGGAGACAAAAACGTCATGCGTGGCGGAATAAATCTTCAGGGAACTTCATGGACTGTTGCAGGACTTTTTTCAAAAACATCAGCAGTTCCATATTTCAGTCCTTTTGTAACAAAAAATGGCAAAAAACAATGCCTTCCAAAATTGAAAAAACTTGGGGATTTCCTTTATGAGCAGGATTATAATCTGGTTTTCTCAATGGGTTCAAAAAAACAGTTTGAAGACAGAGATATTGTGCTTGAGCAGCAGCATTTTGAAATCCATGATATAAACTGGTACAAAGAAAATAATATTTTGGACAAAAACTATCAGGTTTTCTGGGGTTTTGAAGATCAAAAACTTTATGAATTCGCAAAAATTGAGCTGGAAAATCTTTCTGCGCAGAACAAGCCTTTTGTGTATTCAATGCTGACGGTTGACACGCACTTTCCGGATGGATACAAATGTACGCTCTGCAAAGAAAATTACAAGGAAAAAATTGAAAATGTCTTTGAGTGCGCTGATTTTCAGCTTGCAAATTTCATTGAATGGGCAAAAACTCAATCCTGGTACAAAAATACAACAATCGTTATAACTGGTGACCACAACTATCTGGATGCTCCGTTAAATAACTTTATTACAAGAAATTCTGATTTGAATAAAAAAGAAATTGCGGACGACAGAAGATTTCTTGACATAATCATAAATCCTGTGCCAGAGCTAAAAAATGTTACCCAAAAACGGAAATTCAGTTCTTTTGATGTTATGCCGACTATTCTGGAAGCGCTTGGAAACAAAATCGAAGGAAAAGGTATTTATCTGGGGCGCTCGCTTTTTTCCGGGGAACCTACCCTTGTTGAAAAATACAATGAAAGTTTTGTGGAAAACGAAACTATGACAAAAAATACGGTTTACGAAAGTTATAAATAAAAAATGTCTATGCTTTCAGTCAAAAATCAAGTTTTGCATCCGCATAGACATTTTTATCGCATCAGCCAGCAAACAGCAAAGTAAAATCCTACCGGTTGCCGTAGTTATCTTTTATCCAGTCTTTATATGCGCCGGATTTTATGTGGTCAATCCATTCGCTGTGATTCAAATACCATTTTATTGTAGAAAGAAGTCCTTCCTCAAATGTCATTTTGCGTTCCCAGCCAAGTTTTGTTTTTGCTTTTGTGCAGTCAATCGCATAGCGGCGGTCGTGGCCAGGTCGGTCTTTTACATATGTGATTGTTTTTCGAACTTCTTCAGGATTTTTTCCAAGTTCTTTTGAAGTCAAATCAATGACCGTGTTCAAAAGCTTTATGTTTTCCCATTCGTTTTCACCGCCAAGATTCCATTTTTCACCTGCCGGAGATTTTTTTACAATCTGCCATACGCCACGGTTGTGGTCTTCAACATAAATCCAGTCGCGGATATTTTTTCCGTCACCGTAAACAGGAAGATTTTTTCCTTCCTTTATGTTTGAAATCATAAGAGGCAAAAGTTTTTCCGGGAACTGGAACGGTCCATAATTGTTTGTACAGTTCGACAAAGTAACCGGAAGCCCATAAGTGTGGTAATAGGCCATTACAATATGGTCAGAACTTGCTTTTGAAGAAGAATAAGGTGAACGAGGATCATAAGGAGTTGTTTCTGTAAAATATCCAGTCGCGCCAAGAGAACCATAAACCTCATCTGTTGAAATATGGTGAAAAAGAACATCATCGCGGATTGAACCATCTTCTTTTTTCCAGAAATTTCTTGCGCAGTCCAAAAGCGTGAAAGTTCCCATAACGTTTGTTTTCATGAACGCTTCCGGACCTAAAATTGAACGGTCAACATGACTTTCTGCCGCAAAATGAATAATTGTGTCAATATCATATTGCTTCAGAATTCGTTCAATCTGTGGACGGTCACAAATGTCAACTTTCTCAAAAAAGTAACGTTTTCCGCCATATTTTTTTTCAATATCCTTTAGACTTTCTGCATTTCCGGCATAAGTAAGACAGTCAACATTCACAATTGTTCCGTCAAAACCAGAATCTGTAAAAGCCGCACCGCCTGCTGTTGATTCACCAAGCAGATAATGAATAAAATTGCAGCCAATAAATCCGGCACCGCCGGTAATCATTATATTTTTCAGTTTTCGCATAAATTCTCCTTTTTACAAAATCCATTTTCCATTCAAGTCAAAATATCTGTTTTCAAGGCTAAAAGCCGGATGTTTTTTGTCTTTTTCGCTTAAATTTGCACTTTCTGTAATTCCAGGAAGAACTTTTTCCCAATCGATTCCGATATTCTTATCATTCCACATAAGTCCGCCTTCGTCTTCCGGATGATAGAAATCAGTACATTTGTAGGCAAAAACCGCCAAATCAGAAAGAACACAGAATCCATGGGCAAAACCTTCTGGAATATAGAACATATTCTGCTTTTCGCAGTCGAGCACAACACCGTAATATTTTCCAAAAGTCGCACTTCCAAGACGCAAATCAACCGCAACATCGTAAACTTTTCCATAAAGCGAGCGGACAAGTTTTCCTTGCGGATGCTGCTTCTGAAAATGAAGCCCACGCAGAACTCCTTTTGTTGAACTTGACTGGTTGTCCTGAACGAATTTCATTGTAAGTCCGGCTTCAAAAAAATCTTTTTCGCTGTAAGTTTCCAAAAAATAACCGCGGTTGTCTCCAAAAATCTTTGGCTGAATTTCGTACAGACCGTCGATGTCGCATTTTTTAAATTCAAATGACATATTTTCCTCGTGAATTTTAATTTTCTGCAATGAATTCCAAATATCTTCCGTATTCAGTTTTGTATTCTGCCGCCATCTTTAAAAGCGAATCTTTCGAAATCCATCCATTTCTGTAGGCGATTTCTTCTATGCAGGAAACATACATTCCCTGTCTTTTTTCTATTGTGGCGATAAAATTGCTTGCCTCAAGAAGTCCGTCGTAAGTTCCAGTATCAAGCCAAGCCATTCCACGACCCAAAAGTTCAACTTTCAGCTTTTTCTGCTTTAAATATTCATTGTTTACAGAAGTTATTTCTATTTCACCACGGACAGAAGGTTTTACATTTTCCGCGATTTTTACAACAGAATTATCATAAAAATAAAGTCCCGGCACAGCGTAATTCGACTTTGGTTTTGAAGGTTTTTCCTCAATTCCAAGAACATTGCCGGAACCATCAAATTCAACAACGCCGTAAGCCGTAGGATCTTTTACATAATAACCGAAAATAACAGCACCTTTTTCATTCTTGATTTTTTCCGCGGCATTTTTCAGCGTGCCTGTAAAACTTTGACCATAAAAAATATTGTCACCAAGAACAAGCGCAACATCATCACTGCCGATAAAATCTTTTCCTACAATAAAAGCGTCCGCAAGACCTCTCGGTTTTTCCTGAACCGCATACTCAAAATGCATTCCAAGCCATGAACCGTCGCCAAAAAGTTCCTCAAACAGCTTTATGTCACGCGGAGTTGAAATAATCAGAACCTCGCGGATGCCTGCAAGCATAAGCACGCTTAAAGGATAATAAATCATAGGTTTGTCGTAAAGCGGAAGAATCTGCTTTGAAACCGCCTTAGTAATCGGGTAAAGTCTAGTTCCGCTTCCACCTGCAAGAATTATTCCTTTCATAAAATCTCCTATTATATTTATATTGAACTTAAAATCAGTTCCATGTTACCGTCAAAATTGACTGTGCCGAAATTGCTTGGCAAAATAAAGTGACTTTCTTTTTTTACAAGAAGTCCGTTCACATTTCCGCTTCCAGAAATCACAGAACAGAGAAGAAATGGCATTGTCTGCTCAAAAGAAACTTTTCCGTCAATTTTTGCATGCCAGACTGTGAACAAATCACATGAGACAAGCTGCTTAAATGACGAATGAAGTTTCTTGCTTTCGTTCAACGGCAATTTTTTTTGGGTGAAAGGCGCTTTTATTACATCAATACTCTGTTTTACGTGCAACGGGCGTTTTTTTCCGTCCTGAAGCCTATCGTAATCGTAAACACGGTAAGTAATATCGCTGGACTGCTGGGTTTCAAGGATTACAGTTCCACCTTTTATGGCATGAACAGTTCCCGGCTCAATAAAGAAAAAATCACCTTTGTGAACGGGAACTTCGCGGATAAAATCGTTCCATTTCTGGTTCTCAATCATTGATTTTACTTCCGCGGAATCTTTTGCGTTGTGACCGATTACAATTTTTGTTTCCGGCTCGCAGTCCATGATATACCAACATTCAGTTTTTCCAAGTGAACCATTTTCATTTTTTGTGGCATATTCATCATCTGGATGAACTTGAATGCTTAAATCTTTCTTTGCGTCAATAATTTTTGTAAGAAGCGGAAATCTGTCACCTTTTGTGTTTCCAAAAAGTTCCGGATGCTGTTTCCACAAATCGCTTAAATGAAGCCCCTCGTATTCCTTGTTCAACACAAAATCATCACCATTCGGATGCGCGCTTATTCCCCACTGCTCCGAACCCCAGATAAGATTCTTTACCTCTGGATTTAAGAAAATAGGATTCATATTATTTCGCCCGCTTTTTTAGTTCTTCTGCAATGATTTTTACATCCTGAACTTTATCTTTCTTTGAGACAAGAATTCCGTCCTCAGAAGTTACAATAACAATGTCATCCAGCCCGATTGCCCCGACAAAAATATTTTTTGAATTTATATAGCAATTTTTGCTGTCAAGGTTAATCACATCGCCACTTATAACATTTCCATCAGAATCTTTTTCTTTTATTTCCCACAGAGCCGACCAAGAGCCAACATCGTTCCATCCTGCATCAAGCTTTACAACACACCCATGCTTTGTCTTTTCCATAACGGCATAGTCAATCGAGTTTCCTTTTATAGCCTCAAAATCAGCTTTGTTCAGACGAATAAAATCCTTGTCAACTGCGGCATTTTCACAAGATTTTATAACAAAATCGTACATTTCCGGCTCAAAAGACTTTAATTCCTCAAGAAATTTCGATGCCTTGAACACAAACATTCCACTGTTCCAGCTATAGTTTCCATCAGCAAGATATTCTTTTGCCTTCTCAAGATTTGGTTTTTCAACAAAACGTTCAAGTTCAAAAGAACCGTCAGTTTCTTTGCCAGTTTTTATATATCCGTAACCAGTATTCGGTTCAGTCGGAACAATTCCAAAAGTAACAAGAAATCCTTTTTCAGCTTCCTGAACGGCTTTTTTTACCGCATTCTGAAAAGCAGCCTTATTTTTTATCACATGGTCGCTTGGAAGAATAATTACAACCGCATTCTCATCATTTTTCATAACCTGATAGCAGGCAGCGGCAATTGCAGGAGCTGTATTACGCGCAATCGGCTCAAGCATTATTTTAGGCTCTTTCATTCCAATCTGATTCAACTGTTCCGCCACAATAAAACGATGCGCCTCGTTGCAGACAACAACCGGCTCAGAATGTTCCATACCTTCAAGCCGGAGCAAAGTTTCTTGAATCATAGTTTTTTCGCTTACAAGAGATAAAAACTGCTTAGGATGATTTCCGCTCGACAACGGCCAAAGCCTAGTTCCAGCACCACCAGAAAGAATCACAGGATAAAAAGACATACCAACTCCCAAAAAAAATCAAAACTATTTTTATTTACTCTACCATGATAGCACAGAATGAATAAGTTTTCTATTAAAAGATAATATATTTTATTTATGCAGAAAATCAAAAAATTAGTGCAATTTGATATTGTAATTTTTCAACAATATTTTTTTATTCGCAAAAAAAAGGCGGTTGCCCGCCATTATAAATCATTTACTATCGTTTCAGATTTACAGCTGTTGAAAGCATTGTGTCTGATGTCTGAATAGCTTTACTGTTGAATTCATACGCACGCTGCGAAACTATCATCTGAACCATCTCGTTTACAACGGAAACATTTGACATTTCAAGAAATTTGTGACGGGTATCACCAAAACCTTCATAGCCAGGGCGTCCACCGAAAGCCTCGCCGGATGCGTTTGTCTGCACAAAAAGATTGTCGCCATCAGCCTGCAATCCCACTGCATTTGGAAAACGGAAAAGCTCAAGCTGACCAACTTCTATTGGTTCATTTCCACCATTAACTTTTACGCTTATACGGCCGGTCTGTGTAATGTTCAATGTTGAGACATCGTAGCCTTCTGGAAGAATAACTTCCGGCTGAACGCGGAGTCCGTTTGAATTTACAAGTTGTCCGTTTGAATCGATTTTAAAAGAACCGTCTCTTGTGTAGGCATAACTTCCATCATATTTTTGAACGCGAAAAAATCCTTCTCCAACAATCGCAACATCTGTATCAACGCCAGTATTCTGCAAAGAGCCCTGTTTCATTATGCGCTGGGTTGCCGCAAGTTTTACACCTGAGCCCTGCTGAATTCCTACAGGAGTAACTGTATCTTCTGTCGCAGGAGTTCCTGCCAATTTTACATTCTGATAGATTAAATCTTCAAATTCAACACGCTGCTGTTTATATCCTGTTGTATTCACATTTGAAAGATTGTTTGAAATCACGTCCATATTAGCTTGCTGACCGTTCATGCCAGTTGCCGCAGTCCATAAACTTCTTACCATTTTCTAGTTCCTCCCAACCTATCTGTTATAAACAGCTGTTTTTGACCACAATGTTCCCATCATGCTGTCTTCGCTTGTGATTGTCTTTTGATTTGCTTCGTAAGCGCGGTTCACTTCTATCATCTGAACCATCTCATTCACCACATTCACATTTGAAGTTTCCATATAGCCCTGAAGAAATCTTGGGCGTTCAGAACCTTCCGCAATGTGAGCCGAACCCGAAATATCATTTGCCGAATAAAGGTTGTTTCCCATTTTTTTCAAGTAACGTTCATTGTCAAAACGGACAACTTTAAAACGGTCGATAATTTCTGAATCTTCCTGTGAAGAAATTATTCCATCTTCGTTTACAGTAAATTTATCATTTTCAACGTGGATAAAGCCTTTTTCACCAAGAACTGGATAACCATCTTTTGTTTCAAGAATGCCTTCTTTTCCGATTATAAAATTTCCATCGCGTGTGTAACGTTCTCCAAGCGGTGTCTGAACAGAAAAAAACCCTTTGCCGCCAAAAGCAACGTCTGTGTTCTGGTCTGTCTGACGAAATGAACCTTGCGCAAAATCCGTGTAATTCTCATTTGTTTCTATGCCAAGCCCCAATTTTCCGATAACAGGAGCTGCTTCCGCCGACCCGAAAGGCGTTTCATAAACTCCATCAAGGTTTTTGCGCCTTAAAAGAAGCTCCGGAAAAGACTTGCTTACGGTTATATCTCTTTTGTATCCTGCTGTGTCAACATTCGCAAGATTGTTAGAAATCGCATCCAGCCGGTTCTGCTGGGCGTTCATTCCGCTTGCTCCTGTGTACCATCCACGAATCATATTTTACCTCCAAACAACATGAATTTTAAATTGAGAAAAAATTCATGCCATTTGTTTTATTATCGGTATATGGAAATTGCGGTTTAGCAAATTCTGTTTTATAATAAGAGATGATGTTGCATGACAAGAATAAACCGCGTGTAGTCGCCCTGATTTTGGGTGGCGGAAAAGGAACAAGATTATATCCTCTTACAAAAGCAAGGGCAAAACCGGCAGTATCTTTCGGCGGAAAATACCGGATTGTTGACATTCCTCTTTCAAACTGCATTAATTCAGGCTACAAAAAAATTTATCTTTTAACGCAGTTTAACTCCACGTCACTTCATCTGCATATTACAAATTCCTACAACTTTGACCGTTTTTCCTCTGGATTTGTAGAAATTCTTGCGGCGGAACAGACGCTTGAAAACGACAAATTCTACGAGGGAACTGCTGATTCTGTAAGAAAAAGCATGTCGCATTTTAAGGCACAGAATCCAACCCACTATATAATTCTTTCTGGAGACCAGCTTTACAGAATGGATTTGCGAGATTTCTTTGATTCCCACATCCGCTCAGGCGCAAGTATTTCTGTCGCGACAACAATTGTAAACAGAACTGACGCGAGCCGTTTCGGAATTATAAAAACTGATGACACAAACAGAATCATCGAATTCAAGGAAAAACCAGCTCCGGACATTGATATTTCCGCATGGAAAATTTCCCCGGAACTTATGGCGGCAAATCCCGACCCTAGCAAAGAATATCTTGCCTCAATGGGAATTTATATTTTCAACGCATCAACACTGGAATCAGTTTTAAATGAAAGCGACTCGAAAGATTTCGGAAAAGAAGTCATTCCAAATTCAATCGGAAACTACATTGTGAACGCGTATGTTTTTAACGGTTACTGGGAAGACATTGGAACTATAAAAAGTTTCTACGACGCAAACATAAAACTTACAGACATCGATCCGGAATTCAATTTTTACAATGAGGCTGAACCAATCTACACACACATGAGAAATCTTCCGCCTTCAAAAATAAATGGCGCGTCAATTTTCTGCACACTGACATCCGAAGGTTGCGTTATTACCAACTGCAAATTGAGCCGATCGATTATTGGTGTGCGCTCAATCATTGAAAACGGCTCAGATTTGAGCGGAGTAATAATGATGGGCGCAGACTTTTACCAGAACCCGGAAGAGAAAAAAGATGACGCAAACAGAGGTTTACCGACGATAGGAATCGGAAAAAACTGCTTTATTTCGCGTACAATCATTGATAAAAACGCCCGGATTGGAAACAACGTAAGAATTAATGTTGATGGAAGAAATTATGAAAATGGCGACCACGGAAACTTTTATTCGGCGGATGGAATCATCGTTATCCGTAAAGGTGCTGTAATTCCAGATGGCACAATAATTTAAAGGAAAAATATTGGATTCTCAATACGATAAACTTGGAGAAATGCTCAAAGATGCGATTAAAAGCGGCAAATTTCCAGAGTCAGAAAAAGATAGCAAAAAACAAAACCAACAAAAAATAAAACAGGAAAATCTCAATCAAAAAACAAAAAAAGAAAATTCTGAAAAAGAATTTTACAGCAGAAAAGGTGATAAAAAGAATAAAATATCAGACGTAAATATACAAAAAAGTATACATCTTTATAAGATTTTTAACTTAAACTACGGCTGCACAATAGAAGAACTAAAAGATTCATATAGAAAGCTTTTAAAAAAATATCATCCAGACAATTTTGAAGGATTCCCGGAAACACAGAAAATGGCTGAACGCAAAACTCAGGAACTGATTTCTGCGTTCAATAAATTAATGGAGCTTATTGGTTAATGTCTTGCGTTCGATTCCAAGAATTTCAGCTGTTTTTGATTTATTTCCTTTGTTCGCCGCAAGGTTTTGTTCGATTATGATTTTTTCAGCTTCTTCAAGTGTAATGCCGAGCGGAACAGAAATATCTGTTTTTGAAGAGGCTTTAACAATTTCTGGCGGAAGATTTTCTTCGCGGATAATATTATCTGAACAAAGAACAGACGCGCTTTCTATGCAGTGCTCCAGCTGACGGATATTTCCCGGCCAGTCATATTTAAACATTGAAACTTTTGCTTTTTGGTCAATTGAAAGATTTCCGTTTTCTGAATATTTTTTCAGGAAATAATCTATGAGTTCAGGAATGTCTTCTTTTCGTTCCCGTAGCGGCGGAATTTCAAGATGAACAACATCAAGGCGGTAATATAAATCTTCCCTAAAGCGACCAGCTTTAACTTCTTCCTCAAGATTTCTGTTTGTAGCGGCGATTACACGGACGTCAACTTCAATTGTTTCCTGACCACCTACCCGTTCAAATTTCTTTTCCTGCAGAACGCGCAAAAGTTTTACTTGCGTAGATGCGTTTATCTCTCCAATTTCATCAAGAAAAATTGTACTTTTATGAGCAAGTTCAAAACGCCCCTTCTTTAAATAATCAGCTCCGGTAAAAGCTCCTTTTTCGTGACCAAACAATTCAGATTCCAGAAGCGATTCGCTGAGCGCGGAACAGTTTACAACAATCATCTCTTTGTCCCGGCGAGGACTGTTATTATGAATTTCGCGGGCAACAAGTTCCTTTCCAACACCAGTTTCGCCAGTTATCAAAACACTTGCCTTTGAAGGAGCAACTTTTTTTATAAGCTCATAAAGTTTCTTCATCTGGAGGCTGCTTCCAATCATCATTTTGTTGTGATTATTTTCAACCTCTTTTTTTAACATTTTGTGCTGCAATGAAAGTTCCCGGGACTCAAGCGCGCGTTTTACAATCATATTAAGCTGATCAAGATTCAATGGTTTTGTCAGAAAGTCATAAGCACCATCACGCATGGCTTTTACAGCCGAATCAATACTTCCATGCCCGGTAAGAACTATGACAGGAATTCCTGGAGTTTCCGTGGCAATATGTCGGACGACTTCCTCACCGGAAATTCCGTCCATTCTAAGATCAGTGATCACAAGGTCAACATCGCCTTTATCAATAAGGGCAATTCCATCTTTTCCGTTTGAGGCCGTCTTTACGTTATAATCTTCCATCTCAAAATTTGCGGCAAGACCATTGCGTATATTTTCTTCGTCATCAATTACAAGAATTGTAAATTTCATTCGCTACCCCAAAAGTTTTGTTTCAGTCTGTGGCACAGGAAGAGAAATCAGAAACACAGAACCTTTTCCTTTTTCTGATTTTACCTGAATGTCACCGCCAAATTCCTTGATAATCTTGTACGACATCGTCATTCCAAGCCCGGTACCATTCGCTTTCGTTGTGAAATATGGCTCAAAAATGCGACCGACTGTGTCTGAATCCATTCCAATTCCATTGTCTGAAATTGAAATCACAAAATTATCTTTTATAACTGATGTTCCAAAAGTAACAAGCCCAGGCATTTTTTCAGAATCATTTTCTTCTGAACATTCTGGAAATTTTGCCTTGATTGCATAAAAAGCATTCTGCGCGATATTTATGATAACCTGGCGGAAAAGTTTTTCATCAATCATTACGCGCTGTTTTTCCTTTAAAAGTTCCATTTTTATAAGAACATGAGCTTTGTTGAATTCCGGCGAAACAAAATCACAGATTGCGGAAAGAATTTCGTCCGGGTCGCTCAAAGTAAGTTTTGCATTTACAGGACGAACCGCAAAAAGAAAATCCATGACAAGCTCGTTCAGTTTTTCAATTTCATCATTTACAATATCAATATGATCCTCAAGGAATTTTTTTTCAGGCAAAGTTCCGTCGCCTTCACGTTTTTTGCTTATAGCCTTCTGAACCAGCTGAATATGGATTGAAATTGCACCAAGCGGATTTTTTATTTCATGCGCCATTCCAGCCGCAAGATTTGTAAGACCTTCCATATTTTCAAGGCGACGGTCAAGAACTGCTTTAGCCTTAAGCTGCGTTATATCTTCAATTTTTACAATACTTCCAGAAATTTCAGTTTTTTGAATAAAAGAAAAAACTGAAACCGCCAAAAATCTTACTGAACCGTCTGAACATGAAGTTGAAAATTCCTCGCGGACATTAGTTTTCTGCGAATCCGCAATATTTTTCAGCCAGTCAGAAATTTCCTCATTTTCTTCTATTACATTGAAAAGCAGCTCATCCTCATTTTTTTCGTCATCAAAAGAAATACGAAGAATTCGCTTTGCTGCTTTATTTATCTGAAGAATGTGCCATTTTTTGTCAACAAGAATCAATCCTGTGGAAAAAGATTCTATAAACGAATCCAGCATGGAATTTTCGTTTACAACTTCAAGAAGAACTCGTTTTACTTCTTCTGCGGAAAGTTTTGGAAGCATATCAATTACACGTTCAACATATCGGCTCATTTTAAAATATTCCCATGAAGTTTATTTATTTTCGACATATCGCGCACAAGCACTTCAAGCGCAGATTTTACAGACTGATTGTAAACTGTAACATTATTCCAGCATAGCTGAAGTGACTCCGTTATTTCCTTTGCTGCATTTGTTCCAGCTGGAGACGAAAAAAGTTTTTTTGAATATTGCTGAATTCCCGCAAGAAATATCTTGAAAATAATCCTTGGCTCAAAATTTCCGCAGTCTTTTATTATTTTTGCACAGTCAGGAATTTTTGAGTCCGCAATAAGAGAATAAAATTCATTTGAAAAAGAATGAATTTTATCCGGCGCGACCGGCAAAAAAGTAAGAAGAAAATCATCAATTGTTCCGCTGAAATTTTCATTATGAAAAACGCGGGAAATAACTTCTTTCTGTTCCTCCAGATTTCTTTCCTTAAAATTATAAGTCCGCACACGCGAAAGAATCGTAGGCATAACAGCATTTCTGCGTGCAGTTGTAAGAATAAAAACCGTATCTTCCGGCGGTTCCTCAAGAATTTTAAGCAAAGCGTTTCGCACGGATTCTAGCATCCGGTCAGCATTTTCAATGATTATTGTTTTCTTACCTGAAACACTTTTTAGTCTTGCCCAGGCAGCCGCATTTCTTATCTGGGCAATTGGAATTGAATCATATAAAAATTCTGACTCAAGTTTTTCGCAGAATGGAATAATTTTTTCAACAGATTTCTGGACAGACTGAAATTCCGGCAATTCATGCGGAAAATCAATCGGTTCAAGCTCCTCATCAATTGAATTCATTATTGCAGCGATTTTATTAAGTTTTTCATCACCTTCCAAAAGAATCGGACTGAATCTTAAAGTCAATTTTCGAACGCTTCTTATAAAAAGATAACGGGCCGCAACAAGATGTCTTGAAGAATTCATCACCGCATTTAAAAACGCCCGGCTTGAAGCAGAAATTTCCGGTGTACAGTCTTTTGGACCGGCAAGCAGAAGATTATTGCTTACAAGAGCTTTATGCTGAAGGCAACTTGGGCATGAACAAAGCCAATGACCTTTTTTTTCACCGGTACATGAAAGAATTCTTGCGGTTTCCAGCGCGCATGTAAGTTTTCCGCTTCCATGCAATCCACTAAAAAGAATCGCCCCCGGAAGACTTTCATTCAAAATATCAGAAGTCAAAAGAGATGTTACATTTTGATAAAGCAGATTGTCGTACATTTATGCAGTCAGCCCTTTTAAATAATCAGATGGAATATTAAAAACATTGCCAAGAAACTTGTAAAAAAGACTGTCCTTAAAAATATCAGAAAAATCGTAGAACTGCTGAACTTTTAAAACTGCAATCACAAAAATTACAACAACAAGACCTTCTGCAATTCCAAGAAGAAAGCCCAAAGTCTTGTCGAGACCTTTCATAATCTCACCTTCAAAAATTTTTGCAACAAAATGCTGAATAATGGAAAGAGCCAAAAAAACCACAATAAAAATCAAAAAGAAAGAAAGTGAAATCGACAAAGCCGAATTTGTGATTGTCTGCCCAACATAAACATCAAGTTTAGGTGCAAAAAATATTGCAACGGCAAGTCCGCCAATAACAGAAATCTTTGAAAAAAGTTCCTTAACAAAACCTTTCATCAAAGCCGCAACTGCAAAAACCAGAACAACAATCAAAAAACAAATATCAATTGGCGCTATTGTCATAAACTCTCCTTGTAAAGCAGTTCCGCAATTTTTTCAGCAGGTCGAACGCTATTAGAAAGCAATCCATTTCTTTCTGCATATTTTTTACGAATGTCTTGGTCAAGAAACTTAGTCAAAGCTGACTTTAAATTTTCAGAGCTGGCATTATTTCTTCCAAGAACAACCGCGGCCTCGTGCTTTTCAAAAAATGCTGCATTATCTTCCTGATCTCCGCGAGTTCCAGAACCACACAACGGAACCAGAATCATCGCTTTTGAAAGAACAGAACATTCCCATATGGAATTTGCCCCCGACCGGGAAACAACAATATCCGCACAGGCTATCACATCCGGCATCTCATTATAAATGAAGGCAAAAGGTTTATAGTTTTCCCTTACTTCTGCTGAAATCTGAGGAAGCTCCGCATCATCAACATTTTTTTCACCAGTCTGATGAACAACGATAAACCTTTCGCAAAGCCACTGAATATTTTCACGGACAAGATTATTAAGCTGTTTTGCGCCCAGACTGCCACCAACAACAAGAAGAACCGGCTTTGATTTTTTCTGGATATTCAAAAATTTCAGCCCTTTTTCTGCGTCAGCGGAATAAAACACCGGCCGGACAGGATTTCCTGTTACAATCGCCTTTTTTTTCGCACTTTCAGAAAGATAAGATTCGGTTTCTGTATACGAAAGAAGAATATGCTTTGCATTTCTGCTGTTAAGTCTTGTGGCAAGCCCTGGCGTAAAATCACATTCGTGCGTATAAACTGGAATTTTTAAAAGTTTTGCAGCCAAACAAGGCGGAACGCTCACAAATCCACCTTTTGAAAAAAGCATATACGGCTTTATTTTTGCAAGAATAAAAAATGAAGCAATAAAACCTGCAAAAATCTTAAAAATATCAAAAAAATTCTGAACAGAAAAATATCGCCGCAACTTTCCGCTTGGAATTCCGTAAAAAAAATCCGCGGAATGATTGCCGTCTGAATCAACATTTTTGCTTACAATATTTTTATCCATTCCTTTGGAATTTCCAATCCAATAAATCTGTGCGGTCTTTCCGTTTTTTTTACAAAGCGCACGAAATTCATCAGCAACTGCAAGTCCTGGATAAATATGACCGCCAGTTCCACCGCCTGCAAACGCGATTTTTAGAATATCATTAGTTTTAGAACTCATAAAATTATTTTATTGTTCCTTGTGATATTTTTCAAGAATAGAAAGAATTTCTGTCTTTTTAAATAGTTTTGCATAATCATAAGCAGACATTCCCATTCCATCTTTTATATCTGGATTCGCTCCGTTTTCTGCAAGCATTTTTACAATTTCAGTTTTGTCTGCACCAACCGCAAGAACCAGCATTGTCTGCCCATCCTTGCTGATTGTGTCAAGTTCCGCTCCCTGTTCTATAAAAAATCTTGTCATCTCGGCATTTCCACGCCATACAGAATCCATTATCGCAGTATAACCGCGATCTTTTGAAATTGAATCAAGTCTTGCACCACAAGAAACAAGCCATTTTACCGCATCAAGATTGTCCGCACGGGCCGCAATATTCAGCACCGGAGTTCCATCTGAATCTGTAATATTAACATCCATTCCTGCGTCAACATAACGCTTACAAATTCCTTCATTCCATTTTTCTATATAACGGGCGAAATTCTCACCGTCAAAAGGATATCCATTTTCAAAAAGATAATCATAAGATTCTTCCTCAAGCTGCTCCTGCAAAATTTCGGCGGAAGATTCTAAAACAAAAGAAGACAGATCTTTTTCATCTGCAAATGATTGAATCAAACCTGAATCCAGCAAATCTGAATCAAGCCTGGTGTCCGTTGTAAAAATCTTTGCGCCCTGCCCCAAAAGAAATCCTGCAATATATGAAATTAAATTATTTTTACACAATGGACAAAGAAATACAGAATGAGTTATTCCGCACAAAAAATCAAAATTGAGCTTTAAACCATCATCCTGAAATTCTGAAAAAATCTCTGCGTGCGGAAATTTCTCATGCAAAATATTTTTCAAAGCCTCAACAGACATATTTCTATCAGATATTATCAACCATTTCATATTTTTATTATAAATTACAAAAGTCAATCTAACAAGAAAAAGATTTTTATCAGTTTCTTAATTTTATGGAAAACGCAAAAATGTCTGTACTCTCAGCCTAAAAACAAACATTGGCTAAGTTGCAATTTTTTTTAGGAAGAAAAACCTCATTCGTTTCACTCATTTCTGTTTTTCTTTTATGCCTGCGGCAAAAAAATGGCAAAAGGCGCCAAGTTTGCTTTTTAGTCTTACGTACAGACATTTTTTACCTTATATAAAAAAAATCACTTTTTTTTATTTTTTTCGTTTTTTGCTGTTGACATAAACTTTCGTTTTCTATATTATTAAAAACATCACGATGCCGCTGTAGCTCAGTTGGTAGAGCAGCAGACTGAAAATCTGCGTGTGGTTGGTTCGATTCCAACCGGTGGCAAAAAAGACATTCCTTTTTGGAATGTCTTTTTTTTTGTACTTTTTATAGAAAGTATTGTAGAATAACTTTATCTTACGGAATTTGAATTTATCATTTATACGGAGCTTGATATGAAAAAAATTTTATTCACAATTTTTACGGCTGCAATTTTTACATCGTTTTTGGGCGCACAAGATTTTGGTAAAACAAAAAGCAGAAATCAAATTTCTGGCGCACTGGAAAAAACTACAGATTTGATTTCAGAAATTTTACCAGAAAATTCTTCGCTTCTTGGAACACAACCAGACGCATTCATCGGAAAATTCATTCCATCGATTCCAATGCATTTTACAGCCGGAACATCTTTTTCTGGAACTTTTATAAAAACTGAAACATTAAAAGATGCCATGACAGACCTTTCCAACGGAATTTCTGGAAC
>Ga0256404_1002460_pt1 | contig 40937 bp, 44 predicted proteins | sample RumenRJG_01DNA_FD_185990 | JGI IMG/M metagenome (GOLD analysis project Ga0256404, IMG submission 185990) | Bovine rumen microbial communities from Lethbridge, Alberta, Canada - RJG_01 | ecosystem: Host-associated > Mammals > Digestive system > Stomach > Rumen | place: Canada: Alberta | collected... | reverse complement strand
AGTACGCGGAACTTTACAAAGAGAGAAAAGAGAAGATCGAGAGAGTATTTGCAGACGCGAAAGAAAAGCACGCGATGCGATACACTCCCTACAGAGGCTTGAACGCAGTTACCAACTGGGTCAGGCTTAAGTTTGCTGCCATGAATCTCAAAAAGCTGGCGCTATGGAAAGCAAAAAGTAGGAAACATCACTCTCCCGACCCTGTTTTAGCTCCTATCTCAAATTACTGCTTACAATTTTTAGAAATCCTAATGCAAAAATTAAAGCCATGTTTCGACTTCCGCCGAAACATGGCTTTTTCTACAGACTGCTGTTCATATCCTATTCGATTTTTGATTTTTCCGCTAAGGACATCGCCCTATGTGGGGAGAGGAGGAGTCGCGGCACGAGGTCAAGGCATACCAACCGGATATGCCTACCGAGTACAGCGAACGACGACGACAACACCGCTATGTGTTATAGGGGTCCCCGACGCGCCCCTGCGCGGTGGGGAAAGGAGGAGCCGCCACTCGAGGTCAAAGCGTACCTACCGGATACGCTTACCGAGAACGGCGAGCGACGACGCAACGCAATAAATGTTAAAGTGTTTTAATGATACTTAGTATTAGGCAAAATGACGACTGTCGATCCGTTTTTTATATATTCCGGCATATTCTCTAAATTACCTATTGACAAATTATATTTTATCAAATATAATTAAGGCAACACAAAAATTTTGGGTGATTGATTTTTGCGTTAGTTTATGCTAATATAGTAATGATAGGAGGTATGTCCCATGAGATTACAGGAATCCGGCGAGATGTATCTGGAAACAATACTCAGATTATCCCAGCAAAAGAGCTTTGTCCGCGCGATCGACGTGGGTGAATATATGGGCTTCTCCAAGCCCTCTGTCAGCCGCGCGATCGGTCTGCTGAGAAACGGCGGCTTTGTTGAAGTCGGCGACGGCGGCGGACTGAGTCTGACCGAAACCGGAAGAGAGATCGCCGAGAAGATTTATGAGCGTCACAGATACCTGACAAAGATGCTCATGGAGATGGGCGTAGACGAAGAGACCGCCTCAGAGGATGCCTGCCGCATGGAGCATGTGGTTTCGGACAAATCCTTTGCCGCGATCAAAGCCTACTTTCATTATAGCGAAGAAAATGCAGAATAAATAAAATCACCCACTACGGATAGCCGCAGTGGGTGTCTTTATAAACAGAACAATCAGCCGATAGCCTCTTTAACAGCGTCAAGGATCGCGGTCTTGGGCTGGACGCCGATCATACGCGCCGCTTCCTGTCCGTCCTTAAAGACGATCAGCGTCGGAACGCTCATGATCGCGTAATCCATCGCGACGTCCTCGCACTCGTCGATATCGACCTTGTACACAGCGAAGGAACCGTCATTCTCCGCGCCGATCTCCTCGATCGTCGGACCGAGCATCTTGCACGGGCCGCACCATGTCGCGAAGAAGTCGACCAAGGTAACGCCGTTCGCGATTTTGGATTCAAATATATCTTCTGTTAAATGTTCTACTGCCATGATTTTACCTCCTGTTTTAATTTTATACTAATCCTTAATAAAAACCTTTATCATCTATTGCGCTTTATTTCGTATAGCTTTGTTGGGCTCCTTGACAGGCGCCAGCCTGTCTGCGTCTCCCGTCGCGCTATCCGAAATATATCACTAATATCTGATTAAATCTTTTTATTAAGGATTAGTATTAGGATGATTATAACACAAAGGATTCGGGAAATCTATAGATAATATATGAATATTTTCTTGAAATATCACACAAACCGAAAGGAGCAAGCATATGGAAAACAAAACCTATGATCTCGCCATCATCGGCGGCGGCGTCGCGGGCATGACAGCGGCAATCTACGCCGCAAGGTCGGGGCTTGACACCGTCATCATCGAGAAAGGCGGCTTCGGCGGACAGGCGGCACTGACCGCGAAGATCGAGAACTATCCCTCCTACAAGGAGATCGACGGCTTTCAGCTTGCCGCCGACATCAAGGCACAGGTTGACGCGCTGGGTGTACAGAGCTACTCTGCCGACGTCAAAGGGCTGACGAAAGAAAACGATATCTTCACCGTTACGACCAACGCCGACAGCATTACGGCAAAGTCGGTCATCATCGCCAACGGCGTTCGCAGACGCGAGCTGGGCATCGCCGGCGAGGACGCTTTTCGCGGACGCGGCATCAGCTGGTGCGCGGTATGCGACGGCGGCTTCTTCCGCAAGAAGAAGGTTGCGGTCATCGGCGCGGGTAACTCTGCCTTAGGCGACGCGATTTATCTCTCCAACCTCTGCGAAGAGGTTTACCTCATCTTCCGCCGTGACTATCCTACCGCCACCAAGAGCTATATGGATCAGCTTGAAAAGATCGACAACATCAAGCTGATGTCCCGTCACATTCCTTTGGAAATCAAAGGAGAAAAGCGTGTAACAGCGCTGACGGTCAAGAATCTCGATACAGAAGAAGTTTATGACCTTGAGGTCAACGGCGTTTTCGAGGCAATCGGTCTGATCCCCGACAACGATGTTTTCGCCAATATCGCACAGCTGGACGAGAACGGCTACCTGCTCACCGACAGCGAAATGCGCACCAACACCCCCGGTCTGTTCGCGGCGGGCGACACGCGTCAAAAGAGCCTGCGCCAGATCGTGACCGCCTGCTCCGACGGCGCTCAGGCGGCGACCGCGGCGCACGATTTTCTCAAGCTCGGCAAATGATGACGGAAATTCAGAAAGAGCTGTTTGTTTTGCAGGACAAGGGATATCAGGCAGGCTCCGTCAAGCTGAACCCCTCCGTCGATCCCGACACGATCATCGGCGTGCGCATCCCCGCGCTGAGAAAGCTAGCTAAAGAGCTGAAAGGGACAGAAGAAGCCGAGGGCTTTCTCTCCCTGCTGCCGCACAAGTACTTTGAAGAATATCAGCTGCACAGCTTTTTGATCGGCTATATCAAAGATTTTGACGAGGGACTCGCCCAGGTCGAACGCCTGCTGCCCTATCTCAACAGCTGGGCGCTGACCGACTCCATGCGGATCAAGGCGTTTGATCGCGACCCGGAGCGACTGCTCACCCACATCGACCGATGGCTCGGCAGCGATCATCCTTATACCGTTCGCTATGCGATCCTCTGCCTGATGAACTACTTTCTCGACGATCACTTCCAACCGGAATATCTTGAAAAGGTTTCAACCGTCAAAAGCGAAGCATACTATGTCAACATGATGATCGCGTGGTACTTTGCGACAGCATTGGCAAAGCAGTATAAAGCGACTGTACCCTATATTGAAGAACAACGTCTCTCGAAATGGGTACATAACAAAACCATCCAGAAGGCGATCGAGAGCTACCGTATCAGCGGCGAGCAAAAGGCATATCTGAGAACCCTGAAAATCAAATAAACGCAAAAAAGACGGTGAGAAATAGTCTCGCCGTCTTTCTGTTAATCTGTGATATCAGGTCGCCGATACGACCTGCTTCTGTCTGTTGGGGATAGCAAATGCGACGTTGATCGCGTGGTCGCCGATACGCTCGATGTCAATCAGCATGTTGAGGAAGGTGGTACCGGATACCGCGTCGCAGATACCCGCGTCCATACGCTGAATATGATTCTGCTTGTAATCATCCTTGCAGTCGTCTACGCTGTCCTCAATCTTGATGATATGCTCGATCAGCTCGGGTGAACCGCCCTGCGCGTTGAACATCGCGAAGCTCAGCTCCATCAGGGAGCGGCACTTGTCGCTGATATCGCGCATCTCCCTGAGCGCGGTATCGGAAAACTTCAAGTTCTGGTCGATAACGGAACGCGCATACTCGACGATGTTCTCGGCGTGGTCGCCGATACGCTCCAGATCCTGGATCGCGCTGTACATCGCCGCGACGACCTGATGGTCGTGCGCTTCAACGTCAAGCGCATTGATCTTAACGATATAATCGGTGATCTCTTTCGACAGATAGTCGATGACCTTCTCGCGGTCAAGCACCTTTTCGATCGAATCCTTGTCCCGCTCGAAGAAAGCGATCATCGCGCGGTTATAGTTCTTCTGCACCAGTCGGCTCATACGCGCGACTTCCTTTTCACACTGGAGAACCGCCATAGGAGGGGTGGTCAAAATACGGTTGTCGATAAATTCCACCGCCATCTTGTCCTTTTCCGGATCCTCATGATAGGGCAGGATCTTTTGGGTCAGCTTCACCAGCAAGCCGGAGAATGGCAGCAGGATCACCGTCATCGCTACGTTGAAGAAAATATGAGCGGCGGAGATCTGTGCGGCAACACTGCCGGGGATAAAATGCTCGATGATATCAGAGATCGGCAGCAGCATGGTTATGGGCGTCAGAATAATTACGCCGGACAGGGTAATCAGCATGTTCAGCACAGCAACCTGCTTTGCGTTGCGCTTAGCGCCTGCTGCTGAAAGGAACGCCGGCATCGTCGCGCCGAGGTTCATACCGAATACAATGAAGATCGCCTGGTCTACGTTGATCGCACCGGCAGCGCCCAGCGCCATCAGGATACCGACGGACGCGGAAGAACTCTGGATCACTGCGGTGACCGCCGTACCGAGCAGGATACCGATAAACGGATTGTTGACGCTCGAGAGGATGTTGTCGATCAGACCGGTCTCGTTGAGGCTTTTCAGCGCACTCGACATCATGTCCATACCAAAGAACAGGATACCGAAGCCGGCTAAGATCTGGCCGTAGTACTTATAGTTGTTCTTCTTGACGAACATCATCACGATGACGCCGAGGAAAATAAACAGCGGCACGATGCTCTTGATGTCAAAGGACAGCAGAACCGAGGTAACGCAAGTACCGATCTTGGCGCCGAATAAGATACCGACCGTTTGGGCAAGCTCCATCAAGCCCGCGTTGGTAAAACCAACCACCATCGCATCGGTAGCCGACGAGCTCTGGATGACAGCCGTCACCACTAAGCCGACCAACATACCGAGAAATTTGTTGGAGGTGATCTTTTCGAGCAGGGTACGCAGCTTGTTACCCGCGGCAAGCTCAAGGCCTTCTCCCATGTACTTCATACCCAGGAAGAACAGACCCAGACCGCCGAGTACTCTAAATAAACTGTAGATACTCATATAAAACTCCATTTTCAGCTTTTCGCTGTGATTCTCCCGCGCAAAAGCTGTATTAGGATAATTACCGTAACACCCTCATCAATAGATGTTTTTCAAATTACCCTATGATAATAATACTAGAAGAATGTGTCAATTATTTTCCACAAAAGAAAAATGCACAAAATCGGCAAAGTATACAATACTTCCCTATCTTGTGCATGGAAAATGACGAATTACGGTCATACTATTCTGTTGTTCTTTCATCGGTGACAATATGCTCGACCCCGTTGTGTCCGGCGCTGAGGTACTCCTTCAAAAACGTTGGATAGCAGCGATGATTATCCAGCTCGCCGATCGGGATCCAGCGCATGATCTCCCTGTCGTTGAAGCGCGTATAACTCTCGCTGTTGAGCTCCCGCGTACCGCGCGGCTTCATCAGGAAATAAAGCGATATCTCGTGGCAGTTCAGCCCCTTGTCATAAGCTCCGTTGCCGTACCAAAAATTTTCATGGATCACAGCGAGGCGGTCGATCTCGTACCGAACGCCCGTCTCCTCATATACCTCGCGCGCAACAGCCTGCTCTGCGGTCTCGCCCATATGGACGCCGCCTCCGACAGAATAAAGATAATCTTCTTTTTCGTTTCCGACCAACAGGACACAACCGTCCTCGATGATGATCGCGGCGGCTCGGTATCGGAACCAATCTTTCTCTTGTGTAAAACAGCAATCCTTTTCCATAGCTCCCTCGATCATCTGTCAAGCTTCTTCGGCGTGACATAGACCGTGTTGTAGTTGACGTAGATCACCTTGCCGGGCAGGGCACCGTTGGGCTTGCTGACGTTCTTCACGCGGGTATAGTCGACGGGCACCTGGGCGCTGTCACGTCCCTTGCTGTGGGCGGCGGCGATCTGTGCCGCTTCGAGAATCGTGCTGTCCGGGATCTCTCTGCCCTCGGCGCAGATGACGACGTGGGTACCGTGGATGTTCTTCGTGTGCAGCCACATGTCGTTTTTCTGCGCGGTATGCAGGGTGAGCTGATCGTTTTGCCTGTTGTTTCTGCCGACAAGGATACGAAAGCCGTCCGCGCTTTTATACTCGATCGGCGGCAGGGGCTTGTCCTTGCGTTTTGCGGTATTTTTCAGCGCCTTGAGATAGCCTTCTTCTCTCAGCTCCGCGCGGATGGCGGCAAGCTCCGCTTCGGTCTCGCACCGCGACAGCATATCCTGTACGCTCTCGATATACGAAAGCTCCGCGGTCGCCTTTTCGATCTGCTGTGTCAGCATGGTCTCGCGTGTTTTCGCTTTGTTATATTCTTTATAAAACCGCTGGGCGTTCATCGCGGGAGAGATCGTCGGATTCAGCGTGATCGTCATCGGCGCGTTGTCCTCGGCATAAAAATTGTCGACCGTAACCGCGGTACTGCCGCGTTCAATACGGTAGAGGTTCGCCTGCAGCAGATCGCCCTTGATACGGAGCTGTTCACGGTCGGCGCACTTTTTCAGATCAGCCCTTTGCAGATTGATCTTGCGCGACAGGCGGTCGATGGTGTTGCTCAGCAGTTTGTTGAGATCATTGGACTTTGCCCGCATCCGCGCGATACGGTCGCGGTCAGAGAAAAAGGTGTCAAGCAGTTCGCTGTAACTATCAAACCGCTTGACCGGCAGCGCGCCTTCATACTGGCGGATATCCATGAAACAAAAATCCATCGGCGAGCCGTCCGCCTTATAGACGAGCGTCGGCTCTCCCACGCCCTGTTCGACAAGAGCTTTGAGCCAACTCACCTGTGTTTGCATATTGCTGTCGGCGGCGCGGTAAACGATTTCACGCGCGACCAGCGGCGAGACGCCCTGGATCGCACTCAGCACTGCGCGGTCATCGCCGCCGAGCGCTTCGATCCGCTCGCAGATTGCGTCAACCGAGCTTTCCTCGATCCACAGCTTATCCTGCATCTGCGGCAGTTCATAGGGCAGCTTCGGCAGCAGCACGCGCTGTTCGCTTTCGGAAAAGTCGATCCGCTTGACGGTTTCGATCACCTTGTCCTCACCGTCGGTCAAAACGGCGTTGGAATACCGCCCCATGATCTCGATATATAATTTCAGCTTTTCGCGGTCGCCGATCTCGTTGACCGCCTCAAAGCGCAAACACAAAACGCGTTCGTTCTGCGGCTGGGTGATATCTTCGAGTCTTGCGCCGCCCAGACGCTTACGAAGCAGCATGCACAGCATCGGCGGCACAGGCGGATTCTCAATCGAACAGGAGGAGATATGCACGCGCGGGCTGTCCGACAGGCGCACCAGCACCTTTCGCGATCCCTCACGGGTACGAAACGCGAACACCAGCTCATCACGCGCGGGCTGGTAAATCTGGCTGACGCGTGAACCGATCAAAAGATCGCTCATCTCGCGCCGCACCATCGTCATCATAATACCGTCAAACGCCATGCTGTTCCTCCTGTAAAATCATATTTTATGTCAAAGGGTTTTTAACAGTTTTACGAATTTGCCGTACTCGTCCTCACCGATAAAGATCACCTTGTCAAAGCCTGAGTCGATATATAACTTCAATGCCGGATAATTATCTAAGTCCACACCGATAGACAGCTCGCTATATCCCTGTGCTTTTGCTTCTTCCATCATGAAAGAAACCAGCTTTCTGCCGATACCCTGTCTTCTGTATCCTTCTTTGACGATCAGGCGAGATACATACAGCCTCTTTTCAGGGATCGTATAATCGCAGTCATCGGCGTCCTTTACCACAGATATCTCACCGATAAACGTACCGTCGATCGTATAGACGTAAGTCGTCCTGTTGCCGTCGCGCATTTCGCGATAAAACTGCTTCGCAAGATCGCTCTGCCGCTGCATATCCCAGATATTGCCGCATTTTTGAAAGTCGTCGATATGAAGTTTGATGATCTGAGTTTTCATCGCAATCCCTCTCACTTGTGGTATTTAGTTCCCTTGGATATCTGGAAAGCGCGATAGAGCTGTTCTAAGAGCATCAAGCGGAAGAGCTGGTGCGGAAAGGTCATCTTTCCCATACTCAGCTTGAAATCCGCCCTCGCTTTGAGCGTATCGCTCAGCCCCCAGCTGCCGCCGATGATGAGGTCGACCGCGCTGTGGGTCATGGAGATATCCTCCAGCCGCCCGGACAACTCCTCGGAGCTGATGTTTTTGCCCTCGACGCACATCGCGATCACATAGTCGCCCTTGCCGATCTTTGACTGGATCCGCTCGCTTTCGGCGGCGACGGTATGCTGTATCTCGGCGTCAGACGGATTATCGCCGACGCGTTCTTCGGGCAGTTCGATGATGCTGAGCTTGCACAGCGGCTTCATCCGCTTGCTGTATTCTTCGATCGCTTGGCGCAGGTAGGCTTCCTTAAGCTTACCGACGCAGATGATATTGATACTGAGCATAAGTCACCTAGAAGAGCATGGATTTGCCGTTGGTCGCGACAGGCGCGACGTCGATCAGATAGTCGGACTCGAGCACCATCCCGGCGCGGTTGAGCGAATCAATCGCTCCTGTCAGCGCGAGATGAGGCGTGTTGTTCTCTTCGCTGAGATGGCCGAGGATAATGCGCGTCAAACCCGCTCCGACAAACCGGGGCAGCGCGTCGGCGCACGCGTCGTTGCTCAGATGTCCGCAGTCGGACAGGATACGCTTTTTTAAAATATACGGATACATACCGTTTTTCAGCATGTCGATATCATGGTTGGATTCTACCACCGCGAGGTGGGAGCGCGAGATCGCCTTCCTCGCGTCATCGGTCAGATATCCGGTATCGGTCACGATGCTCAGTCGTCTGCCGTCGGGGGTGGAGATGTGATAGCCGCAGGGCTCGGCGGCGTCGTGGGAGGTCTCGACCCGCTCCACACGAAAGTCGTCGGTCTCGATCACATCCTCGATCACGTTCAGCCGCGCTGTCGGCGGCACCTTGTCGTTGCTGACAAGATAGTGGAGCGTCCCGCGTGAAGCGTAAAGCGGAATATTGTAGCGCTTTAACAGCACCTTCAGGGCGCTGATGTGGTCGCTGTGCTCATGGGTGACGAAGATCGCGCCGACGCTGTGCATCGACAGATCGTTCGCGGCGAGCGCCAGCTCGATTTGTTTAAGGTTTCTGCCCGCGTCCACCAGGATCGCGGTACCGTTGCCCTGTATGTAATAAGAATTGCCCTTGCTGGAAGAAAAGAGCGGTACGATTTTTGCCATTTACAATAACCTCTGTAAAACATGTTGATACAGCACCCTCCGACGGTCATCGTCGGCGCGGCACAGCCCGCCTACAACCGTTCACCAAAAAAGCCACCCTCAGGTGGCTTTCCATCATGCTGTTGTAGCTACGCCTTTGTTATCGGGAACGTAGATTTTTTTGATGTCCGCGCCGAGGCTCTGGAACTTGGTGACGACGTCCGCGTAACCGCGCTCGATGTACTTGATATTCGAGATATTCGTCGTGCCCTCGGCTACCAGAGCGGCGATCACCATCGCCGCGCCCGCGCGCAGATCGGTCGCCTTGACAGGAGCGCCGGTCAGCGTCCCGCCCTCGATGATCGCGAGTCTGCCTTCGACAGAAATCTTCGCGCCCATGCGGACAAGCTCGCTGACGTACTGATAGCGGTTATCCCACACGCTCTCGTTGACGATGGAAGTACCCTTGACGGTAGACAGCAGGGCGACAAACTGCGGCTGACAGTCGGTCGGGAAGCCCGGATGAGGCATGGTCTTGATATTTACGCGGTTCAGCGGACGTTTGGTTGCGTCTACGATGACCGCCTCGTCGTATTCTTCGATCTCACAGCCCATCTCCATCAGCTTCGAGCTGATGCTCTCAAGATGCTTGGGCGTGATGTTGCGGATGGTCACCTTGCCTCTTGTCGCGGCGGCGGCTGCCATGTAGGTACCCGCCTCGATCTGGTCGGGGATGATGGAGTAGGTCACGCCGTGCAGGTAATCAACGCCGCGGATCTTGATGACGTCCGTACCGGCGCCGCGGATGTTGGCGCCCATCGAGTTGAGGAAGTTCGCGAGGTCGACGATATGCGGCTCTTTCGCGGCATTCTCCAGGATCGTCTGACCCTCCGCCTTAACAGCGGCGAGCATCAGGTTGATGGTCGAGCCGACGGAAACGGTGTCAAAGTAGACTCTCGCGCCGTGGAAATGACCCTCGGCGTCGCTCTCGATGACCGCTCCGTTGACAAGGTCGTTTCTCGCGCCCATCAGCTGGAAACCCTTCAGGTGCTGGTCGATCGGACGAACGCCGAAGTTGCAGCCGCCGGGCAGGGCAACCTTTGCCTTGTGAAAACGTCCCAACAGCGCGCCCAAAAGGTAATAGGACGCACGCATGCCGCGGACGTCGTCGTGAGTCGCCTCCCAGGTGTTGATGGGACGCGGGTCGATGTCCAGCGTGTTTTTGTCAACGCGGCGCACCATCGCGCCCATACCCTGCAGGATATTCGCGATCAGCGCAACGTCAGAGATATTCGGTATGTTTTCGATACGGCAGGGCTCGTCACAGAGCACCACCGCAGGGATAATCGCGACGGCGGCGTTCTTTGCGCCGCTGACGGTAACCTCGCCGAATAACGGCTTACCGCCGTTGATAACTATCTTTTCCAAATCTGTACACTTCCTATACAAGCTAGGTTTCTGTTTTCTGTTCTATGCGTCACACGCAACGCGTGTATGAATCAAATATCAGGTCACTTTCGGCACTTAGCCTATTATGAGCCTATCTTATAACTATACATAAGATAATACAACCGAACGGCAAAGTCAACCGAAAAAAAGTTTTGTAATCTTTTTTAGTGAATTTGTATGGATTTATCCTAACAGACTGTATGCTTTTTCTATATTTATTATTCTTTTATGTAATTATTTTGTAATCATCCCGACGGGTTCTGTCGATGATCCGCTTTTCCTATAGAAATAGGATTGCAATCCGCACTTTGCTATGATAAAATAGAAAAGTATTCTTATATTTCGGGAGGTAAATCATGATAAAAATCGCAATCCTCGGCTACGGCAACCTCGGCAGAGGCGTCGAAGCCGCCATCAAGCAAAACGACGACCTGGAGCTGACGGGCGTTTATACCCGCAGAGACCCCTCAGGGCTGAAGATCAACACCGAAGGCGTGGCGGTACGCGCCGCTTCTGAGCTGGAAAACGGCAGGGATGATATCGACGTACTGGTCATCTGCGGCGGTTCGGCAACCGACCTGCCCGAGATGACCCCGTACTATGCCCGGTGGTACAACGTCGTCGACAGCTTTGACACCCACGCCAACATCCCGACCCATTTCGCCAACGTCGACAAAGCGGCAAAGGACGGCGGCAAGGTCGGCGTCATCTCCGCCGGATGGGATCCCGGGATGTTCTCCGTCAACCGCGTCTACGCCGACGCGATCCTGCCCTGCGGTCAGGCATACACCTTCTGGGGCAAGGGCGTCAGCCAGGGACACTCCGATGCGGTACGCCGTATCGACGGCGTCAAAGACGCGCGTCAGTACACCATCCCCGTTGACAAGGCGCTCGACGCGGTCAGAAGCGGTGCAAACCCCGCGCTGACCACCCGCGAAAAGCACACCCGCGAGGTCTTTGTCGTCGCGGAAGACGGCGCCGACCAAGCGGCGATCGAGAACGCCATCGTCACCATGCCCAACTACTTCTCCGACTACGACACCACCGTACACTTCATCACCGAAGAAGAGATGGAGCGCGACCACAGCGGTCTGCCCCACGGTGGCTCCGTCATCCACAGCGGCACGACCGGCAAGGGCAACAAGCACGTCATCGAATACAGCTTAAAGCTCGACTCCAACCCCGAGTTCACCGGCTCTGTCCTCGCCGCCTGCGCGAGAGCGGCTTACCGCATGAACAAAGAGGGCATAACAGGCGCGAAAACCATCCTCGACATCGCTCCCGCGTATCTTTCTGCCAAGAGCGGCGACGAGCTCAGAGCGCATTACCTCTGATACAGAGCTCTCCGAAGCATCATGAAAAAATGGTTACCGAGTCTTGTGATGCTCGGCATATTTGAAGCGATCGCGATCACGCTGTGGCTGACCAAGGACAACCTGTTCTATCTGTTCAACTTTTCCTACATCGGAATCTGTCTGGCGATAGGACTGGGGCTGTACCGCATCGGCTGGAAACACGCGCGGCGGTTCGCCCAGTTCGCTGTCGGCAGCTACATGCTGGTATACCTCGGGCTGATCTGCGGCGAGAACATGCAGATCGAGGGCTTCTGGTACTATCTGTTCACCGGCGTTTTTGAGGCGGCGACCATCCACTATGCCGTTGCGAAAATCTTCGGGCCTCTGCTCTTCGGACGAGGCTGGTGCGGCTACGCCTGCTGGACGGCGATGATCCTCGACCTGCTGCCCTACAAAACGCCGCAGGCGCCGCGCAAAAAGCTCGGCTTCATCCGCTATATCACCTTCGCGCTGTCGCTGATCCTGGTCATCGCCTTGTTTCTGACGCGTGTCGGCAGCCTCGAGCGCATCATGTTCTGGCTGTTCCTCGGCGGCAACGTCCTCTACTATGCCGTCGGCATCATTCTTGCGTTCGCCTTCAAGGACAATCGCGCGTTCTGCAAGTACATTTGCCCGATCACGGTGTTCTTAAAGCCGATGAGCTACTTTTCTGTGCTGCGCGTCAAATGCGACGAGAGCAAGTGCGTCAAATGCGGCAAGTGCAAAAAGGTCTGTCCGATGGATGTAGAGGTCTGTAACAACAGCCGCAAGCGTGAAAACGCGACCGAATGTATCCTGTGCTACGAGTGCACCAAAGTATGCCCGAAAAAGGCGCTGAAATAATCGGTTCAGCTGCAATATCCGAATAAAAACAGGAGGTTATCCACTACGGATAGCCTCCTTTCTTCATTTCTGTATGATTGTTTATTGTTTCAGACGAATTTGATATAGCCGAAACCGCCGATCGGCGCATCGACTTCTTATGAAAGATCAATGATGTCCCATGATCTCATTGATCTCCTCGTCGGAAAAGCCGTTTGCGATTAATTCCTTGCGCAGTTCATCTTCGTTCAACCTTTTTGCCGACGATACATTGTCCGTCCAAAGGTTGATCTCTCTTGAAATCTTCAGGAGATCGTCTTTTTCCAGTTTGGCGATCAAATACGTTTTATGTTTTTCCGGGTATGTCCGTTTGTACCCCTCAAGCAGATAAAGAAACGCCGGTTCGTTTTCCGCGCCGTTAATGGGCGTTTCGGAAAATCTATAGTCGGTAAATCCGTTATAGTCAAAAAGCGCTCTCGCTCTGCGCAGGAAGGTTCCAAAGCCGCAAAAAGGCACACAGTTCTCTTGTGCGCTTGCACGGAGATTGATTTTAGGTATTTCGTGTTTCATGCTGTATCCTTTCCGGTCATTAAAAAAACGACTTTTATCCAACTAATCATGCCAGTACTTTCTGTCGAGCGAACGGTACTGGATCGCCTCGCTGATGTGCGGCGCGCGAATGATCTCGCTTTGGTCAAGATCGGCGATCGTGCGCGCGACCTTCATGATGCGGTCATAGGCGCGGGCGGTCATACCGAGCTTATCAAAAGCGGCTTTCAGCATACGGTTCGCCTTATCGTCCGTCACGCAAACATCCTCAAACATCGCGGCTTCGATATGGGCGTTGCACTTGGTTTTTGTCCCCTTGTAGCGCGCAGTCTGGATCCTGCGCGCGGCGTTGACGCGTTTTCTGATTTCGGCGGAGGTCTCCTCCCCGCTCTTCGCGGTCAGGTCGTCATACTCTACCGGCGGCACCTCGATATGGATGTCGATGCGGTCGAGCAGGGGTCCCGACACACGGTTGAGGTATTTGTGAACCGCGTTGTCCGAACAGGAGCAAGCCTTTTTCGGATGGTTATAGTAACCGCAGGGACAGGGATTCATCGCGGCAATCAGCATGAACTCGGAAGGGTAGGTGTAGGTGCCGTGGGCGCGTGAGATCGACACCACGCCGTCCTCGAGCGGCTGGCGCAGCACCTCCAGCGCGGTACGCTGGAACTCGGGCAGTTCATCGAGGAACAGCACGCCGTTGTGCGCGAGCGAGATCTCACCGGGCTTGGGAGTCGTACCGCCGCCGGTCATACCGACGCGCGTGATCGTATGATGGGGTGAGCGAAACGGCCGCATGGTAATCAGCCCCGAACCCTTTTGCAGCGTACCGGCGATGGAGTGTATCTTTGTCGTTTCGATGGTCTCCGCAAAGGTCATCTCGGGCAGGATGGTCACCATCCTTTTCGCGAGCATGCTTTTGCCCGCGCCGGGGGATCCGATCAACAGGACGTTGTGGCCGCCCGCGGCGGCGATCTCCAAGGCTCGCTTTGCCTCTGCCTGACCCTTGACCTGAGAGAAATCCAGCGTGCTGTCGTGCGCCGCTTCATCCCGGCTGAAAACAGCCGGAGCGATCGCCTTGCGTCCCGCGAGGTGGTCGATCAGCTCGAAAACATGGGACACCGGATAGACCTCAAGCCCATCAACAACCGCACCCTCGTTGGCGTTTGCCGCAGGGACATAGAGCTTTTTCAGTCCCAGTTCACGCGCGGCGATCGCCATCGGCAAAACGCCGTTGACGCCGCGCAGCTCCCCCGACAGACTCAGCTCGCCGATAAAGGCAGAGTCGTCCGTGTTCGCGGTGATCTGACGGGTCGCTTTGAGCACGGTAATCAGGATCGGAAGATCATAGAGAGGGCCTTCCTTTTTGATATCTGCAGGCGCGAGGTTGAGGATCAAACGCGAGTTCGGAAACTCAAAGCCGCAGTTCTTCATCGCGGAGCGCACGCGGTCGCGGCTTTCCTTGACCGCCGTATCCGGCAGACCGACGATATCAAACGCCGCCATCCCGCGCGAAAGATCGGCCTCGATCTCGATCGCGTAGGTGCTCAGACCGAACAATCCCAAACTATTACATTTTACTACCATTACCGACACGCCTTTCATGGAATCGCTTCTATGTTCGAATTTTCTAATTGCATTATAACACAGCATATGCATATTTGTAAACCAAAAAAAGGACAAAAATACTGTTAATTATGCACAAAATGCACTCTTAGATGAATATTTTGTAATCTTTTCATCACATTTGATTTCCAAAAACCTGTTGACTTTTTGCGGCATATTTATTACAATCTGGATAGATAATTATTGTGAGGTGCTATATCCTGAGAGATACTACCGACAACCGCAACCCGCTGCTTTCCGACGAAGAACTTCTAAACAAATTTCGCGCGGGACACGACGACGCGTTCGAGATGATCGCGTCACGGTATCTGGGGCTGATCTCCTCGGCCGCAAAAAAATACCGCGGTATGTCGGCAGATACAGACGACAGCGATATGGTACAGGAAGGCATGGTAGCCCTGCTGTCTGCCTGCCGCAGCTTTGACGCCGGCAAGGGGATGAGCTTCAAGAACTATCTGATGCTCTGCGTCGAAAACCGCTACCGCTCCATGATGCGATCCTCGTCGCGTCAGAGCGCTGTTCCCGCCCGCAATATGATATCCATCGAGGACGATCGGGACGCCGCTTTCGATTCTACCGTCGCTTCGTTACCTGAGCTGGTAGAAACGAAAGAATATATCGGCAGCCTGCACCGAATCCTCAAAGAAAAATTATCCAGCCTAGAGTACAAAGTAGCGATTTTGCACCTATCCGGCTATTCGTACAGCGAAATATCCCATCGGCTGAATATTCCCCTAAAATCAGTTGACAATGCACAGACCCGTATACGTCAAAAGCTTTCTAGGTAATACACCCCGAAGAGAAATCAGACGGTGCAACTCCGCCGCGGGGTAAAATATATACCAAAAAGTGAGGTACACGCTATGTACGAAGACAAGATCCTCCGTTGCAAGGACTGTGGAAACGAGTTCGTATTCACAGCCGGCGAGCAGGAGTTCTACGCAGAGAAAGGTTTCGTAAACGAACCCCAGCGCTGCAAAGACTGCCGTATTGCTCGCAAGAACGCAATCAGGGCTAATCGTGAAATGCACACGACCGTGTGTGCAGACTGTGGCGGCGAGGCACATATCCCATTTAAGCCGATGGAAGGCAAGGATTACTATTGCAGCGAATGCTTTGCAAAGCGTAAAGAAGCTGAAGAAGCATCACAAGCTGAATGATAAAGTAAAATTGCTTACAGCGTTCCGAAAGGAGCGCTGTTTTTCTATATTATATTGCGGTATTGTTTTTTTTAACCAACTGTGTTATAATCGGCTTGTCAAATCAAAAAACTATACTTGGTTGAGATTGCCGCGGCGCAAAAGCGCCCCGCAACGACTTTTTCAGGAGGTAATATTATGATTACAAAAGAATCTATCATCGGCGACGTTCTGGATAAATTCCCCGCTACCGCTCCTCTGTTCTTACAGATGGGCATGCACTGCCTGGGCTGTCCCGCATCCCGCGGCGAGAGCATCGAGGAAGCGTGCATGGTACACGGCGCGGACGCCGACAAGCTCGTTGAAGCGCTGAACAAAGCGGTCGGCGCATGAACCGAATACTCAAACCCTGTGGGCGGCTGTCCTTGTGCGCGGAAATGGTTCGCGAGGGCAGCCGCCTTGCGGATATCGGGACAGATCACGGCTATCTGCCGATCGAGCTGTGCCTTAGTGAGAAAATCCCCTCTGCGCTCGCCTGCGATATCAATCCCCTGCCGCTGAGATCGGCTGAGGAAAACATCGCAAAATACCACCTGTCAAACAGGATCAAAACCCGTTTGTCGGATGGGCTGAAAGAGGTACGCCCCGACGAGGTCGACGACGTCGTGATCGCGGGGATGGGCGGCGAGCTGATCCGCGATATCTTAACCGCCGCGCCGTGGGTGAAGGACGAAGCAAAGCGCCTTGTGCTCCAGCCCATGACCCACCATGAGGATCTGGTGCTTTGGCTGTATGAAAACGGCTTTGCGATCATCGACCAAACAGCCGTGCTTGACGACGGTAAGTACTACACCGTTCTGTCGGCTCAATACAACGGTCAATCACAGCCCTGCGACAGTTATACCGCACTCGTCGGAAAGCTCGGCCTCGACGATGAAAACAGCCGCGGTTTTCTCAGCCGCAGCCTGCACAATCTGCGCAACAAAAGCAAGGGCGACCCTGCCATTTTGCCCCTTGTCCGAAGACTGGAGGAAGCCATCCGTGAAAGTGAATAACATCATCGAATATACAGAGAAGATCGCGCCATTTGACGCCGCCGCAGAGTGGGACAACGTCGGGCTTTTGGTCGGCGACAAAAACGCCGAAATCAGCCGTGTTCTGCTCGCGCTGGACATCACGCCCGAGGTCGTTAAAGAAGCGAAAGAGAAAGGCGCGGGGCTGATCGTCAGCCACCACCCCGTCATCTTCTCTCCGATCAGCGCGCTCAAGCCCGACGCCGCCGAGTATCTGCTGGCAAAGTACGATATCGCGGCGCTGTGTCTGCACACCAATCTCGACCGCGCGGAAGAGGGCGTGAACGTCGCCCTGGGCAAAGCGCTGGGGCTGAAAAACACCGTATTTTATCCCGAGGATTTTCTCCTGGTCGGCGAACCCGAAACGCCCTGTGACGCGGACGCCTATGCCGAGATCATCAAAGATAAACTGCATGCTCCCTCGGTGCGCTACACCGACGGAAAGGTCAGACGAGCGGCGGTATCCTCAGGCGGAGGCGGCGAGGGCGTGGAGCTGTACAAAAAATACGGCTTTGACGCGTTTGTCACAGGCGAGATGAAGCACCACCAGTACCTTTACGCGCAAGCACACGGTATCGCCGCGTTTGACGCGGGACATTTTTCGACCGAGGACGTCGTCATCAAATCCTTGTGCGACATGCTCAAAAAGGAGTTTCCCGACGCCGAGTTTCTCACCAGCGACAAATGCGTCTGTCCGTACAAGGCGATCTGATACTAAGTAGCAATTGATTCCATTGAAACGAAAGCGTTTTTCCGATGAAAACGCTTTCATTTTTTTGCCCGAAAATACGCCTGTCTTCTTAACGAAATTAACAAAATGTGAATTTTGCGCGAAAATGATAATATTTCTGCTATATATATGTAAAAAACAATTGCAAATCCTACAACAGTTTGTTATAATGTTGTAGTGTATATAACTATATCATGTGTTAGTATGGGCTTTTGCGGATAATCGCAAACCGATATCGGCGCAGAACAGGAAGATATATGAGGATCAGAAAAAAGAAATGGGCGGAGCCGGAGCTTTCGGAGTGCCGCTACTACACCAACACGCCCGAAAAATACCGCGGGCGGTGGAAAGAATTTTTTGGCAACGATCATCCCATCGAGCTGGAGATCGGCTGCGGCAAGTGTACCTTTGTCGCCCAAAAAGCAAAGCGCAACCCTGACGTCAACTACATCGCGATGGACATCAAAAGCGACATGCTGGGTGTCGGCAGACGCAATATCGAGCGCATTTTTGAAGAATCGGGCGAAAGCCCGAAGAACATCGCGCTGGTACGGTGCAACGTCGAAATGATCGACAAGGCGATCGCCCCCGAGGAAGGGATCGCGGTGATGTACATCAACTTCTGCAATCCGTGGCCGCGCGAAAAGCACAAAAAACGCCGCCTGACCTATCCGAAAAAGCTGCGCATGTACCGCGACTTTCTCACATCCGACGGCGTCATCTACTTCAAAACCGACAACGACGAGCTGTTTGAAGACAGCGTCGGCTACTTTGAAGAAGCAAAGTACACGATCCGCTATCTCACGCGCGATCTGCACAACAGCGATATCAGGGACAATATCGTCACCGAACACGAGCAGATGTTCACCGACGAGGGGATCCCGATCAAATATCTCGAAGCGACCGTATAACCCGGTCATCACAAAAGGAGGCTTGACATGAGAATACAGCGCCTGTTAGCGACAGCTCTCGCAACCCTGCTGCTGTCGGGCTGTACCTCGCTGAGCCTCAGCGGTCCGGATATCCTCGCGCCGCCCAAAGCGGCAGGACGCCGCGCCGAGATCCAGAGCCTGATCGAAAAGGACTCAGGCGGCGCCTACGCGCTGATCTATCCCACGTCGGGCAGCTACAAAAGCGGTATCGTGATGATCGACACCGACGCCGACGGCACCGAAGAAGCAGTCGCGCTGTATACGGCCGCCGACGGTACGCCGCGGATACTGACGGCTCAGGAGCAGGACGAACACTTCCGCTCGACCGGCGCCGTCAAGCTTCCCTCCGCCAATATCACCGCGATCAGCTTCGGCGACTTTAACGCTGACGGCGTCAAAGAACCCGTCGTCAGCTTTGACGGCGGCACGACCCATACGTCGCTCAAAGCGTATCTTTCGGGCGACGAGCTGACCGAGATCAGCGTTGCGGACGGATATATCGACTACATCACCGCCGATTTTGACGGCAACTCCGCCGACGATATTCTGCTTTTCAGACCCTCCGGCGAGAAAGCGCCCGCCAAAGGCTCGCTGATGATTTACGAAAAAGACGGTTTCGTCGAAAAGTCCTCCTGCGAGACCGACGCCGCCGTCACCTCCTACCCGCAGCTGCGCTATGACAAGATCAGCGATAATCTCAAAGGCGTGATTGCCGACGGCAAACGCCCGAACGGCGAATACACCACCCAGCTGATCTACTATGACAACGCAGCGAAAATGCTGGTCAACCCGCTGTTTCTCAACAACAGCTACCGTGACAGCGCGCGCACCGTGCCTGTCATGTCAGCCGACATCGACGGCGACGGTATCTTTGATATCCCTCTTTGCAGCCTGACAGGTCACACCGAGGACGAGGATCTCTCCGCGGTATGCAGCAGAGCACGATGGAACAACTATGATCCCGAACAGATGGCGCTGGCTTTCAAGCAGGATTCGATCCTGTGCGAAAAGCTCGGCTTTCTCTTGAAAACAGACGCCGGCGTGCTGAACAGCGTTACCGCGCGCTACACCGCCGAAAACGCGGTGACACTGTACGCCCTGAGCTTCAAGGACGGCGATCCCGTAATCGGCGGCGAGCTGCTCACCGTCAAGCGATACGGCAAAAGCAGCTATGACAGCTCCCGCACCGCGGAAGCCGATCTGTTTGAAAGCAGCAACTATATTTACACCTATGTGCTGAGCGAAGGCTCACCCTTCTCCCATGACGACGTCAAAAACAGCTTCGCTTTAACGGGAGCTGAAACAATACAGTAATACATCCTGAACGGAGGTTAAATGATGAAAAAGATTCTTGTGTGTGAGGACGAAGCCGCCATCCGCGACTTTGTGGTTATCAACCTCAGAAGAGCCGGTTACGACGTAGTAGAAGCAGACTGCGGCGAGATGGCGCTCGAAAAATATGAAGAGCAGGGCGGCGACTTTGACGTAGCCATCCTCGACATCATGATGCCGGGCATCGACGGCTTACAGGTTTGCAAGGAGCTGAGAAACAAAAACTCGGGCATCGGCATCATCATGCTGTCCGCCCGCACCCAGGAGATGGACAAGGTCACCGGTCTGATGCTGGGCGCCGACGACTATATCACCAAGCCCTTCTCTCCCTCCGAGCTGACCGCGCGCGTCGACTCGCTGTACCGCAGAGTCTCCCTCTCCGAGCAAAAGAGCGAGAACAACTTTAAGGAAGAGCTGCAGAGCGGTATCTTCACCCTCAACCTGAGAAACCGCGCTCTGATGAAAAACGGCAAGATGATCGAGCTTACGCAGGTAGAGTTCCAGATCATGGAATACTTCTTCTCTAACCCCGGCGTCGCGCTTGACCGTACCGATATCCTCAACCACGTCTGGGGCGAAGCGTATGTCGGCGAAGAGAAGATCGTCGACGTCAACATCCGCCGTCTGCGCATGAAGGTCGAGGACGAGCCCTCTAACCCCAAGTACATCGTGACCGTATGGGGTCTGGGCTACAAGTGGGACACCGTATAATCAGCAGTCCGCTCAAAAACAATCAGCGACGAGTGAATGATGAAAAGTGGATTTTGAGATTAAATAATCAATCCGGGTGAGGGCTCAGCCCTCCCGCCACCGCTCGCCGTTCACCGTTCACCATTCACCAAAAAAGGGGGTGTATAGTTATGTTCAAAGGAATCAACCGACGCTGGCTTATCAATACCTTCGGCGTCGTGTTGGCGATCATCATTATTCTGGTCATCTTTTCGTCTGTAGCTGTACACTCGCTGTGCTACTCTACGGTCGAAGCCGCGCTGAACAACCACAGCGAAGACCTCCACAACGTCTTTCCCGACGGTATCTCAGACAGCACCGACACCTTTGTAGCGACAGCTTCCGCCTATGCCGATGACTTTGCGTACAAAGACGAGATGGAGATCCAGGTGCTTAACGCCACGGGACGGGTCGTCACGACCTCGACCGGCTTCGGTGCTGAGGACGTCAAAGCGCCCGACTTTACCGACGCGCTGAAAACCGAATCCGGTTTCGCGCGCTATGTCGGACGCAACGAAGCGGGCGAAAAGATCATGGCGCTCTCTAGGGTCATCCGCAACGCCCAGGGCACGGAGCTGGGCGCGGTGCGCTATGTGTCCTCGCTGCGCAACGCGGACATGAAGGTCGCGGTTTACACGCTGATCGCGATCGCGGTAGGACTGATTATCATCACGGTCGTCGCGCTGTCGGGCTACTATTTTATCCGTTCGATAGTCAAGCCCGTACGCCGGATGACCGAGACCGCCCAGCAGATCGCGCAGGGCGACTTTACTGCAAAGGTCGACAAAATGTACGACGACGAGATCGGTGATCTGAGCGACACCATCAACGATATGGCAAAGGAGCTGGACGCGAACGAGAAGCTCAAGAATGACTTCATCTCGCGCGTATCCCACGAGCTGCGCACACCGCTGACCGCTATCAAGGGCTGGGCAGAGACCATGCAGTACGGCGTGCCCGACCGCGTCACGCTCGAAAAGGGTATGTCCGTCATCGTCAAGGAAAGCTCCCGTCTGACCTCGCTGGTCGAAGAGCTCCTTGACTTCTCCAAGCTCCAGAGCGGCAGACTGACCATGCAGATGGCGCGCATGGATATCCTCGCCGAGATCGACGAAGCGGTCTATATGCTCAAAGAACGCGCCCTCTCCGAGGGCAAGCATCTGCTCTATGACGATCCCGAGGAGATGCCCATCATCTACGGCGACCGCAACCGACTCAAGCAGGTGTTCCTGAACATCATCGACAACGCGCTGAAATACACGCCCGAGGGCGGTATGATCGGCGTGCAGGTCTATCAGGACTATAAAGAACACACCATCAAGGTCGTTGTCGCCGACAACGGCTGCGGCATCAACGCCGAAGACCTCCCGAAGGTCAAGGATAAATTTTACAAAGCGAATCAAAAGATCAACGGCTCCGGCATCGGTTTGGCGGTAGCCGACGAGATCATCAAAATGCACAAGGGCTCGATCGACATCGAAAGCTCACCTGAGGTCGGCACCACCGTCACCATCACCATCCCGATCTTCAACGAAGCAGCGGCGCTGGACGACGACAGCCAGCCGCTCGGCGGGATGAATTAGGCTCCCTTTCCTAAGGGAGCTGTCAGCGTTAGCTGACTGAGGGTTGATACATTAATAGCAGATGACTTTTTAAAAACGTCGTAAAACCAATTTTAGCAACCCTCCGCCCTATCGGGCACCTCCCTTAGGAAAGGGAGGCTCAAAAAGGAGATAATTCATGAAAAGTCAGAATAAACCAAAATCCTTTTTACTTGTTTTGATTCTCGCCGTCTGCATCATCCTTTGTTCTTGCGGACAAGGAAACGTCTCTCAGGTCACTGTTACTCCGGTCGATTCCGCGATTTACACGCAGGAGGATATCGACGCCGCCATAGATGTGACCTTAGACTTTTTCAAAAAGGAATTCACCGGCTCCACGCTGAAGGAGATTCACTACGCAGGGGACGAATACTTGGAAGATCAATACTCCCCGGAAACATACGGGGATTACGATGAACTTATCGCCTTGCTGTCAACCTATCATGTGGACAGTTCAGACGACGGTATATTAGAACCCGGTTCCACCGTTACCGAGTGGAGCTGGATCTTATGTCGCAGGAACGGCGGTCAATGGGTATTTATCGACTGCGGTTATTGCTGATAATCTGATCATTTGGAAGGAACAATATGAAAAAACAGGACATGAAACAACAGAAGCGCATCACCTCGATCGGCGGCTCCGCCCTGATCGAAGGCATCATGATGCGCGGACCCAAGCGCACTACCGTCGCGTGCAGGGTCGATCAGGACACCATCTACACCGAGGACATCGAGGTCAAGCCTCTGTTTAAATCAAAATTCTGGAAGCTGCCGCTGATCCGCGGCATCGCAGGTATGGTCGACAGCATGCGCCTGAGCTACAAGGCACTGGGACTCTCCGCCGACAAAGCGATGGAAGCCGGTACCGTCGAAGAAGAGGAGCCGTCCAAGTTTGAAAAATGGCTCGACGAAAAGCTCGGCGACAAGCTGATGAACGTCATCATGGTCATCGCCTCCGTCCTGGGCGTCGCGTTGGCGCTGGGACTGTTCGTATTCCTGCCCGCCGCGCTCTTTGACTGGACGCTCGGCGGTATGTTCCAGACGACCGATCCCGAAACCGGCAAGGTCATCTACACCGTCGCGGGTCAGTTCGTCAAATCCGCTTTTTGCGGTGTGCTGAAGATCGCGCTGTTCATCGGCTACATGCTGCTCGTCTCACAGATGAACGACATGAAACGCGTGTTCAAATATCACGGCGCGGAGCATAAAACCATTTTCTGTTACGAAAACGACGAGGAGCTGACGGTCGAGAACGTCCGCAAGCAGACTCGTTTCCACCCCCGCTGCGGCACCTCCTTCCTCGTTGTCACACTTTTGGTGAGCATCGTGGTCGGTCTGTTCATCCCCGTCGCGCCGTTCGGCGTCAAATTCCTCAACCCCGTGTTCCGTCTTCTGCTTCTGCCGATCATGGTCGGTCTGGGATACGAGTTCATCAAGCTCTGCGGCAGACATGACAACACGCTGACGCGCGTCCTCGCGACCCCGGGTCTGTGGGCACAGCGCATCACTACCAAGGAGCCCGAAGACGAGATGATCGAGTGCGCGATCGAAGCGATGAAAGCGGTCATCCCCGACGACGGTTCAGATATTGTCAATGATTGTTCCTGCGCTCCATAACGCCGTCAAAGGCCTTCTCTCGCGCGCGGGAGTTGATAATCCCGCCGGCGATACGGCGGAAATTCTGTGTACGGTTCTGGAATGTGACCGCACACAGCTGATTTTTCGACAGGGCGAACTCCCCGAAGCGCTCTGTGAAAAAGCCCTGCAAATGGCGCGGCGGCGCGCTGTCGGCGAACCGATCCAGTATGTCATCGGCACATGGAGCTTTATGGGACGCGACTATAAGGTCGGCAAAGGAGTGCTGATCCCTCGCGACGACACCGAGGTTGTGGTCGGTGAGGCGCTCAGGCTGATAAAGTCCGTCCCCCATCCTCACATCGTCGATCTATGCGCCGGTTCGGGCATCATCGCGATCACCCTGTACAAAGAACTGCCGGGCGCGACCGTTTCCGCTGTCGAAAAAAGCGGCGAAGCGTTCGCCTATCTCGCAGAAAACGCACAGCTGAACCAAGCCGACATCCGGCTGATCCATTCCGGTCTTGAAGACTGCGCCGACAGCTTCGCGGACAGCTCGCTTGACATGATCGTGTCTAACCCTCCGTATATTCGCACGGACGAGATCGCCGACCTGCAAAGCGAAGTACAGTATGAGCCCGGTCTCGCGCTGGACGGCGGTAAATCGGGTTATGATTTCTACGAAATGATTCTTGACCTGTGGTCAAAGAAGCTCAAAAAGGGCGGCTTCATCGCCTTTGAGATCGGCGAAGGACAGTTCGGCTATATCGCCGCTTTGCTGAAAGATCACGGCTTTGCCGATATCGTCGGCTATCCCGATATCCAAGGGATCACAAGAGCGGCCACCGCAACATATACCGGGCAAAATTAGAAAAATTGTTCGAAAAAGATTGATTCTTTCGCACATATATGCTATCATATTACCGTTAAATTACAGAAACCAAAGGAGAATGAACAACTATGGCTGTTGATAAGAACAAGGCGCTGGAAACCGCGCTGTCACAGATCGAAAAGCAGTTCGGCAAGGGCGCCGTCATGAAGCTCGGCCAGAACTCCCATATGAATGTCGAGCATATATCGACCGGCTCTCTGAGCCTGGATATCGCGCTGGGTATCGGCGGTCTGCCGCGCGGCAGAATCGTCGAGATCTACGGACCGGAAAGCTCGGGTAAAACCACCCTCTCCCTGCACTGTATCGCCGAGGGTCAGAAGAACGGCGGCAACGTCGCATTTATCGACGTAGAGCACGCGCTCGACCCCGTATACGCGGCGGCGCTGGGCGTCGACGTCGACAGCCTGCTGGTTTCTCAGCCCGACACCGGTGAGGACGCGCTTGAAATCGCCGAGGCGCTGATCCGTTCCGGCGCGATCGACGTCATCGTCATCGACTCGGTCGCCGCGCTTGTTCCCAAGGCAGAGATTGAGGGCGAGATGGGCGACAGCCACGTCGGCTTGCAGGCGCGTCTGATGTCTCAGGCGCTGCGTAAGCTCGCCGGCGCGATCAACAAGTCTAACTGCGTCGCGATCTTCATCAACCAGCTGCGCGAGAAGGTCGGCGTCATCTACGGCAACCCCGAGGTCACCACGGGCGGCAGAGCTTTAAAATTCTACTCCTCCGTGCGTATCGACATCCGCCGTATCGAGACCTTAAAGGTGGGCGGCGAGATGGTCGGCTCCCGCACCCGTGCAAAGGTCGTCAAGAACAAAATCGCTCCTCCCTTCAAGGAAGCGGAGTTCGATATCATGTACGGCGAGGGCATCAGCCGCGTCGGTGAGCTGATAGACCTGGCGGTCAAGGCTGACGTCATGCAGAAGAGCGGCGCATGGTTCTACTACGGCGAGATGCGCCTCGGTCAGGGCCGCGACAACGTCAAAGAGCTGCTCAAAAACGACGACCGCCTGCGCAACGAGATCGAGTCAAAGCTTTGGGAGAACGTCGACAAGCTTTCGACCCGTCCCAAGAAGCCCGCAAAATCCGCTACTGCCGCTATCCCCGCGGCAAAGGCAGCTCCTGCTCCCGCAGCGGCTCCTGCCGATAAAAAGAAGAAAACCACCTCGAAGATCGACATCCTTGTCGAAGACTGATACAACTGATGCAGATAACCGCTATTGAGCCCCGCCGCAAGGGGCTCTCGGCGCTTTATATCGACGGCGAGTTCGCCATGAAGCTCGATACCGAGACCCTGCTCGCCCAACGCTTTGACGTCGGACGCGAGATCGACGACGAGACCCTTCACGAGTGTATCAGGGCGTCGGACGCCAAGCGCTGCAAGGATAAGGCGCTGTGGCTGATCGGCTACCGCGACCACTCGCGTCGGGAGCTGGTCGATAAATTGCGCAGGGATTATCCCGAAGAAGTTTGCGAAAAAGCGGTCGACCGTCTCGAAGAGCTCGGGCTGATCGACGACAGCCGCTTCGCGCGGCGCTACACCGCCGATCTGATCCACCTAAAGCGCCTTTCCGAGCGCGGCGTGCGACAGAAGCTTCGGGAAAAGGGTATCGACCGCGATCTGATCGACGAGATCATGGACGAATTTGTCATCGACGAGGACGACCAGATCCGCGCTATCATCGAAAAGAAATACGCGCGTTCCCTCTCGGACGAGAAAGGACGCCGCCGCTGTGCCAATGCGCTCGCAAGGCTGGGTTTCAGCTACGCGGGCATCAAAAGCGTGATGGCAGAATATACAGAGATAGAGGAATACTGATATGCCAAGTGTAGGTATCGTATCGCTCGGCTGCGCGAAAAACCGCGTAGACGCCGAGCTGATGATGTTTCAATTAAACAAAGCGGGTTTTCAGCTCAAAGAAGACCCCGCGATGGCAGACGCCGTCATCGTCAACACCTGCGGTTTCATCGAGAGCGCCAAGCAGGAAAGCATCGACGAGATCCTGGAGCTTGCCGAGCTGAAAAAGGAAGGCAAGATCAAAGCGATCATCGTCACGGGCTGTCTTGCCGAGCGTTACAACAGCGAGATCATGAAGGAGCTCAGCGAGGTCGACGCTGTCATCGGTATCGGCAAAAACGCCGACATCGCACAGGTCGTACAACAGGCGCTTGACGGCAACAAGATCGAAGCCTTCCCCGATAAACTCAACCTGCCCCTCGACGGCGGCAGAGTCCAGAGCACCGAACAGCACTGGGCGTATCTCAAGGTCGCCGACGGCTGTGACAACTGCTGCACCTACTGCGCGATCCCGCTGATCCGCGGACGTTTTCGTTCCCGCAAGATGGAGACGATCGTCGAAGAAGCTCAGCGTCTGGTCAAAAACGGCGTCAAAGAGATCAACGTCATCGCCCAGGACACCACGCGCTACGGCGAGGACAACTACGGCAAGCTGATGCTGCCTGAGCTGCTCAGAAGGCTGTGCAAGATCGAGGGCTTACAATGGATCCGCATCCTGTACTGCTATCCCGACCGCCTGACCGACGAGCTGCTTGACACCATCCGTGAAGAAGAAAAAATCGTCAAGTACATCGACCTGCCGCTGCAGCACTGTGACGGAAAAATCCTGCGCGCGATGAACCGCCGCGGCGATAAAGAAAGCCTTTTGCGGCTCGTACAGCATATCCGAGAGAAGATCCCGGGCGTTGTGCTGAGAACAACCCTCATCACCGGCTTCCCCGGAGAGAGCGACGAGGACTTTGAAGAGCTGAGCGACTTTGTCGCAAAGACCGGGTTTGAGCGCCTGGGATGCTTTGCCTACTCGCGCGAAGAGGACACCCCCGCCGCGCTGATGGAAGATCAGATCGACGAGGAAATCAAGAACCGCCGCGCCGAAATCATCACCGAACAGGAAGCGCTGATTATGGACAGCTGGTGTGAACAGCAGATCGGAACAGAGATCGACGTGCTGGTCGACGGATTTGACCGCTATGCCGACTGTTTCTTCGGACGCTCCCCCTATGACGCGCCCGAGGTCGACCCCTGCGTGTTCTTCACCGCTCCCGAGCGCAAGCCGCGCTCAGGCGAGATCGTCCGCGTTCGTATCACCGACCACATCGACTGTGACCTGACAGGAGAAATGGTCGAATAGCCGTCGAGAAATATACAGAGGAGCTTGCTCCTCCCAATCACCCTGATGACATTATGGAACGTTGCGGGAGGCGCAAGTCCCTCCCCTACTGTCATGAAAGGCAAGCCTATGAAAAAAATGAATCTGCCTAATAAACTGACCTTACTGCGTATTTTGCTGGTGCCGCTTGTCATCGCCGCGATCCTGATCGAGTTTCCGTTCCATCACCTTGCTGCGGGAATCCTGTTTGGTATCGCCGCGATCACCGACGCGCTCGACGGCAAGATCGCGCGGCGTGACAATCTCATTACCGATTTCGGCAAATTTGCCGACCCGCTCGCCGACAAAATCCTTGTGATCTCGGTGCTGGTCTGCTTTGTCAAGCTCGGTCTGTGCGGCGCGGTACCGCTGATTATCATCATCTTCCGCGAGTTCGCGGTCACCTCGGTGCGGCTGGTCGCCTCAGCCAAAGGCAAGGTCATCGCCGCCAACATGTGGGGCAAGGTCAAAACCGTCACCCAGATCGTCGCCATTGTCGCGATCTTTCTCATGCAGACCGCGATGGACATCATTACGATGACGGTGATCGGCACAACGCAGACAACAGATGATTACAGTGTTTTTAAGGTCGCGATCAACAGCGACTCGCTGTATCACGACATGTACAACATATTCTGCATCTTTAATTATATCGGTCAGGCGCTGCTGTGGATCGTCGCGATCATCACCGTGATCTCCGGCGTCAAATATCTTGTGGACAACAAAGAAGTGATTTCCGATATGTAGGTGTTGCAAAACAAACAACTTTCGTATATAATAGGATAGATATGTAAAGGCACTGAGCAGGAAAAGTATCTGCGCAAAGGCTACCAGAGAGGACAGCGATTGCTGGAAGCTGTCTTAGCGGATGTACAGAGAAATGCGCCTGTGAGCCCGCGGTAGGAAATGACCGCGCGTGTGTCCGCGTTAAGGACGTCGAGAGTATTGATTTCAATACTGAATTTGGGTGGAACCACGGCGCTGTCGTCCCTATGGGATGGCGGCGCTTTTTTAGCCTTTCCCTTGAGGGGAAAGCTTTATCTCTCACTGAAAAGGTTGATATTTATGTTTGACACATTAAAAGCCGACCTCGAGGCTTACCTCCGGCGAGACCCCGCAGCGCGCAACAAGGCGGAGGTATTCTTCCTCTACTCCGGCTACAAGGCGGTGCGCAAATACCGGCGCGCCCACTGGTTTCAACAGCATCATATGAAATTTATCGCACGGTGGCTCAGCCAGCGTGCCCGCCATAAGACAGGCGTCGAAATCCATCCCGGCGCGACCATCGGCAAGGGACTGGTCATCGACCACGGTATGGGCGTCGTCATCGGCGAGACGACCGTCATCGGCGATAACTGCCTGATCTACCAGAACGTCACCCTCGGCGGCACGGGCAAGGAGCAGGGCAAGCGTCACCCCACCCTCGGCGACAACGTCATGGTCGGCTCGGGCGCAAAGGTGCTCGGCCCCTTCAAGGTCGGCGACAATTCGCGCATTGCGGCAGGCGCGGTCGTTCTCTCCGAGATCCCGCCCAACTCCACCGCTGTCGGCGTACCGGCGCGCGTTGTGCGCGTCAACGGTATCCGTCCCGAGTCGCTCGACCAGATCCATTACTCCGATCCCGTCGCGCAGGAGCTGTGCCGTATGCATAACGAGATTCAGCAGCTGAGCAACGAGGTACAATATCTGAGAAAATCCGTCAACCAACCGGTCACAAACAGCGCATATAAAGCGCCTGACCGATCCGATACAGGAAAGGAAGTCAAAAAATGATCTTATATAACACCTTAGGCGGCACCAAGCAGGAATTTGTCCCCCATGAAGCGGGCAAGGTCAAGATGTACACCTGCGGCCCGACCGTCTACCACTATGCCCACATCGGTAACCTGCGCACCTACATCATGGAGGATGTGCTGGAAAAATACCTGCGCTACGCGGGCTACGACGTTCTGCGCGTGATGAACATCACCGACGTGGGACACCTCAGCTCCGACGCGGACACCGGTGAGGATAAGATGCTCGCGGGCGCAAAGCGCGAGCACAAAACCGTCATGGAAATTGCGCAGTATTACACCGACGCCTTCTTCTCGGACGCTTCTAAGCTCAACATCAAAAAGCCCGACGTCATCGAGCCCGCGACCCACTGTATCCCCGAGTTCATCGAGATGGTCGAGACCTTGATCGACAAGGGCTACGCCTATCTCGCGGGCGGTAACGTCTACTTTGATACCGGTAAGCTCGATAACTACTATGTTTTCGGCAACATGAACGAGGATGAGCTGCAGGTCGGCGTGCGCGAGGACGTCACCGAGGACACAAACAAACGCAACAAAAACGACTTTGTCCTTTGGTTTACCCAGAGCAAGTTTGAGGATCAGGCGCTCAAGTGGGAATCCCCGTGGGGTCTGGGCTATCCCGGATGGCACATCGAGTGCTCCGCGATCTCCATCAAGCACGCCGGCGAGTACCTCGACATCCACTGCGGCGGCGTAGACAACGCTTTTCCCCATCACACCAACGAGATCGCCCAGTCGGAAGCCTACCTCGGCCACAAGTGGTGCAACTACTGGTTCCACGTGCTTCATCTCTTAGACAAGCGCGGCAAGATGTCAAAATCCAAGGGCGGTTTTCTGACCGTATCCCTGCTCGAAGAAAAAGGCTACGATCCCCTCGCCTACCGCTTCTTCTGCCTGCAGTCCCACTACCGCAAGCCGCTGGTGTTCAGCTTTGAGAACCTAGACAACGCGGTGCAGGCGTACAGCAAGCTGATCGCGCGTATCGCAAAGCTCGACGCAAACGGCGCACAGCCCGACCTCGACGCGGCAAAACCCTATCAGGACAAATTCAAAGAAGCGCTCGACAATGACCTGAACACCTCGCTGGCGGTCACCGCGCTGTATGACGTATTCAAGGGCGACCTCTCCGACGCGACCAAGCTGTATCTGATCGCGGATTTCGACCGTGTGCTGTCGCTGGGACTGATCGAAGCCGCTCAGGCGCTGAACGCCCGATCCGCTCCCGCGGCTGACGTAGACGTCGCAAAGATCGAGGAGCTGATCGCCAAGCGTACGCAGGCGCGAGCCGACCGCGACTGGGCAACCGCCGACGCCATCCGCGACGAGCTCAAAGCCATGCACATCGTCATCAAGGACAGCAAAGACGGCGTGACTTGGGAAATTGAACAGTAATACTAATCCTTAATAAAAAGATTTAATCAGATATTAAGGATTAGTATAAAAAACGATGCCCTTTCCGTACGGAGAGGGCATTTTTGACGATTCGCGCGCATATTTTATAGCGGTGATAGTATGCGATTTATCTTGTTAACCCGCCGCAAATTGGCGATATTGTTCTCCTGCGTGCTGATCGGCGCGATCTCGCTGGTAGTGGCGACTACAACAGCGGATCAGGTGGTCGCGACCGTCAGCGAGCCGCGCGAAATCCCGATCTACTATGTGGACACCGATGAAAAGGTCTGCGCCCTGTCCTTTGACGCGGCATGGGGCAACGAACAGACAAATACCCTGCTCGATATCCTTGACGAATACGAGATCAAAAGCACCTTTTTTCTCGTCAAACAGTGGGTGGATCAATATCCCGATGACGTCAAAGAGATTGCCGCGCGCGGTCACGACGTAGGCAACCACAGCGCGACCCATCCGCACATGGCGTCGCTGACCTCGGACGAACAGATCAAGGAGATCGGCGACTGTAACGCCGCTGTTGAGGAGCTGACAGGCAGCCGCCCGACGCTGTTTCGCGCCCCCTACGGCGAGTATGACAATAAGCTGGTGCAAAACCTCAGGGACAACGACATGTACTGCGTCCAGTGGAACATCGACAGCCTTGACTGGAAGGATCCCTCCCCCGGCGAGATGGTAAAGCGTATCCGTGAAAAGCTCTGTCCCGGGTCGATCATCCTCATGCACAACGGCGCGAAGAATACTCCTGAAGCGCTGCCGCAGATCATCGAGATGATACAGGGCGAGGGATACACCATCGTACCGATCAGCGAGCTCCTCCCCGAGGGCGACTATTACACCGATCACGAGGGCAAGATGATCCTCCGATAACAGAAAACGCGCTCCCGAGTTTTGCTCAGAAGCGCGTTATTGTTTTACTTGGAATCAGCGGTACCCGTGGTTTTCTCAAAAACCATCTTGCCGACCATGCCGCCATCGTTATTTTCAAGGATGATCTTACCGTCCTCGAGGTGATAAGGCGACTCCGCACCCTCATCGTTGCGCATGACGCCGGCTTTTTCGTCGATCGTCCATTTCATCGTCTGACCGGCAAAGTTTACCGTCGCCTGATCCTTTGTGACCGTCATATATACCTCTACGCTTTGCAGCACAGCGGACAGATCGTTGCCGCCGGATTCGATGGAGATCAGCTTGTAGGTACCGTCGAGTCCGGAACCGCCGCAGGCGGACAGGCTCAGCGCCGCCAGCAGCAGCGCCGCTATACAAATAACAGATACGGCTTTTTTCATATCATCCTCCGGAAATCGTTCTCTCTCAGCTGTTCAACACCGCGTCAAGCACCTGTTCTTTCAGGCGGTCGAGAGGGCTTTTGTCGGGGATCAGCTCATCCTTGCCAAACGTTTGCCGCGGCAGAGACGAAGCGGAGCTGAAGCTCTTCATGCGGATCACGATATGCTCATTCTTGACCAGCGCAAACAGCTTGTCGATCGTGGGACAGGTCTCTATCGCACGGATGATCTGCTCCTTGGTGTGCGGCTGAGGCTGATAGGGCGCGGGCACGCTCTGACGGCGAGCCTCATCCATCACCGCCTGGCGCACCTGTATCTTCAGGCTGTCCAGCGGCGAGAGGTCGGGGATCGGCTTCGGAGCCTCTTTCGGTAAAGAGGAAGCGGAGTTGAAGCTCTTCATCTGAATCACGATATGCTCGTTCTTAACCAGCGCGAACAGCTTATCAATCGACGGGCATGCGTCGATGGCGCGCAGCAGTTCTTCTGTTGTATGTTTCGGACGATTCTGAGTCTGCACAAGCTCCCTCCTTTACACATATTTATCATATTATAAACGAAAGTCGACGATTTTTCAAGTAAAAGTAAACTTATTATGAAGTTTATTTACAATAAACGGCTTTTGTGGTATTCTATATGTAAATTTTACCGACAAGGAGCGCCTATGGCTTACTTAGATGATAATAACGACAACCTGTACTCCCGCGGCGATCCGCTGGACGAGCTTGACAGGGAGCTGGCTGACCTGAAAGCCACGCTCGGCAAGCTGGAGGGCGATTCTCCAAAGCCCGATGCTCCTCCTGAAAAAACGGAAGTCTCGCCGCAAATACCGGAACAGCCGCAGGAAATCATCGAACCGCCGATCCCCCAGACCGACGAAAAACAAACAGAAACCGAGGAAATCAGAAAACCCATGAAACATTCATCCGACAACAACAGCGGCGGCAAGCACCGCCTGCCCCTCATCATCGTCGCGATCGTCCTGTCAGCGGCGCTGGTGATCGGCGTCGGCTTTTTGGCGATGAAGCTGCTATCAAAGCCGGTCAACGACGACGGCGAGCTTGTCTCCTCCGGCGAGAAGGTCACCATCAACGACTCCGTGATGGGCGACATTGAACTGCAAACCGTCAAGGGCGCCGCGGTCAACACCTATACCGCCGACAACCTGCAATATGACGAAAACGGCTATCCCTCCTACTATCAGGACGGCAAGAAAATCTCGCATCTCGGCGCGGATCTGAGCGAATACCAGGGCGACGTCGACTTTGCCGCGATGAAAAACGCGGGCGTAGAATTTGTCATGCTGCGTATCGGCGGCAGATACTACGGCGACGAAGGCCTTTTGTACACCGACAAAGCCTTTGATACCTACTATCAGCAGGCGAAGGCGGCAGGACTGAAGGTCGGCGCGTACTTCTTCTCGCAGGCGGCTTCCGCCGATGACGCGGCGGAAGAAGCAAAATATGCCATCGAAAAGCTCGGCGGCAAACAGCTCGACTACCCCATCGCCCTCGACTGGGAAAATATCGCTGACGATAACGCGCGTACCGACAACGTCAACGGCGATCAGCTGACCGATATCGCCGAGACCTTCTGCGATACCGTCACCGCCTCGGGGTACAAATCGCTGGTCTACTCCAACACCCAGCAGATGTTCGTCATGTACGACTTTGAGACCATGAAGGACTATGACTTCTGGCTTGCCGATTACCGCGAGTTTCCGACCATGTACTACAAGTTCGACATGTGGCAGTACACCATGGAGGGCAAGATCGACGGCGTCGAGGGCACGGTCGACCTGAACATCAGCTTCACCGATTTTACGGATTAAATGAAAAAGCGCCTGCAAACGCGGGCGCTCATCTCAAAGAATTTGCTTACGAATCAAAGAACTGCTGTCCCTCATCCGTGACGAGCCGTTCTGTCCTGGGGTATTCAAAGATTGCGGCGCTGCCGGCATTTGCTTCCAGATATGCCGCAAACTCTGCCGCGTACCACTTAGCCATCGCGAGATTGTGCATCAGGTAATGGCCGCAGTTCACCGCCGTCGCGCCGGGTACCTCTTCAGCTTTTTCTACCGAACGAAAGGCGGCAAGGATCAGATCATAGATCTCCTTTGGCGCGCGGTTGCCCTTGAGGATCAGATAAAAACCCGTCAAACAGCCCATCGGGCCCCAGTAGATCACTTCGTCCTTCCAGTCGGGATCGTTCCGCAGGAAGGTCGCGATGATATGCTCGAGCGAATGCATCGCCGCAACGTCGATCACCGGCTCTCTGTTCGGTCTTTTCAAGCGGATATCATAGGTCGTGACCGTATCGTTTCCGACATGATCCTCACGGCTGAGAAAGATGCCGGGGATGATCCTTGTATGGTCGACGGAAAAGCTTTGTATCAGTTCCATGTTGATCTCTCCTTTTACACTTTTTTGATCAAATCAAGTCTAGCATAAAAGGATGCCTTTTTCAACACCTTATGAATAGTGAGGAGTTTTTGGCGGGCACCGCGCACCTGTTTTCCATATAAATCCAAAACGCGGAGCGTTTCCCACAACTCCTAACTCCTAACTCCTCACTCCTCACTTATTGAAACATATCCTTCGCGCTGTCGAGCAAGTCCTCCATCGCGTCGGCGACCTTACCCGCCTTCTTTTGCAGGGATTTCTGATTGTTGTTCATCATCACGATCCCGACCGCGCTGACCGCGATGCCTGCCGCCATACCGCCGAGAATACATTTCAGCGCGCCGCCTTTTTTGTCGGCGCAACTGCCGTTGTTACCCATCTTTTGCATCACAAAACCTCCTTTGTGAAAATAGTTTCTGCAAAGGACGCTTTTCTATTCCAAACAGTAAGAAGGAATTTTTTTGCATCATTCAAATAAAAAAGTTTTAAATATCGTACTTTTCGAGCCGGAAATCCCCCAGAACACCGGCAACATCGCGCGTACCTGCGCCGCTACAGGCGCAAGGCTCCACCTGGTACGCCCGTTCGGCTTTGAGATCACCGACCGCAACCTCAAGCGCGCGGGGCTCGACTACTGGTACCTCGTCGACATCACCTATTACGACTCGATTGATGACTTTTTCGAAAAGACCGCGGGCGGCGAATACTACTTCTTCTCCACCAAGGCGCGTCACAAGCACAGCGAAGTCAGCTATCCCGACGGCGCGTATATTATCTTCGGCAAAGAAACGCGCGGTATTCCTGAACACGTTTTGATGAAATACCCCGACCGCTGTGTCCGCATCCCGATGATCGACGAGGCAAGGTCGCTCAACCTCGCAAACTCCGTCGCCGTCGGCTGTTACGAGGTGCTCAGGCAGTGGGATTACCCCGAGCTCCAAACCCAAGGCGAGCTCCACCGCCACAGCTGGGACGATATCGAATAACGAGGTGTTCTATGTCATCATCCAAAGCCTATCTTGACTTTATCCTAAATCAGCTCTCCCCTCTCGATGAGATCACCTACCGACCGATGATGGGCGAGTACATCCTCTACTACCGCGGCAAAATCGTCGGCGGAATCTATGACAACCGCCTGCTGATTAAGCCCGTCAAATCCGCGAAAGCCTATATGCCCGAGGCAACCTTCGAACTGCCCTATGAGGGCGCGAAGGAAATGCTGCTCGCCGATAACGTCGACGACAGCGCCTACCTGTGTGGACTGATGGAGGCGATCTATTCCGACCTGCCCGAAAAAAGGAAGAAATAGCCTGCCGGCTCCCTGCAAAGGGAGCTTTTTTGTACATTTCCCCATGAAATCTTGCATTTTACTATTGCAAACATGTACAACTTTGTTATATAATTATGGAGTAAAAATATGGTATTGGGCGTTTGCGGTTAGCTTCGACTAACATAGCGCGGACGTTCCGTACAAAGAAAGGATGTTTTTATCATGAAACTCAACAAGTACACCGTTGATGACATCAACTTCGCCGGCAAGAAGGTTCTTTGCCGCTGTGACTTCAACGTACCGCTCAAGGACGGCGTGATTACCAACGACAACCGTATCACCGCCGCTCTCCCCACCATCAAGAAGATCATCGCTGACGGCGGTCAGCTTATCCTCTGCTCCCACCTGGGCAAGCCGAAGAACGGCCCCGAGGAGAAGTTCTCTCTCGCTCCCGTCGCTGTCCGTCTGTCCGAGCTGCTGGGCAAGGACGTTGTCTTTGCGAACGACGACGAGGTTGTCGGCGCGAACGCCAAGGCTGCTGTTGCCGCGATGAAGGACGGCGACGTTGTTCTGCTCCAGAACACCCGTTTCCGCAAGGAAGAAACCAAAAACCTCGAGCCGTTCAGCTCTGAGCTGGCTTCTCTGGCAGAAGTATTCGTCATGGACGCTTTCGGCTCCGCTCACCGTGCTCACTGCTCCACCGTCGGCGTGACCGATCACATCAAGTGCACTGCTGTCGGCTACCTCATGCAGAAAGAGATTGACTACCTCGGCAACGCGGTAGAGGCTCCCGTACGTCCCTTCGTCGCGATCCTCGGCGGCGCTAAGGTTGCGGACAAGCTGAACGTTATCTCGAACCTGCTCGAGAAGTGCGACACCCTCATCATCGGCGGCGGCATGGCTTACACCTTCTTAAAGGCACAGGGCAAGGCGATCGGTACCTCTCTGGTAGACGACACCAAGCTCGATTACTGCAACGAGATGATCAAGAAGGCTGAGGATCTCGGCAAGAAGCTCCTCCTGCCCGTCGACACCGTATGCACCAAGTCCTTCCCCGATCCGATTGACGCGCCCATCGACACCGAGGTTTTCGCCGCGGGCGAGATTCCCGAGGATAGCATGGGTCTGGACATCGGCCCCAAGACCCGCGAGCTGTACGCAGAGGCTGTCAAGTCCGCCAAGACCGTTGTTTGGAACGGCCCCATGGGCGTATTTGAGAACCCGATCCTTGCAGAAGGCACCATCGCGGTCGCGAAGGCTCTGGCTGAAACCGACGCTACCACCATCATCGGCGGCGGCGACTCTGCTGCGGCGGTCGTCAACCTCGGCTTCGCCGACAAGATGAGCCACATCTCTACCGGCGGCGGCGCTTCTCTCGAGTACCTCGAGGGCAAGGTTCTGCCCGGTATCGCGGCTATCGCTGACAAAGACTAATATAAAACGATAGAGGGCGGCTTTCGTCGCCCTCTGTTACCATCACAGAAAGGATAGATTACTATGATTCTTGACGCTTTAACCAAAGGTATGAGAAAGACCATCATCGCCGGCAACTGGAAGATGAACAAAACCCCGTCCGAAGCTAAGGCTCTGCTTGAAGAGATCATCCCCCTCGTCAAAGACGCACAGTGCGAAGTTGTTGCCTGCGTACCTTACGTAGACCTTGCAACCGCTGTTGAAGTCACCAAGGACACCAACATCAAGATCGGAGCTGAAAACTGCCACTGGGCAGAGAGCGGCGCTTTCACCGGCGAGATCAGCACCGGTATGCTCAAGGAGCTTGGCGTAGAGTACGTTGTTGTCGGCCACTCCGAGCGCAGACAGTACTTTGGCGAGACCGACGAAACTGTCAACAAGCGTACCAAGGCTGCTCTGGCTGCCGGCCTCAAACCCATCGTTTGCGTCGGCGAGCTGCTGTGGGAGCGTGAGTGCAACATCACCAACGAAGTCATCGCCCGCCAGATCAAACTCGACCTGTGGGATGTTTCCGAAGAGGAACTCAAGAACGTTGTCATCGCTTACGAGCCCGTATGGGCGATCGGCACCGGCAAGACCGCTACCGCTGAGCAGGCAGAGGAAGTCTGCGAATTTATCCGCGCGTGCCTGAAATCTCTGTACGGCTTAGAGGCTGCGGCAGGCGTGACCATCCAGTACGGCGGCTCCATGAACGACAAGAACGCGGCTGAGCTGCTGGCAAAAACCAACGTCGACGGCGGTCTGATCGGCGGCGCTTCTCTGGTTGCAGAAAAGTTCGCGGCGATCGTTGACGCGGCTAAGCCTGAATAATTCTCATCATTCAGAGACTCTTCACTCACTCTTACACAGAGAGGATAATCATATGAAAAAACCACTTGCATTAATCATCATGGACGGCTTTGGTATCGCTCCCAAGTACGGCAACGCCATCGACTACGCGCGTACGCCGCACCTTGACCAGCTGTTCTTCAAAAACCCTGTTACCATGATCGGCGCGTCGGGTCTGGACGTCGGTCTGCCTCACGGTCAGATGGGTAACAGCGAGGTCGGCCACACCAACATGGGCGCCGGCCGCATCGTCTATCAGGAGCTGACCCGCATCACCAAGTCTATCGAGGACGGCGACTTCTTCGAGAATGAGGCGCTGAACAAGGCTGTCGACAACGCGCTGGCGCATGACAGCTCCCTGCACCTCTTCGGACTTTTGTCCCCCGGCGGCGTTCACAGCCACAACACCCACATGTACGGTATCCTCGAGCTCTGTAAGCGCAAGGGACTCTCTAAGGTCTATATCCATGCGTTCCTCGACGGTCGTGACGTACCGCCCTCCAGCGCGAAGGACTATGTCGCCGAAGCGGTAGCCGAATGCGAGAAGATCGGCGTCGGCAAGATCGCGACCATCTCCGGACGCTACTATGCGATGGACAGAGATAACCGCTGGGAGCGCGTCGAAAAGGCGTATTCCGCCATCGTTTACGGCGAGGGCGTCAACGAAGTTGATCCCGTACAGGCCGTTCAGAACAGCTACGATAACGGCGTGACCGACGAGTTCATGCTGCCCTCTGTCATCGCGGGCGGCGACACCGTCAAGGCGAATGACTCCGTGATCTTCTACAACTTCCGTCCCGACAGAGCGCGCGAGATTACCCGCACCTTTGTCGATCCCGATTTCTCCGGCTTTGAGCGCAAAAATGGCTTTTTCCCCGTCACCTACGTCTGCATGACCCAGTATGACGCGACGATGCCGAACGTTGAGATCGCCTTCAAGCCGCAGAAGCTCGTCAACACCCTGGGCGAGTATCTCAGCAAGAACGGTCTGACCCAGCTCAGAATCGCCGAAACCGAGAAGTACGCGCATGTCACGTTTTTCTTCAACGGCGGTGTTGAGAAGCAGTATGAGGGCGAGGATCGTATTCTGGTCAAGTCCCCCGCGGTCGCGACCTACGACATGCAGCCCCATATGAGCGCCTACGAGGTCACCGAAAAGTGCGTCGACGCGATCAAGAGCGGCAAGTATGACGTCATCATCCTGAACTTCGCGAACTGCGATATGGTCGGTCACACCGGCGTATTTGACGCGGCTGTCAAGGCTGTCGAAGCCGTCGACTGGGGCGTCAAGAAGGTTTCCGATGCGATCGCCGAGATGGGCGGCGTGACCTGTATCACCGCCGACCACGGCAACGCCGATCGCATGATCGACCGTGACGGCACCCCCTTCACCGCGCACACCACCAACCCCGTACCCTTCTGCGTCGTCGGCTACGACGAGTGCAAAGAGCTGCGCGCGGGCGGCGTTCTCGCGGATATCGCGCCCACCATGCTTGATATCATGGGTCTCCCCCAGCCCGAGGAAATGACCGGCAAATCCATGATTATCCGGTGAGCACGTGTGCTCTTTTGTCCGCCGACGCGCGGCGTCTTGATTCCGCCTTTTGAAAGGTGAACACTTCCATGAGCGGACATCAACGGCGTGTCAGACACGAAGTGTCTCTGTCCGCCTTTTGAAAGGTTAGATTATCCTTTAAAGATCATCAACGGCGTGTCAAATACGCTTCTTGTTCTGCGCTTTTTTTAAGAACCCATATACTATAACGAAAGCTCCCGATCTCTCGGGAGCTTCAGTCTGTCGAAAAAGTCCAGCGAGAGCTGGGCTTTTTGTCGTATTTATGGTAAAATAGATACGGTGATTGTAATGTTAGAAAAGAACGTAAATAATAGATCGTTAGTAGAGATCGTGAGCTTAGAGGATTTAGTCCCCGAGGATCATCTTTTGAGAAAGATAGATGCAGCGGTAGATTTCAGCAAGATCTATGAGTTTGTAGAAGATCTGTACTGTGAGGATAACGGCAGACCGAGCATAGATCCCGTAATCTTGTTCAAGATGGTACTGATCCAACATCTCTATGGAATTACTTCGCTCAGGAGAGTGGCAAACGAAGTCCAAGCAAACAATTGTTACCGTTGGTTTTTAGGGTACAGTCTGCATGATGAAACGCCACACTTTTCCACATTAAGCTACAATTTCAGGAAAAGATTCAACAGAGAAACGGTAGACAAGGTATTCTACTGGATACTGGATG
>Ga0256404_1002459_pt1 | contig 40943 bp, 30 predicted proteins | sample RumenRJG_01DNA_FD_185990 | JGI IMG/M metagenome (GOLD analysis project Ga0256404, IMG submission 185990) | Bovine rumen microbial communities from Lethbridge, Alberta, Canada - RJG_01 | ecosystem: Host-associated > Mammals > Digestive system > Stomach > Rumen | place: Canada: Alberta | collected... | reverse complement strand
ATAATCGTATCCTGCTTCTCCGTTGATATACTCTGTTACCAACTGCTTCTTAAATTCATAACTATACTTTGACATAAAAATCCCCCCGAAAGTTAGTTTTGGGTCTAACTTTCGGGGGTCGGGTCAGCGCGACAGCCCCTGAGGTTTTTTTGAGTTTTCCGCGATCACTATAGGGCGCAGGAGGTTTTGTCCTTTGCCGTCAATTGAACAGTCCGTAGAACGCCTTGTGCGCCATGTAGATATCGGGCTTGCTGATGACCTCGAACGGCGCGTGCATGCACAGCACCGCAACGCCCAGATCAACTACATCGACGTTCATGTTGGCAACGTACTTGGCAATGGTACCGCCGCCGCCGATGTCGACCTTGCCCAGCTCGCCGACCTGCCACTTGACGTCGTTCTCCTTGAGCATGGCGCGGATCTCGCCCATGAACTCGGCAGAAGCGTCGGAGGTGTCGTACTTACCGCCGTGACCGGTGTACTTAGAGATAACCACGCCCTCGTTGATGAAGGAGCAGTTCTTCGGCTCATAGGCAGAGGAGAAGGTCGGGTCGAACGCCGCGTTGACATCCGCTGACAGGCACTTTGACTTAGACAGCACACGGTAGCCCTCGTTGCCGTCAGCCTTAGAAAGATCATAGATAAAGTAGCGCAGAAAATCGCTCTGCATACCGGTGTTGCCGTCCGAGCCTGTCTCTTCCTTGTCGGTCAGGTAGGTGATGCAGGTGCAATCGGGCAGCTTGGTGTCAAAAATCGCTGTGACAGACGGATAGGCGCAGCACTTGTCGTCGTGACCGTAGCCGCCGATCAGCGAACGGTCAAAACCAACGTCGCGGGTGGGGTAAGCGGGGCAGAAGTTCAGCTCCGCCGAGAGGAAATCATCCTCGCAGATACCGTAGCGCTCGTTGAGAATCTTCATCACGTTGAGCGCGATCAGATCCTTTTCGTCGCTGTTGTCGTAGGGGTAGGAGCCGATCAGAATGTTCAGATCCTCGCCTGTAAAGGCTTTTGACATGGTTTTGGTTGCCATCTCACGGTCAAGGTGGGGCAGCAGATCGGTGATGAGGAAGCACTCGTCTTTGGGATCGTCGCCGATACGGATATCGACTGTCGAGCCGTCGAGCTTGACCACTCTGCCGTGCAGGGCGAGGGGGATCGCTGTCCACTGGTACTTTTTGATACCGCCGTAGTAGTGGGTTTTGAAGAGCGCCAGACCGTTGCTCTCATAGAGAGGATTGGGCTTTAAATCAATGCGCGGAGAGTCGATGTGCGCAATCGCGAGACGTACGCCGTCTGACGTACCGTTTTTGCCGATAACTGCCAGACCGATCGCTTTTTCTCGGTTGATTACATAGACCCTGTCTCCTGGAGAGTACTTTTTGTCGGGTTCAAATTCGACAAAGCCTTCTTTTTCAGCCAACGCCTTGACGTAGCTGACCGCCTCGCGCTCGGTGCGGGAGTTGTCGAGGAAGGTTTTGTAGCCTTCGCAGTACTCTGCGGCTTTTGCGAGCACCTCGGGCGAGTAGGTTGCCGCGCCCTTGTGCTCTTTCATCATCAATTGTTCTTTGAGTTCCTTAGCGTTTTCAGACATAATATACCTCCTGTTTGGTGAATGGTTAACGGTTAACGGTGAATGGTGAAGGGAGGGCTTTGCCCTCACCCATTGAGAGTAAGTTTGCTTTTTGACAGAGGCAGGTGCGCTGTGGTTAGCTGTAGCTATACAAATCCAAAAATCCGTAAGGATTTTCCCACCACCGTTAACCGTTAACCGTTAACCGTTCTCCGTTCTCCGTTAACCGTTATCTGTTCACCGAATTAATAATAAATCTTCTTATACATCTCATATCCCTCAGAGACGCGGTCGACGTAGGTGCGTGTCTCGTCAAAGGGGATGTTGGAGAGGGTTTTGCCGTCCTGCGAATACGCGCCGTCAGAAAGCCAGCTCTGAACGTTCGCGGTGCCCGCGTTATACGCGGCGGCGGCAGTTTTGATATCGCCGTTATGCTCCTTTAACAGCTTGCTGAGCAGATAGGTGCCGTAGCGGATGTTGATATCGGGGTCGAGAAGAGAATCGGAGCTGTAGGTTACGCTGCCTTCGAGCTCCTGCTGGAGCCAGTCGAAGGTCGAGGGCATGAGCTGCATCAGCCCCATCGCGCCTGCCGAGCTGACGACCTCGGGACGAAAACCGCTTTCGGTACGGATGACTGAGTAGATCAGCGGCTCTTCTACGCCAAATTCTTTTGCGTACTTTTGTACCTGCTGTTCGTACTTTTGCGGATAAAAGACGCTGTAGACCTTCTTCTTTGCGCCTTTAAAGGCGTCGTCGGACGACAGAAAGAAGATCACCAGCACGATGACAAAGGCGATCAGCACAAAGGTAATCAAAAATCCCAGCGCACCGTGACCTTTTGTCTCGCGCGAATGTCTGCGATCATAGCGGCTCATGGGTTCACCGACCTTTCATACAGCGCGCGCACCCCTGTATAGAGTTCCTCGCGCGTGCCGTTATTATACAGTATATCGTCGCACATGCTCAGAAAGAACCCCTCGTCAAACTGTGCCGCCATCCGAAGCGCTGCCTCCTCGCGGGTGATGCTGTCGCGACAGAGCAGCCGCTCCATGCGGATATCCCGCTCGGCGATCACGCCGATGATACGATCGCAGAAGACGTCCTCGCCCGCTTCAAAGAGCTGGGACGCATCGAAGAACACGACGTCTGATTTTGCTTTTTTCGCTTTGTCGAGCATGATCGCGGCGATCGTCGGGTGAGTAATGGCGTTGAGGGTTTTGGTGTTTTCGGGGGTGGAAAAGGCGATGTTCGCGACAAGTTGTCGGTTCAGGGCACCGTCGTGGTTGAGCACGTCGCCGAACGCCGCGCAAAGCATGGCTTTGACCTGCGCGTCCTCGACAGCCTCTCGGGCGGCTTCATCCGCCGAAACGACGGTCGCACCGAGTTCGGTCAGCATGCGGGAGACCTCGCTTTTGCCCGCGCCGGTCTGTCCCGTCAATCCGATGATACGCTTTTTCGGCAGGTCGATGACCTCGAACGCCGCTGCGCGGATCAGCCGGTTATACAGCGCCATGCCCACGCCTGTCGCCTCGGGACAATGCGCGTAGACGGTTGTGACACCGTCAAGCTCATCTACGGCTCTGAGCGCGTCAAACAGCGCCTGTGCCTGCTGGGCTTCGTCGTCCATCGACCCCATCGTGATGCACGGCGCGTCGGTTTTTGCGACGTCTTCGGTGTAGCACAGCGCCGCAACGCTCTTGTCGCGCCGATACAGGCGGTTGAGGTAGGTGATGTATTTTTCGTCGTCCCCGCGCAGGAGGATGACGCGTGCCCTCGGGGCGTAGTGTTTGTATTTCATGCCGGGGGACGCGGCTTTCTCGTTGTTTTCGAGCTTGTTGAGCACCGCTCGGTCTACCTCGACACTGCCGATGACGGCTTCGATCTGCTCGCGCGTGATGATACCCGGGCGCAGAATCCTGGGGGGATCTGTCGCCAGCGTGATGACGGTGCTTTCCACGCCGACCGAACAGCTTCCTCCGTCCAAAATCGCGTCGATCCTGCCGTCTATATCGTTTGCTACGTGCTCCGCCGTGGTGGGACTGGGCTTGCCGGAGGTGTTCGCCGAGGGAGCGGCAAGTGCCAAGGCGCTTTCGGCCAGCAGTGCGTGCGCGTCGGGATGGGACGGAATACGGATTGCGACCGTATCAAGCCCCGCGCTGACTTCGTCGGGGATGACTTCGCCCTTTTCCATGATGATAGTCAGCGGACCCGGCCAGAAGGCTTCGTTTAGCTTTTGCGCTTTTTCGGGAATGGTTTTCACCAAATGTAAGCGTTCGATATCCTCAAACTCAGCCACATGGACGATCAGCGGATTGTCCATAGGACGGCCTTTGGCTTCGAAGATCTGCCGCACCGCGCCGCCGTTGAGTGCGTCGGCGGCAAGGCCGTAGACCGTTTCGGTCGGCATAGCTACTAGACCGCCGCGCCTGAGGATCCCGGCAGCCTGCTTGATATCCTGTTGTGTGTTGTGTAAATGTAATGTTTTCATCTTTTGGTGAATAGTGAATGGTGAATGGTGAATGGTGAATGGTTGAGGGAGGGCTTCGCCCTCACCCATTGATAGTAAGTTCGCTTTTAGATAGAGGCAGGTACGCTGCGGTTAGATTCTGTTACTATAATCCAAAACGCGTCAGCGTTTCCCACAACCATTCACCATTCACCATTAGTCATTCGTCTTATTGATTCATTTGTTCTTTCAGCTGTTCCGCCCTTTGCGCGGTGACGAGGGCGTCGATGATCTCGTCAAGGTCGCCGTTCATGATCTCGTCGAGCTTGTATAAGGTCAGTCCGATGCGGTGATCGGTCACGCGGCTCTGGGGGAAGTTATAGGTGCGGATTTTTTCGCTGCGGTCGCCAGAGCCGACCTGAGAGCGCCTGTCGGAAGCGATCGCCTCATTCTGCTTATCCTGCTCCATCTTGAGCAGGCGAGATTTGAGCACCTTCATCGCTTTATCCTTGTTTTTGTACTGTGATCTCTCGTCCTGACACTCCACGACAAGCCCCGTGGGCTTGTGAGTGATGCGGATGGCGGACGAGGTCTTGTTGATATGCTGGCCGCCCGCGCCGGAGGAACGGAAGGTGTCGATCTCGAGGTCGTTCGGGTTGATGTCAACCTCTACGTCGTCGGCTTCGGGGAGCACGGCGACCGTCGCCGCCGAGGTATGGATGCGTCCGGAGCTTTCGGTTTGGGGCACACGCTGGACGCGGTGGGTGCCCGACTCGAACTTGAAGCGGCTGTAAGCCCCCGCTCCGCTGACGATGAAGCTGACCTCTTTGTAGCCGCCTAAGCCTGTTTCGTTCAGGCTGACGACTTCGATCTTGTAGCCCCTGCGCTCGGAATACATGCTGTACATGCGGAACAGATCGTAGGCGAAAAGGGAGCTTTCCTCGCCGCCCGTGCCGCCGCGAATCTCGACGATGACGTTGCGTTCATCGTTGGGATCTTTGGGCAGGAGCAGGATTTTCAGCTCTTCTTCCAAAACGGGCAAAGACCGCTTGGCGTCGTCCATCTCAGTTGATGCCAGCTCCCTGAGCTCCTCGTCCGAGTCGCTGTCGGAGAGGATTGCTAAGCTGTCTTCAATGGTACTCTGTGCCGCCTGATACTCGCGGTACTTCTTCACCACAGGCTCGATCTGCGCATATTCCTGCATGACCTTGCGGTAGGTCTCGGGGTCGGAGACAACGTCCGACTCATACATCCGCTTCTCGAGTTCGTTATATCGTTTGTCAAATATCTCTAATCTGCTGAACATAGTTTCACCTTTGGGGAGTTAGGAGTTAGGAGTTAGGAGTTAGGAGTTTTGGGAAACACTTCGTGTTTTGGATTCCTATAGATAGCAATGAGGCGTTTCAATCCTCTATATAAATCAGGTGCGGACGGAGTCCGCCATTAACTCCTCACTCCTCACTCCTCACTCCTAACTATCTTGCGTATATTATGCTCCGCTTTCTTGCGCGGTACCATGACCTCTCTGCCGCACTTCAGACAGCGAATCTTGAAATCCATACCCACGCGCAGGACAGAGAAGCGGTTGTCGCCGCAGGGATGGGGCTTTTTCATAATCAGCTCGTCGCCGACGTGAATATCCATAGACACCTCGCCTTTCCAAGGGGGTTCTTCATATATACCGTAACAGTATACCATAGTTTGGCTTAAAAAGCAAATGAAATCCGAGGACGCCTGCCATATCTTGTGAAATCACGCCAAATACTTGACTAGATATAGATTTTGCGGTAAAATATAAGGAAACAATTTGCAGATATTACCAAGACCTTTGTCACTGATCTGATAACGACAGACCCTGTCTGTCTGATAGAAGGAAACGTTATGGAAGATAAACACTTATCCATCAAACACCGCTTCGCCTTCGGCGCGATGATCGCGGGTTTCTTCGCTATGACTCTGCTCGTCTACGGACCGCTGTCGCTCTACGTTAACGGTAACGACGAGATGTGGTTCAGCTTTCGCTCGCTGCTGTTGCCCGTTACCGTCGTTTCGCTGCTGGGCTTTGCGCTGATGACAGGTATTCTCTCGCTCCCGAAGGGCGGTATCCATAAGCTTTTGTGCTGTTTGGTGTTCGGCGTATCGCTGGGACTGTACATCCAGTGCGGCTTTTTCAACATCAGCTACGGCTCGGGTGTACTGGACGGCTCCCAGATTGCATGGAAGGACTATAACACCTACGGCGCGATCGACTCTGCGATGTGGGCAGCGTGTATCGCTCTGCCCTTTGCTGTGTACATGGTGTTCAAGCGCTCTTGGCGCCACATTCTTATGGTTGCCGCGGTGTTCATCATGCTGATGCAGGTGGGCAGCCTGGCGGTCACCCTGTACCAGAACCAGAACTCGCTGAATAAGCTCAGCCACGAGGTTACGATCGACGGAATGTATGACCTTTCCCGGGACGATAACACGCTGGTGTTTGTCCTTGGCTCAATGGACAAAAGCTACTATGACGCCTATAAACAAGCCCATCCCGAGATTGAGGAACAGCTCAGAGGGTTTACCGAGTATACAAACGCCCTGGGCACCGGCTCCGATCAGCTGGTATCCATGCCCTCCATGCTTACGGGCGAGGTGTACAAAAAGGATACCAAGTATTCGAAGTTCATCAACAACGCGTGGAATACCTACAACGCCTATGATGTGCTCGACCGCGCGGGCGTGGATACGCGTATTTACGCTGACGACAAGTATTTCGGCAACGCCGCTGTGCGCAAGGTGGAGAATATCGCCGACCGCGCTCAGGACAGTGGAGCGTACTGGGTCATCGGCAACACTATGTACCGTTACACGATGTACAACTCTGTTCCGCATTATCTCAAAAGGCTTTTCTGGATGAGCCTCAACGAATACTCATCCTTTAAGAGCAATTCTACCTATAACCCCGGAAGCGACGATCAGTTTTACGCCGACTATACCGCAAAAGGCGGTTTTACCTACAAGGATGACTACGACGCCGCGGTGAGGATCTATGATCTTAAGGGCGCCGAACGCCCTTACCGCCTGACCGCAACTGCCGAGAAAAATACTGACGGCACGACGCTGGAGGAGCAGATCGAGGGCGAGTTTACCATCATCCTCCAAATGCTCGACGACCTGAGAGAGAACGGAAAGCTTGAGCGCGCGCGGATTATCATTACCGCCGACAACGGCGATAGCGAGTATAACCAAAAGCCGCTCTTGCTCTACAAGGACAAAAACAGCATGGGCGCTTACAAAACGAGCTCGGCGCCTGTTTCCCTCTTTGATCTGCCTGCCACCCTTGCTTCTACCGTGACCACAAGTTACAAGGACATCGGCACCGGCATGAGCTTCCGTGACGCCGAGAGTTCTCCGTGGAACCGCCGCCGCTTCTTCTATCTCAACACCGGCTCCAACGCCGAGTCGCGCATTGAGGAGTACAAAACCAATTCCTCTGCCATCGGCGCGGATGAATTAAAGCTTGTCAACAAGTACTACATTAACGGCGGCAAAATCGACAACTACGTCCTCGGCACGGAGCTGACCTTCACCGAGGACGAAACCGCCGCGGTCTACTGCAAGACAGGCTTCGGCCATACCAACGGCTGGCGCACCATCATCAACGCCTCCGAGGCGACCATGGAGATTCCCATTGAGGATATTCCCGAAAACCTCGAAGACCTGCACGCCTATTTCAGCGTGCTGAGCATCTACCGCGAGACCGACTGCGTCATCTACGCCAACGACGAAGAGGTCTACTCCGGACGGCTGACCTCTGACGTACGCACCAACGGTCTGAACTTCCTGATCCCCACCGACGTTATCGGCAGGGACAAGACCGTTACGCTTACGTTCCGTTTTCCGGAGCTCGAAGAGGATACCGAGGTGATCGCCCTGACCTCCTTCAAAATCTACAAGCAGTGATTTGAAGCGGATTTTTTCACCTGTTGCTAAGGATTCTATTGGCTGCGTCATCAACGGCGGGCAAAGAAGCCCTTTGAATCAATCATACGTTTCACAAGCATAACGCTCATGACTCTTTCGCGGAGTTGTGGGCGTTATATACTATAGTAGGATAAGTAAAGTCCGTTCGGTAATTAGTTGGTTTTTCGATTTTTTTGATACGGTCGCTTCGCGATACGCCCGCTCCGTGCGGATGGTCAATGACAATCCCCGAGCAGCGCGGGATAGGCTCAGTGTGGTAACAGCATATGCAAAGACGTTGCGGATGGTGGGATAAATTTGCCGCGCGTGTGCAATTTACCTAAAAAAAACCGAATTTCTTTGTAAAATTGTTACACCTGATTTTGGCTTTGTTATTGAATTAACAGAGATTTTGTCATATAATTGTAACTGGTGTTATCAACGGGTAACGCCTTGACACAATCTATTGTATATCCAAATAGAATACAATCAGGAGGTATATGCTAATGGCAAGAGTTTACAATTTTTCGGCAGGCCCTTCCATGCTGCCCGAAAGCGTTTTAAAGACCGCGGCTGACGAGATGCTCGACTACAAGGGTACCGGTCAGTCCGTTATGGAGATGTCCCACCGCTCCAAGGAGTTCGGCGCGATCATCGACGAGGCTGAGTCCCTCTTACGCGAGGTCATGAACATCCCTGACAACTACAAGGTTCTGTTCCTGCAGGGCGGCGCTTCGTCCCAGTTCGCTGCGATCCCGCTCAACTTCATGAACGGCTCCGGTAAGGCTGACTATGTCATCACCGGTCAGTGGGCAAAGAAGGCTGCGGCTGAGGCCGCGCGCTACGGCGAGGTTAACATCGTCGCTTCTTCCGCTGACAAGACCTTCTCCTATATCCCGAAGCTCGACAAGAGCACCTTTACCCCCGACGCAGACTACTTCTACATCTGCATGAACAATACCATCTACGGCACCGTTTACCACGAGCTGCCCGATACAGGCGATGTTCCGCTGATCGCGGATATCTCTTCCTGCATCCTCTCGGAGCCGATCGACGTCTCTAAGTTCGGTATGCTCTACGGCGGCGCTCAGAAGAACGTTGCTCCCGCGGGCGTGACCATCTGTATCATCCGCGAGGATCTTTTAGGCAAGGCAAGAGATATTTGCCCGACCATGTTCAACTATCAGATTCATGCCGACAACGGCTCTATGTTCAACACTCCGCCCTGCTACAACATCTACATGACCAAGCTCGTGCTTGAGTGGATCAAGAACGAGATCGGCGGTCTGGAGAAGATGAAGGAGCTCAACGAGAAGAAGGCTAAGCTCCTGTATGATTTCCTCGATTCTTCCGAGATGTTCAAGGGTACCGTTGTTCCCGAGGATCGTTCGCTGATGAACGTTCCGTTTGTTACCGGTGACGCTGACCTCGACGCGAAGTTTGTTGCCGCCGCTAAGGAAGCCGGCTTCGTCAACATCAAGGGTCACCGCTCGGTTGGCGGTATGCGCGCTTCGATCTATAACGCCATGCCGTATGAGGGCGTTGAGAAGCTCGTTGCCTTCATGAAGAAGTTTGAAGAAGAAAACAAGTAATTTTGGTGAAGGGTGAATGGTGAATGGTGAATGGTTGAGGGAGGACGCTGTCCTCACCTGATTCCTGACTCCTCACTCCTAACTCCTCACTCCTAACTATAAGGGGATTATAATGTATAACATTCTGAAATTAAACAAGATCGCCGCTGTCGGTACCGACAGACTGGGCGAAAACTATAACTGTGTGGACGAGTGCGACGCTCCCGACGGTATCCTCGTCCGTTCCGCTTCCATGCATGACATGGATCTGCCCGAGAGCCTGCTCGCTATCGCGCGTGCCGGTGCGGGCGTCAACAACATCCCGCTCGACAAGTGCACCGAAAAGGGCATCTGTGTCTTCAACACTCCCGGCGCTAACGCAAACGCCGTTATGGAACTGGTCATCGCAGGTATGCTTCTGGGCTCGAGAAAGCTCAGCGAGGGTATCGCGTGGAACAAGACCCTGAAGGATGATCCCAACTGTCTCAAGACTGTTGAGAAGGGCAAGAGCCAGTTTGTCGGCCCTGAGATCAAGGGCAAAACCCTCGGCGTTGTCGGACTGGGCGCGATCGGCGTTCTGGTCGCGAACGCGGCGCGTGCGCTGCATATGCACGTCGTCGGCTACGATCCCTACCTCAGCGTTGACGCGGCGCTGCACCTGAGTCGTCACGTCACCACTGTCTCTAACCTTGACGAGCTGTATGCGCAGGCTGACTACGTCACCTACCATCTGCCCCTCAACGACGGTACCCGCGGCATGGTCAATGCCGAGAACATCGCAAAGATGAAGGACGAGGTGCGCATCCTCAACTTCTCCCGCGACGGTCTGGTCAACTCTGCCGATATTATCGAGGGTCTGAAGAGCGGCAAGATCGCTTCTTATGTTACCGACTTCGCTACCCAGGATCTGATCGGCGTCGACGGCGTTGTGGCTCTGCCTCACCTGGGCGCTTCTACACCTGAGAGCGAGGACAACTGCGCGATCATGGCGGCTGACGAGGTTAAGCAGTACTTAGAGCTTGGCAACGTCAAGAACTCCGTCAACTTCCCGAACGTTTCTATGCCCAAGAGCGGCGATATCCGCTTCTGCATTTTCCACCAGAACACCCCGAAGATCATTTCTAAGTTCCTCGAGGCGATCGGCGGTAATGTCGAGAACATGGAGAACAAGAGCCGCGGCGACTACGCCTACACCATCATTGACGCTACCGGCGCGAATGACAGCGCTGAGGACGCGATCAAGGGTATCGACGGTGTGGTAAGATTCAGAGTTATCAAATAAGATTGTCATTGCGAGATGATTCAACAGAGCTGTTCCGAAAGGGGCAGCTCTGTTTTGGTGAATGGAGAATAGAGAACGGAGAACGGTGAAGGGCGGGCGCTGCCCGCGCCCATTGATAGCAAATCATCTTATCAAAAGATAACAATCTGCGGTGAATTATACTAATTTCAAATAAAAAGCTTAAATAAGGTGTTAGCGGAGAATTTCGTAGAACGCGGCGGAGGACGCAGGCAGGCTGGCGCCTGTCAAGTCCGACAACAAAGTTATACGGAATTCTCCGCAACAGATGTTAAAGGGTTTTATTTGAAATTAGTATTAGCTTTTCTCCCCAACTATAAATCATATCATCCAATGAGACAGAGGCTGATACGCTGTGTTCAGATGCGTTTATTACAATCCAAAACGCGTCAGCGTTTTCCGCCACCATTCACCATTCTCGGTTGTCTAAATTTACATATTGTTCAAAAAGAATTAGCACTCTCAACTTGACAGTGCTAAAAATTGGAGTATAATAAAATAGAGAACAGAGAATAGAGAACAGATAACAGTTGTGAGAGGGCTTCGACTCACCCGATTCATATGTGATCGGAAACATTTCCGTTCTGCAGTATAGGAATCTAAAACGCGAAGCGTTTCCCTTCACTGTTATCTATTATCTATTCACTATTATCCAAAAAAGAGGTAATACATATGGCGAAAAAGCAATTCAAAACCGAATCCAAAAAACTGCTTGATATGATGGTCAACTCCATCTATACCCACAAGGAGATCTTCCTGCGTGAGCTGATCTCGAACGCCTCTGACGCGATCGACAAGCTCTATTTCCGCTCTCTCACCGACGACAGCGTGGGGCTGAATCACGATGATTTTGTCATCCGTCTGGACGTCGATAAGGAGAACCGCATCCTCAAGATCACCGACAACGGTATCGGCATGACCAAAGAGGAGCTGGAGAACAACCTCGGCACGATCGCTCACTCCGGCTCGCTGGACTTCAAGTCCGACGACGAGAACAAGAACGAGAACATCGACATCATCGGTCAGTTCGGCGTAGGCTTCTACTCGGCGTTCATGGTCGCCGACAACATCAAGGTGGAGAGCAAAGCCTTCGGCGCGGATGAAGCCTTTATCTGGGAATCCTCGGGCGCGGACGGCTACACCGTCAAGCCCTGCGATAAGGATACTGCCGGCACGGTCATCACCCTGCACATCAAGGACGATACCGACGAAGAGAAGTATGGCGAGTTCCTCGAGACCTATCGGATTCGTGAGCTGATTAAGAAATACAGCGACTACATCCGCTACCCGATCAAGATGCTCACCTCCCATAAGCAGAAGAAAGAGGGCACGGAGAACGAGTATGAGGACGTTTTCGAGGACGAGACCCTCAACAGCATGACCCCCATCTGGAAGAAGCCGCAGAGTAAGGTCACCGACGAGGAGTACGCCGATTATTATAAGGCGAAGTTCAGCGACTATGAAGCGCCCCTCAAGGTCATCCGCCAGTCAACTGAGGGTACCGCGACCTATACCGCGCTGTTGTTCATTCCCGCGCACGCGCCGTATGATTACTACAGCCGTGACTATGAAAAGGGTTTACAGCTTTATTCAAGCTCCGTCATGATTATGGACAAGTGCAAAGACCTCTTGCCCGACCATTTCAGCTTTGTCAAGGGTCTGGTGGACAGCGCCGATCTGAGCCTGAACATCTCGCGCGAAATGCTCCAGCATGACCGTCAGCTCAAGATCATCGCCAAGGCGCTGGAGAAGAAGATCGCCTCGGAGCTTAGTAAAATGCTTAAGACCGATCGCGAGAATTACGAAAAATTCTTCAAGGAATTCGGCGCCCAGCTCAAGTGGGGCGTGTACAGCTCCTTCGGCGTGAACAAGGACGAGTTACAAGACCTCTTGCTCTTCAAATCGTCGAACGAGGGCAAGTATACTTCTTTGAAAGAATATATAGACCGCTGCCGTGAGGGTCAGGACAAGATCTACTACGCCGTCGGCGAGACGGTCGAGAAAATCGCCATGCTCCCGCAGGTGGAGAGTGTCATCGCCAAGGGCTATGAGGTGCTTTACCTGACCGAGGATATCGACGAGTTCTGTGTGCAGATTTTGCAGAATTACGATAACAAAGCCTTCCTCAATGTTTGTACCGACAACCTGGATCTCGGCGACGAAGAGGAGAAGGCGCAGCTCAAGGAAGAAAACGATAAGTCCGAAGAGCTGTTCAAATTCATGAAAGAAGCTATCGGCGACAAGGTGGAGAAGGTGCGCTATACCAACACCCTCAAAAACCACGCCGTATGCCTGTCCAGCGAGGGCAACGTGTCGGTCGGCATGGAACAGATCCTCAACAAGATGCCCGGCGCGGAGGGTCAGAACATCAAGGCTCAGACGGTGCTGGAGATCAACATGGAGCACCCGATCAAAGAAAAGCTGTTGTCCCTCTATGAGAACGACAAGGACAAGCTCACCGAGTACAGCAAGATCCTCTATGCGCAGGCTAGGCTGATCAACGGTTTGTCGCTCGAGAACCCGGCGGAGATCAGCGACCTGATCTGCAACCTTATGGCATAATGATAACTGCATAAAATTACTCCCTGTTCACATGCGAACAGGGAGTTTTCTTATTTTGCGGCTGTATCGGATCCGTCGGGTCCTTCGGAGCTTTCCGCTCATAATGTACCTCCTTATCAGCCTGTCTCCTTTTTTCTGTTCTGATAAGGTTATTCTTATAGACCGTTCCTCCGCTGGTAATACCGTGATAGGTATAAGAAGTCGTCAGAGGATGAATCAGATTAACCGTATGACTTGTCGGACGACCGATACCATCATAAACAAAGTTAAAAGTCTTTTGGTTATTTAAGGTCATACCTGTGAGAAGATTATCTTTACAGTGGTTATAGAGAGAACCTTGTAACCGCATTTAAGATGAAAGCAGATTGCTTCATTTTATTACAAAATTATCGAGAAGTTTCATACAACCAAAAGACACCACAAGTTCTAAAAGAGCAGCTATATGAAGGACAATAAGTTTTTTGTTCTGTTCGTCTGAGGAGGGCTCTTTTTTATTCAGTCTTTTCGTTTCGGTTATCGTTGCAATAAAGCTGATTATCAAAACAAACAAACAGAAAGCGTACAAAATGTACTGTACCTTCGAAAAAGGAGATCCGAGATACCACATCACAAAGCACAGAAGCGTACACCCCGATACAAAAACCAGAGGCCCCTTAGCCGTCCTTATTATCTGTTCGTTGCCGGTAGCTCTTAACTGAAATCTTTCTTCTCTTCTAACGCCCCAAAGAGCAACAACTAATATGAATAGAATAATAAACGTAGCATTAGGGACGATAAACAATTTCAAACCATAAAGATCACTGTCAAATATGCTGTATAATTTCGTATAAGGACTTATTATAACCGCTACATATGTCGTGACAAAAAACCAAAACATATTTGCAAGCGTATATGGCAAGCGAACCTTTTGACTGTAAAGAAGCTCCGGTATCATTTTAATATAGGAAAAAACAGTCAATATAAAAAATAAAAAGAAGAAAACCAGATGGAGAATATTATGTGAAGTGCTGAACCTATCTATAGGAAGGAAAAGAAGTATGATACTGGTGAAGAAAAAAGTTTTCCGCACTATAAACCAGTAAAAGACATTAACTAAAGTTGCAATAATCAGAACGCCTTGATATATAATATAAAACCACTTTATAGGCTTTATCAATAATAGCACCCCCATTTTTCTTTGTTTTCGGTTTCCCATGCTATCTCTTGCTGTGAAAGAGTATAATGCGTATTACCAACATCTTTTGACAGGCGCATGCCTGCCTGCGCCCTCCGCCTTGTTATGCGAAATTCTCCGCTAATATCTTTTTAAAGCTTTTTATTGCTACTTAGTATCAAAAGCCGTCAGGCTTTCCCGTAAACCGTTAACTGTTCTCTGTTCTCCGTTCACCATTAACAGTTCTCTGTTCTTCGTTCTCAGAAGATAGCTTCTCCTCCATATACTCCAGCAAATCGTCTGAAATCATCTGTGTAATCGCTGCGGGGCTGTCGGGAAGGGCTAAGAGAATCTGGCTTTTATCGCGCACGATGTAGCCCTGAGCGCCGCTGTCACAGCTTAGCTTGCGCATGTTTGACAGGGTCAGCTTGGAGGTTGAGAACACCCGTGACAACACGGTCGCGAGGTTGTCGTCGTAGTCAGAGTTGAAACCGCCGATGATAACCGTCAGCGGACAGAGCTTCAGGCTGTGGGTTACTTCCTCTCCCAACGTGACCGGGGTTGTGGCAGAGGTGATGCGGTTCGCTTCACCCCCGATTTTTGAGAGCGCTTTTTTCAGCGCTTTTTCACAGTAGGAAGTCTTTTTCGACAGATAAAAGATTAGGTCGTATTTCATAGCTACTTCTCCGTCGCTTCAAATTTCGGGTACAGTTCTACGCCGACGTTCAGGTGGTCGAAGTCCACGCCGTCGACGTCGCGGTTCCATCCGGTAAAGGTGTAGGTGTAGTACTCGTCGTCGGGCGGAATACCGGGCGTGCCGTCGGGTACGGGTACGGGATCACCCTCCTTGACGTTGTACGCCGCGTACTGGGAGCCGTCATAGTTGCGGTAGGTAACGGGGTAGTAGGTGACGACAGGCGGCTCGGTGGGCTTGGGAGCGTTCTTCTTTGGAGCTTCTGTCGGCGGTTCGGTGGGATTGGACGCGAGCGTCGCGGTCAGGTCTTCGGAGCCTTCCAGATTGCCCTTGCCGTCGTACCAGTCGATGTCGCCGTCCTTCATCGCGCTCTTGAAGGTGCCCGGGTCGGGACGCTCGCCGCCGTAGCGGCCGTAGTAGACATCGGGGAACAGGGGAGAGGAGTTACGGGTAGCAAGGTTGACGTCTACGTTTTCATCCTCGCCGGGACGTACCTTGCGCGCTACAATGACGCACCGCCACTGGTAGAATTCATAGCAGCAGGTCGACAGGGTGATGATCTGGTCGTCTTCGTTGCAGGTGACGGGGATGTTGAAGAACGAACGGATGCGGCTGTTGTAGACAAAGTTCATGAACTCGGCGTCGGAGTTGAACTCGCCCTGCATATAGTTGAAGAACTCGCCGTGCTCATAGCGGGTCGAGGTTTTGTAGACGGAGATGATCTTATATTTGGCGTCGCCGTCGGGAGTATTGAAGGTGATGACGGGGTGTTCCTGGTAGTACTCGAGGTCGCCCTTGAGGTCGCCCTTGGGGCTGTATTTCAGCATACCGGCAAACATACTGCCGTCGTTCATATCATGACCGTGCATGATGACGTTGCGCGAGTCGGTGCTGTCGGTGGAGCGATAGTCGATGAAGATGCTGCCGTACTCGGAGCTTTCCTTCTTGTAGTTGCGCTTGATGTAGTACTGGTTGTAGCGGTCATCGCCCTCGTGATACAGCACGGGATAGTCAATGACGGTGTCGGGGATGGTGATCCAGCCGACGATCTCGTCGTTGATCTCTTTGAGGGCGTCCCAGTCCTGTTCCGGGCCGCTGTTGTCGTCACCGGAGTCTGATTTGCTGTAGGCGATCTCCTGAATTTCGCTGGTGACGGCGTTATTGCGCATGGGCCCGAAGACAAAAAACTCCAGCACATAGACCAGTGCGACGATGAACGCGACGATCGCGACCAGCACGATGATCTTGCGAATTTTCATCTTCTTTGAATCTTCTTTTAAGGGGATGAAGGACTTGAAAAAGCCCTGTTTCTGCGGCGATGACACAAAGGAGGTATCGAGATCGCGATTCAGCGCAGGGTCGGCTTCCGCTCCCTTTTTGTCGCAGAAAGCGATACCCTCGGGGTATTTCTCGGCGTTGCGGGCAAAGACCGCTTCGCTTCCGCTCAGCGCCTCGGACAGGAGTGAAGAGGCGGATTTGCCGGTTGCGGATACGCCGGGCAGGGCGAGAAAACGCTTGCCGCCGTAAGAAAAGCAGTAGCCTTTACAGTTGTTGCCGAGATTGCCGAGAGAGGATACCTTGAGCTTGGGATTCAGTCCCTTGTGCTTGTCGTCTGTTTTGACGTTGCTTTCCAGATCGCCGATCAGCTTATAAAACAGTTTGCGGAAGCCTTCGTTGTCGGCAGTGTCCAGAGCGTTCATAAAGACGAACATGTCGCGACTGTTGTCGCGGAGAAACTTCGTTACGGCGTCAGTGAGCTTCTTCGGGTTTGGGTCAAGCTCCGTGATCCCCATAAGCTCCGCGCCGGATGACGCAAGGGCTTTGGACAGCTCCTGCTCTGCGCTTTTGACACTTTCGGTGTTATTCGTTTTGACGGAAAATAATTCACATTGATACATATGAATCCTCTTTTTCGATGGTGTAGGTGGAGTATGGACGCCGCGGGCGTTTTATCAAAAGTCGATGGTTTTGACGGTGGTGTTTGAGATCGCTTCTTCGATCAGCTCGTCAAGCTGTGCTTCACGCTCCGCCTGCTCGACAAAGTGCAGGATCGGCTTGGTACGGGGATGTTTCGGCGTAAAGACGGTACAGCAGTCCTCGTACGGCTCGATGGAGGTCTCGAAGCACCCGATGCGGCGCGAGATATTGATGATCTCCTGCTTGTCCATGCCGATCAGCGGTCGGAACACGATCTTGCCTGCCGCTGCGTTGGTGCAGTTCAGCGCGTACATCGTTTGGGACGCGACCTGTCCGAGACTCTCGCCGGTAATCAGCGCGCCGGACTTGGTCTCGTTGGCGATACGGGTGGATATCTTCATCATCACGCGCCTGAGCAGGATGGTGAACAGCTCCTCGGGACAGCGGTCGCGCATGGCTTCCTGAACCTTGGTCAGCGGCACGGTGTGCATTTCGATAGAGCCGGCGTAGCGGCTGACCTGTTTTAGGAGCTTTTCGACCTTGATTCGCGCGCGTTCGGAGGTATAGGGGGGAGATTCAAAGTGTACGGCGTTGAGCTTTAAGCCGCGCTTTGCCATCATATAGGCGGCGACAGGCGAGTCGATTCCACCGCTGATGAGGATGGTTGCCAGTCCCGATGTGCCCACAGGCATGCCGCCCTGACCGCGGATGGTCGCGCAGCGGATATACGCGCCGAAGTCGCGTACCTCTACGGTGACGGTGACCTCGGGATTTTTGACGTCGACTTTCAGGTGCGGGCAGGTTTCCAGCAGCTTGCCGCCCACCTGTGCAGAGATCTCGGGGCTTTTGTAGGGGAAACGCTTGTCGGAACGCTTTGATTCGACCTTAAAGGTTTTGGCGTCCTCGAGGTATTCTTGACAGTATTCGGGGGCTTTGCTGAGGATATCATCGAGATCCTTTGCGCATACGCACGCGCGTGAGAAGGTGACGATACCGAACACCTCTGAGATACGCTCGCATACGTCGTCGAGATCGGTCTCTTCGGACAATGGGGTGATATAGATGGTGGACTGGGCGATCTTGATCTCGAATTTGCCCAAGCCGCGCAGTCGGTATTTGATGTTTTTGAGGAGCACGTCCTCGAAGGTGCGGCGGTTGAGTCCCTTCAAGACCATTTCGCCGAGTTTAATCAGTACGATTTCTTGCATAAATAAGATTCCTTTTTCGGTTAAATGTCGCAGGGGATTTCTCCTCCCGCGTTATCTCAATAAGTTGAACTCATCAACGGAGAGGTAGGGGAATCTGCTCCGCGCGATAAAATGATGGAACAGAAATGTTTCGGAAGCAGCAAGCCGCTTCCCTGCATTACTTCTTTTGTAATGTCGCGATACCTGATTGTAAGCCCTGTAATATGGCGTCGATATCGTTTTTGGTGTTGTATTTGGAGAAGCTGATTCTCAGGGAGCTGTCGATGCGGTCGTCAGGGAGTCCCATCGCTTCCAGCACATAACTGCGCTTGCCTTTGGCACAGGCGCTGGATGAGCTGACGTAAACGCCGCTCTCTTCCAGATGGTGGAGCATGGTCTCTGAGCGGATGCCTTTGACCGAAATGTTGATGATGTAGGGGAGAGCGTCGGCAGGGGAGTTGAAGGAGACGCCTTCGACAGCTTTCAGTTTTTCCGTGGTATAGGCGTTCAGCGTTTTGATATGCTCCGCGTTAGCAAAAATATCCGCTTGCGCCGCCGCTTCTCCGAATGCCGCGATCAGCGGCGCGCTTTCGGTACCGGGGCGAATTTTGTGCTGTTGTTCGCCGCCGTAAAGGAGCGGTTTGATCCTTGCGCCGTCGCGGATGTATAACGCGCCCGAACCCTTTACGCCATGGATTTTATGCGCGCTGATACTCATCAGGTCTACGCCCCATTTCTTAGGCTTTAACGGCATTTTGCAGAACGCCTGTACCGCGTCGCAGTGATACAGCGCTTCGGGGCTGAGCTTGTGGGTCAGCTTCGCGATCCGCTCAACGGGCTGGATCGCGCCGGTTTCGTTGTTCACCGCCATCACGCTGACGAGGATGGTTTTGTCGGTCAACAGGGCTTTGAACGCGTCGATGTCAACGATACCGCTGTTGTCGACGGGAATGTACCGTACGTCATAGCCCGTTTCACCGAGCCGCTTTGCGCTTTCATAGACGGAGCTGTGCTCTACGGCGGAGACGAGGATGCGGTTGCCGCGGCGTTTGAGCGCTTCTGCCGTTCCGAAAAGCGCGGTGTTGTTCGCTTCGGTACCGCCTGAGGTAAAATAGATGTTTTTTGAGTTTACAGACAGCTTTTCGGCGATGGTCTCTCTTGCGGCCTCTATCACTTTTTCCGCGCGGATGCCGAGCTTGTGAAGGGACGAGGGATTGCCGTAGTTCTCGCGCATGAGGGTGAGGGCGGCTTGTGCCGCCGACTCGCTCACCTGTGTGGTTGCGCTGTTGTCCAGATAATGTATGTCCATAGTGATTTGCTTTCTGTGTTTCTGCCGCTTTGCGCGTGTCCGGTGGACACAGACAAGTCACGACCGATAAAATTTCAGTATAATTATATATCTATATGGCGTTAATTACAAGAAGCAGATTTTAAAAATCGGTGAATATTTTGTGAACTGCGGAAAACACTATCTAAGGTGATTGCATGACAAAAGAAAATTACGCGGAGCTTGTCAAAAAGCGTTCCAAGAACAGCCGCTTGCCGCTTGATTGTCTCAAGGCTTTTCTGATCGGCGGGTTGATCTGCATGATCGGGCAGGGGATCCTTGAGCTGTATCTCTCGCTCGGGGTAGGGGAGGAAGACGCGAAAACCCTGTGCTCCGTGGCGCTGATCGCCGCAGGTGTGCTTTTGACCGCTCTGCACCGCTACGAGAAGATCGCCAAACACGGCGGCGCCGGGACTCTGGTGCCGATTACGGGTTTTGCCAACGCGATGAGTTCGCCCGCGATCGAGTTCAAAGCAGAGGGGATTGTAACGGGACTGGCGGCAAAAATGTTCGTTATCGCGGGACCGGTGCTGGTCTACGGCACTTCCGCCGCGATCATGTACGGGCTGATCTACTGGCTGACGACAATGTGATACGACGCAAAAAGGCTGCCGCAGAAGCGGCAGCCTTGCGCTATCTTTGAGGGGTGATGCTGATTTCGCCCGAGTTGAGGGTGGTGCATACGCTGTTTTCCTCGACAACCAGCCCGCCGTCGTCGGCAATATCTACCGCTTTGGCGCTATGTGTGACACCGTCTTTTACATAGGTGACGGTGCGGCCGAGACAAAAGTTCAGGGTTTTGTATATTTCGATAAAAGAATTATCTTTGCGGCGGGATAAGGCGACCAGTCTGTTGACAATGGCGGCACACAGGGCGTTTGGTTCGATGTCACCGATCGCGCCCGCGGTTTTGGCGAATGCTTCCGGGAAGTGCGCTGTCGTCAGGTTCAGCCCGATCCCGACGATGGCGGCGGTGGGGCGGTTGTGTTCGTCGGTCAGCAGCTCGGTGAGGATTCCGGCTACTTTTTTGCCGTCGATATAGACGTCGTTGACCCACTTAATCAGAGGCTTTCCGGGGCTGAGGGAGGTGATCGCTTCGCACACCGCTACCGCCGCGATACAGGTCAGCTTTTGGATATCCGCTTCGACGCGGTCAACGGGCAGAGAAAGGGTCATGTACAGCCCCGTGTCCTTGGGTGAGTAGAAGTCGTGACCGCGCCTGCCGCGCCCTGCGGTCTGGTGAGTAGAGGCGTAGAGGTGCGCGCCGTCGGTGAGAGCTTGGCGTTTTGCTTCATTGTTGGTCGAGTCAATACTGTCATACAGGTGCAGGGCGACGGGGGAGGTAAGATGAGCCCGGATTGTTTCGTTTTGCAGCAACATTTTGATCTTCCTTTATTGGATTTATTCCGGAAATATCGGACTTTTCTGTGGTATTGCCTTAAAAAACAGGGTGTGTGGCTATAGAATTGGTGACTTTCCATAAAGGAGCGTCGGAAAAGGGCGAATAAAATACACAACGCCATCGGGTGTTCCGCGTACTTTCGAGAACAAAAGGATTTTATTTATAATTGTAAAATCGAATTAAAAGGTGAAAATTTCAAAAAATCTATTGACTTTCTTGACGTTTTCCTTTAGAATACTAGAATGTATCATTATGGGAACATTTACGCCTTGTGACTCAAGCGGAATTTTCGACAAAGTATAATAGCAAAGTCGGAACCGTTTGTCAAGAGGAAAATGGAAACAATCTTGTCATTTCCTTATTTGCGCGAGGTCGGTTTGTCCCGGCAACAGATGATTCGTAATCTAACTGAAGGAGTGATGTGCTTTTGGTCAATGTCAAAGATGTGAAATTGGGCAAAGCGGAACGTAAGAGTTTCGGCAAAATTGAAGACGTCATCAGCATGCCGAATCTTATCGAAATCCAGAAAAAATCCTACCAGTGGTTCCTGGACGAGGGTCTCAAAGAGGTTTTCAAGGATGTTTCGGGTATCAACGATTATCAGAACAACCTTGTGCTGGACTTTATCGACTACACCCTCGACGTGGATCATCCGAACTATTCGGTCATCGAATGTAAAGAAAGAGACGCGACCTACTCGGCGGCTCTGCGCGTGACCGCCAGACTGCTGAACAAGGAGACCGGCGAGATCAAGGAATCCAACGTCTTTATGGGCGATTTTCCTTTGATGACTGACTCCGGTACCTTCGTCATCAACGGCGCTGAGCGCGTTATTGTCTCTCAGCTTGTCCGTTCCCCGGGCGTCTACTTCAAGATGGCGCATGACAAGACCGGTAAAGAGCTGTTCTCCTCTACCGTCATCCCGAACCGCGGCGCGTGGCTGGAGTACGAAAACGACGTCAACGACGTGTTCTATGTCCGTATTGATAAGAACCGCAAGCTGCCGATCACCGTTTTTCTGCGTGCTTTGGGCTTAGGCACCGACGCGGAGATCGTGGAGATGTTCGGCGACGACAGACGTATCAAAGCGACCTTTGAAAAGGATAACTGCAAGAACGTGGAAGAAGGTCTTTTGGAAGTCTACCGTAAGCTGCGCCCCTCAGAGCCGCCCACGATTGAGAGCGCTCAAACGCACATCAACAATCTCTTCTTTGATCCGAGACGCTACGATATGTCGCGTGTCGGCAGATATAAATACAATAAGAAACTCAATCTTGCCGGCCGTATCGCCGGTCATACCCTGACCCAGCCGATTGTATCTCCCCGTACGGGCGAGGTGCTGGCACAGCGCGGTGATGTGCTGACCCGCGAGCAGGCTGCCGATATCGACAACGCGGGCGTAAAGTGCGCGTTCATCGCCGGTGAAGAGGGCAGGGAAATCAAGGTTCTGTCCAACGGCATGGTTGACATCAACGCTTATGTTGACTTTGACTGTACCGATCTCGGCATCAAAGAGCGCGTTTCCTTTGACGTGCTTTGCGAAATTCTTGACTCCTGCGAGAACGAAGAGGAGCTCAAGGCGGAGATCGAGCGCCGCGCCGGCGACCTGATCCCGAACCACATCACCATCGAGGATATCTTTGCTTCCATCAACTACATGAACTGCCTTGCCGAGCACGTCGGCAAGACTGACGATATTGACCACTTGGGCAACCGCCGCATCCGCTGCGTCGGCGAGCTGCTGCAGAACCAGTTCCGCATCGGTTTTTCCCGCCTTGAGCGCGTCATCCGTGAGCGCATGACCCTGCAGGCGCAGGATCCCGAGGCGCTCTCTCCCGCAACCCTCATCAACATCCGCCCCGTCACCGCGGCGATCAAAGAGTTCTTCGGCTCTTCGCCGCTGTCCCAGTTCATGGATCAGACCAACCCGCTTGCTGAGCTGACACATAAACGACGTCTGTCAGCGCTCGGTCCCGGCGGTCTGAGCCGTGACCGCGCCGGATTTGAGGTTCGTGACGTTCACTACACCCACTACGGCCGTATGTGTCCTATCGAGACCCCTGAAGGCCCGAACATTGGTCTGATCTCCTACCTCGCAACCTTCGCGAAGGTCAACGAGTATGGCTTTGTCGAGGCGCCTTACCGCAAGATCGACAAGGAAAAAGGTATCGTTACCAGAGAAGTTGTCTATATGACAGCCGACATGGAGGACGAGTTCATGGTCGCTCAGGCGAACGAACCGCTTGACGAGGAAGGCCACTTCTTGAACGAGCGTGTTGTCGGCCGTTATCAGGGCGAGTTTGTAGAGCACAGAGCGTTCCGCTTTGACTATATGGACGTTTCTCCGCGCATGGTTGTCTCTGTCGCGACCGCGATGATCCCCTTCCTCGAGAACGACGACGCGAACCGCGCGCTGATGGGCTCCAACATGCAGCGACAGGCTGTACCGCTCATGGTTACAGAGTCTCCGATCGTCGGCACCGGTATGGAGTACAAGGCGGGCACCGACTCCGGCGTCTGCGTGCTGGCTGACGATGACGGCACCGTCATGAGTGTTGACGCCAACCATATCACCGTACAGTATGACAACGGCAAGGTCAAGGAGCATGAGGTTATCAAGTTCCTTCGCTCCAACCAGGGTACCTGTATCAACCAGATCCCTGTCGTTGAGCGCGGTCAGCGCGTTAAGAAGGGCGAGGTCTTAGCTGACGGTCCCGCCACGAAGAACGGCGAGATTTCCCTGGGTAAGAACGCTTTGATCGGCTTCATGACCTGGGAAGGCTATAACTATGAGGACGCGGTTCTGATCAGTGAAAAGATCGTCCGCGAAGATAAATACACCTCGATCCATATCGAAGAATATGAGATCGACGCCCGTGATACCAAGCTCGGACCCGAAGAGATCACCCGCGACATCCCGAATGTCGGCGAGGACATGCTCAAGGATCTCGACGAGAACGGTATCATCCACGTCGGCGCGGAGGTTCACGCCGGCGACATCCTTGTCGGTAAGGTCACCCCGAAGGGTGAGACCGAGCTGACCGCTGAGGAGCGCCTGCTGCGCGCGATCTTCGGCGAAAAGGCGCGTGAGGTCCGAGATACCTCTTTGCGCGTACCTCACGGCGAGAGCGGCATCGTTGTCGACGTGAAGGTCTTCACCCGTGAAGACAGCCGCGACGAGCTGCAGCCCGGCGTCAATAAGGTCGTCCGCTGCTATCTGGCGCAGAAGCGTAAGATTTCGGTCGGCGATAAGATGGCGGGCCGCCACGGTAACAAGGGCGTTGTTTCGCGCATTCTGCCTGTCGAGGATATGCCCTTCCTGCCCGACGGTACTCCGCTGGATATCGTTCTGAATCCTCTGGGCGTACCTTCCCGTATGAATATCGGTCAGGTTCTGGAGGTTCACCTCGGCTACGCTTGTAAAGCCCTTGGCTGGAAGATCATGACCCCTGTATTTGACGGCGCTCACGAGCAGGATATCTTTGAACTGTTCGAGCGCATCAGAGATAAAGACGATTACAAAGATATGCGCGACGAGACCGGTATCGACTTCGGCGAGTGCTTCCGTCACAACGGCATCTCCATGGAGTGTAAGACAAAACTCCGCGACGGCAGAACCGGCGAGCTGTTCGACAATCCCGTCACCGTCGGCTACATGTATTACCTCAAGCTCCATCACCTCGTTGATGACAAGATCCACGCGCGTTCAACCGGTCCGTACAGCCTGGTTACCCAGCAGCCCTTGGGCGGTAAGGCGCAGTTCGGCGGTCAGCGTTTCGGTGAGATGGAAGTTTGGGCGCTGGAGGCTTACGGCGCGGCTTATACACTGCAGGAGATCCTGACGGTTAAGTCCGACGACGTTGTCGGTCGTGTCAAGGCGTACGAGTCCATCGTCAAGGGTCAGAATATCCCGACTCCGGGTATTCCCGAGTCCTTCAAGGTTCTGATTAAAGAACTGCAGTCTCTGTCTCTCGACGTCCGCGTGCTGAACAGCGCCGGCGAAGAGATCGACCTCAAACAGCACTTCGACGAGGATGACGACATCGTGGTCGCCTCCGATGACGAGACGCTCGAAGAGGATCAGGTCATGACCTCGATGGACGGCTTCCTGCTCGACGAGGATCAGGACGAAGAGGGCAATATGTTTGACGAGTCTTCCATTTTCGAGGATCAGGACGATATGCTCGATTATGACGACTTCGGCAGCGATGAAATATAAGTAAGGAGGGGCTATACTATGGATAATAATGTATTTGATTCAATCAAAATCGGTCTTGCTTCTCCCGATCAAATAAGAGAATGGTCTTACGGCGAGGTCAAAAAGCCGGAGACGATCAACTATCGTACCTTAAAGCCCGAGCGCGACGGCTTATTCTGCGAGCGCATTTTCGGACCTACCAAGGACTGGGAATGCCACTGCGGCAAGTACAAGCGTATCCGCTTCAAGGGCAAGATCTGCGACCGCTGCGGCGTTGAGGTCACCCGCGCCAAGGTAAGACGTGAGCGTATGGGTCATATCGAGCTTGCTGCTCCCGTGTCGCACATCTGGTACTTCAAGGGTATTCCGTCCCGTATCTCACTGATGCTCGACATTTCCCCGAGAACACTCGAAAAAGTACTGTACTTCTCCTCCTACATTGTCACTGATCCCGGCGACGCGAGAGAACTCAGCAAGCTCCAGCTGCTGAGTGAGCAGGAGTATCGCGATATGCGCGAGAAGTATGAGGATGATTTTTCAGCGGGCATGGGCGCTGAAGCGATCCGCGACCTGCTCAAGGAGATTGACCTTGACGCCCTCTCAGCAGAGATCAAGGAAGAGCTGGAGAACTGCTCTACCTCTCAGAAGAGAGCGCGTCTCTCCAAGAGATTAGAGGTTGTCGAGGCGTTCCGCCTTTCCGGCAACCGTCCCGAGTGGATGATTATGGAAGTGCTCCCGGTCATCCCTCCGGATATTCGACCGATGGTACAGCTCGACGGCGGCCGTTTCGCGACCTCCGACCTGAACGACCTGTATCGCCGTGTTATCAACCGTAACAACCGTCTCGCAAGACTGCTTGAGCTGGAAGCTCCCGATATCATCATCCGAAACGAGAAACGCATGCTGCAGGAGGCTGTCGACGCTTTGATCGACAACGGCAGACGCGGCCGTCCCGTTACAGGCCCGTCAAACCGCTCCCTCAAATCCCTGTCCGATATGCTGAAAGGTAAGCAGGGACGTTTCCGCCAGAACCTTCTGGGTAAGCGTGTCGACTACTCCGGCCGTTCGGTTATCGTCGTCGGCCCTGAGCTGAAGATGTACCAGTGCGGTCTGCCCAAGGAAATGGCGCTGGAGCTCTTCAAGCCCTTCGTCATGAAGCGTCTGGTCGAGACCAAGGTTTCTCAGAACATCAAGGCCGCCCGCAAGGCGGTAGAGAGGGCGAAGCCCGAGGTTTGGGACGCGCTTGAGGTGGTCATCAAGGGCCATCCCGTGCTTCTTAACCGTGCGCCTACGCTCCATAGATTAGGTATCCAGGCGTTTGAACCGGTGCTGGTAGAGGGCCGCGCCTTAAAGCTCCATCCGCTGGTTTGTACCGCGTACAACGCCGACTTCGACGGCGACCAGATGGCTGTTCACGTTCCGCTGTCCGCTGAGGCGCAGGCTGAGGCGCGCTTCCTCATGCTCGCCGCAGGCAACCTCTTGAAGCCTTCCGACGGTAAGCCTGTCGTCGTTCCGACCCAGGATATGATCCTCGGTTCCTACTACCTGACCCTCGACAAAGACGGCGAACCCGGCGAGGGTAAGTGCTTCAAGGACGTTGACGAAGCGCTCATGGCGTACCAGACAGGCGTTCTGACTCTTCACAGCAAGATTAAGGTCAGACGCGAGCTGGAGATCAACGGTGAGATCAAGCGCGGTATCGTCAAGACTACCGTTGGTAAGATCATCTTCAACCGAGCGATCCCGCAGGATCTGGGTTTTGTTGACAGAAGCGTGGAAGAGAATATGCTCAACTTCGAGATCGACTTCCTCGTCGGCAAAAAACAGCTCGGAAAGATCATAGACGCCTGTATTCGTGTACACGGTACAGAGCTGACCGCCGTCGTTTTGGACGATATCAAGGCACAGGGCTATAAATATTCCACTATCGGCGCGATCACCGTTGCGGTTTGTGACGCGAAGATCCCGCCTGCAAAGAAAGACATCATCAAAAGAGCGGAGGCTGACGTAGCCGTAATCCGCGAAGAGTTCGATATGGGTCTTCGTTCCGATCAGGAGAGATATGAGAAGGTCATCGATATCTGGGACAAAGCTTCCAAAGAGATCGAGCACACCATCGAGCTCCAGATGAAGGAAGACAGATACAATCCCATTAATATGATGGCGGATTCCGGAGCCCGTGGTTCCATGGGTCAGATCAAACAGCTCGCCGGTATGCGCGGACTGATCGCGAATACCTCCGGTAAAACCATCGAAATTCCGATCAGAGCGAACTATCGTGAAGGTCTGAACATTTCCGAGTACTTCATTTCTTCGAGAGGTGCGCGTAAAGGTCTTGCCGATACCGCGCTGCGTACCGCTGACTCGGGTTACCTGACTCGCCGTCTGGTTGACGTATCGCAGGAGGTCATCATCCGTGACGACGACTGTCACGCGAACGAGGGCCTTGAGGTCTTTGACATCAAGGCAGGCAAAGAGGTCATCGAAGAGATGCACGAGCGTTTGCTCGGCCGTTACCTTGTCCGCGACTTCTGCGATGAGAACGGTAATGTGCTCGTTTCAAAGGACACGCTCATGGGCGAGAAAGAAGCCGATATCATCTGCAACTCCGGCGTAGAGAGCGTCGAGATTCGCTCGATCCTCGCGTGCCGCTCCAAACACGGCGTGTGCAAGAAGTGCTACGGCGCCAACCTCGCGAACGGTCAGCCCGTCACCGTCGGTGAAGCGGTTGGTATCATCGCTGCTCAGTCTATCGGTGAGCCCGGTACACAGCTGACGATGCGTACCTTCCATACGGGCGGTATCGCGTCTGCGGAAGATATCACACAGGGTCTTCCCCGTGTTGAGGAACTCTTCGAAACCCGTAAGCCCAAGAGTCTCGCGATTATCTCTGAGATCGACGGCGAGGTGCGTTTTGAAGAGATCAAGAACACCCGCCACGCGGTTATTTACAACACGGAGACCGGTGACGAAAAGAGCTATCTGATCCCCTTCGGCTTCCGTGTCGCGGTCGAGGAAGGTCAGCAGATCCACAAGGGCGACAAGATCACCGACGGCGCTGTCAACCCCCACGATATCCTCGATATCATGGGCGCGAAGGCGGTTCAGGACTACCTGATCTCCGAGGTACAGAGTACCTACCGTTTGCAGGGTGTTGATATCAACGACAAGCACATCGAGGTTATCGTTCGACAGATGCTCAAGAAGGTCAGAGTTGAGGATCCGGGCTCGACAGAGTTTATGCCCGGCCAGATGTACAACCGTACCGACGTTCTTTACGCGAATAAAGAAATAAAAGAGCGTATCGCGAACGGCGAAGAGGGTCTGAGAGAAGCTACATGGACACAGCTGCTCTTGGGTATCACCAAGGCTTCGCTTGCGACTGACAGCTTCTTGTCTGCGGCTTCCTTCCAGGAGACCACCCGCGTGCTCACCGACGCCGCGATCAAGGGCAAGGTCGATCCGCTGGTCGGCTTGAAAGAAAACGTCCTGATCGGTAAGCTCGTTCCTGCCGGTACCGGTATGGCGCGCTACAACAACATCCAGCTGGAGGAAAACTTTATCCCCTCCGCTCCTGCTGCTCCGACAGAAGAATAATGTTCCCTATGGCGGATCTCCGAAAGGAGATCCGCTTTTTTGCTCATTAGGGTTTTCTCGGTATGTTTTTCTAAAAATGTGAACTGATCGTTGTGCAAAACCGCCAAAAACAGACGCGATTTTTCTATGCCGCAAAGCCGGAGAAAGCCGGAGAAAAGCGTGCGGATTTCTTGAAAAGGTTACGCACTTGTAATATAATATTTATGATAGCGAGAGTATACTCGGTGATATTGTCTTCGGGTACGCTCTGTGAAAGAACGAAGTCGGTTTTATTACGCCGCTTCGTAACGATTAGGAGGAGATAACATGAGAAAATTTAAGCAGACGGTCTGCGTTCTGTTGGTTCTTGTTATGATGTTTTCGGTCATGTCCGTCGGCGTCGTGCAAAGTTCTGCAGCGGTTGACCCTGAGCTCTACGGCGATTATCCGACCCCGATTTTGGGTGATATTAACCGCGATGGTTATGTCAACGGTCTGGACGTCTATTACCTTAAAGCTTCGATCGCCGGCGGCATTGACGGGTATATCAACTATAATCCCGCCCGCCCGGAAGCGGTCTCTAAGGATTCAATCGAATTTAGGATCGCCAACTGCTATAAGGACGATGAGATCTTCTTTGGTCAGGCGCCTTCTGTTGACGGCCTTGACGCGTGGCTGATCCAGTGCTATATCGCCGGCCATGACGCGGCTGAGGGCAGCGGCATCGGCGATCCGATTGACGTCGGTACTGCCGATATCACGATCTACGGCCTGAATGGTCAGTCCGAGACGAAGACATTCAATGTCGGTGATACCTTCACTGTCTATACCTCTTTGAACGCTTCAAAAGCGTTTGACGGCGGCAGAATTTCTTCTGTTAACGCCACTCAAACTTATTCCACCTCCACCCTGTCACTGACTACCGACCGTGACTCCAGCGGTATCTTTACCGATAACGCGGCAGCGTTCCCGGTTTTGAAAGACAGCGCGATCGGCAGAATGACAAAAGAAGGTACGATCAAGTACAACGCGTCTACTCCGTATGTTGACGACAAAGCATTCGCTTTTGATTCTAACGACGATCTGTTGATGGTGACGACATATCAGGTTACCAACAGCGGTACAGGCGAGGTCAGAAACGCGCTGACAACTTTGGTTGCGGCGGATAACGATCTGACCCGATTGGTAGATAACGGCACAGTTGCGGACGGCGTAACGCTGACTGTCAACGCAACCTTTGACAAGCCCGGTTCCACTCCCGAACCGACCAAGGCACCGACTCAGGCTCCGACACAGAAGCCGACTGAGGCCCCGACTCAGGCTCCGACACAGAAGCCCACCGAAGCTCCGACTCAGGCTCCGACCCAGAAGCCGACCGAAGCTCCGACTCAGGCTCCGACCCAGAAGCCGACCGAAGCCCCGACTCAGGCTCCCACGGAGGCTCCCACAACTCCCCCGACAGCGAAAGCAACCGTTACTCTGCATGGTCTGTTCGGTCAGACTGAGACCAGAGAATTTAACGTCGGCGATACCTTTGCTGTTTGGACATATATGAACACCAGCGATTGTCTGGATGAAAACGATAATCCGAGCAACGGTAAGATCGGTTCGTTCAGAGCACAGCAGACCTATACGCAGTCTGTCCTGACTCTTGCGGACGCATACGATCCCGAAGACGGCATGATCTCTGATCGCGACACAATGTTCCCGATCACCGGTCAGGCGACTGTCGCCAACGGCAAGAAGACCGGCGGCATCTACTTCAATGCTTCCACACCTTCTGTCAGCTCCGGCGCGTTCTGGTTCAACAGCGATGATTGCGTTTTGATCCTGTCGCACTACACTGTATCGGCAGCCGGCGATGCCGACATTGAAACCGGCTTTACTACGCTGGCAGTCGCAGACGGTGAGCTGACCCGAATCGTAGACAAGGGTATTGTTAAGCAGGATAACTTCTCGGTTAACTCCTACTTTGATCCGTATGTGCCCTCCACATCTCCGACTGAGGCTCCGACCCAGAAGCCTACAGCGGCTCCGACTCAGGCTCCGACCCAGTCTCCGACTTCCGTTCCGACAGGCACAGCGACTGTCACCTTGCATGGCTTGTTCGGTCAGACCGAGACCAAGGAGTTTAACGTAGGCGATACCTTTGCGGTATGGACTTACATGAACACCAAGGATTGTCTGGATCAGAATGGCAACGTCAGCGGCGGTAAGATCGGCTCGCTCAGAGCACAGCAGACCTATACGCAGTCTGTTCTGACTCTCGCGGACGCTTATGATCCCGCAGACGGCATGATCTCTGATCGCGACACAATGTTCCCGATCACCGGTCAGGCGACTGTCGCCAACGGCAAGAAGACCGGCGGCATCTACTTCAATGCTTCCACACCTTCTATCAGCTCCGGCGCGTTCTGGTTCAACAGCGATGACAGTGTTCTGATTTATTCTCACTACACCGTCACAGCGGCAGGTACCGCTGACATTGAGACCAACTTCACCACGCTGGCAGTCGCGGATAACGAGCTGACCAGAATCGTGGATAAGGGCGTTATCGAACAGGATAACTTCACACTTAATTCTTACTTCGGAGAAATCAAGCCGGCGCCGACTCAGGCTCCGACACAGAAGCCGACCGAAGCCCCGACTCAGGCTCCGACTCAGGCTCCGACACAGAAGCCGACCGAAGCCCCGACTCAGGCTCCGACTGAGGCTCCGACTGAGGCTCCGACCGATCCTCCTGTAACCATCAAGGACGGTTACTATCTTGTCGGTTCCTTCAGCAACTGGACAGTAACAGATGAAGCATATCTGTTCAGCGCCAATCCTGCATCCGACGGTGAATACATGCTGTCGACCATACTGACAGCAGGTGACAGCATTAAGGCTGTCAAGGTGGAAAATGGCGCGATCAGCACATGGTATCCCAGCGGCACAGGTGACGAGTATGTTGTTGACGCGGCTCATGCCGGTAACGTCACCATCTACTTCAAGTCGACCAGTCAGGCTGACTGGAGCGCGTTTGGCGGTTATATGTACATCGACAACGGTTCAACTCCCGATGTTCCTACCGAAGCTCCGACCGACGCTCCTGCCGATACGGTTACGGTATACTTCACCGACGCTTTGAATTGGGGCAGCGTGAATGTGTACTACTGGCCGAACGGCGGCGCTTGGCCCGGTTCAGCAGCTGAAAAGTATGAGGTCAACGGTTACAGTCAGCAGGTTTATAAGGCAACCATCCCCGCTAGCGTTGACGGCTTGATCTTCAACGGCGGCGGCAAGCAGACTGTTGATATCACCAGCGGTATCACCGACGGCGCTCAGTGGTACACCGTGAATACAACCGACGCATCCGGTCACTACAATGTCGCCCTCGTAGGCGACGAGCCCACACCGACTGAGGCTCCGACTCCTTCGAGCAACGACGTCGTCTTTGAACCCGGTGACGCAGGCGCCGGCAGTCCCGCTTGGTTTGCATGGGTATACAACGGCAGCAAGGCTGACCAGTGGATCCAGGGTACCACCGACGGCTCCGGCAACGTTACTTTCCCCGGCGCAGGCGACTTTGGCGGTATGGTAATCGTCAGAATGCCTACCGGTTCTACCTCCGGCGCATGGAGCGGATACTGGAACCGTACCGGCGATATCACGATCCAGAAGGGCAAGACCCTCTATTTCACCGGTTGGAATAATGACTACTTCAACACTGCGTGGAAATAAATAAATTCACAAACCATCTACAAGGGGCAGACTTCGGTCTGCCCCTTCTGTGTGCTTGACGGATGGGTTTCGGACGGTTATAATGGTAATACTAAGTATCATTAAAACACTTTAACATTTATTGCGTTGCGTCGTCGCTCGCCGTTCTCGGTAAGCGTATCCGGTAGGTACGCTTTGACCTCGAGTGGCGGCTCCTCCTTTCCCCACCGCGCAGGGGCGCGTCGGGGACCCCTATAACACATAGCGGTGTTGTCGTCCTTGACATACGCCAGTATGCCTGCGTCCTCCGCCTTGCTCTGCGAAATTTCTCGCTAACAAATTTGTTAAAGCGTTTAATGGATACTTAGTATAAAAAAGAATCGGCAGATCGTCGCGATCGGGATGTATGCCGTAAACAGGAGGATAGAATGCGATTAGATAAATTTTTGAAGGTTTCGAGGATCATTAAGCGCCGTACTGTGGCGAACGAGGTTTGTGACGCCGGTAAGGCGGTCGTCAACGGCAAGGTCGCTCGCGCTTCGTATGACGTGAAAGTCGGCGATGTGGTTGAGCTGAACTTTGAGTCCCGTTCGGTCAAATTCCGTGTGGACAAGGTTGTGGAGACCATCCGCAAAGAGGACGTAGGCACGATGTATACGCCGATGTAGACTGCTTCTCCCTGATTTCGGGCGTGCTGTACATAGCTGAATAACGCAGGAGATGATACGATGTGTTTGATCTGTGACAGGATCGAAATGATTAAAAATGGGGAGAATCCATATTTTGTCAGGGAATTGCGGACAGGCTATGTCGCGCTAGGCGATCATCAGCATTTTAATGGCTATACGCTGTTCTTGTGCAAAGAGCATGTGTCGGAGCTACATGAACTTGACCGCGATACCAAGGTGCAGTTTTTGGAAGAAATGTCGATCGTCTGCGAGGCGGTCGCAAAGGCTTTCGATGCAGAGAAAATGAACTGCGAGCTGCTCGGTAACGGAGACAGTCATCTGCACTGGCATCTTTTTCCGCGGAAAGCGGGCGATATCGGCAACTGCGGCAATCACGGGAAAGGGCCTGTCTGGTGGTATCCGATGGAGAAGATGTATGAAGATGGCAACCGCCCGACGACGAAAGAGCTGGAAGAAATGAAGGGACAATTGGCGAAGACGCTGGATAGCATATATAGTTTGTACTGATGACCGGTAATATCGAACGAGTTACTCTCATATAATCTACCAAAAGATTGTATGGGGGTATTCTTATGCCTGAAAACAGGATGAAAAAACCGCATCTGCTGACGCTCGATAACCGCAGGCTGTTGACGCTGACGGGGGTAGAGGATGTGTCGGGCTTCGATGAACAGACGATCAACGTGAGACTGAGCGAAATGACGCTGGTGGTCAAGGGGACGGGACTGCATATCAGTAAGCTGAACCTTGAGAGCGGCGACGTGGTGATTGATGGCAGTATCAGCTCGCTGCAGTACCTTGGCAGTTCGTCGGGTTCGCTGCGGTCGCGGCTCTTTCGCTGATGGGCATTTCACTGTCTGACCAGACCGCGTACTTCCTTTGGTCACTGGTACTGGGCGTACTGCTCGGCGTTATGTATGATGCGGTACGCGCTGTGCGAATGGCGCTGAGAGCGGGAAGAGTGCATGTGGCGGTGTCGGACGTTGTCTTTTTTGTGGTGTGCGGCGTTGTTACCTCGCTGTTTGCTCTTCCGTTCAACAAAGGCGACGTCAGGGCGTTTATTCTCTTCGGCGAGGCGGTCGGCTTTCTCAGCTATCGGATGACGCTTGGAAGCGTTATGGGTAAGGTGTACGCATTTTTGACACGCAAATTACGTAGTTTTGTGCAAAAAATACGAAAAGTTTTAGAAAAATTTTTCAAATACCTATTGAAAGCCATAGTCGGTCTGGTGTATAATGTAGGTGTAGAAATAGATAAGTCGCGGATAAGGGCGGCTGAGAAGAAACAAAAGAAACGTGCCGAAAGAGCAAAAGCGAAACGTCGGCAATTACATAAAGGAACGATATATGAGCAAAAAGCATACCAAAAAGCCAAACACCGCGGCAAAAAAGGCGCACGACAGCAAAGACGCTGAGGAGAACGAAGGCAGGAGAATGATCTCCCGCCCTGTGTTCATCGTGATCGCAATCGCCGCGGTTGCGTTTTTGATCTACTCTATGGTGTCGATCATCGGTATCCAGTCGCAGATTCGCGAGCGCAAGGCGGAGCTGGATGACCTCAAAGATCAGATCACAGTACAGGAGATCAAAAACGAAGAGATACAAAAGCTGTATGATTCGACCGGTTCGGACTTTTCGGCGCTCGCTGAGCAGATCGCGCGCGATGACCTCGACTATATCAAAGAGGGCGAGAGAGTCTTTGTCAACGTAGCCGGCGACTGATACCGTATTCCGACACGTCGTCCTGTGGCGGAATCAAACAACGTATAGCCGATTTTATCGGTCGTATAGATAATTCTTAAGGGGTTAAAAACTGAATGGCATTAACTGTGGGTAGTATTGTAAACGGTAAGGTAACCGGAATTACCAACTTCGGCGCGTTCGTCGAGACCGAGGATGGTTCCAAGGGTATGATCCATATCTCGGAGATCTCGCGTTCTTACGTTGAGGATATCAAATCTGTCCTCAAGGTAGGACAGGCTGTGACCGCAAAAGTGATCTCGATCGCTGACGACGGCAAGATCGCGCTGTCGTTAAAACAGCTCGAGCAGGCGGATGAGGGCAAAAAGTCCTCGCCTAACCGCAAGCAGAGAACCCGTGAACCCCAAAAACCAAGAAAGAAATATGAGCCCGCGCCCCCGGTTACTTCACCCGGTAACTTTGAGTGGCAGAGCTCTTCGCCGGGCGGTTCCTTTGAGGACATGATGAGTAAGTTCAAGCGTACCTCTGAGGATAAGATGTCCGACCTCAAGCGTGGCGAGAGCCGCGGCTATTCCCGCAGAGGGAACGGCGGCGGTCGTAAATAAATTTTTGCTGGGAGGCATTACTATGAGGATTACCTATACTGAGCGCAAGGTTAATCTGAGGGACAACTTCAAACAGAGAGTCGAGAAGAAGCTTTCGAAGTTTGACAAGATCTTCTCCGATGAGGCGCAAGCCTTTGTGGTTGTTACCGTCGACAAAAACTCTCAGACCGTTGAGATCACCATCCGCGACAAGTCGATGGTCTACAGAGCTGAGAAAACAATGCCTGAGATGAATGACGCGGTGGACAAGTGTGTCGATGTCCTCGGTCGTCAGCTGAGAAAGAACAAATCCAAGCTCGAAAAACGCCTGAGAAGCGGTTCGCTCGAAGAACTGGTCGCTCCGGTGGACGAGCCTGAGGTTGAGGAGGACTACACCATCGTCCGTACTAAGGAGATTCCCGTTAAGCCGATCACGGTTGACGAGGCGATCCTGCAGATGAACATGGTCGGTCACAAGTTCTATATGTTCACTAACGCCGAGACCGGTGAGGTCAACGTCGTTTACCTGCGTGACGACGGCAAGTACGGCTTACTGCAGCCGACTGCCGGCGAGTAATTTCGATACAGCATGAATGACCGTGAGCGGACAGCGACTCTGCTGTCCGCTTGCTTTTTGAATAGCTTTTTCGGCAAGACGAATCTCAAAAAACGGGTTCGCTGCCGTGATGATCGGAGATGATGTGATGCAGTTTGTCGCACCCTGTTTGCTGGGGCTGGAGGGACTTGCCGCCAATGACTTGAAATTTAAAGGGATAGAGGACGTGCGCGCTGAAAACGGCAGAGTGCTGTTCAGCGGCGATGAAAGTACGCTGGTGCGCGCGAATCTCTGCTCGAGCCTATGTGCGCGGATCGGGATTTTGCTGACGGAATTTGAGGCAAGGGACTTTGATACGCTCTTTGAGGGCGTAAAAGCGGTTGACTGGAGCCGATATATCGGGAAACGCGACGCCTTTCCTGTCAAGGGCAACAGCTTGGACTCTGTTTTGACTTCGATTCCCGCGTGTCAAAAAATCATTAAGAAGGCTGTCGCGGAGAAACTCAAGGAGAGCTATCATACCTCGTGGTTCGAGGAGGACGGCGGTGTACATCAGATCCAGTTCCGCATTTTCAAAAATCGTGTAACGATCCTGCTGGACACGACGGGTCAGGCGCTGAATAAGCGCGGTTACCGAGCGCTGTCCAATGACGCGCCGATGAAGGAGACTCTCGCCGCCGCAATGGCAGAGCTGGCGCGTGTGCGCGGCAACCATACTGTCGTCGATCCCTTTTGCGGCAGCGGAACGATCCTGATCGAATCCGCGAGAAAAGCGATGAAGATCATGCCGGGTATCGACAGGGGCTTTGCTTTTGAGAACTGGGCGCAGATCAATCCCTCGATCACAGAGACGGAACGGCAGAGAGCAAAACAGGAAGAACGGCGTGACGCAGACTTTGTTGCCTACGGCTACGATATTGACGAGGCTTCGCTGGAGATCGCGCGACGTAACGCAGAGCTTGCGGGAGTCGGCGACAGGATTGTTTTTACAAACCGCGATATCCGTGACTATGCCGATGACTTTGAAAGAGTGAGCGTCATCACAAATCCGCCGTACGGAGAACGTATGCTGGATGTGGAAGAAGCAAGGAAGCTGTACCGCGTAATGGGGGAGAAGTTTCTTCAAAAGCCGTTTCATTCCTATACCATTATTTCTCCCGATGATCGGTTTGAAAGCTGTTTCGGCAGGATAGCCGATAAACGGCGTAAGCTCTATAACGGAACGCTGCGGTGTCAGGTTTATATGTATTACAAAAATTCTTTTGTAGAATAATAAGACGACTAATTTGACAATTACGCAAAAATAAGATATGATATATAATAGGTTAGTCTAGGAATGGCGGAAATGCCGTTTCGCTAGGCTGCAAGGAGTACTGTTACAGCAAATTCACTGCGGTGTTTCGCGCCGCCAAGGAGGTTTGCATGAAAAAAGGAATTTTGATCGCTGTCAGCGTGATTGTCATTATCGCAATCTTGGGCGCGGTTGTTTATATTACGGTATTTTCGTCGGGAAATCTGCGAAACGGCGATACTGCAACGGCTACCAGTGACAGTGTGAATTTGAACAATTCTGCGGACGCTACGCTCTACAGCGAAAGCTTCAAGATCGGCGTGATTCAGACGGGTCTCGGCAGCGCCAGCAAGGATTGCTACGGCGGATTTATGATGGAGCTCGATGAACGTCAGCTGATAGGCAATCTTGATATCGTCTATGTGGTAGAGGATAATCAGGATCGCTGCCGCACCAAGATCAAGGAGCTGATCGACGACGGCTGTGACCTGTTGTATACCATCGGACGCTTTGCGACCGAGGCTTCCGCGGAGATAACCAAGGATATCCCGATTGTGTTCGGCGCGGTTAACAGCCCCGACGAGATCGGTCTGGTCGACAGCAACGAGGTGCCCGGCGGCAACGTCACCGGGGTATCCAGCTACACGCCCTGTTTTGAACAGATCGACCTGATTAAGGTGCTGATGCCAAAGGCAAAGTCTGTTGCCGCGCTGTACAGCGCTACCGACGAGGACGCTGTTTTGCAGGGAATCATCGCCGCGCGTGAAGCGGAGAATATCGGTATGACCTGCACCCAGTATCCGATTGAGGATAAGGACGCGCTGGAGTCGGCTCTCAAGAAGATTAAAGACGCGAAAACCGAGGTCGTCTATATCCCTGTAGACAAGTTCCTGAGCTCGAATATCGACACCATCACCGCCTTTTCCTATGAAAACAAAATCCCTGTTATCTGCGGTGACGAGGCGACGATGGCGCAGGGCGCGTTGGCGACCAGCGAAATTAACTACATGTCCATCGGCAGAAAGGCTGCCGGTATGGTTTGCGATATCCTTTTTGAGAAGGAAAAGGTCTCGACCCTGCCCGTTATGTATAAGCACGACTGCACCAATCTGGTGAATAAGGCTGTCAGAGATAAGCTGGGGATCGAGATCCCCGCAACCGCACTCGGCGAGATCGAGCTGTGGGAGCCTCCGACAGAGCCGCCCGCGGAAACAACGGCGGCGGTCACACCGAAAAAAGCACAATAACAGATTGCCGCCTGAGTTTTCGGGCGGCTATTGTTATGACACGGTGTTTTGCGATCGCGGGAGAAGTGATGGAACTGAAAGATTCGGCGTGGTGGAAAGGCAAATATTAACTTTTTGTGAAATCGCAAATTCCCCCTTGATTTTTTCCATATAATGGGTTACAATATAAGTAAATTAGCACTCTCGATATTTGAGTGCTAAATAAAAATGTTTTCATTTAAAGGAGGAATAGATATGACCATCAAACCCTTACTCGATAAGGTAGTGCTGAAATTAGACGACGCGGAGGAGACCACCGCTTCGGGCATCGTTCTCTCGTCTGCCGCTCAGGAAAAGCCCCAGTACGCGAATGTTGTCGCGGTTGGCCCCGGCGGTATGGTAGACGGCAACGAGGTTAAGATGACCGTTAAGGTCGGCGACAAGGTTATCGCGTCCAAGTACGCGGGTACCGACGTCAAGGTTGACGGCGAGGATTATACCATCGTTCGTCAGAGCGACATTCTCGCGATCGTAGAATAATTTTGGGAGGTATTTTTCATGGCTAAACAGATTGCATATGGTGAGGACGCGCGCAAGGCGCTTCAGTCCGGTATCGACCAGCTCGCCGATACCGTCAAGATCACATTAGGCCCGAAGGGCAGAAATGTTGTATTAGACAAAAAATTCGGCGCTCCGCTGATTACCAACGACGGCGTGACCATCGCCAAGGAGATCGAGCTGGAGGACGCTTTTGAGAATATGGGCGCTCAGCTCGTCAAGGAAGTATCCGTCAAGACCAACGACGTTGCCGGTGACGGTACTACCACCGCGACTCTGCTGGCACAGGCTCTCGTTAACGAGGGCATGAAGAACGTTGCCGCGGGCGCTAACCCGATGGTGCTCAAGAAGGGTATCGCGCTGGCGGTCGACGAGGCCGTCAAGGCGATCACCGAGAACTCCAAGGCGATCTCCGGTACCGACGATATCGCGCGTGTTGCGACCATTTCGTCCGCCGACGAGTACATCGGCAAGCTGATTGCCGAGGCGATGGAGAAGGTCTCTACCGATGGCGTTATCACTGTAGAAGAGTCTAAGACCGCAGAGACCTACAGCGAGGTTGTCGAGGGTATGATGTTCGACCGCGGTTACATCGCGCCGTACATGGTCACCGATACCGACAAGATGGTTGCTGAGATCGACGACGCTCTCATTCTCATTACCGACAAGAGGATTTCGAATACCCAGGAGATCCTGCCCTTGCTCGAGCAGATCGTTCAGAGCGGCAGAAAGCTCGTGATTATCGCTGAGGACGTTGAGGGCGAGGCTCTCACTACTCTGGTACTGAACAAGCTGCGCGGCACCTTCACCTGTGTTGCGGTCAAGGCTCCTGGCTTTGGCGACAGACGCAAGGAAATGCTGCAGGATATCGCGATCCTGACCGGCGGTACCGTTATCACCTCTGATCTCGGTCTGGAGCTCAAGGACGCTACTCTCGACCAGCTCGGCCGTGCGCGTCAGGTCAAGATCACTAAGGAAGACACCATCATTGTCGACGGCGCGGGCGATCAGAACGAGATCAAGAACCGTGTCAATCAGATTCGTCAGCAGATCGAGAACACCACCTCTGACTTTGACCGCGAGAAGCTCCAGGAGCGTTTGGCGAAGCTCGCCGGCGGCGTAGCGGTTATCAAGGTCGGCGCTTCTACCGAGATCGAGATGAAGGAGAAGAAGATGCGCATCGAGGACGCGCTCTCTGCTACCAAGGCGGCTGTAGAGGAAGGTATCGTCGCAGGCGGCGGCGTTGCGCTGATTAACGCGATCCCGGCGGTTGCAAAGCTGCTCGACTCCACTACAGGCGACACCAAGACCGGTGTGCAGATTGTGCTCAAGGCGCTGGAAGCTCCGATCAAGCAGATCGCGAAGAACGCGGGTCTCGAGGGCTCTGTCATCGTCGAGAACATCAAGCGTGAGGATAAGGTCGGTTACGGCTTCAACGCGCTGGATGAAGAATACACCGACATGATCTCCGCCGGTATTGTCGACCCGACAAAGGTCACCCGTTCCGCTCTGCAGAATGCGGCTTCTGTTGCTTCGATGGTGCTGACCACCGAGAGCCTTGTCGCGGATATCAAGGAGCCGGCTACTGCTGCTCCCGCTGCTCCCGACATGGGCGGTATGTACTGATAAAACAACTGTATCACATAAAAGAAATCCCACTCGAAAGAGCAATATCATTAAGATAAGGAAAAATAAAGTATAGGAATACAGTCGAGATGAGAATCTCGGCTGTATTTTTGTAATGAAGGTACAACAAGAAGACCGGAGGAAGTCCAGTCTGAAAAAAGATATT
>Ga0256404_1002457_pt1 | contig 40979 bp, 45 predicted proteins | sample RumenRJG_01DNA_FD_185990 | JGI IMG/M metagenome (GOLD analysis project Ga0256404, IMG submission 185990) | Bovine rumen microbial communities from Lethbridge, Alberta, Canada - RJG_01 | ecosystem: Host-associated > Mammals > Digestive system > Stomach > Rumen | place: Canada: Alberta | collected... | reverse complement strand
GCCTCACAGTTCTTGTTGGTTGAATCATAAGATATGTAGATCCGCTCATCCTTATCAGATTTCTTATTCCATAATTCCAGGAAGTTCTGGCGCTGTTCTTCATTGAGTTCACGGAAAAAATCAGAGATCCTGGAATCACTGTACTGCTTCATTTCCTGCGTAAAAAGGGGGTGATTGTATGCATAATCCGGATAATACTGTGCAGCATTGCCTTCAGTAATGATTGAATAAGCCGCAAGGTCCATGATAATACCTGCATTCTTTGCCCCGAAGGCTTCTCCCAGTTTATCAGTTATGCCAAGTTCTTTTGCGGTCCTGCTGACAGCCATATATGTACCTGCTCTCAGACAGCTGCTCCTGGAAGAATCCGTTTTTTCTTCCGGTACTTCGACATCAGGAAAGAACTTGCGGAAGTTTTCGTTTGGTCTCATTTTTGATGGATCATCCGCTGAAAGTTTTCCGATCGTTGATCGCCTGACGGTAGTGTATTGTTTCTCTGGATCATAGGTCCGGCTATACTCATAATAAACATAGCTTGTGTTGCCCTTTTTCCTGAACGTTATCTTCCCTTTTGACTCCGGAATGTCCACAAGATAATCGAGATACATGGTTGCCTCTTTTCTATAGTTGTATTTACGACTAAATATATTGTATCAAAAAACCCGCAAAATTGCAAGTGCAAAATGCGGGTTTTTACAGTATTTATGCGGTTCTGCGCTCAATATATTGCATGAAATTTATAGCGTAGTTGCAATCTTTATTGGAAGTTCACAATATAACATGGTCTAATTGTAATGTCAATAGTTACATCAATTTTTTTAAAATTTTCGGGATCTGAAAGATCTCTCTTATCAGACCCCGTACGTGTATCTCCGCGAGTTATTCTTCAGGCCGACTCATCAGCCGCAATCTTGCTTCTCGTATCCGCAATAACATCTGCAATGGTCATGGAAGACAGTTCCTTTTCCATAGCTGCCTGCACCCTGACAAGACGTCCGTCCATGACGTAATGCATATTTCTTCCCACCGGGCAGTTGGCATTCGGGTTTTCATGAAAATGGAAAAGCCCTTCTTCTTCTACGCTGTCCACAGCACGGTAAACATCACAGAGTGTGATCTCCTCTGCCGGTTTTGCCAATGAGACCCCGCCATTTCCACCGCGCTGCACATAGATCAGACCTGCTGTTTTCAGCTGTCCGAAGATTTTCCGGATGATTACCGGATTGACGCCGACACTAGTGGAAATAAATTCGCTGTTAACTTGGTGATCATCCTTGAAAACTTCGATGCAGGTCAGAACATGCACCGCAATCGTAAACCTACTGGATATTTGCATGGTGTTACCTCCGATATTACGTCAAAGTCTATCATGAATTATTCGTAATATCAATATTTACACCAAAATTTTCTCCGTATCCCTGATCCGTAAATGTACGAACCGATTTTCTGTCTATAAGCTGTTGTATGACCTCATTCATGGATCAGATCCCACCCTCACTTTATATGATGCTTTTTCATCCGTTCCTCAAAGATTCCCGTGATGATGCTTCTAAGTTCTTCCCTCTCTTTTTCCGGCAGCTCACCCTCCTGTTTCGCTATCTCGTACAGATCCGGATGCTCTTTTGCTATTTTCTGGATGGTCTTCGTAGTCGCATGCTTCCTGACAAAGAAGGGGATCGCCGTGATCCATTCAGCCGGAACCAAAGCAAGGATCTTGTCGGCTGTCTTCTGGTCCGTAATTTGCGCTGTTGACAGACCCTTTTTGATCTGGTTCTGGTCTTTCTCTGTGAAATCTTCCATATTCATGATCTTATTATTTCCTTTCAGGTTTCCTGGTCATACTCTCCGTATTCACACCCGACATGCGTTGCCTGGATTTCGTCGACTAATTCAAGCTCGTGACCTCTGCGCTCATACAGTTTGATCATGCCTTCTCCATTTCCGCCGTTCCACAGGCGGGAATACCGCTTTTCACCGTCCGGCGCTTCATAATTGACAAACAGCATGTCCTTCTTGCGGCATCGCACTTTGGTGTCCATCACAGCATCGATATTTTCCTGACGGATATGCCAATAGCAGAACTTTTCGTCTTCTCTGAAAGAAAACTTTGTATGGACCTGAAGGGGAACCTTTGAGAAATTGAAGTCATACTCCTTACCTTCATAGTACATGACTCCCAGAAGTCTCCGGTTCAGAGCCATATGATAAATTTTAGGACGGCCTCCGCCTATATCGAAAACAGAATTCCGAAGGGCCTGCCCTGTCTTCGTGCTGGTCAGACAGTTTGAGCTCAGCCACACCCAGGGCGAGGTAAAATCGCTTCCCCAGTTCTTGTCCGCATAGCCATACGATGTCGCAGGAGCGACAAGATACTTTTCTCCCTTAAATATGACTTCTCCCTCGTACTCTGTCTTCATGCCTTCTGCATGCCAGTACATCTGGAATGCTTCCGCATCGCGCAGTGGTTTGCTCGCACCGGGTCCGACATTAAAGGCGATCTCTTTCTGAATACGCAGTTTCCAGCTCATCTCTCCCGCATCGCACATCCATTCAGGATGACTTTCCACATCTTGCTGTGAGATGGAGATGCTTCCCCGAAGCTCCTTCTCTGAAGCATAACAGTCGTCCGCTTCTACCTCAAATGGAGCGTCCCAGTGAATCTTCACGTCCTTCCATGCAAAAAATCTGTGCAGCTGCGCTTTACCATCTCCCCAGCTTCCAGCCTTGACCATGAGGTAAGACGGCTTTTTCCCCGCCCGTCTGTTTCCCTCAAGCTGTCCAAAGACAGGCTGGTCCTCTGAAAGCCCAGGATTGATCAGAAAGAACTCTACGAAAAAAGTTCTTTCTTGGCCCGTCGTTTCACTGATGCCTGTAAAATTGTGCCACCACCAGTCATAGCCATGATGTGCGAGGCTTCCCCTCAGCATGCAGGCATCCCTCGTAATGTCATGAACATTGAAATTCTGAAGTTTCGAATCAAGTTTATCAATCAGCATAACCGCACCTGCACTTCAATCTGTATCACCAGATTTTCATGAAATTTGTTCACGAAGAAGCCATCGGTTGTTCACATACTCATCACAGGCGACCGCTATCCTGTAACCATCAAACAAAGGAGCTGCAGAGAAAGAAGCAGCTGACATTTGATTCCATATAGACACCACACAAAAACTTTTCATACTCAGCCGGCAGGCGCAAAACCTGCCGGCACTCCCTCACAAAAACACCGCCTTCGGAAATCAGATCCGAAGGCGTTTTCATATTGCGGTATGCAAGATTCCAGTGACAATCTTCTTATTCCCGGAACAATCCGTCCGGCATGCTTCTCCAAACGCCATTCTTCACGAAATAAAAACATTTTCCGGTCAGCAGGTTCTTCGCGAACAACGTTGCATGAAGCTCCAGCGCTGAATTACGATAATCGACCGGATCTGACATCTTCACATCGAACAGGATCCGGAAATGCACATTTGCCTTCACATAATCATATACCGGTGTATAGGTGCTGCCGTCCGGCATGACATTCAGGAATGGTGTCTGATAAAATCTCTCCATCGTCGCCTCATCCGGCTTGAATCCCGCGGGGTCTAATCCTGCCTGCGTGGCGATCTTCGTAAGCTTCGGCTGTAGAATATTCTGAAGCATCTTGTCCTTGCCGAAGACATCGCTCTTTCCTTCCCAGCTATCCGTCTTCAGATAAACCATCCGTAATCTCCCGCCGGATCAGTTATTGGAAAGGAATGCCATGATCTCTTCCGGGCTCTTCCCACTTTTCTTGACAGCCTTCACGATCTCATCCATCTGCGCTTTCTCGGCAGCTTCCTTCTCAGCTTTCTCCGCAGCCTTCAGCTCTTCCTGAAGCTTGTCCTGCTGGTCTTGGAGAGCAACTGTCTTCTCCTGCAGCTTGCTGATCTGCTCTTCGAGCTTATCGATCTTTGCCTGAATAATTTCCTTGTGCGTACGCTTTGCCATGTTGGTCTCCTTGCTTGTATCTATTGTCTAATCACTGGTATTTCTGATTCTTCCTAATCATAAAGGAAAAGCTCCCACGCTTCAACATTTCTCAAAGCGGTATTTCTGCTTTATCCCGGGATACTTCTGATGATCAACCTCGCTGAGGAACATCGCCAGTGGTCGTACATAAAGGCCAAAATCTCCATACAAGGCCTGATATACCATCAACTTCTCCCTGGTCTCGCTGTGTGTAGCAATGCCGACGATTTGGTACAAATATTTATTGCCGAGTCTATCAGGCTCTGACAGAGTCTCTCTCTTGAAATGCCGGACGATATCGCCGGCTCTGAATTCTCTGCTCTCCATCGATTACACCTGTCCCTCCTCATTCTTCTTATCGTCGTATCTTGCTTTCCGTCATACGATAGCTCTGATCCAACAAATCCAGAATCTGATCATCCGGTACGCTCCCATCCAGCAAGATCGTCAGCCACTGCTTATGGTTCATGTGATATCCCGGGAGGAAACCCGGCTGCCGGATCAGGAACTCCAGCTGCATCGGATCACATTTCACATCCAGAATATCCGTCATGCCGTCCTTATCCATACCGAGTTTTGTGTAACCAACATACATGACAATACCGTACCATTTGGAATTCTCCACATGACGCAGCACTGCATAATCCGGAGCTGACTTCCAGAGATATTCGGGCTCGGTCCCATATGTATCCTGAACGTATCTGAAAAGCTGTTCTCTGTTCATACTGTTTCCTCTGCCACGATCTCTTTAACTCTATCCAGAAAGCTTTTCAGAATCCTCGCGGTTGCTCCCCAGATCACATACTTTCCGTAACGATACACAGGAATCTGCATGGTCAGAGCTTTCTTTCCCATCCTATTCCCACCTGGTACAGTATCTGCCGGAAAGCCTTCCTCCGGACTAAAGTGTGCTTCCGCAGTGTATATCTCCGGATCATGTGTCAGCAGCCAGGACAAAGGAACACAGAACACCTCTTCCACCTCATCCTTCGAATATGTCCGGTGGTAATCTTTGAGAATCCCAGCGAAAGCCCACATCGGGCTTCCGCTGGGACCGATCGTTCCGTCTGCCTGCCCAAGAACTGTAATCTGTTCTGCTCTGATGAGCAGCTCCTCTTCAGCTTCCCGGACTGCAGTCTCCTCTGGTGTTTCATCTTTCTCTATTCCACCGCCTGGGAAACAGATCTCGGAAGGCTGAGTGCGCAGCCTGGCTGAACGAACTTCAAAAAGGATCGCGGTCTCTCCATCATCCTGCTGAATAAGAGGAATCAGTACTGCGGCTTCTCTCCCACCTTCATATATCTGAAGCTTCGCCCTATGGCTGTTCCAATACTGTACGTATTTGTCGATATCCAGTCTCATAATGAATTGTCATGTTCCCCCGCTGTGCAACATCTCCCACACCCGTATCAGCGCAAAGTCAAGGATGTCGGCTCTGGCTCAAATAATCTTTCACATCGCTGCGAATCATCTGAAGTTTGCTCTCTGTATCCGCATTCACACTGTGAAAATCCAACAGCTGCTGAAGATATCCCTGCTCCCTGATCAGCCGCAAACTCTCCGAAAATACAAGTCCAAACACAAAGGAGATCTTGTTTAGGTACACATCCATGTATGTCTGGGATATTTTCCGATCGATTGTCTTGTGTTCCATGATCTGCTGAAATGCAGCATCTGATATAGGCGACTGTGCCAGTTCCAAGGGCGTACAGTCATAGATATCATTGAAGGGTGTCTCACATATCACCTTGAGGATATCGATCTTATCTGCGTCCCTGATCACATTGCAATAAAATTGTTCTTCCGATTCCAGCTTCTCCGGAAGGTTCAGCTTATTATGAAGGCGGATTGCCTTTTCCAGCAGTCCATCCTTCGAGTTATCCTCTGTGAATCGACGGATCAGGCCATCTCTGAAAAGGATATCTGCTCCCAGCTCCGCATGATCGATACTTCTGCTGTCCACAAATGTATGAAAGCGTCTCAGCTGCTCAAATCTCCCGATATCGTGCAACATACCTGTAAGCCATCCGATTCCGGAAGTTCTGCCCTCGCTCTGCTCGATCCGGTCAGCCAGCACAGCAACACGGCGGGTATGGTCGATTTTCAGACGAACCTTTGGATCTGCACTGTCATAGTGATCTGTATAGTCTTTGAAGGCAGCTTCAACATAACTGCAGTTTATGATCATAATAAATTTCGCATCCTTTCTTCCTGGCTCTATTAAACCACAAAGAGGTGCCCGTGTGGGCACCTCTCGTTCTTACTCCATCATCTGTGCATTGATCCAATCGACCAGTGAAAGGATGCGAGTAAATTGATTCTATTTGCCTTGTTTTTTCAAGGATCTTTCTGTTTATCTCATCTTGCTTTTTTTTATTATGGCGATAAAAACAATATCAAATCAGCAGGTAAGATACACAGATGCAATAAAAGAACCACCCGCCGCAGATTTCTCCGTGACGGGCATTTCTCCGTACGCCTTTGAAAATTTAATACCCGCTTTATTACCCATACAGATTGTAACATATGTGGGTAATAAAATTGGTATTAAATTCAAATTCCAAACCATTTTTCAGGCTCTTGTAATCGTTTCGCTGCATTAGAGCTACTGTCACGTCTGCGTGATTATCTGAACAGAAACGGCATTGAAGCCCTGTTCTCTGTTCCACGGTACGGAAATGAACCGGAAGAACCGGGCATCATCCGCTATAAAGGCCTGCCGTTTCTCTTCTCCCCCAACAGCCGCCTTTCCCGACGGCTTTTCATGTGGATATGCTTTTGTTACATACATTGCAGAAATCAGGATCACTGCTGAAGGATTCACTGTATTTCCTGCAGAGGATTTTACCGGATCATTTCAATCAGCATTGGTTTCTTCTGACACTTGTCTGACAAGCAGGTATTCTGTTCCAGACACCGATGCCTCATCATACATACTTCCATTGATCACCGGTAGGCAGGAAGGTCACCTTGGTCCTGTGTTCAACAAGCTCTTCTATGATGCGTGCAAAGTCCTTCATACCAAGCTCTTCCCAATTGAAGTGTCCCATGTTGAAGCAGGCGCGGACCCGTCCAAGCTCCACAGCGTCACGGATATAGGCAAGCGCATTCCAGTCAATAATTTCACCCGGGATGATAGCCTGGACATTGCGCTTTTCCATTTCCTCCATGACCTGCATGGCATAATCATGATAATAGCCGTCTTCACCGATACCGTCTGTGCCGAAGGAATTTGGATAGATATGGGCGGTGAACGCCACGCGGCTGATTTTATCAGAAGGGTTGCCGATGTAGCGCAGACCGTTCAATCCGACCTTCTTCACAAGGAACCTGGCCAGTCCCTCTGTCGTTGTTTCCGGCAAATCGAAGAGATAAAAATAAGGAGTGCGGTTCTCCGGCACAGGAACATAGTATTCCTCCCAGCCGAAAGATCTGATGATGCTGGAAAAAATGCTGTCCGGCTGATGTGCGTGCATATGGTCGTGGTCCCGCCAGATTGTCATGCCTGTCTTCCGGATGAGCACTTCCTTCTCCTGCTGAATCGTATTGTCAAAGCTGCCGCGCCATACAGAGAAATCCGGTGTCTGATAATAGATCGTTTCGTGGCAGATGAGCAGATTGCAGCCAAGACTGGCAGCGCGGCGGATTACGCCCACCGTGGGCACCAGGGCCACTGCGATACCGGTGCATTCCGCTTCCGGATCGCCGGATTTATACCCGTCACAGCCATCATAGTCCGGCAGGAAGGGGTGGTAGGCAAGTACTTTCTCAATGATCTCTCTGTTTTTCATAATATGCCTCCGCTTCACTGCCCTCATAAGGTCGGATCGGTGTTTTTCTGAGTGCTGCTTTCATGATTATGCGCAATACTGCACCGGATGTCTTTCCCATTTCTGCATTCTCCTTTATGTATGATCAGTTCGCTTGTTTGTTTTGCAGTGGAACTGTATCATTCAAAAACTCCGTGGCAGTCCTTGCATAATGATCGTAGTCCAGAATACTGAGTGCATGAGGCTCGTCACCAAAGATTTCATAGCGGCTCAGGGGATTGCGGCTGACAGCGCATATTTTCTCTGCATCCGAAGCCGGAATCAAAGGGTCGCCCTGGGAGCCGATACACAGGATCGGCACATCACTGGCAGCCACCGCGTCAATGGGACGGTTGTCCTCCATGCACACACCCGCCTTTTCAGCAGCTCTGATAAATGCACTGTGCAAGTACGGATTTTTCTTCCTGCTGATATTTGCATAGAAAGGATCAAGGACCTGTTCCATGGTGGCAGGACCTGCGTCCTCAATCACTGCATCGACCTGATCGGTATACCGAAGCGCATTCATGCTGGTGATAGCACCCATAGAGCAGCCGATCAGCACGATGCGTGTTGCCTCACCCATTTCTTCTTTCACCCAATGTACCATAGCTGCCGCATCGGTTGCTTCAATCCAGCCTAAGGTGCCATGCGGTGCTTTGCTCAGTCCGAAACGCCGCTGATCAAACAGGATGGTGGAAAAGCCCAGTTTCTGCAGGAGCTCTGCGTGCCTGACCATCGCATGGCGGTTCTGTCCGAAGCCATGGCAGACAACTGCAACGCCACGCTGCTTTGGAACCCGAATGATCTCCGCCGGGATTCTGTAATCACCGTTGCAGATATTCAGAGGCTCTCTCGTCCAGCTGTCATATACGGACACATCCAGCCCGAAATCCTTCAGAAGGCTCTTCTCCATTCTTTTTTTATCCGGAAACAGCACTGTGGGCGGTGTATACACCAGCTGTGCGGTCATTTTTGCCAGCAAACGCTGAAACATTATTATCCCTTCTTTCTTTATTCTTCAAACATTCTCATCTGATTGGGAAGGTCTGTCCAGCAAAGTCGACAAAGCACTGCCGCCAAACATTCCATTCGTGATTGCCGTGATAGATGCGGCGGTCACATGGGATGCCTGCATGTTCCAGCAGGCTGTCATTGGAAGTGAAAACCTGCATAAAGGGATCCTCATCTCCTATGCCACGGAAGATTGTCGTTCCACTGGCTTTGAAGGCGGCCAGGCGCTCCGGTGTCAGGTGATCATTGTAGCCGCTCAGCGGATCAGTGAGGAAGCCGCTGAACAGACCGATGGCACGGAACAGTTCCGGATGGAGGAAAGCTGTGCGGCTGGTCTGGATGCTGCCCATGGAGAGACCTGCCATCACATGATTTTCGCGCCCTTCTGCAATCCGATAGCGGTTCTCTGCATAGGGCATCAGATCATCCAGCAGAAACTCATGGAAAGATCCGCAGTGCAGCCTGCTCTCTTTTTCATCAGCTTCGGTCTGCATCCCATTGGCCATGACTACGATGAAGGGAGTGATCTTTCCTTCTGCCAAGAGATTATCCAGCACAAAGTTGATCCGGCCCTGGCTGACCCACACGGTTTCGTTTTCCCCGATACCATGCTGCAGATACAGTACCGGGAAACGCCGCTCTGGCTCTGAGAGATACTGCGGCGGCAGATAGATGTTAATGCGTTCGGCGTTTCCGGTCAGATGGCTTTTCAGGAAATCCTGCACTACTATGCCATGGGAAACATCACGGACCGCGCGGACAGTGCTTCCATCGGGAATATCAACATAGTTCAAAGGCCTGTTATCAGAAAAGCACAGAGGCAGAAACTGAGACAGCGTCATGCTGCCGTCCACGATTAGGCAGCATGCTACAAAGCCTTTGCCCCAGTCGGCTTCACCCACCCAGAAACCGTTTTCCTTATGAAGTTCCGTGGCAAAGAGAACGTTCCGCACGCTGACACTTTCTGCATTCGGGTAATAGAAGCAGAAGTGAAGCATACCTTCCGCATCGACTGTATATCCTTGCGGCACACGCTCTGCATCAGGCAATACCATGCGCAGTGCACTGGGCATCTGGATGGCCGCAAAATTCACAGGCTGGAAGGACAAGGGATTGGAAAACATTTCATTCATTTCAGGCTTCATGATTGACTCCTCCGCGGCGTTCATTCAGTTCTTTCTGGATCTGTGGGAGAATCTGATCCAGTTTATAGAAGGACAGCAATATCAATGCGATCACTGCACAGATGACAGGAATCAGGGTATAGCAGAGATTGATCGCCCGGACCGCTGTGTCTGACTGAATGCTGAGTGTTGCATCATAGGCACTGCTGTCCATGAGAAAGCCAATGAGTACAGTCGATAAGCCTGCGGCAATCTTTGTCACGAAAGTCATCGCAGAAGAGCCGATTCCTGCAGCAGAGATCCCGGTTTTCCATTCACCGTAGTCGATGGAGTCAGCGACCATTCCATACAAGACAGCAGAGGCAAGCGCTGCGCCGATTCCGCGGAGCGCATTGCAGACCAGGGCAGCGATCAGATTGCCGCACAAGAGATACTGCACAGCGCTGATTGCTCCGACAATGATCAGTCCCAGCATCATGGTGTTCCGCTTTCCCAGTTTCTTCATAGGTATGAAGGCAAGAAACATACCGATCAGCTGCGCAATGGACAGGGCATTTGCCATGGTGGCATAATGTGCGGTATCTCCGAGGATTCCCTTGGCATAATACATGCCTGAACCGCCTACCATTCCGGTAAAGAACAGGGTGAAGAACGTTGTTCCGACCACGATCAGCCAGTATTTATTGGTCAGAACGGAACGGATCTCGTCTCTGACAGGAATCTTCTTCTGCTCCGAAGCGACCGGTATATTCCGCTCCTTTGTGCAGAAGAAGCAGAACAGATGCAGAGCCAGGCCAATCAGCGCATACACAATTCCAGCCGTGCGCCATGCAGCGGGTCCGCCGCCAAGAGCCTTGGTCGTGTTGTCGACAGTGGACTGGACAGCAAGCGTGCCGATGATCGCGCCGAACATGACGAAGATTCCCAGTATGCCACGCTCATATGGATCACTGGTCATGGACACCGTCATGCTGTTATAGGGAACATAAACTGCGGTAAGGCAGATGGAATTGAAAAGATTGTAGGTGATTGCAACATAGATGTATTTGACAATCTCCGTGCTGCCCGAGGGAACAGACAGCATCAGCACTCCGGATATGGCAAAAGTGTGAACTTCCCAGATTTTTAACTCTCAACAGGGAATTCGAGCTCAAATATCAGCCTTTCCCTTCAGAAATTCGATGACCTCATCGTAAGTCCGCTTGCTGTTTTTGTAAGCCTCAAAGATTTCTTTTTGCTCCTGCGCTTTGAGCTCTTCCTGCAGTTTTTCGTATTCTTCCTGGGCCTTCTCAAGCTCGTCTGTCAGCTTCAGGATTTTCTCCTTCTGTCGTTCGATCCGCTTTCTTACATCCATAGGCTGTCTTGCCATTAAGATCCGTCCTTTCTCAGGCTGTCAGTGTCCTCAGATATCCGCTCAGCTCAGTTGCCTGCTTTTTTACATCGGCGGCATTCAGATTAAAAGCCTGCAGGATTTCTTTCTGGGTTGCTGTGACTGCGTAGTTCATTCGATAGATTCCGTCTGCCTGACGCACCATCTCGATCTTCTCCAGTTCCCTTATAGCAGCCGGAACGGTCATGTAATTCTCTTTTTTGCCAAGTGCCTTCATCCTGTCCTTCAGACAGGTGTATATCTTGTTCCGTATGATCAGGGCGACGAACTCTATGAAAATTTTTGTGTGAAGAGGTTCGTCCTCGTACACTTTCATCGATCTTTCACCCAGGTATGACTTATCACCACGGAACAGTTTTTCCGAGCAGTCACGGCTCTTATAGAGTTCCAGAGCGTCCGCCGCTGTCATCTCTGAGGAAGATATGATAGCAAAGTAGCCGCAAAGCCGGATCTCCCGGGAGATCACGTCTTTTCTTTCCCGGATGAACTGCAGCTTCTGATCCTTCTTCCCTTTGTGGTAATAGATCGGCTCAAAGTAGTCCGTGTACGGTTTTTCTACCGTTATTCCCGTCCCTATCTGCTTTTCTAGATACTCTCTGTGTTGCTGGATCCTTGTTTCCAGTTTTGACCTTTCTTTGGCCTTCCGGAAATCGCTGTAATATATATGCACCCACCGGTCAGCCGTATCTTTTGGAAAAACAGGTGCTTTTACCGTTGTTCCGTTTACTCCGTAAAAAGGAATCGTTTTGTCCCACTCATCTTCAAAGCTTCCTCTTGTCTCAAGAACAAGCTCATCTACAAGCTTTTTGCAGCCCTTCACCATGATCAGAAAGTCATAATGGTTCCGGTCCATGAAACGTATGTTTTCTTCGCTGAAATAACCTCTGTCAAGGATAAAGCCTGCGTTCTTATAGCCGTACGCGGCTGCTTTTTCCAGGAGGAACTGAAGCTGGGAGACATCGTTGATACTGCCCGGATACTCTTCATAAAAAAGCGGTATACTGTTGCTTTTGTCGTAGGTTACGGAGAAGTTGTAGATTGGTTTGGATTCTTTTTCCTTCTCATGTCCAAACTCGGCAAGACTGATGTCTCCTGCCTGACAGTGCTTGTTCGTGGAATCATAGGAAATATAGATCTTCTCCCTATGGTCCTTGCTGCTGTTCCAGTCATTCTGAAACTGCAGTGCGGCATCATAGTCCACTTCTCTCAAGAAACGCGAGATCTTCGAATCGCTATAGACCTTCATCCCCTCTGTAAAAAGCGGGTGGTGGTACGCATACCAGGGGTAATACTGGGCAGCATTATTCTCCGTGATGATAACGAATGCAGCAAGGTCTAGAAAAAGACCCGCATCTGTGCCAATGATATCACCAATCTTTTCATCCAGTCTGTAATGCTTTATCACTTTTCGAATGATCAGATACGGACCGATCATCAGGCAGGCGCTTCTTACAGACTCAGGAAGTTCTTCCGGAAGATCCGCATCAGGAAAATATTTCCTGTAGTTCGCGTTCGGGATCATCATGGAATCATCCATCCCGTCCAGCTTCCCTATCGGTGTGCACTGGGGGACATTATACTTTTTCCTGGGATCATACCTTCTTCCGTACTCGTAATAAATGTAGGTTGTTCCCTTTATATTTTTCCTTGAAATACCAGTCTTGTTATCCGGAATCTTAACTGTACAATTCAGATACATATGCCCTCCGATTAAGTGTTAATTTAACACGTAATCATAATAGCATATGCCTCGTATTTTTCAAGTGTTACGCTAATAAATGGCTTAAAATAAAGGTTTTTTCAGTGTTATTTCGCCAGAGGTCTTATTGAGTGTTAATTATCCGAGAAGTTCACAAAAAGGAATACACATACGCAGGATCCACACGCGTCCCCTGCCAAGCCTGGAATGGGTGTGATCCACGATAATTCCCATCAGCAGGTCGGTCACACCGTCAAAGATACGGGAAACCAAGAGAATGGTTCCGATTATACCGGGATTCAGCACCATGACATCCGTGTAATAGAACATGACGAAGGATGCCACGATGGTGTTGAGCAGGGCAATGCCAATGTTTCCGCTCATATAAGCAGTGCGTTCCAGAATGCCGATTTTTGCATCAGGAGCGTTAGAGTGAGTCAGCAATTTCATACGTTCATTCCTCCGATTTTATTTCTGTCAAACTGAATGGCAGTTCCATTCCGTGTGATTTTCCCTGCCTGCAGGGCTGCCTCGTCCGGCTTTTGGTCCAGTAACTGTCCGCACAGGGCAAGGTAGGTATCCAGAATGCCGGTATCCAGCGGCGTCTGCTGGTGGCAAGGAAAAATCGTCTCAATTTCTCCATCATCCGCCAAAGCCTTGAGCTTCGTGATGCTCTGCTGATACGTCGCCACGTCCGTGCTCTCCGGAAAATGAAGCAGTACACCATCATGGCAGGCGGTGTCACCTGCAAAAAGCCAATGGTTTTTTTCATCGAGCAGACAGATGGAACCAGCCGTATGTCCCGGTGTTTCAATGATGCGGACTCTCCTTCCACCCAGTTCAAAATAGCCTTCTGGTGGAAGCGGTATGTGCCTGGAAGGATAAGACGCAGCAACCTTCTCCACATGCCCATGCAGACCAGGCAGCTTCATCAGCCAAACCGGCAGGTGATTTGCCTTCAGGACATCCTTGAGCAGCCCCTTCAGATACTCGCTGTCCGTGTGCCTTCGGAAGCATTCCTCGTCGTTTTCCGACAGATAGACCAGTGGATACAGGTAGTTTCCATGCACATGATCCATGTGTCCATGGGTATTCACCACAATCAGCGGCTTATCCGTAACACTGCGGATAGCGGCGGGCACGTCCGTGAAGCCGTAGCCCGTATCGATCAGCAAAGCCTTCTCCGTACCGATCAGCAGGTACATATAGACAGCTTCACCAAATGCCTTTTCTGTAAACCGCCAGGTCATTTCATCGATTTCTGTCATTACAGCCTGTTTCACAAAATTCCTCTTTTCTTTTTCCATCAGCTGATGTACAGTCAGGGTAAAACATTTGTACTGTCCATAGAATACACAAATGTTCTATCCAACGCAAGCGCACGGACATCGGACTGGACAAAAGGAGGAAAACTGTTCTATGCAGCTGACAGAAAAGCAAAAGAAAACCCTGAAGGCCAACAATCTGGAATCGAACCGTATTACCAGAGAAGCCATGCAGGGCGCACTGTATATTCTGATGGATGAGAAACCGTATAAAGAAATCACCATGACGGATATCATCCGTAAAAGCGGAGTCTCCCGTTCAGCCTGCTATCGCAACTACAAGACGAAGGAAGACATCATACATGACATTGTCACAGACTTCCTTGCTGAATTAATGACACTGCGCGATCCGACCATGCTTGAAAGCTGGAGCTTTGCCTTCGCGTTTTTCCGGAAGAATAAAAAATCCATCGGACTTCTAATGAAAGCCGGGCTGGAGCACCTGTTGCTTGACAGTCTGAATCAGGAACTGCTCCGGATTGCCCCGGATGCGCCGGATCTGACCCAGGCGATCAACAACGGCATCATCATCAACTCCCTGATATACTGGTCAAAATGCGGCATGCCCGGAACAGACGATGAGGCAGCAAAGCGCATCATGGAATCATATCGGGAAATCATGGAATATGTTTCAGCACAGATCAGTGATGCAGATGCATGAAGATAGTAATCTAGAGGTTAGTACGATTGTTCATGTCCTGATTTCCGGATTCATGTGCGGCGGAGATAGTCTGAAGCCACTTTTCTATGACGGTGATCTTTTCTATATAAAGCACATTCATTCTGAATGCGAGGCTTCTGATGAAGACTTTGTCATCGGCACTACTCCTTTCCACCGTTGCAGAATGATGCGCATGACGAATGGCAAGCCCGCATCATTAAGATTCTACCTGCCTGGCGAAAAGCATGATGAGGAGCCGGTAACGATCACAGGACTTGTCCTTGGGGTTGTCAATCCGCAGGATCTCGCTGCCCCTGAGGACATTCCCATCCTGGAAGAATACCATAGGGATGAGATCAAGGCTCTGGAAAAGAAATGCAAAAACTGACTCCCCAGAATGACTTTCCTACGATTTCTCAAAGCAAACGTCAACAGGTGACTGGAGGGAGTTGAACCCTCATATGCAGAACCACAATCTGCCGGACTACCGTTGTCCTACAGCCACAGTAGCTCCTGCGGGATTTGAACCCGACATCTCCAGCTTGAGAGGCTGGCATCCTTCTCCGATTAGACTAAGGAGCCTTAAATGATTCCCGCCGGACGTAAGCCGAGCATTTCAGCCTTGAAAGGGCTGCGTCGTAACCTTTTGACCAGGGAACCTTATGCAGGTGAGTGAACATGGCCACCTGCTATTCTTATGCACTTATCTGAAATGTTCCATCCTGGTCTATGACCAGAATTGCATCAACCGTGACGCCAAACACTGCCGACAGGACGACCAGATTGTCGATGGTCGGCATCGCTGTCCCATTCTGCCACTTGTAAATTGCCTGCGGTGTGGCAAATCCAAAAATCATTCTGCAGGTCTCTTACTGAGAGGCCGGCAGCCTTTCTCAGCGTATAGATATTCTTTCCTGTTGCCGCCATATTGATGACGGGCATATTCTGCATCATCTCATCCTCCTGCTCCGGTCATCCGGCCGGGCAGGGGTTCTGCTCAGTCGGACGCCTTGAAATTGTAGACCGGCTTCATCACGTCGATCACGTCAACTGTTTCCTTGATCACGTCGATGATATCGGCCAGTGATTTATATGCCATTGGTGCTTCGTCCAGTGTGTTTTCACATACTGAGGTCGTATAGATACCCTGCATGCTCCTCCGATATTCATCCATCGTCAGAGTGTCTTTTGCCTTCGTTCTGGACATCACTCTGCCTGCTCCGTGTGGTGCAGAGTCATTCCATTCCGGATTTCCCCGTCCGACAGCCAGCACACTTCCGTCTCTCATATTGATCGGTATCAGGACTTTCTCTCCCTTATGGGCTGCGATTGCACCTTTGCGAAGGATCATTTCATCCGTATCGATATAGTTATGAATCGTGTGAAATGCTTCTCCGCCACTCATCCCTGTCCGCTCTAGGATAATCTCTGCCATCTTTTCCCTGTTCCGCTTTGCAAAACGCTGGCAGATTTCCACGTCATGCAGATAGTCCTCCAGATAACTTCCATACAGGAAACACAGGTCTTCCGGGATTGTCGTTTCTCTTTTATTCCAGGAAATTTTTTCTAGCGCAGCCTGGATTTCCTTCCTTCGTCCTTGCTCCTTGTATGTCCGGATGATCTCGTCTCTCTGCTGGAAATAAGTCTCTTTCCCCTTATTCAAGTCGATGGCAAGCTGCTGATAGAGCTCCGCAACCTGCTTTCCCAGGTTACGGCTTCCGCTGTGAATGACCAGATATTTTCCGCCATCGGAAGCCGCATCCACCTCTATGAAATGATTGCCGCCTCCCAGTGTCCCGATGCTCCGCTCCAGCCATTTCGTATTCTTCAGACTTCTGTAGCAGCGAAGCTCCTGCAGGTCAAACCGTTCCTGACGCCCCTCCCAGATATGCATCCCGGAAGGGATGTAATGGGCTGCTTCATCCAGCTTTGCAAAATCGATGTCATCCGTGCCCAGAGCAACGGTATACATCCCGCACCCAATATCCACTCCGACAATATTGGGTACTGCCTTATCAACGATCGTCATAGTCGTTCCAATCGTGCAGCCTTTGCCTGCATGAACATCAGGCATAATCCGGATCCTGCTCCCTTTTGTGAATTCGTAGTCACACATCCTGCGGATCTGCTCAATAGCGGTCTCCTCCACCACCGTCGCATAACATACCGCGGTATTCACCTTTCCCTTAATCTCAAACATCTCTCTGTCCTCTTTCAACAACAAAAAAACCGCCTACCCTTCTTCAGGATAAGCGGTCTCACATTGCCTGTATTGTTTACAGATTACTCAGGTCTATACCCGGATCATCTGACAACGACCAATTCTTATCCATACGGAAGACACGAAATGAAAGCCCTGCTCATTGTCTTTAAGCAGCGCATCATGGCGTTCACTATGGATGTAACTGATCGCTATGTTTTTCATCATTTTATCCTTTCCGGACATCCCTGTCCTTTTTTCTAAAGCCATCCTACCACCGCAGAAAACGATTGTCATTATACCTGTGGTATAAACCTACAGAAAAGATTGACAGTCTGCCTGTCATTCGGCTATATATGCGCCTACGATTTCTCCATAATATGCGATGTGCGCGTCTCTGTTTGCACCGACTGCTTCACTGGATACATCCTGCGGATAGAACTTCTGAAATTTCTCTGCCAGAAGCGGTAACTCCTGTTTCTGGCGGAACACGACCCGGCACTCAAGTGTCAGAGGAAGCTCCTTGATGCCCGGAACAGAAACAGCATCACTTTCCACAAGAGTCAGACCTGCTTCCTTGACCTTATCAGTATTCCTGCCTGATTTTGTTCCGCAGACCTTCAGAATATTCGGGTCATATCCATCAAGCGGGATGTTTACCGTAAACTCCGGATTTTTATCCAGCTGTTCTCGCGTGAACCGACCTTCACGGATGTAGATCACAAACACCGGAACCGACCACTCTACTCCAAACGTTCCCCATCCGATGATCATAGAATTGACCTTATCGGCTTTTGTCGTGACCAGAATTCCCTTCGGGATAGCTTTCACAATCGTTTCCGCATAATCTGCCGCGTTTACCTTTTTCATAATCTTTTATCTCCTTTTCAGAAAACACCGCCTTCGGAAATCAAAATCCGAAGGCGTTTTCATTATAAAATCAGTTATTGGAAAGGAACGCCATAATCTCTTCCTGACTCTTCCCGCTCTTCTTGACAGCCTTCACGATCTCTGCCATCTGTGCTTTCTCTGCAGCTTCCTTCTCAGCCTTTTCTGCAACCTTCAGCTCTTCCTGAAGCTTGTCCTGCTGGTCCTGGAGAGCAACTGTCTTCTCCTGCAGCTTGCTGATCTGCTCTTCGAGCTTGTCGATTTTTCCCTGAATAATTTCCTTATGCGTACGCTTTGCCATGTTGGTCTCCTTGCTTGTATCTATTGTCTAATCACTGGTATTTCTGATTCTTCCTAATCATAAAGGAAAAGTTCCCACGCTTCAACATTTCTCAAAACGGTATTTCTGTTTCACTCCGGGATACTTCTGATGATCTACCTCACTTAAGAACATCTCCAGCGGACGCACGTAGAGGCCGAAATCTCCATACAGAGCCTGATACACCATCAGCTTCTCCCTGGTCTCGCTGTGTGTAGCGATGCCGACGATCTGGTACAAATACTTATTGCCAAGTCTATCAGACTCTGACAGAGTCTCTCTCTTGAAATGCCGGACGATATCGCCGGCTCGGAATTCTCTGTTCTCCATCGATTTATACCTTTCCCTTCCGTCTGATTGCATTTTGCGCCGTCTAGCGGCCACTGATGCGTTGATGAGCGGCCGGCGTGCGAAGGCAAACGGCCGGACAACGCACGGCATTATTCCACGTTTTCTTGACATGAGCCTCCATCGCACATGGTATTCAGGCAAAGCAGCAAACAGGGGCTTTCAGCCTGTTTGCCATGGCATTACAGCCTACCATGTGCTACTCCTGTCAAGAAACTTTCGCGGCATAAGGCCGTGCTTACAATCGACCGCTGAGGGTCCGCATCGCGGCCGTTTAGCTCCGCAAACCCGGCCGACGTAGGCCGCCATTTGCAGTCTGATCATATTAAACCACAAAGAGGTGCCCCTGCGGGCACCTCTCGTTCTTATTCCATCATTTGTGCAATGATCTAACCGGCCTGTGAAATGATGCGAGTCAAAAGTCATTCTGTTTGTCCTGTCTTCTCAAGAATCTTTCTGTTTATCTCATCTGCTTCTTTCTTGTAATGGCGATAAAAGCAATACCAGATCAGCAGGACGATGGCCAGATCAGCTGCCACGTATCCGATCATTCCACCGATTCCAAAGCCTGCCGGTATCCAGCCTACTGCGAAGGATATGATCATCAGAACCGCAAACCCGATTCCCAGATGGAAGATTACCTGAAGCGGATAGGAAATAGCGTCATTTTCATAGATTGCCGACGGCGCCCCGAATCCGATTCCGACAAAGATACAGCCAAACGCCATCTTCGTAAAGCTATGATCCTTCATCAGGAATGTTCCTCCGAATCTGAAGTCAAATACGATTCCGATGAGTACGAAGATAGCCACAGAAATTCCAATACCGATGATTGATGATTTGAGTATTTTCTTCATAACCCTTTCCTCCTTAAAGTCCAAGATACTTCCTGAATTCCGGCAGATAATGCCGGGAAACGTACTCTCTGCTTCCGTTCTTCATAGTCAGGAGCATCATCCCTCCGAATTCTGCCTCTACATGATCCAGATAGTTCAGGTTTACCAATGCTGATTTTGAGATCCGCATGAACTTGTTCCCCAGCAGTTTCTGCAATTCATAGAGTCTCCTCCCGGACACGTAGGAACGTCCTTTTGTATACAGAACCGTCCTGTCATTCTCCACCTTCGCTACATAGATTTCTGTTGCTCTGAGAACGATCATCTTATCCTCTGAATAGACTGTAAGTACACGGTTTGGACTCTGCAAAAAATCCACTGCCGCTTCAATTTCTTCCGTCATCCGGCTTGCCCTGATCTCCGCTTCCGGCTCCATGTACTCATCCGATATCTGAAGCCTGACCTTCATTTCTGCTGCCTCCTTTCCTGCTCTGATGACATTGTAAGAAAAAGAATCGGGCTTGTCAGCAATCATGCGGTAAGTGGCAGAAATCAGCAGGTAAGATGCATTGGAGCAAAAATAAAAGAACTGTCCACCACGGATTTCTCCGTGATGGGCAGCTCTTCCTACGACTGTCTACCTATCCTCACCCTTCATTCGCCGTTCTTGAGTCTCTCCCGCACCTGCATCAGCGCAAAGCCAAGGATATTGGTTCCGGTCCAGTTCGCGATGTCACGGCGTTTGTCGTCCTTCAGTCTTATCCCGCAGGCCCAGACCTTGTCGCTTCCGGCACACTCCACAAGCCAGGAATCTCCGGTGCTCAGAAGCTGCTGCTTCAGATCTTCATTCTGCGAGAACTTGGCCATAAGTCCCCTGACGGCGATCACCTGACGGCTGCCCGCCCAGAGGTTCCCGATATAGCCTTGAGCCTTCTGGCCGATCGTCTGCTGCTCCTCTGGATCATCTGTGGCAAGAACCTCCTTTGCCGATGTCTGATCTCCCAGCAAGGTACATTTTCGGTACATGATGTACTGCTCTGTCGATGTGAAATGGATCCCATCCAGATCAAACTCCGCCCGGTACCAGTTGCTGAGGTAACCGTCCGGCTCCTCCGGCAGGTGAAAATACACTGCACTGACCGCCCTGTCATTCACCTTCAGCGTGTCCCCGATTTGACCGCTTTTCTTTAGAGAGTTTACTGTCTCCGACAGCCATTCGCTGTAATAGTCATACGTTGATCCGGTCCACCAGTTCAGAAGGTCATTCAGCCTCTTGTAGTCTTCCTCAATACTGGTTTCCTTATACTGTTCAGGGTTCCGGTTCACCGTGACGATCGCACTATCCTTCCCTGTGAACTTTACGGAGTAGATGCAGATTCCCGTCCAGCTGCGGTGTGCATACAGGGTATCGTCTTCCATATACCAGAACCACTTATCTTCCATTTCTTCCGGAATATGTCCCCTCCGCAGGATCTGCATCTGCTCATCTGTAAAGGACCTCTTCAGGGTAAATGTATCGTGCTTCTCCGGCATCTGAGTGGTCTTCCAGTCATCCACGCACACGATGGCCTGATCCGGGGCCTGGTCGTGCAGAACCTGTCTTCCGGTATGCATCACCTTCTCATCCAGAACAGCGAAGACAATATCGATCCGCGCTTCCGGATTCTTCTGCAGGAAATCCCTGCAGGCCTGGATTGCTTTTCTCCATGCTCCTTCCAGCGGATAGCCATAGATTCCCGCTGAGATCAGCGGAAATGCAATACTGGAACATTCGTGATCCACTGCCAGTTTCAGTGAGCTCTGATAAGCATCGTAAAGCTTCTGCGGTTCATGATGATGACCATCCTGCCAGATTGGACCGACCGCATGGATGATGTATTTTGCATTTGTTATGCCGAATGCCGGAGTGACGGCCGCTTTCCCTGTATCGCAGTGCCCAATATCATCACATGCAGCCTGCAGCTTCTGATATCCTGCCTTCTTGAAGATAGCCCCACATACACCGCCGCCGGCCTGAAGCCCGGAGTTGGCTGCATTCACGATCGCATCTGCCTTGATATCCGTGATACTGATCTTACGAATCGAAATTCCGCTCATGTTTCTTCCTCCCTGTCTGATCTATCTAACGTCAGTATAAACAGACACGCAGACAAAGAGGTCGCCCGTCAGGCGACCATCACACGGATGTATTCCGACATCTTCTCTGCGAATGTACGGTGTCCGTCTTCTGATAAATGAATCCCATCGTAAGCCATGGACAGGTTCCAGTTTCTGGTATCGATATATCTCCAGCCATGCTTTTCAGCGATTTTCCGGTACCCTGTCCATAACATGGCCATGCTTTCCGCTGGAAAATCTGGTATCGTAATCGGCGGCGGGCCGACAATCGAGATGATTGACTGCAATCCTCCAGACTTATTCTGCGCTCGTAGAGCATTTTCGATATTCATACAGAACTCTTCCATGTTCTGAATTATTGCAGGGACATTCTCTCCGTATGTATTCAGGATATCATTTGTCCCAAGCATGACCGCAAACATGGAAAGCGGTCCTTCTGCCGCCAGGTGGCTTTTGAGTAAAGAAAGAGAATACCCTTCTCGTGGAATCACTCTCCCATTCATCCCATCAGCTATCACACGGCAGGAGTCTCCAAGAAGCTCCTGCAGCACATTGGTCCAGATGACACGGTCAGGATAATTGCCGCCGAAAGGATCACACGGGTCGTAGCCATATACATTCGAATCACCGTAGATATAATACTTATTCACCATAGTATTTCCAGACCGTCTTTCTTACCTAGCTTTTTCCAAGTCGTCTTCCTCAAATGAATCTACGTTATTCCCATTCTTCAGAGATACCATGTACAATCCGCCATTGATATCGATGATCGTCCCTTCCTGTCCCCGGTACCTGACGCGGACATGATCGCCGACGTGAAATCTTGATCTTGTCTTTGAATGGAATCCCGCCAGTCCGGACATTGCAGCAAGAAATGTAAACAGCCCGCCATGTCTCTTCTGGGGCGTTCTCCTGCGGGCAGACCTGAAGCTTTCGAATCCATCCGTTCCAGTCCCAGATGGATCTGTATCGCCGTCTTCATCAATTATTGTGTCTGCAGTCTGATCATCATTGCCACCGGCGTCGTCTTCGCCGTCCTCTTCCGCATCATCATAGAGATCTATTCCCTGCTTTTTGCAGATATCCTGCAGCAAGTCATCGACAATCTCTCCATCGAGATTCTCCAGCTGCTCTCTGGAAAATGGTCCTGCGCATGCTTTTACCGCTTTTGCCAAAACGGCTTCATCCACATTTCCGATCAGCCAGTCGACCTGATCAGGCGTGAAGGCAGCTCCCTTCTGGATCGCCGCATCCACAATCTCAGAGAACAATGGATCGTCTACCACACCGCATAGCCCTTCAATCTCTTCAAAGGAAAAAGGGACCCCAGCTTTCAGTGAGCTTCGGATAACAACCTCCATATCGGAATCATCAAGCACGCCATCCAGAGCAAGAATATCCTTTGCGAAAAAGACCACTCCTCTTTTGATTGCTTTCCGGACGAGAGTCCCTGCAGCCTCTTCATCGCAAAGATAATTGCATGCCTCTGCGATCTGGCTGGCCGTTCCCATGTCCTCAAGCTCACTGATGTGTTTTCGCTGAGTACTGCCGGACCAGTTGTCATAGTGATTTACGAAGTACATCCACTGCATAGGCAGTTCTCCATACCCGAATCCTTGTTGCTATCCCCGTATCGAATTCTATTATATCCCCAAAGTGTTCTGCTTAACATCCTCTGCAATTCACCCGAGCAATCCATCCCCATATTTTGACACCAGATGTCATTGCCCCAGCCATTCCCGGTTTTTATAATGAGATCAACAAGCAAACAGATTTCGGTTGAAAAACATGAATGACGAACCTCAGCAGCTCCGACGTGAGCATATGATGGGCATGACCTTCAAGGCTATTGCCGAAAAACACTATATGGATCAACGTACAGCCAAACGCTATGTGGAGATGAATCTCCCTCTGTCGGAACTGGAACACCGGTCCTATACTTCCAAGCTTGACCCGTACAAACCTGTTATTGACAAAGAAATACAGAAAGATGGCTGGAAGTACAAGTCTCTCTACGACTCACTGAAGGAAAATGGATATACGGGCAGCTATCATCTCCTGTACCGTTTTGTCCGGAGACGGATTCTCGAACTTGAGGAGATGAAACCGGCAACCGCATCTCAGGCATCTGAGGAAAGCACGATATCCGCTGTCACGGGTCCGGCAGATCCTGTCACTATTGAAGAACGTATCAGAAAGGAAAAAGAACATGCTGCAAATCTCGCTTGATAAGGAAAATAATATCGTAGTAAGAGCCGAATTCTGGGAACTGGACCAGATGTATTTTCTGCTCCTGAGATTCACCGGGGATCACAGCATGTACCAGGTATGTCCATTTCCCGGATATGAAAAAGCCACTTCTCTGCTTCTTGCTCTCAATTACGAGATACGGCATGCCGAACATGGTGACCGCGAACTTTACACACAATCAAGCGGAATCAGTAGCTATAAGATTGCTCCCATAGGAACACTCAGAGAACTGATCGTAAAAGAAGAGGATATCCATGAACCGGAAGAACTCGTAAACGATGTCGAAGATGCGATTATGTTCGGCACTGATCTCGACCTGGATGCTTTTTACGATATGGATGAGGATGATCAGCGTGACGTCCTCGATGAGTTGGATCTTAATCCGGATGACGAAGATAACTACCTTGCCTGGATCAACCGTCCTACGACCTATCCTTTTGCCCGGGAAGATTACCCGGAGGCTTCAGAATACAACACATACCTCCAGTTCCGCCTTCGTTTCCCGGAAGCCTTCCTCTACGCCCTCATTCTGAACGAACTGATAAAGCAGAAAGACTACTTTATGCACTATTCAGAAAAGCTGGCAGATTCCCAGCCGGAAGGGGACCGGGGTTATGAACTGCTTATGATCAACCGCAGATTCCGCCCACAGCTTCTGTTTCTGGAAAACTTCTCTGAGCAGACCTTCGCCTGCCTGAGCGAAATTCTCAGTCTGGACGAATACCGTCATTTCCGGAAAATAATAGAAGCCCCGCTCGACGAGCGAAGCTTCTTCAAAGATCTGACAGATGATGATATTAAAAAATTAGAGGAGGTTACTGCAAAGTCAAATATTCATAGTGGCGACGATCTGCGGAGTTTTCTTGAGCAGATATCCTGTTAGTTCTGAAAGTCACATCTCGGAAGAGGCTAGAGTTGAAAGTGTAGGTACCACTTACAACACTACGCCTCTTTCATAGCCAACTCGGAACCCCTTCCAACATATGCATGGCGCAATTCAACGCGTTATTCATTGAGAAATTCTCTGATGCCGCTTAATTCCGAACACACAGCCTCTACCTGTTCCGACACTGTTATAAACGGTTTATCTTCTGGATTAGTTCCTTCAATTAGTATAAGGTTATTTCCTTCTCGGTCACAAACAGACAAATACCACTGTATACCTCCACTTTCATCGAACTCCTCCTGTACATTATTTTCCCAGCCTTCTATTTTGCACCGTTCTAGATTATTGTCCAATTTAATAATCACCCTAAGCAATCTACCAAAAATCTCACTATTAACTTCTGTCTCTTCTGAAGTACCCTCAAAACCATCGGCGGCTTCTTCCTTGATAAGCAATGTCTTCTGTCCTTGTTCTACTGGTCTAATGAGATAATACACTATTGATCCGCCCATCATTACCGAAATTCCAAACTCAATCTGATAAGCACCTATCATCTCTTCTGTCACTTATTTCTCCATCTTATGCTAAGCCATCATTTCTTCTGACACACATATGTAGTGTTTGCTTCATACTGTATTGATTATATCTCATCCTAACATTTTCACTGTTTCAAGCAGTTCCTGAAAATGCCCTTTTACATCTTCTACGGTTACCCCCGGGCCCCAGCTAATTCTAACGGAACTCTGAATATCGTCCACGGGTAACCCCATCGCAGAAAGCACATAACTAGGATCATAACTATGTGACGTACAAGCTGAGCCATTTGAAAGAGCACAAAACTGTTTCGTAGAAAGCATTAATGCCTCAGATGAAACACCCTCAAAGCATATATTTACTGTGCTGTCGATACAATAAGCCGGATCTCCATTAATCTTATATTTTACCCCTGACTTCTCAAGTAATTCCATAACTAATGCCTTGATTACATGACTACTTTTTGCATTCTGTTCATATTCTTCAGATGCTATCTCGCAAGCCTTTCCCATCCCAGCTACTAATGCAACTGGTGTCGTTCCCGGTCGAATCCCTCTTTCCTGTTGTCCACCAAAATATACTCCCTTCACAGGGGGCAGTACAAAATTTTTCCGTCGAAGAATTAATGCACCGATACCTTGAGGGCCCCTAAACTTATGAGCGCTCATGGAAAGCATGTCATAGTGAAGCTCGCGAAGCTCAGGAACCAACTTACCACAGCTTTGTGTGGCATCTACATGGAATAATACTCCTTGCCTTCGTAATTCATCACCAATTTCTTGCACCGGTTGTATTGTTCCGGTTTCATTATTCACATGCATTACCGAAACAAGCAGTGTGTCTTTGCGAACTCTATTCAGAACATCCTCTGCATATATATGTCCAGACAAATCCGGTTTGACATATTCCACATCGAAGCCCTTTGTTCCTAGATATTTTACAGTATTCAATACTGCCTTATGTTCAATAGCAGTAGTAATGATATGTTTCTTTCCTGCCTCCTCTGCATAACTCTGAAGCCCTTGGATTGCAATATTACTACTTTCCGTAGACCCAGAAGTGATAATTACTTCATCCGCCTCAACGCCAAGAAGATTTGCAACCTGTTTTCTCCCTTTCTCTACAACTTTTCGAGCTGAATCACCATAATCGTGTGTTCTACTATCTGCATTTCCCGGTACAGATTTATAGACTTCGACCATGTAATCCAAAACCCTAGAGTCAATTGGAGTTGTTGCGTTATAGTCTAGGTACATTTACTTCTCCTCTTTTTCTGGCAAATTGATCAGATCATCAATGCTCTTAATAAATCCAGTTCCACATAAATGTGCTATTCCTCTTTCGAGATTGAGCTTAAAGTATTTCGCCAATGTCTCATTATCAACAGATAGCCCCATCTTGTAACACCATGCTTTCATTAATTCATCGTAAATGGCACTATATTCTCCACCAAATGTATACCAAGACATCTCTAGGTTACTGTCTCCAATAAGAGGCAGGTCCGTAGGGACAGTTCCCTCAGATAAGGAATAGCATAAAGCCCATCTACATAATACATTCCAGTTCTTGATCCCTGTTTTTCCTTTTAATCTGGACAACTTTTCTTTTGAGTCTTGTGATAATCGAATCTGTTTTAGAATCATGACACCTTTTCTCCAAAGTAACCTCTACATACGCTAGTGCTTTTCGATTCGTCATTGTAATTCAGGAAGAATTCATCCCCTACATTCTCTTTCATCATCTCATAGTAATGAGAGTCGATCTCCGTATCCGTTGACAAGATTATGGTCTGATCACTCGCATTTGGAAAATAAGTGGTTATAATCGCTTTCCGATGGGCTGAATCCAGTCTAGATAAAGGTGTATCAATAATTACAGGAAGTTTTTTCTTTGAACATTTCGCTAAAGCCCAAAGAATAGAAATTACCATCAGTTGTTTTTCTCCTGCAGATAATTTTTCTTTTGGAACATCAGTTCCATCACTATTGAGATATCTCAACTCTAGAGTCCCTGCATCCATTTCAATCGTATCGATAAGTGTCTTCTTGTTTGCTAATAATCTATAGCATTGCGTAATAGTTTCAGCCAAATTGTCTACTTTTTGTTTTTGCAAACGAATACTATATCCATCAATCAGCTTCTGTGCCAGATGTATATATTTGATCATACGTTCCATATCATCTTTTTCTTCCAGACCACTCAGAAGTGATTCAACGTATTTCGAAAACTCAGAGGTAGTTTTTATGACATCTCCATTTGCTGATTGCCGTTTAGCCTGATAATTTTCTAATGCTACTTCGCAATCAGCAATATGCAATTCTGTTGTCTTTATCTGTTTATAAATGCTTTGAACCTCTTGTTCATCAATATCTATTGATAATTGGTGATCAAGTACAGCAGAGTCCTGCTCTAGTCGCTCTCTTTCAACTAGCAAATGCTGTGCGTTCTGTTTACATCCAGAGATTTTTCCATTTAATAGTTCGTTTAATTTTAACAGTGTTACATCATCAACAGAGTACTTGCTTGTTTGATTTGATTGTTCGCCTATAGCATCGATATATCTGATAAAATCTTCTACCTCCTTACTGCTGTTATTAATGCTATATTTTCGGTACATATCATGAACTTGTTTTATGCTTTCTATTATTACCGCATTTTTATGACCTTTAGCAGCATCATTTTGAATTCCATGTAATAAATCTAATACTAGGGCAAACGGTAGCTCGCTTCCTGCTGCTTCTATCAACAATTCTTTGTTTTGTTCTCTTTTAGCCTCAATAACAGCCTTCTCCTTGATTAACTCCTGTTGGTGTTCGACAATGTCACCACCTTTGGCAGTATATTCTAGTTTAAGCTGTTCTAGTCTAGCTTTTGACTTATTCAGATCTTCAATAATGTCAGTAATTTTTTTATCAATGTCTCCAAGGTGTTCTTCGGCACATTCTTTTTTGTTTCTCAGGGCTTGCAATTTTTTCATGTCTGCATCAGAAGTGCGTTTCTTGCTAATCTTATTGAAAATGCGTGTCAGATCATTGTTGAGCACATCTAGAACTGTAAGTCCCAACATCGATCTAATAGATTCTTTTAACTGTTCATCGGTATTATCTACAGCTAGTTCTGCAATTTTTTCACCATCAAAAAAGAAGAAATTTGATAATGCACTTGGCAGAATATTTTCTATAAACATTGGCCAGTTATTCGTCAAGAAATCACTGTATACATTGTTATGGTATACAACAATATTCTCCTTAGTTCTTTTCCCTAACCCATTCCATTCTCTATGGACTTTATATGTCTCTGTATCATCCTTTCCCATAGAAAATTCTATTTCAACATAGCTGATCTTAGTCCAGTCATTAATATTTATGTATGAGCGAAGATATGTGCCATATGTTTTATAATTACTCTCTTTATATGCAAATGAATTTGCACCATACAAACTCAATAATACTGCTTCAAGGAATGTGGTCTTTCCACGTCCATTTAATCCACCAATTAATACTATGGGTTTGCGGTTGCTAAATTCAAAAGTATTTGTTCCTGCATACACCCCAAAATTATGCAGTGTTAATCGTTTAATTATCATGCGTCTACATCCTCGCTATCGAACACATAATTTGAATTCGACCCAGTTCTTAACTGTTGCATGAATCTTTCATCAAATTTTCCGCCGTACGCTTGTTTTCTCTCTACTCGATTCCGATAATATTGCGTTGCATCCTCTTCATCCTGATAAAATGTTTTCTTAACACAGGATTCCAATTTTTCAACGATTCCTTTTCTTTGATTCTCACTATTAGCTACATTTTCGGTATCTATAAGTGTATACATCATTTCGAAAGCTAACTCTTCTGTCGGGCACACATCCTTACAAACCTGTTTTAATAGATCCCACTCCTCTTTACCAAATGCTTCGGATCGAATCCACTCTGGATCATCAAATTTTTTTCCATAAACAGATTCATATATTCCAGGTAATGAATCATCAAATTCATGTTTATCATTAACCCACACTCTTCTGATATTTCGTAGCTCAGGCATTGTTATCAATTCGAGATTATGAAAATCCGCAGGACCATTATCTTGAATGTTTTTTTGCATCTGCAGAAGTTCCTTCAGCCATTTTTCCCTAATTTCTTTCTTATACGGACCATGGAATAACTGACCATAACTTCCCTGAATTGATCCATTCATTCTCCTAAAACTTCGTCGCTCTCGATCACCATCTTCGGACCCAAATTCATTTCTAAACGCTAATAATGGAGTCATCCATACTTTTTCTTCATCGTTAGAAATCATAGCTTCCATGGATTTATCTTTTTCGACCATGGTACAAACCCAGCAACCGAATCTACTTTTTCCACATGAAGGTAAATTTTTTTCCGTCATCAATGGGCACTCATTGTCAGCTGTAGCCCCTCTATACAAGGTAAGGAGATCCATATTCGAAAGTCCCCATGGATTCTTATATTGCATAAGAAAAATCCATACATCATCATCTGTCCAATTTTCGAGAGGTGAGAATACCAACTCATTTGCCAATGTCGGATTTGGACTTAATAATTCACGTATTCTCTTTTTCTCATAGTACGCCATGGTTCTTGCACGTCTTGCACTCTCTGCTTTACGTGTTCCAATAACAAGTATAATTTCGCCATGTTCTGCAATTTTATTTTTTATAAATGTATTTACTGGCTGAATTTTTAGACGGTCAGTACACCACCTGTACTTCATTCTAGGAAATGGATATCCACGTCCTAGCAAATTTACCCAAAATGTATTATTTAAATCAGGAGTTAATCGATGGGTAATAAATGGAAGTCCTTTCTCTCTCGATGTTTCGTTCATAATAGCAAAAGAATTCTGGACCCACTTAGATATAATCGGAGACTCAACTAATGTATCCGTATTGATGACATGTATAGTCTTCCTTCTTTTCTCTCTTGGTAATTGAGAAATAGCTAGCCATACTAACTGCAGCGTTGCAGTGCTATCCTTACCACCAGAATACCCAATTACCCACGGAATATCATCTGCGAGATAAAGGTTTCGAACAGTTTCCATTAATCCTTCTATTTCTTGTTTTGTAATTGATTTATGATCTGTTTTTTGCTCTCCCATCTTTTACCCTCTCATATTCTGCAGATAATTATTCTCGACAGATATTTCATCATCCGTTAATGGTAAATTGATATATTTCTTAATTACATTACAAGCTAGAATGATTGCCGTCGAATTATTAATCATTCTGCCATTAGCTTTGATAACACGATACTTCCAGTCGTCACAATTTCGTTTCCAATTGATCCTACCAATTTGCGAAAGGGAGTCATTTACATTAAGATCCGGGTTCTCAATAAAGTAATTCCCAAGCCTTCCAAATGCCTGAATTATTACCGACTGTGTAGCAATAAACTGTTCTCTTAGCTCCTTCTTACTAATTTCTTTTGAATTAACTTCTTTCCAAGGAACCATATTGTCCACAACAGCCTGCCAATATTTCAATAAAAATTTCTCAGTATAAGCATTGAATTCATTTCTTCCTATTATCCTTTTATTAGCAGTATAGAATGTATTCAATGTAAACAATGAGGATGAATATTTTCCCAGGTTATCTTTTTCTTTATCAACATATTCTTCCAGAAAAGAGATTTGTCCTATAACCTTACGGGTAACAACCGCTAAAGGATCTCTTGAATCGTATAATTCGGAAATAGAATTTGATGTTTTTACAGCATGCTTATTCAAATCCGTGAACATCTGCTGACTTCTTGCAAGACCTTGGTCCTCAAAAAAAACCACAGATATGGTTTCCTCTACTAGCTCATGTCTTTCCTCAATAGCCGCTAATAATGCAGCCTTACGATGCTGTCCATCATTAATCAAGAATCTGGCATCCAGTGAAACTTCTAACGTCCCGATGTTCTTATTGTTTGAAGGGATATATTGAAATTCCCCATCAATCGATGCCGCCAGTGCAGAAAAGACATATGTTTCGGGATTATCCAATATATAATTTTTTATTTCAGGAATTCTAGACTCATTAAGTTTTCTCTGTGCTCTATACTCTGGAAGCACATATTCATCCTCATTCTCCGGAAATAATTTCCCTAACATCCCAAGGGGAACCATCGCTATATAATATACGTGCTTTGCCTGGACGCCTTTGACTACAGGAAATCTATAACAATAATCCATACTTTTTTCTCCATGATAAAACGCTATACGTAAGTAGTATACTTACGTATAGCGTCACTGTCAATAATTAGTATAGTCTAAATTAAAATAAGCATATTCTGTTTCGTCTACCAAAGCTGCCCATCATCATTTTCGCTGTCTAAATCATCATTATCATCTAGCAATACATCATCTGGAATCGCATTGATATCAAAATTATAACCTTCTACCGTCGACGTTAGAAAGTCTTTGATATTTTCCATAGTGTCTACATCATTATCAGCTATCTTCTCGGCCAATTTGGTAACTCCAAAGTTCGCAAATTCAACTAGAAAGCCAAGCTTATTGAATTGATTCTCCTGAATATTGTGATCATCGCTTTCTCCAAAGGCCATTTTCAAACGTTCATCCTCTGATAATTGCATGGTCTTTGTTGATAAAATAGCCGCCTGAAACATGAAATCAAGTTTGCCATCATTACCTTGATTTTGTAATACATTTCTGGGCACACTACGTGGTTCTACTTCTTCATCGTCGAACTTATCTATCCTTTTGTCATACATTATTCCGATAGCCAAACTTAATAGAAAAACATCATAGTTTGCCCTTTTAGGGAACAATACACTTAATTTATCAATAGTATTTACCCATATCGGACCTTTTAACATTACATCTGTGGTTATTTCCATAAATATCCCTCCTTCACAGAAGCGACATTCTGCTCTACATTACTTACTATTGTCCATACGCGACCTATCTTGTCAGGCTTAAATACTTGCTGTAAACTGTCCTTAGAAAAGAGAATAACCTGCGGAGCAAATTGTGGTATTACTTCAACCACATTATTTATCTTCTTAGGATCCAATTTCGAAAAAGGTCCATCCAATACTAATGGATATTCCTTTCCCTTCAGACGTTCATCACTTCTTAACATTCTAAAAATTCCACCAATATATGCAAACGATGTAATAGCAAACTGACCCTCAGATTTCGATTCATCTCCAAAGCTATCATACACACGAACTTCGAATTGTGAACTTACACTAACTTTCCTTTCGTTGTCCATCATGCTATCTAGCATTGTTTGGATATTGTCTTGCAGCTTTTGACTATATGTTTCTGAAGCGTCCGTTAATCTCTCTTGGAACGCCTCCTTAACTGCTTCCATAATATCAATCTTATTCTGTACCTCTTGTGCTTTTGCATCATCTTTAGCTAACTTATCATATTCCTGCATTTGCTTCTTTAAATACAAATTAGCTTTCTTAAGTTCCATTTCAACGTTGACAATTAATTCATCTAGCTGTTTTAGGGTGATTTCTGCTTTCTGTCTATCTGTGACCAATTGTTCAATATCAGGAGATTTCTTTTGTTCTGTATCGAGTATACGAATTTGTTCCTCACTATCCTGAATATCATTTTCGTCTGCGATTGCTGACTTTATATATCCTTCTAACTCTTCTCGATCTTCTCCCTTCCCCCAATTTTTTGCTGTGATAATAAACTCTTGATAAATATTTGTATATGATTTGGGGGGTAACATATCGAGAAACGCCCTGATATGGTCCCTTTCTTTATCACAAAGAGGGTTTCCGCAAATACAGGTTCCATTCTCATTCTCTTTACTCAGTAAATACTTGATTAACGTTTTTCCTAAACCTATAGGCAGGGAGCTCTTGTTAATTTTTAATTTAAGAATATCACTAGCATCAAGTATCGCCCGTGAAATCAATAGCTTAGGGTACGTATCGATTACCGCTTCACCAAAATGTTGTTCATTCAATTCTAGGTTCTTTCTCGCTGTACCTTCCTTTGTTTGAAGAATCTTTCGCTGTTTTTCATATTCTGCCTTTGACTTTGTTGACCCTATTTTTTCAGAAATCGTTTTTATTAAATTCTCTGCTTCTTCTTTCTTTTGTTTAGATTCAGCAAGTTTTTTTGTCAAACTTTCAATTTTAGACTGCGCGTTCTCTATATTCATACGAATTATTGAGATATCGCTGTCATTTGTACCTTCGCCTTTTGCCAAATACAGCTTACCTAATACAGTCTTCTTCAATTTAGTATCTCCGATATGATCAACTGCCATATCCAAAATATCTAAATCAAAAATCGAGTATAAAGCTGCTTTCAATTTCTCTGCAGATTCATCCCCGGTTGTGCTAAGGTCGGCTATCATATTTTCTCCATCGAAGAAGAAATACTCCGAAAGACCTATTGGTAATAGTTGTTCAATTGCTTCTACTGGATTATTAACATGAATCCAATCATTTTTCTCATCCTTCTTCTGCAACTCAAAATCTTCATGATCAAATGAAGTAATTCCTAGATTGTCCTTGCCATAATACGCTGTGCGTCTAACGGTATACTCTACTCCCGCATGGATAAAATTTATTCTGCCATTTACACTGAATGATGAACCATTCTTTTGATCTTTCTCAAATTGTAAGTTATACAATTTATTCGTAGTTGTCTTATTAAAATGTACTTGTCCAAAGAAAATCCATTGGAACAATTGGTGTAATGTAGTTTTACCATCACCGTTTCTTCCATAGATTATGGTTACTTTCCCATCTGTAGAACATTCTATCTTTCCAGCGTCTTTAAAATTTCTAAAATTTTCATATTCAATACTTTTAATTCTCATCTTTTGTTTCCTTCTCTAATTTCTCTAATATTTTAGAAACAGCCCTGGTTTTCCCACCTTTTCCTAACTTGGCTGCCTGTATCTTTCTCTCCAGGTCCTCAATATAGTCGATCATGTCCTGCACTATTTGTTTATCTATATCATTCATCTTCATCCTCCTCTATATCTTCATACTCAAAGCTTACTATATCCTTTAACTGTAATGAGTAATACTCAAGTAGGTTATGTAATTTTTCTAATAATTCTTCACTATTGACCGCAAGCCTCGCATATTCATAAAACCTTCTCAACTCTATTGCTGCCCATGTTGCATTGTCACGTGATGGTAATACAACCACGTCATATATATCTGCACTATTCTTACCTTGATATTTTCTTAATATACGACCCCTTCGCTGAATGAATTCTCTTTGATCATCATTGCTAGATAATATTAATGCGCTTTCGATAGAAGGTATATTGATTCCCTCATCCAAGCAGCGAATTGCAACTAACGCAGAAATATCACCGTTGTTAAATGACTCCACTAATCTCATTCGTTCCGCCATATTTTCGCTAGCTGTAAATTGACTTACTCGAAAACCAAGGTCCGTAAGAACATTTTTTACCGATTGTATATGACGGAGTTCTTCACCCTTTTGATCAAATAGTTTTCCATCACCACAATACACGACAAAATGATTTTTATTTTGAAAGTTCTTTAGGATTGTAGTCAGGTTCTGCTGCTTTTCATCCGCCATTGAGATTACGCGCAATCTACCACGTAATGCTTTTACCAACAGCTCTTTGTTGATCAAAATGTTATCTTGATAGCATGAAGCAATTTGGCGTGAATAATTATTAAACTTCATTTCTTCCTGGTCTGACGCGTGTACATACATTGGGTAATAATAATATGGAACTAAATACCCCCTTTTTAATGCATCTTCAATGGGTAACTTATAAACTTCTCCACCAAAGAAATTTATTAATTCTTGTCCCCTTTTCTTATTCTTGCCAGAGTAAGGTGTTGCGCTTAATGCTAACATATATGCAAAAACTCGATTCAATTGTTCCGAATAACGAGTGAATCGATGCGCTTCATCAACTATCAATAACTTTCTTTCCTTAGATCTACTAATTGCATTGTAAAATCTTCTTAGATAAAATGACGAGTTTGTAGTCAAAATAATTATCTGAGTATTAGGGTAATATTGCTTTTTCAAAATTGCCTGGGTGATTTGCTGGCTCCATATTGGATTTTCGGACGACACTAATACTATCTCTGCTTTTGGAAAAACCTTTTCTACATCTCCTGCCCACTGTTTGATTAAGTGTTTATATGGAGCACAGATAACCAACATTGCATCACTCTTCTCAAGCAATGCTTTTGCTGCATAAATAGCAGTCCATGTTTTTCCTGTTCCTGTTGCCATCTCAAAAAATCCGTGATAGTTATTTTCGATCCAACATTGAATAGCTTCTTCTTGATAATCTCTTAATCTAATTACTTCTTTCTGTTTTGATTTTAATTTTCTATTATTGACAACTTTTAATATGTGTTCTCTTGCACATTTTGTGTAAGTATAAACATCTACGAATGGATTGGTGTTATTCCATAACGCATCGAATTCATCTTCCTCATCATCAACACTGTCCTTTTCGCCATCAATCCAACTCCTCGAAACTCTAACCTTTTCATAATTCTCGCAATATCCGTTATAGCTTGCGTTTGCTGAGCCATAGAACGCTATTGCGTTACCATCTATATCCTCAATTATTCCTAACTTATCATGATACATACCTGCATGCTTAGTCACAGCAATTTTAATATCTAATATACCCTTTGAAACAAGCTCGTACAGAATCTCTAATCTTTCATCATCTAGCTCATCGATACTATCTTCAAACTGATTCGAAAAAATATTCTCTACTATCTTATTTCTGGAATCATAGCCTTTTTTTATCGTGATTACATCTTCTTGAGACAAATTAGGGCTTGCTACCAGTAAAATGTGTCCATGGTTTCGGACAAGGCCAATCAGTCCATTTAGAATGATTTCGAGTGCGTTCGATGAAAAGAATCCGACGCTCCTCTTATAGGTTTTCGCGCACTGTAAGCACGGAACGATCAATGCATCTGCAATATTATCCTTCCCATAGCTAATATAACTATGTTTAATTGACATTGCTGGAAGCATTATCATATTCCATCCTCCTCATCGAAATCGTCAACATCTTCAAGTTCAATGTAATCTTCAATTAGCTCATCCAGGTTATCCAAGTTATCTACTTTCCTAGTTAGTGTATGATCTATCTGGCCTTGATACTTTTGGGCTATTTTAGCTATCTCGCTCTGGTCACCGTTCTCCTTCGTAGATACAACTGGAATAGCTAATGAAAATTTTGTATTTGTAACACAAACATGTACTATATTTGACCATTTCAAAAGCATACTGTATATTAACCATTCATCCCATGCTTCTGATATCACTGGGAAATTACTAATACATTGCAAATCACGAATAGCTATGGTGTTGACATTTCTATCCCTCAGTTCTTCATGTATCAACAATCCGATTTCTGTAGCAGTCATTTTTGATACACCTAGTTTATCTATTGATACTAATGAACTACGATTGAGAAAAAGCATCCTATCATTTAGTGAGTTCAAAAAGCGGAGAATATTTTCCAAATACAAATAATTTGTTCTACTATATTGAAGAATATCGCTAACTGTTATCTCATCTTTTTGTAATGCATATTTGCGTAGCCTTATTTCCGGGGCCTCTATTATCGTATTTTTATTAGATATATAGGGGTAACGAAAATTATAAATATCATGAAACAGATAATCGATGACCGAATATAATCGCTCACTAGAGTTTATCGCTGCTCTTCCTAGGAAGTAGGAGAATTTATCCTTCTCCGTATCGTATATTTGATTAATATGACAAATACCATGCTCCAATAATTGTTGCCGTATATTATCATCCCAAGTATTCAGCTCTTCTTTAGAGAAGCTAATATTTTCTGTGGATATATACGCTTGATGGTAGTCTAGGATTCCTCCTTTACTTAGAACACCTTTAATCGTCTCTTGTGAACATGGACAAACATTACTACGAATCTCAGCGATTGATACTACCCCCTTTTGTTGTTTAATATAATTCCAGACCCTATTCACCTTTCCTTGATATGCCTCTTCCTTATCAAAGTTTAGATCATATGATCGTTCAAAATATTTATGTACGAAAATTGGAAATGTATATTCTAAATGCAAATAGCTATTAGATTGGTCACCATTGATATCCTCCCTCCAAAACAATTGATTTGAAAGTGTATCTCGAACACTTTCCTCAATTGCTATTATCAATAGATCCGTCATCTTCACAACATTTAGATGTTGATCATATGACTCTTCAACCATTAAACTGATTTGATCAGAAATGATTGTATTATTTACCCTTGTGTTTACTTCTGTGAATAGTAAGTTGTATGCCTTTTCAATTTCATTAATAAATTTCTTATCATAATCAGCAAGAATATATACCGCCAAGAAATCCAAAGCAGAAACTACTATTTGATCGTTATCGCAAATAAAATATCCTTCACAAAGGTCTATGATATAATCTTTGAATCTTGTATAGCTATAGTCTTCATCTAAAATGCGAATTTCACTTTCTGTGAATGTGGGGATCTCATCCAGAGAATAATTTTCTTGCTTCTGAATTTGGTATTTTGCTTTTTCTTTTTCTACTGCTTTAAGAAGCTCCTCGGCACTCTCGGCGGTATCATAGGAACTATTTTCATATTCTTTCTTAGTAGTTTTCCCGCACTCCTGTTCTTCTTGTTGCTTCTTCGCTAATTCTTCTTTTTTCGCTTTTTCATAAGCTAATCTTTCTTTTTCTTCCTTTTCATCCCTCAATCGAATTGCACTTCTAAATCGGAGTAACTCTACTTTCTCTTCCTCAGTTACACTTTCATGTTTTATTTTTTCGAATGATAGCCTTTCTTCTTCCTCTTTTTCGTCTCTCTGTTGTATCGCTTTTCTGAAATTACTATATTCTTCTCGTACAACGCTGTTACCGTCGTCTTTCTTATCACTTGATACCTCTTCTTTGGCCTTTTCTTCTGATACTTTTGTTGCGTTCTCTTGTTTCGTGACCTCCCTTACTTGACATTCTCCGCTTCGGTCTATTCGTGCTAGATCACGTTCTATTACACCGGTTATATTCTCAATAAAGTCGGTTATTCTCTTTTGATCCGCATTATTAATGTAAAATTTTTCGTTTACCTCATTCCCATCAGTAATAGAAATATATGTTGATATTTTCTTTATAAAGAAAAAAGTAGAAATATCTTCCTTACCCAGTTGATACGTTGTACTTTTCCAAAAGACCTTCCTTCTTTCCAAGTATCCGTTTACCGAAATAAACTGATACCCCTCTTTATTCAATAACAACGTACCTTTAGATATTTTTCGATTAATGTATTTTTTTACTTGAAATGAAATAGATGACTCTTCCATCCATTATCTCTCCAGCATTATTGAATTAACAAATCAAACACTTGTACTAATTTATTCTATGCAAAACTCCCTAACACGCTAGATAGGAGCTAATGATAAATATGCAACATGACTATATTATACTAGAAATCAAGAGCGCAGGCATCAGTAAATGCCAGAGTTTACCATCGGAATTAAGATGTTTTCATCTTGGCTCATTTTTTTCGCCAATACTTCATACCAGTTGTCCAAGGACACGGACAACTGATATGATTATTCTAATTTAGAGGTTGACTCATTATCCCTCGTTTTTGTTCAAAGCTTGCCATATTTTCTCAATGTACTTTTTATGCTCAGTTTCGACTCTTCTGGTCTCACTTGCTTGTGGCCTATTTATATCAAATCCTCTGTCCAATTTTTTACCCTCTGACCTATTTCAGTTCTAACCTCATCATACTTTTTGTCCTCCATAAAATGGTCGCCTCCCAGGTGACTTCTTCTCCGCCCTATTGCCAACAATCTTTCTGCACACCAGATAATCTCCGATCAGGGAGTATGCAAACGCCCCTCCCATCATCCCGATTACTCCGATCCAGGCATATATGTTCAGCTTATCCTGCTGGCTTTCGGTGTAGTATTTTGTGCAGTAGCTACTGAGGATGAACAGCGGGTCTGCACAGTAGATGATGCTTGCCACGGCGTTGATTGCTGCAGCAAGCACCCGCATCGGCCACCCTGTACGGACTTCTCCCGTAATGTCATTTCCGAAATCCTCGGATGTACTCAGGCGGATGATGGTGTTTGCGATCAGAAAGTAGATGAGGATGGCAATCGTGCAGTGAGCAATCGATGCTCTCTCGATGCTGTCCGTTGAAGCTATCATCAGGACCATGATATTGATGGACAGGCAGAGGAAGGTTCCCGGGATCCGAAGCTGAGCGTTACGGAGTAGGAGAAACGTCAGGAGTTCGAAGACAGCAATGAAGATCCAGACCGCGGCGTGCGGGTACTTCAGTACTCCCGGATGAAAGTCCTGTATGTACGCGAAGGTGAGATACCCGCAGATGATTCCCGCAAGGTAGGGTGAGACCTTTCCCCAGACCTCGGTTTTGAAAAGCAGAAGGTACACTGTAATCAGAAATACCTGGAAGATCAATCCGCCTATATTCGTCATATGCCGCTCCTTTCCTAAGTTTCTCCTACCCTATCAGTCCGAAGATGCGCCTGCCATATCGCTGCGGACCAGCATGCTGTAGTAACTGCCGATCGTTGATGTGGCGTTGAGCAGCGTCGCAAGCAGATACTTTTTCATGTTCCGAACCCTGACAGCCGATACGTTCATGCACTCCAGAACGTATTCGATGTGATCCTCATGGAGACGCTGAAAGCGCTCCCGGACCAGCTCCGTCGGAAATGAATCCCCGGCGATGATCATTTCCGGTTTACCGGAGAGCTCCACCTCCAGAATGAGCTCCACGATTCCATCGATGATCTCCCGGTCGCCGGAATGCGAGATCAGCAGATTCTCATAGCCGATTCTTTCCCTTACCTGTTTTCTGAGCAGGGCAATGGAGGATGATCTCTCCTCATCCGATTCCATCCCATCGTCTGCAGAGGAGCTGATGGGATACGATAGGATGTTTGCTTTCCCTGTCTGATTTCTGTCAGTCTGGTTCATGTATGTCTTATTCTTTAGAGGTGTCGATTTTGGGACTTCTTGAAGTGCAGCTTCGGGTACTTCTAGAGGTGCCGATTCCGGGACTTCTTGAGGTGCAGGTTCGGGGACCTCTGGAGACGCCTGTTTCTGCACTTCTAAGGTTTCTCCGAGCCGCTCAGAAGTTCCATCTTCCGTACTTCTGACATGAATGAGCTTTCCTGCAGAAGTATCATATTCCGTACTTCTCATGCTCCATGCAGTCGGGCGAATCTCAGAAGTCCCAAAAGGGTCATGTCCCTTGTGGCTATTGAGACTTGCCTGCTGCGTGATGCCGGACATAAAGTCCATCACATACAGGTAATTGGGAAGGCCTCGTCCACGGCGCTTCTTCGTGACCAGACCGAACTTCTCAAGCTCTGCCAGCACGTCCATCGCTTTCTTTCTGGTAAATCCCAGGTCCTGGACGATCTCCTCCACCGGATAGATGATTGTGGATTTCCAGATAATTAACTCTCGACCGGATTAATGAGGTGGCCGATAGTGAGTTTTTGTTAAAAATAAAGGTTTTTTCGTTGCATTCTGACTTCAAAGTGATAGAATTATAGAGAGTTAATT